>OCTA010001186.1_pt1 | contig 24088 bp, 23 predicted proteins | sample 1538991 | NCBI WGS metagenome assembly OCTA01 (sample SAMEA3539302, study PRJEB22396) | soil metagenome | biome: tundra; feature: field; material: soil | place: USA | collected 2010-05 | depth 0.15 m | reverse complement strand
CCGGAATGGCCACTGCGGCCAAGATGCCGATGATCGCCACGACGATCATCAACTCAACCAGGGTGAAACCTCCGCTCTTCTTACGTGCTCTAATCATTTGTTTGCCTCCTGGCCGCCTTCAATGCAGCCACCGTGCCATGTCGTCCATGGAAGCCATTATTTGTGCGTATGTATTGAATTTGTATTGTGAAAGATGAACTCGACAAAGTCCTGGTACCACGCAATAGGTGACAATCATGGGCCGAATTCGGAAGCGAGGAACGAAACCCGGCGGCGAAGCGAAGGATCGTTGGGGGCTTTCGACCGTGGTCCAGACCAGACCGACATCTTAAAAATCGACCATCCCTTGAACATAAACTAACGAAATCATTTAATATTAATCATATTACCAGGATCCGAAAACAACGCATTCTCGGCCAGGCCAGGGAATCATGGGACAAGAAGTGACCTAAATTGGCACTCACAGGAGACCCAGTTGCCGCGAAGATCGCTGGCCTCGGACAATGCCGGCGAAGCCAGGTCGCTACTGATTCTCGTCTATCGTCCGAATGGCCGGAGAGTCATGCGTCAGCACGAGAACCGTCACGGGCTTCGCGCCGCCCGCGGCGACAGAAACGGGCCATCCGGCCACGCCACCGAGGTTGCAGGCGGCCATGGCGTAAAACCAGGGTACGTTGGGCGCATTCGTCCACAGTGTCGGGCCCACGGTGCCAAGGACGGGGCCACCAGGAGGGCCGGCATTGACGATGTAGGTGCAATAGAGCTGCTGCCAGCGCGGGCGGATGCCGAGTGCTCTCCACGACGCAGGCAACGGCGCGACCGCGGCAGGCGTCCGGGCGGAATCGAAGCCCGCACCGCTGGGGGCTTGCGGCCAGAATTCGCCCGATTGTTCGTTCTGGCTCGGATATTGAGCCGCAACGCTGTCATTGTGGGCTTCAAGGTACTGTCCATTGTCGAGAAAGTAGAGCTGCTCCTTGGCGGCGAATTCGGCCAACATGGCGGTGGCCTCGGACATCCGAGCGCGCGCGATGTATTTCCGGTATCCGACCACCGAGATCGCAGCCAAGATACCGATGATCACGACGACGATCATCAGTTCCACCAAGGACATACCCCGAGTCTTGTTCGCGCGTCTAATCATCGTCTGCCTTGTCGATTGTAGGCTCAGAAGCAATGCGAATCCAAACAGATCGCCGCGCGAGAGCCAAACAGCACTCAGGCACCCTGCGTTTTAACGCATTGATCTCGAGCGCCTCTTCGCGGTCGAACTGGCGATCCGGATCGAGGGAACGTCGAATCCCTGGATCGTTGGGGAAATAGTGCGCTAAAGTGTCCGCGAAGAAGCAATGCGGTCCCTCGGCCGCCCAACAAGGAGCATGCTCTTGGCACTCACGCTGACGATTGGCCAAAAAGCTGTCTACCCATCTCGCGGCATCGCCGAGGTCGTGGATATCGAGAAGAAGGAGATCGGCGGGAAGGTGCAAGAATTCTACGTCCTGCGTCTGACCACGAGCGATCTCAAGATTCTCGTTCACATCGACAAGGCCGAGCAAGTCGGTCTGCGCCCGGTGGCTGGCAAGGCGGACGCCGAGGAAGTTCTGCAAATCCTGCGTGAGAAAGTCGTGCAGTTCGAACGCCACACCTGGAACCGCCGCTACCGGGCCTTCATGGACAAGATCAAGTCCGGCTCCTTGTTCGAGGTGGCCGAGGTGTTCCGCGACCTGCACCGCTTGAAGAAGACAAAATCGCTCTCCTTTGGCGAACGGCGCATGCTCGATACCGCGCGCGGCCTGGTGATTCAGGAGCTGTCCGTCGCCCGGGCCTCGAATCGCGAATCCGTCGAGGCCGATCTCGATCGCGCCCTAGGCGAAGGCCAAGCCTGATCTCAGGCTTCATGACCAAATCCGCCGAAGAGAATCCACCGGCAAGCTCGATCGATTCCGCCCGGATGCGCGCAGAAACCTTGCGCGCGCTCATTCTTGAGCACGACCGCCGCTACTACTTGCTCGACCAGCCGTCGATCAGTGACGCCGAGTACGATGACCTACAAAGAGAGCTGCGCGCCATCGAGGCGAGCCACCCCGAGTTGGTCGTCCGCGACAGCCCCACGCAGCGAGTTGGCGGCAGGCCCTCCGAGCTGTTCGCGCCCGTCCACCATGCATCGCCCATGCTCTCTCTCGACAACGTCTTCTCGGCCGAAGATCTCACCGCCTGGGCGCTTAAGCTCGAACGTGGCGCCGAGGGCGCAATTGAGTACGTGTGCGAGCTCAAGATCGATGGGCTCGCGGTCTCGCTGGTCTACGAACAGGGCGAGTTTGTCCGTGGCGCGACCCGCGGCGATGGCAGCGTCGGCGAGGAAATTTCAGCCAATCTGCGCACCATCCGGGAAATCCCCATGCGTTTGCCTGGTGGTGGATTTCCGCCGCTGCTCGAAGTGCGCGGCGAGGTCTACTTGCCCATTTCCACATTCGAGAGGCTGAATCGCGATCTCGCCAGCCGAGGCGAGAAGCCGCTGGTCAATCCGCGCAACGCCGCGGCCGGCAGCCTGCGCCAGAAGGATCCCCAGGTGACCGCCGCGCGCGGGCTCGCCATCTGGTGCTACGGCATGGGCACGCCAGGCGAAACCGTCGGCGGCCAGCGCGCCACCAGGCACTCGGAGGATCTGGCGCGCCTGCGGAAGTGGGGCCTGCCCGTCAACCCAACCATCGAGAAGGTGTCCTCGCTGACCGAAGTGAGCGCCTTCATCGCGAAATGGCACCGGCTGCGCCACCAGGTCGACTACCAGATCGACGGCATCGTCATCAAAGTCGACCGCTACGACCAGCGCGCCGATCTGGGCGCGACCAGCCGCGCGCCTCGCTGGGCCGTGGCCTACAAGTTCCCGCCCGAGGAGAAGACCGCCCTGGTGAAACGCATCGCCGTCAATACCGGGCGCACCGGCCGGGTCACGCCATATGTGGAGCTGGAGCCAGTGCTCGTGGGCGGCGTGACGGTTTCGTCGGCCACCCTGCACAACGAAAGCGAAATCCAGCGCAAGGACATACGCGAAGGCGACATCGTCATCGTTCGCCGAGCGGGCGACGTGATTCCAGAGATCGTTGGCCCCGTGCTGGACCAGCGCCCGCCCACAAGCCGGCCCTGGCAGTTCCCGAGCGAATGTCCGGCGTGCAACGCCACCCTCGTGCGCAAAGCCGAGGAAGCCGATTGGCGCTGCCCGAACAAGAAGGGCTGCCCGGCGCAAGGGGCACGCTGGCTGTTCTACTTCGGCTCGCCCGATGCCATGGACATAGAGCACCTCGGCTACCAAACCGTCACCGCGCTCGTGGAACGGGGCTGGGTGGTCGATCCGGCCGACCTCTACAAGCTCGACGCCCAGAGCGTCGCCACCCTGCCCGGCTTCGCCGAGAAATCGGCCAAGAACCTGATCCAGGCCATCGCAACATCGAAAGACCGGCCCCTGTGGCGGCTGCTTGTGGGACTGTCCATCCACCATGTCGGCGCGCGCGTCGCCCAGGTCCTGGCCAAGCGCTATCCGTCCGTCGAGTCGCTGGCCACTGCCAGCCAAGACTCTCTGGAAAGCGTGGACGGCGTGGGGCCCGAGATCGCGGGCACGGTCCACGACTGGTTCCATACGGCGGAAAACCTGGCGCTGGTGGAAAGGCTTGGGCTGGCTGGACTGCGCATGCAAGACGACGCGCCGGAATCGCCGGCAGGTACCCAGCCCCTGCAGGGCAAGATCGTCGTCATCACCGGCACGCTGGCGGAATTCTCGCGCGAGGAGGCCAGCCAGGCCGCCGAGAGCGCGGGCGCAAAGGTCACATCGAGCGTCTCGAAAAAAACCAGCTTCGTCGTGGCGGGCGCGGAAGCGGGTTCGAAACTGACCAAGGCGCAAAGCCTGGGCGTCGAGATCGTCGACGAGGCCGAATTCCTTCGCCGCCTCGGCCGAAGCTAGTGCCGTCCGCCGGAAGATCGGCCATCAGTTGGCGGACGAGGCGCACGTCCGGCAAGGCGCGACGAGGGCGCATACTTGACGTATGTAACCGAGGAGCAACGCAGCCGGACGGGATGGATCGGCTGCCAAATGCTGGTTGAAATTCTGGCGGACGGCACTAGTCAACGGGGTGCAGGCCGGAGCGGTCGATACCGTGCAAGTAGTAGTGCGGATCGGCGAGGAAACTGGTGAACATCCCGATGTAGAGCACGAGCACGCGAATGACGAGCGGCTTGTCGTTGTAGAGCGATTCGATCTGCTTCTTGCGCGTCCGATCATCGGGATGGGCAAAGTGTTCGAGAAAACTTCCGTCGAGCAGTCCGCCCTTGTCCTTGCGATGGATGGCCGCCATCCCACCCGCCGCGCAGTAGTCCATCATCTCGCGCAAGAGACTCCGCCGCTCTTGCCAGCCGATGGTCGGTGACGAGAGCAATCCGGCCACCGCCCACTGTGCCTGTTCGCTGCTGGTGGTGGCCAGGGCGTGGAAAAGCCTTGCTGTAGTGTCATCCAGGTGATCGAGTTCCTGCTGGCGCAGCATGCTCATGAGCACGACGTTCTTGAAAAGCTGCGAGATGAGCAGCACGCATGCCTCGACGTCGGGAACGACCGTGCCCTCGTTGGACGCGGGCTGGTAGCGCGGCAAGAACAACATGCCGAAGGCCATCTCGAAAAACGCGTTCTGCTCGATCGGCGTGCGCTGAATCGCGATGTCCATGGTGTTGTCCAGGCGATCGGCGAGCTTGCAGCGCAAGAGGTCAGGCATGGTGCGGACCTTGGAAAGCACCATGCCGAGGTAGTCATAGTACGATTGCGAGGATTGCCTCCACAGGAGCGCGATGCGCTCGCCGAGAAACCAGCGATGGTTGGAATCGATTTTCTCGAGTACGCGCGCGAATTCGGACTGCAAGCGATCCCATTCGGCCGGCCCCAGTTCCTCGCGCGTGAGGTCTTCTTCCTTGTCGTGGAGAAAGGCGCCGAGCAGATCGAGCGTGGTCGGCGCTGGCATCACCCGCGCTAGCATGGCGGCGATGCGAAGACAGTGCAGCACGGCCGCCGGGCCATTCTTGCGCCGTCTGTCCCCGTAGGCCTGGTGCAGGTAGTTGAGGGCTTCGAGCAAGGGCGACTGATCGGAAACCTTGGCGGGCCCGAGAATCACGCGCAGAAGCGCACGAAGATCGATCTTCCGCGCCGATAGGTGCCAATTGATGGTGGCGGAAAGCGTCAGGTGCCCTTCGACCGTTATCGTCGCTAGTCGAGGATCTTGGCCTGACAGCATGATGGTCTGCTCCGCTCCACACGGCGTCCCCGGACCATCCGGCGACTAGCAAATATCACTTCACCGCGCGGCCAATGAATTCTACTACATCCGTGGCAAATGCCCACTCGACGAGCTGGACGTCGCGATGGCTAGTGCCGTCCGCCAGAATTTCAACCAGCATTTGGCAGACGATCCATCCCGTCCGGCTGCGTTGCTCCTCGGTTACATACGTCAAGTATGCGCCCTCGTCGCGCCTTGCCGGACGGGCGCCTCATCCGCCAACTAATGGCCGATCTTCCGGCGGACGGCACTAGCTTTTCTTTGAGCGGAGCAGATCGCCTAGCGTTCCAAACCGCCCCGGCCCGGCCACGGCGCGAGCCCTATCCATGTCTTCCTGGGTGACCACGTCGCCGCGCTCCCCCACGCCAAGCGAGATGCGGCGGCGCTCGTGATCCACGGCCAGCACGGTCACCGCCAGGCTGTCGCCCACCTTGCACACCTCGCGGGGGTGACGAACCTGTTTGCCCGCGCCGAGTTCGGACGCGTGCACCAGTCCTTCCACGCCAGGGGCCAGTTCAATGAAGGCACCGAATGGTTCGATGCGCACGACCTTGCCCGCAAGCTGGGTTCCCGACGGAAACTGCGTGGCTACGTCGTCCCAGGGATCGCGCGCCATGGACTTGAGCGAAAGCGAAATGCGTTCGGGCCGTTTGGGATCGTCGGTCTTCTCGATGCGTAGGATTTGCACATCCAGACGCTGCCCCACGGCCAGGACGTCGCTGGGACGAGTGGTGCGCGAATGGCCAAGCTCCGAGACGTGCAGCATGCCTTCGATGCCGCCGAGATCGACGAAAGCGCCGAAGTCCTTGATGACCGACACCACCCCCGGAAGGACAGCTCCCACCACCAGCTTGGCGCGCACCTTCTCGGCCTTCCCGCGCGCTTCTTCTTCGAGGAGCGCCCGGCGCGACACCACGAGATTGGCGCCCCGGCGATCGACATCGTAGCGCGTGACCCGAAACTGGTATTTGTGACCGACAAACTCGGCGGCACCGGGGACGTGACGGATATCGAGTTGCGAGATGGGACAAAAGCCCCGCACGCCCGCGACGGTCACTTCGACGCCGCCTTTGTTCACCGCGGTCACGGTGCCCTCCACGGTGAGCCCAAGTTCAGCCGCCTGGGTCAGCTCCGCCCTCGCCTCGGGACCACGCGCCATTGCACGCCGCAAGACCACGCACCCCTTTTTGCCCATGGTTTCGATCACGCGCGCCTCGATCTCGTCCCCAAGCTTGACGGTCAGATTGCCGTCCTCGTCGCGTAGCTCGTCAAGGCCGATCATGCCATCGCCAGCGCCGCCGGCGATTTCCACCACCGCTGATTCCTGCCCGATGCGGGTCACGCGGCCACGAACGGTATCACCCACCCGCGCATGCAAACGATCGCCGCCCGGGTTCCGCTGCTCGAACTCGGCTAGCATGGAGGCAAAATCTTGATCCTTCTCGCTCATGGAACCTTTCATACTCGTTCCGCGCAAAGCATGCACGCGCCGTTTGCTCGGTGGATGTTCTCGCTGGATGTTCGCTGAGCAACGGTCGTCCGTGGTTGATCGACGCTTGGTTGATTGGATTGGCGACGCCGTCGCCTCAGACGTAGTACAATGCTGTTGTTGTTTGTTTCCCTGACGCGACCGGTGGCAAAATCATGACGACGAAGAAGACCTTGCGCGTGCCTGTGGCCGCTGACGGCGTTCCCCTCGTCGTGCATCCCCAGCAACTGGACAAAACGCGTGAGCTTCCGGCTTGCGATGGCTATCCGCTTGAGGAGGAACAAGGCACCCTTCCGGCCCAGGCCGCGCCGAAGGAGGTTGTCGACGACGAGGTCACGGTGCCAGTGCAATCTTCCATCGAAAGCACGCTGACCTACGAGCTGCTCCGCCGCCAGTCGACGGGCGCGGACGAGGATGACGAGTAGCACGAAACCGAGGAGAGGCATGGCATGAGCCAGGGATCATCGATCACACCACAAGCCGCCCTGTTGCGCGTGCTCATCACCGGTGAGAGCGATGGTCCAGAAATCATGCGCAAGATTCGCGACTGGACGGGCGGAAAGATCGAACTCGACGAACAGGGTTTCCTCGCCGCGATCCGCGACCTGGAAAGCACGGGCTTGGTCGAGTGCCACGCTGGTGCCGCCGACAAGCGGACCGGGCTGCCACGGCAAACTTATGCGCTCACGGCCGCGGGCCATGCGTCGGCCATGGAGATCCTGGCCGCGAGCCTAACGCGCAAGGGATGAATCGGCCGCGCGATCCATCGCCCCCCTGCCCTTCCGTCGGCGGCGATGCCATGCCAGCACGAGCCCGGCGTAGAGTACGCAGCCTCCCAGCGACACCAGCGCGCCCGCGCGTAGTCCCGGCGTGCGGTAGTACATTTCCACCACATGCTCGCCCGCCGGGATTGCCACCGCGCGAAAGATGACATCGGCACGCTCCAAAAGCGCGGGCGCGCGATCGACGGTGGCGGTCCAGCCCCGCGTCCATTCGTCGAGCAGAACCGCGTAGCCAGCTGCTGCGGTCCGGCAGTGCAAGATCACATGCTCGGGAACTGGCCGCTCGATAATGCACGGGCTTGGTCCAAAGGCGGCGTCGCTTCGAGTTTCTCCCGTACCGGCGAGTCGAACCCCGCCCAAATCCACATTGGAACGATTGGGATCGAAGATCCGATCGAGGACTTGTTCGTCGGAAAGCCCATGCTCGTAGCGGTAGGCCACAAAGGCGCGCGCTCTGCGCTCTTGGTTTTCGAGGACGACGTGGCCGGCCAGCATGCCGGGCGATCGCATTGGCATGCCCATGCCACCTGCCTGGCGGGCCTCGATGACGAGGTAGCGGATATCGAGCAAATCCATGATCCGTCCAAGGTTCGATTGGCCGCTGGCTGCCACCCAGGTTTCAAACCGCGAGGTTCCAGCGATGGTGTAGCCAGGAACCTGCGCGAATCCAAATCGCGTGGCCTCGTTCTGGACGGCGAGCTGATGGAGGTACCAGGCTCGCGCCTCGCCCGAGTCCGTGATGGGTGTGACATCCCGGGCTCGACGCAAGAGGCGTGGCAGCTCGCCTGGCGACGGTTTCGGCAAGCCTTCGAGAATGGCAGGCGGCCTTCTGACGAGAGCGCGCGCGATGAGGACTTGCATCGACCAGTCGTGCGCGATCAATTGCGCGATCACGATGGCCACGAAGCCCGGCCGCGCGAGACGGCCCAATCGCGGGTGACCAACCAACCAAAGCGCGAGCGCCATGAACGCGGCAAGGGCCGTGGCTGCAAGACCACCTTCCACCACCAGGGCAAGAGCGGCCTGCGCGTCGATGCCCCGGCCGCGCGCTAGGCTCGATCGGATGATGATGTCAGCCAGGCTCCCGCGCAGCAGCTGAACTGTGCAAAGTCCAGCAGCCATGACCAGCGCCAGCCCGACGCTGATGCGCGCGAGGCGAGCGCGTCTTTGGGATGGGTCGAGTAGAGTGTCGAATCCGACCGCCGCGAGCGCCGACCACAAAACCAGGGCGCTGGCCAGGTGCTTTTCCGGATAGCGCAAGACGTGTTCGAAGCGAAAGACCGCGCGGTAGAGGCCGTAAAGCGGGGTGAAGGTCCCCAAGGCCAGGACCAGAAAAAGCAGGGAAAGAATTCCCAGTCGCCGCGGAATGCCCTTGCCGCGCACACAGGCCAACCCCGCGCAGAACAACACCGGAATGCCGGCGTAGTCGCTGCCGGACCAGTTCGCTTCCAGCTCGCCGCCACCATGTGCCCACAGTTCGGCCAAGTTCTGTTCGGGACGCAACCCGTGACCCAGAAGTTGGGGCCAGACAAGCTCGAACAGACGCAAGGGATGCATCGACCAGGCACCGCTTTGGGCCAGCGAAAAGCCGCCCGCGCGCGTGCTGTCGGACAGGGTGAACAAGGCGACAAACACCGAGGCCGCTCCCATGAGCGCGCCGAGAACACCCGCGCCAGCCAGGGCCACGAGAGCCGCCGTCCTGTGCCGCGCGGTCAGCACAATGATCGCAACCGCCAGCACGAGATTGTTCACGCTCGCCGGATTGCCCGACGCCACCGACCCCGCAAGCACGGCGGCAAGGACCAACCCGTGGCCGAAGTAGTCTCGGCGCTCCTCGACCCGCGCCAGCCCGAGCGCCGCCCAAGCCACGAGCGGCATCCAGCCCAGGGGCAGAAGAATGGTGCCGCTGACGATCATCGAGGTCATGTACCCGGAGGTCATGAGCGCCGCCGCGCCGAAAAATGCCCCGAGCGCGCTCGCCCCGAGACGCCGGGCCAGCAAGAGCGCGCCGACGCCGGCAAGAAAGATGTGAAACAGAAGCAAGAGGTCGGCGCCCAGCAAAGGATCCAGCAGGGCGATCGCCCAGGCCAGCGGATAGGTCACGCCATTGTTTGGATCCGAGGCAAAGCCTTGCCCCAGACGAAGGGCATCCCACCATTCGGGCAGATGGCCTTGGCGAAGGCTCTCGGCGAGAAAGGCGCGCGAGGGAATCGTCCACGTCAGGTGATCGCGGACCGCGAAGGTCTCGCCGAAAAACAACACCCGCAAGTAGGCCAGGACGATCACCGCGGCCAAGCCGCCGAAGGAAATCAACAAGACACGGCGTGCCGGCGTGTCGGCCGCGCGCGTGTCGCTGAACACGAGTCTACTGCCCCTTCAGCTTGTGGAGCTTGAGCACGTTGGTCTCGAACGGTTCGCTGCCGAGGACCATACCAAAGGTAATCACGATGTTGTCCCCTGGTCCGGCCAGCTTGTGTAGCAAGAGCTCGCGCTCGGTCTGCTCGACAACGCCGGCGACCCCTTGCACCCAGGCACCCTGCAGCGGGCGCACGCCCCACAACAAACCCACGCGATTGAGGATCTTTTCGTGGCGCGAGAACGCCACGATGTTGGCCAGCGGCCGCTGGGCCGACAAGAGGTTCGCGGTGTGACCGCTCTCGGTGTAGACCGCGATGGCGGCCAGGTTCAGATCCTCGGCGATCTCGGCCGCGGCGTCCGCGATGGAACTGGAGAAGGTCCGCTCGCGCACGTCGGGGCGCTCCTGGCCGGCGGTGAGGTAGTTCTCGTTGCGTTCGATCTCGTCGATGATGGTGCCCAGCATCTTGACCGCCTCGACGGGGTAGTCGCCCACCGAGGTTTCGGCCGAGAGCATGACGGCGTCGGTGCCATCGAGCACGGCGTTGGCCACATCGGAAACCTCGGCCCGCGTGGGACGCGGATTCTTCACCATGGAATCCAGCATCTGGGTCGCGGTGATGGCCGGCTTCGCGCGCAGTTTGATCTCGCGCAAGATGCGTTTCTGGATGAGCGGCACCTTCTCGTGCCCGGCCTCGACGCCCAAATCGCCGCGGGCCACCATCACGGCATCGGCGGCTTCGAGAATCGCTTCCAGGTTGGTCACGGCCTCGGGCTTCTCGATCTTGGCGATGATAGGGATCCCACCCGACAGCGCCTTGGCTTCCTCGACGTCGCTGGGATTGCGCACGAACGACAGGGCAAACCAGTCCACGCCCAGCTCGCGACCGAACACGATGTCCTTCTTGTCCTTCTCGGTCAGCGCCGGCACCGACAAGGCCGAGCCAGGAAGATTCATGCCCTTCTTGTCCTTGAGCACGCCCCCGTCGACGATGCGGCACAAGACATCGTCGCCTTTCACCGACTCGACCCGCAGTTGCAGCAGCCCATCGTCAAGAAGAATGGGATCGCCGGGCTTCACGTCGCGCGCGAGCGGAAGGTAGGTGTGGGGAACGCGCTCGGCGGTTCCCAGCATGTCGCCGGTACATAGTGTGATGGTCTTGCCCTTTTCAAGCACGACCTGCCCGCCCTGCATCTTGCCCACGCGAATCTTGGGTCCACAAAGATCGGCGAAGACCGTGATGGGCCGGCCGGCCTGTTTGGCGGCAGCGCGCACGTCGCTATACATCGCTCGATGGGCTTCGTACTCGCCGTGCGAAAAATTGAGTCGCGCGACGTCCATCCCGGACTGGATGAGTTCGACCAAACGAGGCACACCCGCGGTTGCTGGACCCAAGGTGCACACGATCTTCACTTTGCGCATGCGCTGCCTGCCTTTCGCCGCCCATGGTCGCAGAACCCGGCCGCGCACTCAAGCAAAGCGATGGCCCGAGGCGAGCGGGTTCGCCTCGGGCCAAGGCAAGCTAGGCTAGAGGTTTCTGGAGGCAGGCGTTCTATACGCAGACGGCATCGATACAGGCGTGCCCCGCGCCGCAGGCGGCGTTGCGCGAGCACTGGGGTGCGCTCTCCTGCGGCTCTACGCAGTAGCCTTCGCGGCACAAGGTGCCGGAACAGGCAGGCCCGCAGTTCTCGTCGGAAGCACAGAGCGTGCGGCAGGTGGCGTTCACGCATTCTCGATCCGCCGCGCAGTCCAGGTTCGAACTGCATTGCGGCGTGGGCCGTCCGTCAGGCTGGCACACGTTGCCCGTGCACGCGTCGGCGCGGTTGGGACAGTCGACGTCCGCCTTGCAACCGGCGTGGCAGAAACCGTTGATACACAGCGATCCCGCGCTGCAATCCGTGGCGTAGAGGCACTGCCCGCCCGGACTGCCCCCTGGCTGGCAGAAGCCGGCCTGACAGGTGGCGCCGGTCCCGCACGTGCTGCTGGTCGTGCACGGCCGCTGACATTCGCCATCCGCGCAGCGGCCGCCGTTGCCGCATTCGTGGTTCCAGGTGCACAGCGGAACCACCGGCTTGCCGCAAATACCAGCGTCGGTGCAAGGCGGCTCTACCTTCAGGTCAGAGGGACTTCCTCCGTCGGAGACCGAAGTAGTACCCCCGTCCGCGGCGCGGGCATCTGGGCGCGGGACGACGGCGCCACCGTCGGCCTCGGGCAGAGCCGCGCCAGCATCGCGCTTGCCCGCCGTCGCCGCCGTCGCCGTCGCCCCCTCTGGGGTCGGCATCGGAGGCGGCGGGCCGTACGAGTATGTCGGTGGTGTATAGCTCGTCGAGGGCGGACAGGACGGATCGTCGCAATGCGAACAATCCTCGGGTGGCCGGACGATACAGGCGGCAAGTGGCGTGGCGAGAGCGATAAGCGAAAAGAACGAAAGTTTCATGGCGCGTCTCCTTCGCGTGCTTGCCAAGGCAAATCGCGGGCCAGCGAAAATGCGCAGGAAAACCTTGCTGCTCGCGCCCGCGCAGGGCCGCCGTGAAATCCCGAGCGTGGCATTTCCACACCAGAGTGCCGAATAGGCACACTGCTTCAGAAAGTCCCCGTCGGCAGAAAGTTTCGTCGACTAGGTCTGGAAATACTCTTGCGCACCTGTATGATGCGCCCGCAGTCCAACGTTACACTCGTGGAGGACAATCGATGAAGCGTCTACTCATGGTTCTTTCAGTTTCAGCTCTACTGCCCCTGTCAGGGCTCGCGTTCGCACAAGGCAAGCCTGCGGCGGCGCCGGCACCAGCCCCTGCGGCTGCGGCCAAGCCCGCACCCGCTGCCGAAAAGGCAGCAGCGACCGACGAGAAGGCCGAAAAGGCCGAGAAGGCTAAGGAAGCCAAGGCCGAGAAGGCCAAGGAAGCCAAAGAGAAGGCCGAAACCGCCAAGGCCGAAAAAGCCGAGAAGGCCGCGAAGGCCAAGGCCGAAAAGGAAGAAAAGGCCAAGGAAGCCAAAGAGAAGGCCGAAGCCGCCAAGGCCGAAAAAGCCGAGAAGGCCGCGAAGGCCAAGGCCGAAAAGGAAGAAAAGGCCGAAAAAGCCAAGGCTGAAAAAGAAGAAAAGGCCGCGAAAGCCAAGGCTGAAAAAGAAGAAAAGGCCGAAAAGGCCAAGGCTGAAAAAGTCGAGAAGGCCGAGAAGGGCAAGGCCGAAAAGGGCAACGCCGAAAAAGTCGAGAAGGCCGAAAAGGGCAAGGCTGAAAAGGTCGAGAAGGCCGAGAAGACCAAGGCCGAAAAGGTCGAGAAGGCCGAAAAGACCAAGGCCGAAAAAGTCGAGAAGGCCGAAAAGAAGTAGTCGACCGGAGGGGCGAGCCCATCGCCTTTCGCCGAGAGCAACAAGTTTGGTAAGAACCCTTCCAGGGTTCTTACCAACTTGCGCGATGAGTGCAGCCGGGCAAAGCCCGCCGTCGCTCACACGTTTTGTGGGCCTTCTGGCTTCTGCCAGGAGGCCCTTTTCATATCTAGTACTGCCGGTCGGGCGTGCTGCAGCCCACGATCCACATTGGCGCCGTAATCCCGCGACAAGCGGAGCGAATGGGCGGCCACGCCTACGATCACGACCTTCTGCGACTAGCGCGGGATTAGGTGGCGGCGGGTGCCTTGACACCTGCCCGGACAGGGGACTAGCTTGGCCGGTCGTCGAGCGAGACCAGGTCATGAAAATCGCAACCGTCTACGCGGTTCTTCTCGCCCTGCTCGTCGCAGCGGCGGCACTGGCACTCGCGGTCGGACACGGCACGCTGTCGGATCCGGCGTTGCGCAATACCCTGCTTGAGCTGCGCGCCACGCGCGTCGCGGCCGCCCTGTTGGCGGGGGCCGCCCTGGCCGTGGGCGGGGTGGTGGTCCAGGGCGTGTTCCGCAATCCGCTGGTCAGTCCGTCTATCCTGGGCACCACGGCCGGCGCTAGCCTGGGCGGACAGCTCGCATTGCTCGCCCTGGCCTGGGGCGCAGCCGGCACGGCGATCCCTTCCGAACTGGTGCTTCCCCTCGGCTGTCTTTTGGGCGCCGGGCTCTCGCTTGGCATCCTGATGGTCTTCTGCCGCGAGCGGACCGGTACCCTGGTGCTCATCCTGACCGGCTTCATCCTGTCGTCACTCTTTCTCGCCGTCGGTGGCTTTGTCACCAGCCTGGCGCAGGATCAATGGGACCTCAGCCGAGCGGTGGTCGCCTTCACCCTGGGCGGCGTGGGCGGCACCGGCCCGCGCCAGGTGCTGGCGGCCCTGCCCTTCGTGCTCGTCGGCCTCTTCGCCTGCTGGGCGTGGAGCGGCACCCTCGATGTGCTGCTCTCGGGCGAAGACGAAGCACGCACCCTCGGCGTCGAGGTTGGCCAAGCCCGTCGCTGGACCGTGGTGTGGGTTGCGGTGCTGACCTCGGCCGCGATTGCCGTTGGCGGCAATGTCGCATTCGTCGGATTGGTGGTGCCCCACGTCTTGCGTCCCATCGTGGGCGTGCGCCACCGCCGTCTGATCCCGGCCGCCGCGCTTTTGGGCGGCACCTTCCTGGTGCTGTGCGACCTCATCGCACGGGTCTTTCCCAGTCGGACCGAGCTGCCCCTGGGCGTGGTCACGGGCATCATCGGCGCGCCGGTGTTTCTCTACTTGCTCGCCCGCTCGTATCGCGAGGTCGAGCATGGCTAGCGCGCCTCTCCTTGAAGCTCGCCACCTCACCGTCGTGCGCAGCCAGCGGCGCTTGCTCGACGACGTGTCCATCAAGGTCGAGGCGGGCGAGATGCTCGCCCTCATCGGACCCAACGGCGCGGGCAAGAGCACCTTCATGAAGGCCCTGGCCGGAATCCTGCCCTACCAGGGTGAAATCGTGCTTGAGGGGAATCCAGCGGAGAGGCTTCTGCGCAACGCACGCGCCCGCCTTGTGGCCTATGTGCCGCAGCACTCGACCCTCGATGCACCCATGCTGGCCCGCGAGGTCGTGGCCCAGGGCCGCTTCGCCCATCGCGATGGCTGGGGTCGCGCGAGCCGCGACGATGCATCCGCCATTGCCCACGCCCTCGAAGCAACCCAGGCCATCCACCTGGCTGAGCGTCCCTTCTCGCGCTTGTCCTACGGTGAGCGACGACTCGTGCTCCTCGCCCGTGCCTTGGCGACCGGGGCGCGCATTCTGTTGCTTGACGAACCAACCGCCGCGCTCGATGTCGCGCACGCGCTTTCGCTGCTCCATCGCCTGCGCGATCTGGCCGGGCGCGGGCACGCCGTGATCGTGGCCCTGCACCATCTCGACGAGGTGGCCGAGTTCTGCGAGCAGGCGCTGCTTCTGCGCCAGGGTCGCGCCGTCTGCGCGGGTCCGGTGGTAGACGTGGTCGCCGCCGCGCCCGTGCGCGAGGTCTTCGGCGTGGAGCTGGTTCCAGGCGCCCACTTCGGCTACCGCGCGATCACGGAGCCCCACTCGTGAACCGGACGGGCGCGACGAATTCCGCGGCGCTGCTTCTCGCGTTGGCAGGCACGCTGGCCCTCGGATGGCCGCGTTCGAGCCAGCTTGCCCACATCGTGCGAACTCGTGCGCCGGCCGTCGACGGGTCGCCCACCCGCATCGCGCTTGGCAACGGCGCTTTCGCCATTCCCGATGCCCCCGGCCACCTGGTTCCGTTGCGCCACTACCAGCGCATCGTTTCCACCAACCTCGTCACCGATCGATTGCTTGTGGAACTGTGCGAACCAACGCGCATCTTGGCCATCAGCAGGGCCGCGGCCGAGCGCAAGCGCGACGGATTCCGCTACCAGGGCATGACCACGGTGGACGGCTTCGGACCCGCGGAGGCCATGGTCGCGTTGCAGCCCGATCTGGTGTTGACCAACAGTTTCGGTTCACCCGGATCCGCCGAGCGCCTGCGCAGCGCCGGCATCGAAGTGTTCGATCTGGGCGAGCTGCGCGGAAAACGCAGTTTGTCCTATGTCGCTCTGGGACTGGGCGAACTCTTGGGAGTTCCCGAACGCGCGCAGCGACTCGTGCAGGACTTCACGAATCGGCTACGGCGGGTAAGCGCGGATCTCGGAACGCGCATGCCCATCCGCGCGATGTACCTTTCGACCCTGGGTCCGGACCTTCAAGGTGGCACGCGGGGCACTTCGTACCACGACATCCTGGTCGCCGCTGGCCTCGTCGACGTGGCGGCCACGAACTATCGCGACTGGCCCGCCTATGCCGCCGAACAGGTGCTGGCTCTGGCGCCTGAAATCATCGTCACAAGACAAGGCTTCGCCGAGGGTATTTGCAAATACCCCGGCATGGATCACGCTCCTCCATGCCGAGGCCAAGGCCGCATCGTCGAACTCCCCGGCGAACTCCTCGACGAGCCCGGCTTGGCCATGCTGGAGGCCGCCGAGACGCTCTACGAGTTGGTCTACGGCAGACCGTAGCTCTCCCTGTTCTCTGTGTTCTCTTTTCCGCTCGCCTACTGCACGGAGGTCGTGCACCAGGTGCGGTCGCCGCAGAAGGGCACGGTGCCTTCATTGCTCTGGCAGGTCGTCGTACCGCTCACCAGATCTCGCAATCGCCTGCTAGAGTTGCCAAGCGTGCGAGAAAAGACGCCAAAGACCGTCGAGCCAAGACACGGGCGACTGCCCGCGCGCTGGCAGAGTGTCTCGCCCGCTGACCTCCGCCCAGCGCTGTTCGCACGGCGCAAACATTGGGCCAAACGCCTTGGGCGAGCGCCAGTGCTGCCCATGTCGCGCCAGGAAATGGAAGCGCTCGGCTGGGATGCTTGCGACGTCATTGTGGTTAGCGGTGACGCCTACATCGATCATCCCAGCTTCGGCGCTGCCTTGATCGGCCGCGTGCTGGAAGAACAGGGCTTTCGCGTCGGCATTATTGCCCAGCCCGACTGGCGTTCGGCCGACGCCTTCGCGATCCTGGGCAAGCCTGTGCTCATGTTTGGCGTGACCGCGGGCAACATGGACTCGCTGGTCAATCACTACACCGCCGAGCGCCGCATCCGCAGCGACGACGCCTACTCGCCGGGCGGCAGGGCTGGGTTACGCCCCGACCGCGCGACCATCGTCTATGCCCAACGCTGCCGCGAGGCTTTCCCCGACGTTCCCATCATCTTGGGCGGCATCGAGGCCAGCCTGCGCCGGATTGCCCATTTCGACTACTGGTCCGAAAAAGTCCGGCGCTCCATCTTGCTCGACGCCAAGGCCGACCTGTTGGTGTTCGGCAACGGCGAGCGCCAGGTGGTCGAGATCGCCCATCGCCTGGCTGGCCGCGAGAAGGCGCACGAGCTGACCGATATCCGAGGCACCGCCTTCGCGAAACCGGCGGCCCTCGTGCCCGGCGGATTCACGGAATTGGACGCGCGCGCTCCGGATCGATCACTCCACGCCACCGGGCTCGATCCCGCGGCCACGGTCGTGCGCATTCCCTCTTTCGAGGCCGTCTCGCGCTCGCCCCTGCTCTATGCCCACGCCTCGCGCGTACTTCATCTCGAATCCAATCCCGGCAACGCGCGCGCCCTGGTTCAGCGGCATGGCGATCGCGACGTGTGGCTGAACCCACCGGCCCTGCCCTTGCCCACACCCGACTTGGACGCCGTCTATGACCTCCCCTACACGCGCAAGCCCCATCCCAGCTACGGCGGCCAGTTGCTCCCAGCCTACGAGATGATCAAGAACTCGGTGGCCATCATGCGCGGGTGCTTTGGCGGCTGCACCTTCTGCTCCCTCACCGAGCACGAGGGCCGCATCATCCAGAATCGTTCTGAGGATTCCATCGTGCGCGAGATCGAAGCCGTGCGCGACAATACCCCTGGCTTCACCGGCGTCATCACGGATCTGGGCGGACCAACCGCCAACATGTACCGTCTCGCCTGCCGCGACTCCGCGGTCGAAGCCGCGTGTCGGCGCCTGTCCTGCGTGTATCCGTCGGTTTGCCCCAACCTCAACACCGACCACGGCCCGCTCATCGGCGTCTATCGGCGCGCGCGCCAGATCAAGGGCGTGAAGAAGATCACCATTGGTTCAGGGATCCGATACGACCTCGCGGTCCGCTCCCCGGCCTATGTCGAAGAGCTGGTCAAACACCACGTGGGTGGCTACCTCAAGATCGCACCCGAGCACACACAGCCAGGTCCACTCGACAAGATGCAAAAGCCAGGCATCGCCAGCTACGAAAAATTCCGCGCCATGTTCGACCGATTCTCGCGCGAAGCCGGCAAAGAGCAGTACCTCATCCCCTACTTCATGGCCGCCCATCCCGGCACCACCGACGAGGACATGGTGCAGCTAGCCCTGTGGTGCAAGCGCAATGGCTTCCGCCCGGACCAGGTCCAGGCCTTTTTGCCCACGCCCATGGCGTTGGCAACCGCCATGTACCACACGGGGCACGATCCATTGCGACGCCTCGACAAAGGCGCCAAGGGCAACGTACCCGTGGTCAAGGGCGAAGCCCGACGCCGACTGCACAAGGCATTCTTGCGCTACCACGATCCGGACAATTGGCCAGTCCTACGCCAAGCGCTCGCGCGCATGGGGCGCAGGGATCTTATTGGCCACGGCAAAGGTTGCCTGGTGCCGCCGGAACGTCCGGGGCACAGGGACCGATCACCAAGTCGGGAAAGGCCTAGATCTCGCCGGTCTGGATGATCCGGCGCAACCCAGAAACCGGCAGGCGCGGCCCGCGCTTCTCTTCTTCGAAGATGATGAGAGCGAGGGTGGCTGCGGTCAGGTCGCTATTCGTGTCCTTGGCGATCACTCGAATTTCTTCGCCATTGCGGACGAGCCCAGCGACTTGGGTGAGAGTCACGTAATGGCTCTCCTGCGTGTCGTACAGCTTTCGGTTGGAGTAGCGTCTGATGATTCGCATGGTGACGGAGTATGCCATGAACTAGGCCCATAGCGGCAAGAAAAACCGCACAAGCAACCCGACCGCAATGAATGCCGTCCAGCACACTCTTCCAGCGCTCGCACCACCTAGAAATGGGTGCCCATCAGCACTTGATGATCGCAATCGCGCGGGCGAGGATGCTTTCGTGCCCCTCAGAATCCACATCCCCCCTCTTCGCTTCCTGCGCGAGCCCAGCCCGCAAACGCCTGACAAGATCCCGCCCTCGGGTTCCGCCTGGTCAAGGGTCGATGAAGCTTGGAAATTGCCAATCGCCCTGTTCGTGATCACACGTGTTGCCCTGGTGGCCTGCTCGTACATGGGGCTTGTGCTCACCTTGCGTACCTTCGACGGCTCGATGAAATGCTTGCCCGAGCTGCGCGCCCATCCCGCGATGCAGTCGTTTTGTTGTTGGGATTGTGGCTGGTTCCATCGCGCCGCCATCGAGGGGTTCCCGACCGTCGAATCGGCCCAGGTCTTCCCGCTGCTGCCCATCCTTGCCTGGCTGCTCAAGACCCTCTTCTTCATCCCTCGCCAGTACGGCCTCATCATCGTCGCGAATCTAGCTAGCCTCGCTTCCTACAGTGTGCTCTTTCGCCTGTTCCGGCGTCTGGAAGGAACCAGCGCCGCGCGCTGGGGCTTGACCGCGCTCGCCGCCTATCCGTTTCACTTCTTCCAAGCCGTTGGCTATTCAGAGTCACTCATGGTGCTGACCAGCGCGCTGGCCGTGCTCCTCGCGCTCGACGGGCGCCACCTGCGAGCGGGGCTGGCACTGGGTTTCGGCGTGCTCGCCCGTCACATCACCCTGTTTGCCGGCGCAGGGCTCTTGATTGCCCAGATCCGCCAGCGCGGCATCCATCCCAAACGCCTTCTCCTCAGCCGTGACGTTGCCGGACTCGTGATTCCGTTCTTGTTCCTCGGCGCCTGGGTGGTGTATCTCCATGCCCGCTTTCACTCCTGGACCGTCATCCACGACGCCCGCATGGCGTCGTGGTGGGGCCAAATGGGCCGAGCCTATTGGGGCGTTGTCGACGTTCTCAAGCTGATGCCCTACGACCGTCACCCAGAATACGTCTTCTACTTGTTCTTCGCACTCATCCCGCTCGCCGGCACCATCGCGCTCTTTTTCCGTCAGCGCTGGTTCGAGCTTGCCTTTTCCGCGGCCATTCTTCTTTTCGTCTGTTTCTCAAGCGGTGGCGCCAGCCTCGGCCGATACACGGGAAGTTGCTGGCCCGCCTTCCTGCCCGTCGGCATTTGGCTAGGCCGCCGGCCCTACCTGGCCCCCATTCTTCTGGGCGGGCTCATGCTCTTTCAGGGCCTCTTCTTCTTCCTGCACGGGCACGGTTTCCAGATTGTCTGACAATGGGATCCCTGAAAGGCTGGCCTGCCTCGACGCTCGTTCTGCTGTTCGGACTGTTCTGGTTCGTGCCGCGGGCAAACCCGGCACGGGTCGCAAAGCCTGGTGCGAGCCCGCCCCGCGAGCCACCGGCCGGCGCCATCGCGCTAGCATCAGCGCCCGAACAGAAGACCCCGTTGGCATTGCCCTTCGAGGGCGCCTGGGGCGTCGTGCAGGGCATGGACAGCGGCGGCACCCACGGCGGCTACGCAGCGTACGCGATCGATTTCGTGCCCGCCGAACCCGTCAGCGAGAGCGCCTTCCGCAAGCGCAAGCGCCTGGCCGACCATCCTTGCTACGGCAAACCAATTCTAGCCCCGGCCGACGGCCGCGTGGTGTGGGCCAAGGACGGCGCGCGCGAGCTGCCGCCCTTCCGAGAATCGCGCAAGCACGAAGCAGGGAATTTCGTCATCCTCGAACACGCGCCCGACGAGTTCAGCGAGTTTCGCCACCTGCAGCGCGGCTCGGTCGCGGTGGAAGTCGGCGACAAAGTCCGTGCCGGCCAGGTCATCGGCCGTTGTGGAAACTCGGGCAACGCCGTGACGCCACACTTGCACTTCGGCTTCCTCGGTTCCTACCAGCCCATCGCCACGCGACCGATGCGCTTCTCGAACTACCAGGTGATGGTCGCCCAGGGTGTGTGGAAAAACGGCGACGGCGAGCCGAAGAAGGGGCAGATCGTTCGCGCCATTCCCTCCCCGATCCAGTAGCCGATCAAGGCGTCTCGATGCCGTCGAAAAACTGCCTGTGCAGGCGATAGCTGTCCGTCTCTTGGTACGCGACTTCAGCCACTGGGCAGGTGTCGAAACTGAGGATCCGGCTGCCCGCAAGCGAGAGCAAGATCGGCGAGTGCGTGGCCACGACGAATTGCGCGTCGCCGCGGGCGCTGGCCTCGGCGAGAATGTGCCGCAGCTCCATCTGGCGACGGGGCGAAAGCGCGCTCTCGGGCTCGTCGAGCAAATACAGCCCAGGCACGCGAAAGCGGCTTTCGAAGAACGCCATGTTGCACTGGCCGTGCGATTTCTCAGTCAGCGACGAACCGCCGAAGAAGGCGAGTAGCCCCGGATCGCTGGCTGCCCAAGCGTCCACCAGCTCGGCGAAATTGCGGAAGATCTCGGCGGCGAAGAACGAACCCGGCACCGGCCCGCCAAGCCAGCGCAGATCGAGGCATTCATGCAGGCGCTCCGCGAAGGGATTGTGGCGGCCGCGCGTGCGCTCGGCGTTTTCCCAGATATGAATTCCGCATCGCTGCGCGAGAGCGCGCAGTACCGTCGACTTGCCCGAGCCGTTCTCTCCGACGAAAAAGGTCACCGGCGCCTGCATGTTCAACGTCGCCGTTTCCTGCACCACGCGCAAGCCAAATGGATAGGCGTCGCAAGTTGGAAAGCGCGCCCGATCGATCTTCAGTTCGGCAAGGTACACGGCAGGGGCAGGATCACCCGGAGCGAAGATCCTGTCCAGACTTCGGCAGCAAGGCCATGATGGCGCGCGGTCTTGGGAAACTGCTAGACTTGCGCTATGCCGTCTGCCTCGACGAAGTCCCGGCCCGCCAACTACGAGGACATCCTGCGTCTTCCAGAAAACGTGATCGGAGAGATCGTCGACGGCGAGTTGATTGTCTCGCCTCGACCGGCCTCACGCCACGCTATGGCCAGCTCGGCGATCGGGGGCGAGTTGGCAGGGCCATTTCACAGGGGACGCGGCGGCCCAGGCGGCTGGGTCATCCTCTTTGGGCCCGAGCTCCACCTGGACGAGCAGGTGCTGGTGCCCGACCTGGCAGGCTGGCGCCGCGAGCGCATGGCCACATGTCCCGACGTGGCCTACTTCTCCCTGGCGCCCGACTGGGTGTGCGAGGTTCTCTCGCCCGCTACGGCTCTTATCGATCGGACCCGCAAGCAGCACCTCTATCGCGAGCACGGCGTGTCCTGGCTGTGGTTTGTTGATCCATCTGCACGCACGATCGAGGTCCTCAGCCGTGGTGAGCGCGGCTGGATAGTCACCGATACGTTCGGCGGCGAAGGCGAGGCGCGGATTCCGCCGTTCGACGCGGTGGCGTTCGACATCGGCGCGCTCTGGGACATCAACTCCCCGGCTGGCCAGGCAGTTGAAGAGGGGAAGTTCTAGTCAGGCATCCGCGCTCGAAGCTTGCGGTCAGACTTTCCAGTTCTCGACGGTGAGACCAGGGATCGTGCCGTCGAGCAAGGCGCCGTCGTTCGTCACCAGCGTCGCCCCCAGATCAAGCGCGGTCGCCGCGATCAGCATGTCTAGGTCCGCTTTGTTGATGCCCTTCGCACGCAGCTCCGCCTTCAAGCGCCCGAAATGCGCCGCTGCCCCGAGGCTGAGCGGCACGATCTCCAGCGGCTCCAATTCCTTCTCCAGGTGGCGGCGGTTCGCTTCCCGTCGCGTGGAGCGCTCCACGCCGTACAGCAGCTCCGCCACCACGACGATACTGGTCACCACTCGTCCAACTCGCCCGGCTTCATTGGCTCGGGCTCGGACGCCTGCCTCACCGTTCAGGATGTAGACCAGCGTGTTGGTGTCGAGTACCCAGGTCACTGGATCTCAGGCGTCTCTGCGTTTCCACCGGCGTCCCGCCCCTCGCGCAGAATCCGGATGATCTCCTCGGTGGACTCGCCTTCCCACGGTCCCGCCGCTGCCATGCGATCACCCAGGCCGGGCGCCGGCTCCTCCCTGCAAACGGTGACCACCCGTAGCTCCACGTCCAACTCGTCCAGGTGCGCACGGACCGGATGGGACGGGTCGTGCCTCAGCTTCGCCAGCGCTTCTTCCAGTGCTTTCGGAATTTGTGTTTGCGGTGTGGCCATTGGAGAGTCTCCGTATCTCAAGCGTAGCATGAAGGTGCTTTCTCCGGCGTGAGCACTCACTTGCTCGGTCCCTCCGACGGCGCCAGCGTACCACGCTCCCGTGGGCGACACCGCGCGTTGGCCTCGCGCAGGTGGCGCAAGGAGATGTGCGTGTAGACCTGGGTCGTGCTCAGGCCCGTGTGGCCGAGCAGCTTTTGCAGGTGGCGCAGGTCAGCGCCATTTTCGCGCTGGCCACGATCTCGCCGAGTGTGTACCGGTACTTGTCCAGCACCATGGCCGCGGGCCGACCGAAGGCGGCCGGCTCAGCACGAAAGAGATGATCCGCCCGAAGCCGCCGGCCGGCAAGAGCAGTTAAAGAGGGAACGGTCCCGTGGGGCTTCAGGCTTTCCTCTGGGGCTTCAGGCCTTCTTAGACGGTCCAGTTCTCCACGGACAGGCCCGGTATGTCACCGGCCAGCAATGCCGCGTCGTCAGTGACCAGGACGGCACCTTCTTCCACTGCGGTGGCTGCGATCAGCAAGTCGATGTCCGCATTTCCACGACCGCGCGCACGCAATCGCGACTTCAGCGTGCCCCACCGGTCCGCCAGCCGGGCATCAAGCGGCACGATGCCAATGCGATCCAGCTTCTGCCGGATGTTCTCGCGGTTCTCTTCACACCGAGCCGAGCACCTGCCCCGTAAATCAACTCGCCCACCACGACTGCACTCGTCAGGATCTCGCCTCGTTCCTCGGCCTCGTTGAGCCGGCGCCGCACCGCAGGCACACCGTTCAGCGCATGGATGATGATATTGGTGTCGAGCAGCCACTTCATAGTTTCGGCGGCTCACTGCTAGTTCCGGCAGCGCGCGCCTCGCGGATGATGCGCGAGATTTCCTCCGCCGATTCCCCCTTCCAGCCCCCGCCTTCTGCCATGAAGTCGCCAAGTCGCATCTTGGGCTTTTCCACCGCCCGCAGTTCCACGTCCAGCTCGTCCAAATGCGCACGCACCGGGCGCGAGGGGTCGTGCCTCAGCTTCGCCAGCGCTTCTTCCAGTGCTTTCGGAATTTGTGTTTGCGGTGTGGCCATTGGA
>OCTA010001184.1_pt1 | contig 24110 bp, 24 predicted proteins | sample 1538991 | NCBI WGS metagenome assembly OCTA01 (sample SAMEA3539302, study PRJEB22396) | soil metagenome | biome: tundra; feature: field; material: soil | place: USA | collected 2010-05 | depth 0.15 m | reverse complement strand
GATACGGCGACCACCGAGATCTACACTCTTTCCCTACACGACGCTCTTCCGATCTCGTGATCGTGGTGGTGCTGGCGGTGGTGCTGGCGGTCTCGGTGCTGGGCGGCTCGTCGAGCAAGCGCTCGGCGACATCCTCGGTGAACACGGCTGGGAGCACGGGCAAGACGCACACGAGCAGCCACCACAAAGCCAGCTCCACGTCCTCCAAAGCGACGCGGGCGGCCAATCCGGCGGACACGACGATCTCGGTCCTCAACGGCACCGAAAAGGAAGGCCTTGCGCACCGCATCTCGACCAGCCTGCAGCAGCGCGGCTACTCGCAGGCGGCGGCGCTGAGCGGCCACCCGGCGGGTGCCAATCAGGTCACGGTGGTTGAGTACGCGAGCGGCCACAGGGCGGACGCGGAAGGCGTGGCCCGCTCGCTGGCGGTCACGCAGGTGCAGCCGATCGAATCGGCGGTGGCGTCGCTTGCGGGCTCGGCGAACGTGGTGGTGATCGTCGGCGCCGACAAGGCCGCGACGGTCCCATAGCGGGCTTTCTGGATATCCCCGCCCGCTCGGTGAAGCCGCGCGAGCACGGCATCACCCACGTGATCGACAGGGGCATGTCGCTGGCGGACGTGGACGGCCTGCTGGAGGTGGCGGGGGACGCGGTGGACGTGGTCAAGCTCGGCTGGGGCACGGCGCTGGTGAGCGCGAACCTGCGCCCCAAGCTCGAGCGCTTCGCCTCGCATGGCATCCCGGTGGTGCTGGGCGGCACCCTGACAGAGCTGGCGATCCGTCAGGGCAGGGTGGAGGGGCTGGTGGCGTGGCTGCGCGAGCTGGGGCTGCGCCACGTGGAGGTCTCCGACGGCACGATCGCACTGGACGCCCAGGTCAAGCGTGAGCTGATCGAACGGCTGGCGCGGGAGTTCACGGTGCTGGCGGAGGTGGGCAGCAAGGACGCGGACTTCATCATGGCCCCGTACGTGTGGGTGGAGCAGATCGAGAGCGACCTGGAGGCGGGCGCCTGGAAGGTGATCGCGGAGGCGCGCGAGTCGGGGACGGCGGGCATCTACCGCGCCACGGGCGAGGTGCGCACGGGCCTGATCGACGAGATCGTGCACGCGATCGACCCCGAGCGGCTGATCTTCGAGGCGCCGCTGCGCGAGCAGCAGGTGTGGCTGCTGAAGCGCTTCGGCACGGAGTGCAACCTGGGCAACATCGCACCCGCGGACGTGCTCTCGCTGGAGACGCTGCGCCTGGGCCTGCGCTCGGACACGGTCGAGCGCTTCGCGCTGGGCGGCGGGGATTGACCGACGCTCCTGTCGCGCCGGAGGGCGGGAGGGGCGACGGCCGGAGCTGGGCTCCGAGCACAGATCCACTCGCGCGGATGGTGCTCGCGCTGCTGGTGCTGGCCTGCCTGGCGGCGTTCTTCATCACGCAGCGCCTCAAGCACACGCCCACCTCCGTCCAGAACTTCAAACTGACCACGCGCTTCTCGCCATTTCCCGCGGGCAGGCTCAAACAGGAGGGGATCTCCTTCAAGCTGGCCCGCGCGGACGCGGTGACGGTGACGATCATCGACTCCACGGGAGACCTGGTGGCGACGCTGGTACGCGCCTATCCGGTGCAGCGCTACAAACAGTTCTCGCTGCGCTGGAACGGCCGCCGCGGCTCCGCCCTCGGCTACCGCAACACCACGACGGCCTCCGCCCGCACGATTCTGGTCCCGGTCAACCGCGGCGCGATCGCCCCCCCCGGCGAATACCGCGTCCGGGTCAGCCTGCGTCACAGGAGCGTGCCGGTGCTCTCGCCGAGGAGCTTCACGCTGGTTGGCTCTGGCGGGCTCGTGAGCGCGGCGCCCGCGACGAGCCTGCCAGCGGTAGGGACGATCGCGGCGGGGACCGCCGTGGCGATCGTCGTGATCGCGGCGCTCGCGCTGCTGATGCGCTGGCGCGAGGAGGCGTTTCCCCTGCTGGCGGTGCTGGCGCTGCCGTTCAGGCTGCCGATCTCCGCGGACGGCAAGACGGTCAACCTGCTGATCCCGCTCTACCTGGTGGTCGCGGCGGGGACGCTCGTCCACCTGCTTCCGCGCCTGCGGGAGCGGGTGCGAGGGGGGGAGGCGAGGAGGCTGGATCCAGCGGGCGCGGCGACGGGCGCCCAGCGCTCTGGCTCCGGCGACGCGGAGGAGGCCTCGCCCGGGCAGCTTGCCTTCTGGGGCACGCCGCGCGGCGTGCAATGGCTGCTGTTCGCGGCGGTGGGCCTGTATGCGGTGCAGGCGATCTACTCCGCCGACCATGCCCGGGCACTGGAGAACGTGGCGTTCTTCTACGTGCCGTTCGCACTGCTGTTCCTGCTGCTGAGCCGGGTGCGCTGGACGCGCGAGCTGCTGCTGCGCTGCCTGGGGGTGGCGGTGGTGCTGGCGCTCCTGCTCGCGGGGGTGGGCTTCGTGGAGTACGCGCGCAAGTCGCTGTTCCTGAACCCGAAGGTCGTGGCGGCGAACCAGTACGACAACTACTTCCGCGTCAACTCGCTGTTCTTCGACCCCAACATCTACGGGCGCTTCCTGGCGCTGGTGATGATCGCGGTGAGCACGGTGGTGCTGTGGAGCACCCGCCGGCGCGAGCTGCTGATCGGCGCGGCGGTGCTGGCGTGGCTGCTGGCCGGGCTGGTGACGAGCTTCTCGCAGTCGAGCATCGCGGCGCTGCTGTTGGGCCTGGCGCTGCTGGCGGCGTGGCGCTGGGACGTGCGCGCGACGCTGTATGCGTCGGTGGGCCTGGTGGCGCTGGCCGGCGCGATCGTGCTGCTGGCGCCGGCCAGCCTGCACTTCGGCCTGAAGGGGACGGGTGGCTCGACCAGCAACGCCACCAACGGGCGCACCAAGCTGGTCTCGCGCGGCCTGGAACTGTTCGCCGAACGCCCGCTGCAGGGGTTCGGGTCGGGATCGTTTGAAACGGAGTACCAGCGCCACGGCAAGACCACCGCGGAGAACGCCACCTCGGCCTCGCACACGATCCCCGTGACGGTGGCCGCGGAGCAGGGGATCCTGGGCCTGGCGGTGTACGTGGCGCTGCTGCTGGCGTGCTTCCTGGCCCTGTTCCGCGGGGCCGGACGATCGCCGCCGCGGATCGCCGTGGCGGCCTGCTTCGCTGCGCTGGTGCTGCACACGTGGACCTACGCGGACTTCCTGGAGGACCCCTTCACCTGGGCGCTGTTGGCGATCGGCGTGGCCCTGGCGCGCCAGGACGAACCCTCTCGGGCAGGTAGCTTCTGAGCCGTGCTCGGCTACCTCAAGCGCCTGGTGAGCACTGGCGCGGCGTATCAGTTCGGGGACATCCTCGCCAAGGGGCTGGCGCTGCTGACGCTGCCGCTGTACACGCACCACCTGAGCCCCGAAGCCTACGGTGCGGCCGAATCGCTGCTGACGGCGGTGATCCTCTCCAGCATCCTGCTGCGCGTGGGGGTCGGCGAGGCGTTCATCCGCTTGTACTTCGACGATGCGGACCCCGAGCGCAGGCGGCGGATCGCGCGCACTGCCACGGCGACGGTCGCGTGGACGACCACGCTGGCGGCCCTGGCGGCGCTCGTCCTGGCGGGCCCGCTGTCGAAGCTGCTGCTGAGCTTCCGCGACCCGCTGCTGCTCGACTGCGCGGTGCTCGGGCTGTGGGCGTTCACCAACCTGGAGATGGCCTACGCGCAGCTGCGCGTGGACGAGCGCGCGCGCACCTACGTGCTGGCCTCGGGCGCCAACGTGGCGATGACGGTGGCGTTCACGGTGGGGCTGGTGGTGTTCGCCCACCAGGGCGCCCGCGGCCTGCTGCTGGGCAACTTCGGCGCCTCCACGGTGGTCGTGCTGGGGCTGTGGTGGGTGCTGCGCGGGCGCTTCTCGCTGCGGGTCAGGGTGGCGGACCTGCGCGCGATGCTCCGCTTCGGGCTGCCGACGGTGCCGGCGGACGCGAGCGTGTACGCGCTGCAGGTGGCGGACCGCTTCTACCTGTTCCGCGTCGACTCCCACAGCGCGGCGGGCCTGTATGCGGTGGCCATCAAGCTCGCCACGGTGGTGTTCGTGGCGGTCCGCGGCTTCCAGTACGCGTGGCCGCCGCTGGCCTACTCGATCGAGAGCGACGAGGAGGCGGGGAGGCTGTATTCGCTGGTCACCACCTACTACGCGCTGGCGACCGGCGTGGTCGTCTGCGGCGTGGCGCTGCTGGGGCGCTGGATGGTCCGGCTGCTGGCCGCGCACAGGTTCTACGACGCCTACCGCGCGCTGCCCTGGCTGGCGCTGGGGTGGGCGCTCTATGGCCTCTACCTGGTGTTCGTGGCGATCGCGGGGCGCGCGCGCGTGACCTCCCGCAACTTCCCCGCGGCGGCTGCGGGCCTCGCGGTCAACGTGGCGCTGCTGCTTGTGCTGGTGCCCGCCGGCGGCGCGGGGCTGGGGATCGCGGGCGCGGGGATCGCGCTGTGCGGCGCCTACGCGGCGATGCTGGTGGTCATGTACGCGCTCACGCGCAGCCTGTTCAAGGTGGGCTTCGAATGGGGGCGCCTGGCGCAGCTGGCGGCGATCCTGGCGGGCGTGGCGGTCTCGGGCGAGCTGCTGCTCCCGAGCCACGGCCTGGCGGGCCTGGCCTCGCGCGCGGCGTGGCTGGCGCTGGTGCCGGCGGCGCTGCTGCTCACGCGCTTCTTTCATCCGCACGAGCGCGCGGGCGCGCGGGCGCTGGTGGCGGACGGACGCCGCCGCGTGGGGGCCTTCCGCGCGGGGCACGGGGACGTGGAGGCGTACGCGGAGGATCCGCTGCGCGACCTCTGAGCGCGCCCGTCCCGGCGCGGGCAGGGCGGCGGGCTGGAGGGGCTGCGGCTCAACCGCCGCGGTTGTAGAGCTCGGCCGCCTCGCGCAGCCCGTCGCCCCGCTCGGGGCGCAGCGTCGCGGTGACGTGGCGCCAGTAGCGCCGCGACGAGTGGCCAGGTAGGAACAGCGCGGCCAGCGCCCTCAGCGCGTAGGAGGAGGCGGTCAGCCAGCGCACCGCGCGCGCGGCGGCGGCGGTGTGGTGCTTGCGCATGTAGAGGTCGCGGTTGCGCGACACTTCCACGATCCGCCGCTCGGGGACGGAGTCGGTGGAGAGCTGCTCGTGATGGACGGCCACGGCCGCCGGGACGTACAGGCTGCGCCAGCCCGCGTCGCGCAGGCGGCGGGCGAAGTCAACCTCGTCGGAGTAGACGAAGAAGTCGGGGTCCAGGTAGCCGACCTGTGCGGCGGCCTCGGTGCGCACGAGCAGCGCGGCGGACTGGCACCAGTCCACCCGGCGCGTGCGCGCGCCCCTGCTCTGGACGGTGAACAGGCGGTGCAGGAACAGGGCCCCCGCGAGCGCGCTCAGCGGCGTGGGAAAGCGCCATGCGCAGGCCTGGGCGGAACCGTCGGGGCGCAGCAGCCGCGCGCCCGCGCACGCCGTCTCCGGGTGCTCCTCGAGCGCTCGCCACAGCGCCAGCGTGGCTCCGGGAAGCAGCTCGGAGTCCTCGTTGAGCAGCAGCGCGTAGCGTCCGCGTGCGCGGCGCAGCAGCTCGGAGTCGTTCACGGCCTTGCCGCGCCGGCGCTCCAGCGCGATCGTCTCCACCACGACGGGGTGCGCGCGGGCGGCCTCGGCGGAGCCGTCGCGCGAGCAGTTGTCAAGCACCAGCACCTCCGAGGCGAAGGGCAGGGTCTCGCGCTCGCGCGCGATCGCGTCCAGGCCGCGCAGCAGCAGCTCGCGCTGGGAGGTGTTGACCACGCAGTAGCTCAGCTCGATCTCACCCGTCCGCGGGGGCCCGGCCTCGGGCCGGTCTGAGGGACTCATGCGCCCATTCTCGCCCCAACCGCGCCTATTGTCCGTTCGAGTGCGCGTCCACGTCGTCGATCCATCCGCCTACACGCCGCCGTATGACCACGCTCTCTGCCGCGCGCTGGCCGCGGAGGGGGCGGAGGTGGAGCTCTACACGAGCCGCTTCGCCTACGGGCCGGTGGCCCCGGCCGAGGGCTACGGGCGGCGCGAGACGTTCTACCGCGCGGCCGCGCGGCTGTCCAACCCGCGCGCCCGTCGCGCGGTCAAGCTGGCGGAGCACATACCGGACATGCTCCGCTACCGGCGCGCGGCGCGCGCCGCGGACGTGGTCCACTTCCAGTGGCTGACCGTCCAGCACCTGGACGGTCGCCTGCTGCCGCGCGGGCGCCCGCTGGTGCTGAGCGCCCACGACATCCTCCCGCGCGAGCCGCGGCCCGGGCAGCGCGAGGCGCAGCGGCGGCTGTACGAGCGCTTCGACGCGGTGGTGGTCCACTCCGAGCACGGCGCCCGCCGCCTGACGGGCGAACTGGGGGTGGATCGGGCGCGCGTGCACGTGATCGCCCACGGCGCCTTCGAGCACCTGGCCGCGGGCGGCGCCGGGCTGGACGCCGCGGCGCCGTTTCAGACGGAGCGCCCGGTGGTGCTGTGCTTCGGCCTGATGCGCCCCTACAAGGGGATCGACCTGCTGCTGGACGCGTGGGAGGGGATCGAGGACGCGGAGCTGTGGATCGCGGGCATGCCCCGTATGGACATCTCCGGGCTGCGCGCGGCTGCGCCGCCGGGTGTGCGCTTCGTGCCCCGCTTCATCGGCGACGACGAGCTGCCCGCGTACTTCCGCCGCGCCGAGCTGGTGGTGCTGCCCTATCGCGAGATCGACCAGTCGGGCGTCCTGTTCACGGCGCTGGCCTTCGGCACGCCGCTGCTGTTGAGCGACGTGGGCGGATTCCCGGAGGTGGCTGCGACGGGCGCCGCGCGCACGTTCCCGGCGGGCGACGCCGCGGCCCTCCATGGGGCGCTGCGTGAGCTGCTGGACGACCGGGGCGCCCTGGCGGAGATGGCCGAGCGCTCGCGGGCGGCGGCGGCCGGTCCGTACTCCTGGCAGGCGGCGGCGCGGCGCACGCTCGAGCTCTACGAGACGCTCCTGCGCGAGCATCCACACGGATGAGGAGCGCCCTGGAGATCGCCTTCTGGCTGGCGTGCGCACTGATCGTGTGGACGCAGCTCGGCTATGCGGCGGCGCTGGCCGTGCTCGCGCGCGTGGTGTCCCCGTCGGGTGCGCCCGGCTCCGCGCCCGACGGCGGCCTGCCGTCCCTGTCGTTGATCGTGGCGGCCCACGACGAGGAGCGGGTGATCGCTGCCAAGGTGGCCAACGCGCTCGCCCTGGACTACCCGCGCGAGCTGCTGGAGCTGATCGTGGCGTGCGACGGATGCACGGACGCCACGGCCATGCGCGCGCGGGAGGCCGGCGCGGAGGTCGTGCTGGAGCTGGCGCGCGCAGGCAAGATCCGCGCGCAGGACGCGGCCGTGGAGCGTGCGCGCGGCACGATCGTGGCCTTCTCGGACGCCAACGCGCTGTGGGCGCCCGACGCGGCACGCGCGCTGATCGCCGCGTTCGCGAATCCGCGCGTGGGCTACGCCTGCGGGCAGGTCCGCTTCGTGCAGGCGTCCGCGGGCGCGGGCAACCAGGAGGGCGTCTACTGGCGCTACGAGCTGGGCGTCCGGGCGCTGGAGTCGCGCCTCAGCTCGATCACGGCTGGCAACGGCGCCATCTACGCCACCCGTAGGGAGTCCTACATCGTGGTGGACCCGATCATGGGCCACGACCTGTCGCTGCCGTTCAACATGGTCAAGCGGGGCTGGCGCGCGGTGTACGTGCCGGGCGCGCGCGCCAGCGAGAAGATGGTCCCCACGCTGGGCGGAGAGTTCGCACGCAAGCGCAGGATGATGAGCCACACCTGGCCGATCGTGCTGCGCGGCGGGATGCTCTCGCCCCGCGGCTACCCGCCGGGCTACGCGCTGATGATCCTCTCCCACCGCCTGCTGCGCTACGGCTCGGCGCTGCTGCATGTCCTCGCGCTGGCGAGCAACGTGGCGCTGGTGGCCGCCGGGGCGGGAGCGCTCTACGCGGTCACGCTGGGTCTCCAGCTCGCGCTGCTGCTCGCCGCGGCGCTGGCCGGTCTGCTGCCCGCCCGCCCGCTGCTGATCGCGCGCTACTACGTGCTCACCACGGCCTCCCTCGCGGCCGGGCTGTGGGACTGGCTGCGCCGCGGCACGCCGCCTGGCTGGGACGCCGCCGAGGGGACGCGCTGACGCACAAGCGTCCTATTGTCCGCTGCGTGATCCGCCGCGCCGTCGACATCGTGGTCTCCGCGCTAGTGCTCGCGCTCAGCTCGCCGCTGCTCGCGGCGGCGATGCTGGCGATCCGCCTGGAGGGTCCCGGCCCGGTGATCTACCGCCAGCGGCGCATAGGCCTGGATGGCCACCCCTTCGACGTGCTGAAGCTGCGCACGATGGTTGACGGCGCGGAACACATCGGGGCGGGCCTGGCGGTCAACGAGAACGACTCGCGCATCACGCGCGTGGGGGCGCTGCTGCGTAGGACCTCGCTGGACGAGCTGCCGAACCTGGTGAACGTGCTGCGCGGGGAGATGTCGCTGATCGGGCCCCGCCCGACGCTGCCGGCGCAGGTGGAGCAGTACGGCGAGCGCGAGCGCGGACGCCTAGCGCTGAAGCCGGGCATCACGGGCTGGGCGCAGGTCAACGGCCGTGCGACGCTGCCGTGGTCGCAGCGCATAGAGCTCGACCTCTACTACATCCAGCACCGCTCGCTGGCGCTCGATCTGAAGATCCTGTGGCGCACCGTGGCGATGGTGCTGGGCGGCTCGGATCTCTACAAGGGCAGCCACGGCGGCTGGGAGGGTGAGCTGTGAGCCCCCCGGCGGTGCTGCTGACGGGCGCGGGCAAGCGCTACGACATCGTCTCCTGCTTCGCCCGCCTCACCACTACGGTGGTGGCCGACCCCTCGCCGCTGGCGCCCGCCCAGTACGCGGCGCACGTGCGCACGGCGGTGCCGCTGATCGCCGACCCGGATTACGTGCCGGCGCTGGTGGAGCTGTGCGAGCGCCACGGCGTCGGCGCGGTGCTGCCGCTGACGGACCTCGACATCGAGGTGCTGGCCCACGCCAGGGAGAGCGGGCTCCTGCCCGCGCTGGTCCCGTCCAGCGCGGTGGCGCGCGCGGCGTATGACAAGTACGAGGCCCATCTGCTGCTCCAGCGGCTGTCGCTGCCCTCGCCGCCGACGGTCCTGCCGGAGGCGGATCTGGACGCGCTGGACTACCCCGTGATGGTCAAGCCGCGGCGCGGCTCGGGGGCGCGCTCGATCCACCTGGCGCGCGACGCGGCGCAGGCGCGCTTCTTCATCGACTACGTGCAGGAGCCGACGATGGTGCAGCGCGCGATGAACGGACCGGAGCTGTCGATCGACTGCCTCGGCGACCTCGAGGGACGCTGCCTGAACGCGATCCCGCGCACGATGCTGGAGTCGCGGGGCGGCGAGTCGATCAAGGGCGAAGTGGTCCACGACGGGGAGCTGATCGAGCTCGGGCGCCGGGCGATGGAGGCGCTGGGCGTATGCGGACCGGCGACCATCCAGGTGTTCCGCGACCCTGACGCCGGCCTCGGGATCACGGACGTGAACACTCGCTTCGGCGGCGCCTTCCCAGCCCCCGCCTACGCGGCCCTGGCGGGGCGCAGCTACCCCGAGCTGATCGTGCGCATGGCGCGCGGCGAGCGGATCGAGCCGCACGTGGGCGAGTTCAACGCGGGCAGGACCTTCACGCGCTACTACTGGCAGCTGGAGCTGGACGAGCAGCTGCGACCGACCGGCCGCGAGATCGTGCCCGGCGGTCCGCCAAACCCCCGCTGAGCTGGCCGCACGCACGGCAAGCGCCACAGGCGCGACCGCTGTGGGGCTAGAATTGCCTGCAGTGCCCACATTGCTCGCCGATCCCCCCCCTGCTCCAGCCAGCGAGCAGGAGAACGCCCACACGAGCGCTGGCGCTCCGCCACAGCCGCCTGCCGGCCTGGCGCAGCAGCCGGCGCCCGCCGACCAGACGTGCGCGGGCTGCGGCGCGCCGATGGCCCTGTCCCAGGACTGGTGCCTGCAGTGCGGCGCCGGCGCCCGCGGCAGCATCGGCTCGCCGGGCTGGCGCTCGACCGCCACGATCCTCGCGGTCACGGTGCTGCTCGCGCTGGGCGCGGCGGCGGCGGGCTATGCGGCGCTCAGCAAGAAGACGCCCAAGCCGCCCACGGTGACCACCACGGTCGCCCAGGCACCCGTGACCTCCGCCACGACCACGACGCCCACGATCACCACGCCCACAATCTCGACGCCGAGCACCTCCGCGAAGATCCCGCTGCCGTTGGGCACGACGGTCAAACCGCCGAAAATCCCGCTGCCGCTGGGGACGGGGGTCAAACTGCCGAAGATCACGCCGCCGGGCAGCTTGGGCACCAGCACCACCCCAACCACCAACACGACCGGCTCCACGGGCACGGGCACGAACACCACGAGCACTCCCTCGACGCCCACCACGGGCGGCTCGGGCACGGCCGGCGAATCCCAGCAGGCGGCGATCCTGCTGGACACGAACGCGGCCTCCACGTACAACCCCTACAACTATCCGGTCGCTGAATTCGGCGACCCGAGCCTGATCCTCGACGGCGACATGGCCACGGGCTGGACGGCGGAGGTCAACCCGACGAGGGCTCCCAAGATGGCAGAGGGCCTGCTGATCGACCTGAAGACGCGCCAGAAGCTGAAGGCGATCGAGCTGGCCACGGCCTCGCTCGGCATGACCGTTCAGGTCTACGGCGCCAACGCACATACGGCGCCCACGTCGATCACGGACCCGGCGTGGGTTCCCCTGAGCCACTCCCAGGTGGTCACCAAAAAGCACATCCGCATCAAGCTGCGCAATGCGACCAGGGCGTTCAGGTTCGTGACGCTGTGGATCAGCCAGGCGCCAGCCGCCTCGGTGGGCACCCCAGCAGCCCCGGGACACGTGAGCGTCAACGAACTGGAACTGTTCGCCGCCGGTTAGGGGCGACGGCGACGGACCCGGTTCACGCCGCGCGAGGGCGACTCCCCGGCCAGTCGGCCGCAGCGGCCAGGACCGCCGTCTAGGCGGAGGTGGTGCGCGCGCGTCTGGCCGGAGGCTTCTTGGCCCGCTTGGCCCTTGGCTTGGCCCAGACCTCGTCCAGGAACGCGGCGACCTCGCCGGTCAGCCGGTCGGGCTGCATGCGCAGCTCCACCAGCGAGTTGGCTTCCAGCAGCCGTGCGTTGGGCATCTCCTTGGCGAGCATGCCGGCATCTGAGAAAGGGTGCACTGGATCGCGTGGATGGCCGAGCACCAGCGTGGGCGCCTGGAAGGTCGCACGCTCGCTGCGGGGCGGTGCAATGCGCCCGAAGAACAGGCCCTGGAGCAGCGCGCCCCCCGGCCCCGGTTCCTGGCGGAGCAGGTCGAGCATGACGTTGCCGAAGTGCGGGAGCACGCTGCGCGGCACCGCGCGGGCGACCCGCGCGAGCAGCTTCATGACGGGCTCGCCAAAGGTCAGCGACATGAGCACGGGGGTGAAGGCCAGCGCGCTGGCGAGCAGGCCGTTGTCGAGCACGGGCATCTCGATCACCAGCCCCCGCAGCCGCTCGGGGCGCTCGGAGGCGACCTCGAGCGCGGCGTTGGCTCCGAGCGAGGTGCCCATGACGACCGCCTGCTCCAGCTGCAGGTGGTCCATCAGCGCGATCACCTGCTGGCCGAAGATCGGCATGGAGTAGCGCCACATGTCGCGTGGGCGCTCGGACTGGCCGTGGCCGAGCAGGTCGAGCGTGATCACACGGTTGCCCCGCGAGGCCAGCTCTTCGGCCAGCGGCCGGTGCATCTCCTGCGAGAGCAGCAGCCCGTGCAGGAGGATCAGTGGGCGAGCGCTCGCGGACGCGCTGCGCGCGGTGCGCCCGCGCACTCCCGCGGCGGTCACGGCGGCGGGCCCACCACCGAACTCGGTGTAGGCGATTCGCTGCTCCTCGAACTTGAAGAACGGCATGACTGCACCCTACTACCACGCCCGCGGCGCGCCTCCCACGGCTGAGCGCTAGCTTTGACGGCGACGCGATCCGCCAAGCCCACCCCCTTAGGAGGACCCCATGGCCAAGCAGCCCCGCATCCTCGCCGGAGAGACCGCCGCGATCACCGGCGCCGCCCGCGGGATCGGGCGCGCGACCGCCGAGGCGTTCCTGCGCCAGGGCATGAAGGTGGCGATCGGCGATGTCGACTTCGAGGCCGCGCGCCAGACCGCCTCGGAGCTGGGCGCGAGCACGATCGCGTTGCCGCTGGACGTGACCGACAGGGACTCCTTCGACGCTTTCCTGGACAGCGCCGAGCAGCAGCTGGGGCCGCTGGACGTGCTGGTGAACAACGCCGGGATCATGCAGGTGGGCCGCTTCATCGACGAGGACGACCTGACGGCGCGGCGGATGGTGGACATCAACGTGCACGGCGTGATCCTGGGCATGAAGCTGGCGCTCGCGCGCATGATCCCCCGCGATCGCGGCCACATCGTCAACATCTCCTCGCAGGCGGGCAAGTTCGGCGCGCCGGGCGGGGCGACCTATTCGGCGACCAAGCACGCGGTGGTCGGCCTGACGGAGGCCGTGCGCGGCGAGCTGCGCCTGATGGGCGCCCACATTGACCTCAGCTACGTGATGCCGTTCGTGGTCAACACGGAGCTGGGCGCGGGCCTGGGCGAGGCGCGCGGGATGCAGAGCCTCGAGCCGACGGACGTGGCGGACGCGATCGTGGAGGCTCTCCAGCTGGGCATTGTGGACGTGTGGGTGCCGAAGTCGGCCAGGCGCACGAACGTGCTCGCCGCGGTGCTGCCGCGGGTGCTGTCGGAGGGCATGGCGCGCGCGATGAAGGCCGACCGCGTGCTGGCGGGCGCGGACCTGAACACGCGCCGTGCATATGAGCTGCGGGCAGCGCGCTCGCAGCCGGGGCTAGAGCCGGCGGTCGAGCCGTCGCAGATACCGAAGACGGCGGCCGAGGCGCCTGAGAGCCCAGCGGAGGCTCCCGAGACGGCGGGCGGGGTCGCGCAGACGACGAGCGAGTAGCGCGCCGCGGCCCTCGCTCGGGCGGCAGTCGTCAGGCGGCAGTCAGCCAGTCGGCGATCAGCCCGCCGATCAACGGCCCCTGGTCCTCCTGCAGGAAGTGGCTGGCGTTATCGATCGTGCGCGGCGCGGGCTGCCCGATGGACTCGGCGAAGCGCTCGCCGACCTCCAGCGGCAGCACCGGGTCGGAGTCGGCCCACAGCATCAGCGTCGGTCGGCTGTCACCGCGTAGCGCCTCCAGCACCCGCTGCCCGGCGTTGGCGCCGGGCGCATCGGGAGTGCGGGGGATCAGCAGCGGGAAGGCGCGCGCCCCGGCCTTGGAGGCGGCGTCCGGATAGGGCGCGTCGTAGGCGGCGATGACCTCATCGCCCGGGTCGGTCTTGCAGGCGCCGCGTACCAACATGCCCACGGGCAGATCCTCCGTGCGCGCGACGAAGTCGCGGAAGGCGATCCAGGCGTCGGTCATCTTCTGGTGCCCGGTGAACAGGCCCGTGTCCAGGATCACGATCCGCTCGATCCGCTCGGGGTGCTCCACGGCCAGGCGCAGGCCGATCGGCCCGCCCCAGTCGTGCACCACTATCGTCGCGCCGCTGAGGTCGAGGTCCTCCAGCAGCGTGCCCGCCAGCGCGGTGTGGCGGTCGTAGCTGTAGAAGTCGATGCCTGTCGGCTTGTCCGAGCGCCCGAAGCCGGCGAGGTCGGGCGCCAGGCAGCGAAAGCCGGCGTCGCGCACGGGGGGAATGACCTTGCGCCACAGAAACGACCAGGTCGGCTCGCCGTGCACGAAGATCACGGGCGCGCCGGCTCCCTCATCGAGGTGGGCGAGGCGCAGCCCGTCAACATCGCGGTAGTGGGACTGGAAGGGAAAGCCCGGAAGCCCCAGCAGCGCCTCCTCGCCCGTACGCACGACGTCCACCATCTCCTCGCGGAGCATACCCTGTGCCTCATCGGCTAGGCTCGCGCCGATGCACACCCTGGCCGTTCAGCTGGCGCCCATCCTGGGGGCGGAGAAGAGCAAAGCTCCGTTCTACATAGCGGGCGGCCTGCTCGTGGCGTGGGCCGTGCTGCTGTCGTTGGGGATCGGCATGCGCCGCAGCGACTTCCCGTCCAACCTGGCCCAGCAGCGCGGTGTGATGGCGATCAGCGCGGTCCTGGTGCTGGCGGCGGTCTCAACGGCGGTCATCACCTCGGGCGGAGCGACCAAGAGCGAGGCGTCCAGCGCAACCCCTGCGACCAAGGAATCGGGTGGCGTGACGGAAGCCTCGACAGCCACGGCCACGACCAAGCCGACGACCACGACCAAGCCCACGGCCACCACCGGCGCCCCGACCTCGCCGGCCACCTCGCTGAAGCTGGCGGCCAACCCCGAAGGCCAGCTCAGCTACGACACCAAGACGCTCAGCGCGAAGGCTGGCAGCGTGACCATCACGATGACGAACTCCTCGCCGGTGGAACACAACGTCACGATCGCTCAGGGCAGCACGATCCTCGGCGCGACGCCCACGTTCACGGGCTCCAGCAAGACACTCGCGCTGAAGCTGAAGCCGGGCACCTATGAGTTCTACTGCTCGGTGCCCGGACACCGACAGGCGGGCATGGAAGGCACGCTGACGGTCTCGTGAAGCTGTACGTCTGCTGGGGCACCTTCCCAACACCGCGTCCGGGCGGGCACCCGTGCGCGAACGCCTACAAGGCGCTGAAGGACGCGGGGCACGACCCCGAGGTGGTCAAGTCCTACGGTTTCGCGCCCTTGCCGGGCCTGTTCAACCAGACGCGCGGGCGGCGCGAGGTGCAGGAGCTGACGGGCAACCGCTGGGTCCCCACGCTGCGGTTGGATGACGGCACGGTGATCGACGATTCACACGCGATAGTCGAGTGGGCCCGGGCCAACCCGGCGTAGTTCTGGCGCAGCCCGGCGGGCGGCGACTGCGGCGTGGGGCGCGGCTGCGCGAGCAGCTCGTCCATGTCCCTGTCGGCGCGGGAGGCCACACGTCCGAGGGCGAGGACGAGCGTCGCGCTGAATCCCGTCGCGGCAAGGCTTGAAGCAACGATGACGATCACGGAATCACCCCATGAATCTCGGTCAGCTCAGCTCCCTCTGCGGACACTCGCACGGCGCCCGGACGACAGTCCAGGCCCCTCGTGCGGGCGCCCATGCTCTGACCGTGCCTTTCTACGTCGGGAGGGGACTGTCCTTCCGACGAAGCCGTCAATTCCGACAGAAGGGAACGCGCAATGGACGTCCTGGCCAGGCTGGATGAGGCACGCGAGCGGATCAACGTGCTCGAGCACCCGTTCTATCAGCGCTGGAGCGCCGGTGAGCTGAGCGCGGAGGAGCTGGGCTGCTACGCGGGGGAGTACCGCCATGCGGTCGTCGCCCTGGCGCGCGCGTCGGCGCTGGCGGCGGCCAAGGCGCGGGCGCCCCACGCGGAGGGCCTGTGCCGCCACGCGGAAGAGGAGGCGGCACACGTGGCGCTGTGGGACGAGTTCGCGCACGCGGTCGGCGCGCGTCCGTCCCCGGCGGTCCGCCAAGCGAGCCTGGCGGGGACGGAGGAGTGCGTGGAGACGTGGACGGCGGGCGAGGATCTGCTGGAGCACCTGGCGGTGCTGTACGCGATCGAGGCGGGCCAGCCTGAGATCTCGAGGACGAAGCTGGAGGGCCTGGGCGCCCACTACGGCTACACCGAGGAAGGCCCCGCGACGAGCTACTTCACGGTCCACGAGCTGCGCGACGTGGAGCACGCCCGGCAGGCGGGGGAGCTGATCGCGGAGCTGATGGCCGACGTGGAGGGCCGGCCCGAGCGGGTGGGGGGGGTGGGGGGGCGGGGGGGGGGTGGAAGCGCACGCGCGTCCCTAGCGGCGGCGGGTCCCGCCGCGCTCAGCGCCACGGCGGGACCGAGCGCGGCGCCAGGCGCCAGGCGAACAGCACGGCCGCCACGGAGGTCGCCAGGTTGAGGCTCGAGACGCCCGCCCTCATGGGGATGCTGACGCGCGCGTCGGCTCTGGCGATCAGCTCGCTACTGAGGCCGTGGCGCTCGGTCCCGAACGCGAGCACCGCGCGGGGATCGAGCGCGGCGGGATCGAGCGTGTCGCCGTCGGGGTCCACGGCCAGCAGCGGTCGGTCGTGCGTGTCGAGATCCTCCAGCTGCGCCAGCCTGGCCACGGGCAGCGCGAAGTGCAGTCCCGCGGCGCCCCGCAGCGCGTCCGGGTGCCACGGGTCGTGGCTGCCGGTGGTGAGGACGGCGCCCGCGTCGGCGGCCGCGGCCACGCGCACGCAGGCGCCCATGTTGCCGAGGTCGCGCGGGTCCTCCAGCAGCACCACGGGAGCGGGTCGCCGCGCCGCCAGCACGGCGGCGGTGTCAACGACGGGACGCCGCGCGAGCGCCATCACACCGGTCGCGGGCGCGAGCGGCGCGAGCTGCTGGAAGATCTCCGGATCGATCGGGCGGGCGAGCGTACGCAGGCGCTCGGCGAGGTCGGGCGCGAGCAGGCCGCTCAGGCGCTCCAGCTCCGGCTGATCGCGGGTCACGACCTCCAGCGGCGCGGCGCCGAAGCGCAGGGCGTGCTTGAGCGGATGGAATCCTTCGAGCACGGCCAGCGAGGGATCGCGTCGCGCGCGCCCGAAGCGCGGGATGAGCGATCCGTCTTGCACGCGCCGATCATGGCATGGCGGATAGTGTTCGCCCCTGACGATGAAGCTAGAGGGCATTCACCACATCAGCGCCATCACCGGAGATGCGCAGGGCAACGTGGCGTTCTACGCGGGCGTGCTGGGCCTGCGGATGGTCAAGAAGACGGTCAACCAGGACGAACCCAACGTCTACCACCTGTTCTACGGCGACGAGCACGGCTCTCCGGGGATGGACCTGACGTTCTTCGAGTACCCGGGCGCCGCCCCGGGACTGGCGGGGGCGGGGATGGTGCACCGGATCCTCTGGCGCGTGGCCTCGCGCCAGGCGCTCGAGTTCTGGCGCGAGCGCCTGGCGGCGAGGGGCGTGAGCGCGGAGCTGACCGGTGACAGCCTCCTGTTCGCCGACCCCGAGGGCCTGGGCCACGAGCTGATGTTCGTGGCCACCGGGGACGAGCCGCTGAGCGCCCGTTCGCCGGAGATCCCGAGCGAGTACGCGCTCCAGGGGCTCGAGGGTGTGCGTGCCTACAGCAGCGCTCCCGTTCACAGCGAGCGCCTGCTGGGCGAGGCTTTGGGCTTCGTCAGGCGTGAGGGCGAGCACTGGGAGGTGCACGGCGAGCAGCGCGGCGGCTCCTACGCCTACGATCCGGCTCCGCCTGAGATCAACCGCAGGCAGGGCGCGGGCAGCGTCCACCACGTGGCGTTCGCCTCGCGCATGGAGGACTTGGAGAAGTGGCGCCTGCGGGTCGCCGAGGCGGGCGCCCGCCCGACGCCGGTGATCGACCGCTTCTACTTCAAGTCCGTCTACTTCCTGGAGCCGAGCGGGGTGCTGTTCGAGATCGCCACGATCGGCCCCGGCTTCGCTGTGGACGAGGACGAGCGGCACCTCGGCGAGCGGCTCTCGCTGCCGCCGCCGTTCGAGTCGATGCGCGAGCAGCTGGAGGCGACGCTCGAGCCGCTGGACTATCCGCCGCCGTGGCGTGTGGAGGCATCCGGCTAGGCGGCGGCGTCGCCGAGTCGGCGCGAGCGCGGCGAGCGTCTGGCCAGCACGGCGCCCCAATCGGCGTCATCGATCCGGCCGGGCTGGGTCTCGGCGAGGAAGTCCCGCAGTAGCAGCGAGAGGCCTTCGGGGTCTTCCAGATGCGGAAAGTGGGCTGCGCGCGGGAGCGTCTTGAAGAAGCTGTGCGGGATCGCCTCGTGCGCGAGCCGTCCGTGCTGGATCGGGATGGTCCTGTCGCGCTCGCCCCAGACGATCATCGTGGGTATCGACTCCAGCAGCCCGAGGCGGTCGGTGGCGCTGACCCGCTGGCCGTGCATGTCGATCACGGAACGCAGCGTGTGCAGGAACGCCTGGCGCGCTTCCGCGTTCTCCAGCGGCCTCAGCGCGCGAGCGATCGCCTGCAGGTAGACGCCCGCGCCGACACCGCGCTCGCGCAGGCGCGTGCCCGCGCGACGGACTCCGCCGAGCAGGCGCGGGTGGATGGTGAGCGACAGCAGCGCGGACATGCCGGGCAGAGCGGCGGTGCGCAGCACCGGACTGACCTCACGGCCGAGGCCGCCGCTGGAGATCAGCACCAGGCGCTCGACGCGCTGTGGGAACTGGTAGAAGAACTGCATCGCCACGCCGCCGCCGAGCGAGTGCCCGACGATGCTCGCACTGTCCATGCCGATGGCTGCCAGCAGGTCGCGGATGCTGGCAGCGTGCGCTCCGAGCGAGTAGTCCCCGCGCGGCGCCGCGGAGTCGCCGTGGCCGATCAGGTCGGGCGCCACCACGGTGTAGTCGCCGGCCAGGCTCTGCGCCACGGCCTGCCAGTGGCTGGAGGAGTTGAGCATGCCGTGGATCAGCACCACCGGCGGTCCGCTGCCGGCGACCCTGTAGATCACGCGGCGCCCGTGCAGGGCGATCTCCCACTCCTCGAACCGCGGCGGCAGGGTGGGCAGCGGCACGGGCCGCGAGCCGTGTGGCGGCGGGTCCTCGCCGCCGGGTCCGGCCTGGCTGGAAGTCAGCGCGGCACCTCGCGCAGGAATCTAGCAAAGAGCCATACTCCTCCTGCGGTGCTGCGGCTAGTCACGATCCCGATCAGCCACTACTGCGAGAAGGCGCGTTGGGCGCTTGAGCGCGCGGGAATGCCCTACCGCGAGGAGCGCCACGTCCAGGGCGTCCATCAGCTCGCCGCGCGGCACGCCGGCGGTGGAGCCACGGTGCCCGTGCTCGTCACGCCCGGGGGCGCGATCGGGGACTCCGCGGAGATCCTCGCCTGGGTGGACGAGCGCACGCTGCCCGAGCGGCGACTGTTCTCCCCAGACGCAGAGGAGCGGCGTGCGGTCGAGGAGCTGTGCAGGCGCCTGGACGACGAGCTGGGGCCGCGCGGCCGACGGCTGATCTACGTGCACATGCTCGCCGAGCGCAAGCTGATGCTTCACTTCAACAATCAGGGTGTCCCCGCCTGGGAGGACCGCGCGATCCGCTGGGGGTGGCCGCTGGCCGTCCGCTTCGTGCGTCGCGCGCTCGACATCACCCCGGGTATCGAGGTTGAGGACGAGGCGGTGGTTTGGCGCGAGCTCGACTTCGTGGCGGGGCTGCTCGCAGACGGGCGCCCATATCTGTGCGGCTAGCGCTTCGGGGCGGCCGACCTGACGTTTGCGGCGTTGGCCGCCGCCGTGACCTTGCCGAGCATCTACGGTGTCGCCCTTCCCCAGCCTGAGGCGCTGCCGGCCCGCACGGCGGCGCTGGTGAGGCGTGCGCGCGAGCACCCCGCGGGGCGCCACGCGCTGCGCGTGATCGCCGAGCACCGCGAGCGCCGGCCGGGCGCGCGGGCGACGGTGGACGAGCGGGCGTGACCGAGGCTCCGGCTCACAGCTCGTCGTGCCACAGATGGACGTTGCGCCGGCCGCGACGGCGCGCCTGCAGCCGCGCGCGCTCGGCGGAGCCGAGCGACCGATCGCCCGGCTCGCTGTGCCGGTCGGCGTCGGGGCGGTCGTCGCGGGGCTCGGGCCACTCGTGCAGACAGTAGCTCGCGGAGGCAAGCCGCCAGCAGGCTCGGTGCAGGCGCTGCCCCAGCTCGAACCAGTCATCGGAGTGGGCGGGCGGATCGGCGTGGAGCAGTCGCCTGGCCTCCTCCAGCCGGTCGCTGACGTCCTGGCGGAAGCGCTCGATCTCCTGCGCGGCGGCGGTCCGTGCGCCACGCCACGCGCGGTGCTGCGGCGCCTCGGGCAGGGCGGGCACGGCCCCGGCCAGGCGCTGGCGGCGCAGCAGCTCCAGCCCGCTGCATGTGAGCTGCCACACGGCCACTCCGTGGCGCCGCGTGCAGTGCAGCGGTCCCTCCTGGCGCAGGACCTCCAGGCGGATGCCCACGTGGCGCGCGGCGGTGGAGCGCCGGGGGATGTCGAGGTGCGCGAGCACGGTGGCGAAGGTGACCGCGCGCGCGTCCCCGGGGCGCTGGCGCGCGCCGCGCTCCACGGCCGCAAGCACCAGCTCGTCGGAGGGCCGCTCGGGCGACGCGGCTGGGGGCTGTTGCTCCGGTTTGGACATTGCGCCTCCTTCGTTGGAAGGCGCCGAGCGCGTGCGCGGGACTCCGGCCGCTGCGCTCAGCGTGACACTTGACGGCGCGCTGAGCGACAATCGACTGGCATCGAGGACGAGCGACTCGGCGCCGGGCCCGGGGTGTTTACGCGCCGCCGGGCCGCTGTGTTCATTGCCTTATGCACGCTAGATCGAGTCGGTGGCGCAGGCAAGGCAAAATGCGAGAACGTCACCGTCTCGGCACGGCCCGGTCTCACTCTCGTCACATCTGTGTGAGCCCTGTGCGTCGGTGCTGCGCCGCCCGCCGGGGCGGTTCCCTGAGGGCGGCCGGGTAACGTGGGCGGCGTGGACGAGCGCCAGCGGCAGACTCCGTATCTGGATGCCCTGTGCGCGTACGCGGCCAGGAGCCCGGCGCGCCTGCACGTGCCGGGACACAAGGGCGGACAGGGCGCGGACCCGGGCCTGATGGAGGCGATCGGCGAGCGCGCGCTGAGCATGGACATCCCGGCGCTCACGCACGGCATCGACGTGGGCCTGGACCCGACGCCGTTTGAGCAGGCCCAGCGCCTGGCGGCCGAGGCGTGGGGGGCCAAGCGCGCGTGGTTCCTCATCAACGGCGCCTCTCAAGGCAACCTGGCTGCTGGTCTGGCGCTGGCCCACCGGGGCACCGAGGTGGTGGTGCAGCGCAACGCGCACTCGAGCACGATCGACTCGCTCGTGCTCTCGGGCATGCGCCCGACGTTCGCAGCGCCGGCGCTGGACGCCGAGCTGGGCCTCGCGCACTGCCTGACTGCGCAGACGCTCGCGGCGGCGCTGGAGAGCACTCCGGGCGCGGTGGGCGCGTTGGTGATCTCGCCCACGTACTTCGGCGCGGTGGCGGACATCCGGGGGCTCGCGGAGGTCGCCCACGCGCGGGGCGTGCCGCTGATCGTGGATGAGGCGTGGGGCGCGCACATGGCCTTCCACGAGGCGCTTCCCGAGCACGCTCTGGCGGCGGGCGCGGACCTGGTGGTATCGAGCACGCACAAGATCGTGGGCAGCCTGACCCAGTCGGCGATGCTGCACCTCGGCCACGGGGCGGGTGCGATGATCGGCGAGGACACGGTGGACAGGGCGGTGACCCTGACGGAGTCCACCAGCCCCAACTCGCTGCTGTGCGCGTCCCTGGACGCGGCGCGGCGTCAGGCGGCGGTCCACGGCCGCGAGCTGCTGGAGCGCACGATGGCCACGCTCGCGGTGGCGCGCGAGCAGATCCGCTCGATCGAGGGGCTGGACGTGCTGGACGACCGGCTGGCGGGGCGCCCGGGGGTGTTCGCCTACGACCCGCTGCGCCTGGCGGTTGACGTGCGCGGCGTGGCTGCGAGCGGCTACGAGCTGGCGCCGCTCCTGCGCGAGATCGATGACATCAACCTGGAGCTCTACGGCCAGAACGTGCTGGTGGCGGTGTTCGGCATGGGCGAGCGGGGGCTGGGCGAGGCGCCGCGGCTGGTGGCGGCGCTGCGCGAGGCGGTGCGGCGGGTGGGGCTCGAACCGGAGGGCTCAAGCGCGAGCTTCGCGGCGGCTCCCCCGTGGGGCGAGCTGGTGATGACCCCGCGCGAGGCGTACCTGGGCGCCCAGGAGGTGGTGCCGGCGGCGGAGGCGGTGGGGCGCATCGCGGCAGAGTCGCTGGCCACGTATCCGCCGGGGATACCCAACGTCCTGCCCGGCGAGCGCCTGTCGGCGGAGACGCTGGCGTACGTGCAGCGAACGCTCGAGCTGGGCGGCAGCGTGCGGGGCGCCAGCGACCGGCTGCTGCACACGGTCCGCGTGGTGGTGGAGCGCTAGCCGGCGTCGGCGGTCCACGCGCGCGCAGCCAGGCCAAAACGCAGGAAACCCACTCCCCGACTCCCGATCGGGACAATCGCGCCCGCTCGGGCTCCTCCCCAGCCATAATGTCCCGGCCGGGATTATTGGCGTCCCAACTGCCCCAACTGCTAGACTATTGTCCTGAGCGGGATAAATGTCTTCCGTAGTAAATATCACGAGCCCTGCCGAGTTCGGCGCCGCTCTGCGCGAGGCGCGGCGCGCGCGCGGACTGCGGCTGGAGGACGTCGGCGCCGGCGCCGGAGTGGGCGTGCGCTTCCTCAGCGAGCTCGAGCGCGGCAAGCCGACCTCGAGGCTGGGGGAGACCTTGCGGGTCGCCTCCTCACTTGGCCTGCGCGTCTTGATCGAGGACCCGGATGGCCGAGCGCACGCTTGAGGTCTGGTGCTTTGATGAGCGCGCCGGGGTGCTCATCGAGGAGCCCAGCGGCCTGGCGTTCACCTACGCCGAGAGCTGGCGTGGGGCGGGGCGCCCGCCGCTGTCGCATTCGCTGCCGCTAGCCGGCTCCTACACAACCGCCGCCGTCGACGCGTTCTTCGGTGGCCTGCTGCCCGAGGGGACCCCCCGAGAGCTCGCCGCCCGCAACCTCGGGGTGAGTGTCGACAACGACTTTGCGCTGCTCGCCGCTCTCGGCGGGGACACCGCAGGAGCCATCAGCCTGCTCGCACCAGGCGAGCGGCCAGCGCCCGTCGGCCGGGACGTGCAGTGGCTTGAGGAGAGCGAGCTCGCGACGCTGATCGATGAACTGCCAAGCCGCCCGATGCACGCAGATGAGGAAGGCGAGTACCGCCTGTCGCTGGCCGGCGCCCAGGACAAGCTCCCCGTGGTCCTCGGCACCGACCGGCGCATCGGCCTGACAAAGGGCCGCACACCCTCCACCCACATACTCAAGACGCCGATCGCCAGCCACGACGGCACGATCGCCAACGAGGCACTGTGCCCCGCGATCGGAAGGATCCTCGGCATCCAGACGGTGCACACCTCACCGCGGCGGGTCGCGGGCCGCGAGTTCCTGCTCGTCGAGCGTTATGACCGCGAACGCACCCAAGACGGTGTGCGGCGACTGCACCAGGAGGACTTTTGTCAGGCGCTCGGGATCCCCGCGCGACGCAAGTACCAGAACGAGGGCGGCCCCGGGCTCGCGGACGGCTTCGCGCTGTTGCGCGAAGCCGTGGCCGTCCCGGCTCGCGAGGCGCTCAAGCTGCTCGACGCGGTCGTGCTCAGCTTCCTGATCGGCAACAACGACGCGCACGGCAAGAACTACTCCCTGCTGTACCTCCCCGACTCTCCAAAGGCGACGCTCGCCCCCGCGTATGATCTCCTGAGCACGGTCGTCTACCCGGGGCTGTCGCGCAAGATGGCGATGAGCATCGGCGGCGAGTACCGCCCCGACTACGTCCAGCCACGCCACCTCAACCAGCTCCTGGAGCAGGCCGGCCTCGGGCCAGCTGCGGCCCGACGACGAATACGAGCGCTCGCAGACGCAGCTCCCTCAGCCGCCCACCAGGCCCGCGCCTCCCTCGTCGAGGAAGGGTGGGCTGCCACCGTCCTGACGCGGATCGTCGAGACCGTCGAGAAGCGCGCCTCGCGGATGATGGAGATCGCCGCGCCCGCGCCGGCCCGTGTTCGCGCGGGGTGAGAAGAGGCGTGGAACATGCGTCGCCACGCCGCCGCGTTCTATGCCCGCGCGCAGGCCGCTGGCTACGACCTGCGGCCGGACCAGAGCCTCGGCTGGCTCACCCGCTATGGCCATCTGCAAGCCGATGTCCGGGCGAGCCTGCCCAGGTCAGTGCTGGAGGCCCTCGCGTCGATCTTTGCGGAGCTCGGCGGCGATGAGCGCGCACTTCGCGCCAAGACTCGGGGCGCGATGACCACCGACTTCATACTCCCGCCCGACGCACACCTCGTGGAGTACGACGAGCGCTCACGTCCGCAAGGATGGCGCTGAGCGCCTCGCGGTCATTGAGCGCGAGGGAGAGCGTCACCGTCGCAAGATCCAGACGCTCCAAGACAACCAGGCACGACTGATCCAGCTCGCCTACCGCGGACTCGTCAAGGGCGAGGTCCTAGCTGTCCTGCCCACGGAGGTTGTGAACGCGGCTGATGGGTGGCTGGTTGCCGATCCCTGAGTGTGGTCTGCGCGTGTTG
>OCTA010001181.1_pt1 | contig 24138 bp, 21 predicted proteins | sample 1538991 | NCBI WGS metagenome assembly OCTA01 (sample SAMEA3539302, study PRJEB22396) | soil metagenome | biome: tundra; feature: field; material: soil | place: USA | collected 2010-05 | depth 0.15 m | reverse complement strand
CGTGCTACCGCAACGATCGGATCCGACGTGAGCTGGGATTCACGCCCGCGACGACTCTGCAGGCGGCGCTCCCCGAGATCGTGCTCGCAAGGACGCAGGCCTCGTGACGCCTTCGAACGTCCTCACGGGCGCCGCGATCGCGTTCTCCGTCTCCGCCGTCCTGTCCTTCGCGCTCGCGCGCTCGACGTGGTCGTCCTGGCCGCGCGACGTGCCAAACGAGCGCTCGCTGCACAAGGCGCCCACGCCGAGGACGGGCGGCCTCGCGATCCTGCTGGGTCTCGTCACGGCGCTCGACGCGACGCTGGGCCGTCCCGAGGGTCCGGCGCTCTGGATCTGCGCGGCGACGGGCGTTCTCGCCCTCGTCTCCTTCGTCGACGACCGCAAGGGGCTGCCGGTCGGCGTGCGCCTCCTCGCGCAGGTCCTTGCCGCCGCCGCCGCGGTCTGGGGCGCTGGCCTCGCCGCGCCCCGCGCGTGGCTCCCGTTCCTCGGCGACGTCGCGTTCGGCGTCCTCGCGGCGCCGCTGAGCTTTCTCGGTCTCCTCTGGCTCACGAACCTCTACAACTTCATGGACGGGATGGACGGCTTCGCGGGCTCGATGACCGCGATCGGCGGCGCGTTCCTCGGGCTCGCGCTGCTCCGAGGTGGAGCGGCCGGCGCCGCCTCGCCCGCGTTCTTCCTCGCGGCCGCTTCGGCGGGCTTCCTCCTTTGGAACCGGCCGCCCGCGCGGATCTTCATGGGCGACGTAGGCGCCGTCCCGATCGGTTTTCTCGTCGGGTGCCTCGGCCTCGCAGGCGCGGCCACAGGCGCCTTCGACCCCGCGGTGCCCCTCCTCTGCTTCGCGCCGTTCGTCCTCGACGCGACGGCAACGCTTTTCCAGCGGCTCCTCCGCGGCGAGCGCGTCTGGCAGGCGCATCGCAGCCACTATTACCAACGTCTCGTCCTCGCGGGATGGACGCACGGGCGCACCTTGCGCGCCGAGACCGTCCTCATGGCGCTCTCGGGCGCGGCGGCTCTCGCGTGGCAGGGCGCCGCCGGCTCCGGCCGCGCCGTGCTCCTCGCTTCTGTCGCAGCCCTCTTCGGCGTCTGCGCCGCCGGGGTGCGGCGCGTCGCTCTTCGGGCCCTTTAGTTGCTTCCCCTATCATTCATGCGCATGTCCCGCCCATTCGCGCTCTTTTTCGGGGCCGCCCTTGCCGCGACGACAGCCCGCGCGACGCTGCCCACGGGGTTCTCGGACACGCTCGTCGTCTCCGTCGGCGCGCCCACCGCGCTCGCCTTCACGCCGGACGGCCGGATGCTCGTCACAACGTAGGGTGGCGACCTGCGGATCGTCTCGGGCGGGACGCTGCTCGCAACGCCCGCGCTCTCCCTCGGATCGAAGGTGTGCTCGAACAGCGAGCGCGGGCTCCTCGGCGTCGCGGTCGATCCCGCGTTCGCCTCGAATAACTTCATCTACCTCTACTACACGTTCAACAAGAACGCCGCCGGCTGCCCGACGAGCAACGCGACGAGCCCCGTCGAGCGCATCTCGCGCTTCACGCTGCCCGGCACGAACGTGGTCGACCCCGCATCCAAAGTCGTGCTCCTCGACGGCGTCCTGAACTTCGCCGGGAACCACAACGGCGGCCAGGTGCGCGTCGGACCCGACGGGTACCTCTACGCGGGAATCGGCGACGGCGGCTGCGACTACGCGGGTGACAGCGGCTGCGGCGGAGCGAACGACGCCTCGCGCGACCGCAACATCCTGAACGAGAAGATCGTTCGGATCGCCACGGACGGTTCCATTCCGGCGACGAATCCCTTCCAGGGCTCCGGCACGGCCCGCTGCAACGCGGGGCCCGCCTCGGCAGGCACGATTTGTCGGGAAGCCTTCGGCTGGGGCTTTCGCAACCCGTTCCGGTTCACGTTCCGGCTGACGGACGGGATGCTCGCCGTGAACGACGTGGGTCAGAGCGCCTGGGAGGAGATCGATCTCGTGCCCGGCGGCGGCGATTACGGCTGGCCCTGCCTCGAGGGTTCGCACCCGAACCTCACGACGGGCAAGTGCAGCCCCTTGCCGCCGAACCTGGTCGGCCCGTATTTCGAGTACCCCCACGGAACCATTCCCGGCACGTCCCCGAGCGGCTGCGGAGCAATCACCGGAGGAGCGTTCGTTCCCCCTGGCATCTGGCCCTCGACATGGGACAACGACTATCTCTTCGCGGACTTCAACTGCGGCGGGATCTTCACGCTCCCGCCGAGCCCCCCGCTCAACGCCTCCGACCTCGCGACGGGCCTCGGGACGAGCACGGTCGTCGAGCTCGATTTCGGGCCGTCTCCGGTCGGGACTTCGCTCTACTACACGACGTATGGCAGCGGCGGCCAGGTCCGCCGGATCGACGCGCCGCACTCGTCCGCCTCGACGGAGTTCACGACGATCGCCCCCTGCCGCATGGTCGACACGCGCGGCTCGAATGGCCCGCTCGGCGGCCCGGCGCTCGCGGCGAACGGCTCGCGGGACTTTCCGCTCACGGGCGCCCCGTGCGGCGTCCCCGCCGACGCCGTCGCCGTGGCCACGAAACTGACCGTCATGGGCGCAACGAGCGCCGGGAGCATGCGCCTCGGGCCCGCGGGCACGACGCCGACGCTCGCCACCATCTCGTTCGGAGCGGGGCAGACCCGCGCGAACGACGCGACGCTCGCCCTCTTCGGCACGCCCGCCGGCACGGTGACTGCCGCGTCCGGGTTCGCGTCGGGCTCGGCCCACCTCATCATCGACGTGACCGGCTATTACCGCTGACGCCGGAAACCGGCGCGCCCGCGGGTCACCGCCCACGGCCGGTCTCGACACACGCCTTCAGCCCTGAACGAGCGCGATGGGAGGATCCCCCTGTCTTCGGTCTCGGGTCGTCGCAACGGAAGCGGCTCCAAGCCGCGCTTCGGGCAGGAACTCTTCGAGGAAGCGGCGGATGGCCGCCTCTTGCCCGCCCGTTACGAGGGACCGAATGCGCTCGAGGCCACGCTCGACTCGCTCGGCCGGATAAGCCGAGAGACGCCCAATGAAGATCTTCGGGTGGTCCGTTCGTGCGACGTTCTCCTCCGCGGTTCCCAGCTCCTCGACGAGCTTCTCGCCAGGACGCACGCCGGTGAAAATGATCTCGACGTCTTCGTGAGGCCTGAGTCCGGAAAGCTGAATCATGTCCGTTGCGAGGTCGAGAATTCGCACGGGCTCCCCCATGTCCAGCACGAATATCTCCCCGCCGTGCCCCATCGCGCCGGCCCGCAAGACGAGCTGACTCGCCTCGGGAATCGTCATGAAGTAACGCACCATGTCGGGGTGCGTGACCGTGACGGGCCCACCGGCCCGAATCTGCTCGCGGAAGATCGGAATGACGGACCCGGTCGAACCCATGACGTTGCCGAACCTCACGGCCAGAAAACGCGTTCGATAACGACGGTCGAGATCCTGGACGACGACTTCCGCGACACGTTTCGACGCTCCCATGAGGGATGTGGGTCTCACGGCCTTGTCGGTCGAGACGAGGACGAGGACTTCCACGTCGTGCATCCCGGCGAGCGTCCCGAGCGTGTGCGTCGCGAGAACGTTGTTCCTCAGCGCTTCCGCGGGGTTCGTCTCCATCATGGGCACGTGCTTGTGCGCGGCCGCATGCAGGATCACTTGTGGCCTCCGCTCCTCGAAGATCGCACGCATCCTCTTCTCATCGCCTACGTCGGCCACGAGGGGGAAGAACGGCACGCCGGGGAACGACTTCCGGAGCTCACGGTCGATCTCGAACAGAGCGAACTCGGCCCGCTCGACCAGCAAGAGGGCCCGCGGGCCGAGGCGCGCGACCTGGCGCGCGAGCTCCGATCCGATGGATCCGCCGGCGCCCGTCACCATGACCGTCCGCCCCACGAGAAAGCGGCGCAGCTCCTCCTCGTCCAGCTCGACCGGGTCACGTCCGAGGAGATCTTCGATCTCGACGTCGCGGATCTCGCTCACCTGAACGTCGCCCTGCAGGATCTCCCAGATTCCCGGCATGATGCGCACCCGAACCGGGATCTCCTCGCAGATTCGCACCATGCGCCGGATGTCACGCCGGGGCGCTTGGGCGATCGTGATAACGACTTCCTCGATCGCGAGGTGCTTCACGAGGCCTGGGAGCTCCGTGGTCGTTCCGAGGACACGGATGCCGAGAATCACGGACTCACTCTTCTCGGGATCGTCGTCGACGAAGCCCCGAACGTTCAGCTCCGAATCCCCGCGCCCCTGGATCTCGCGCAAAGCGAGTACGCCCGCGCGCCCCGCGCCCACGAGGAGCACTCGCTTGCGCTCCGCCGCCTCGGGCGCGTGACTTCCCCGCTCCCACCGTTCCCAGAGGAGCCGCCTCAGCACTCGAAGCGAGAGCACGCCGCCGAATGCGAGAAGCGCGTCGAAGAACAGGACGGAGAGAGGCACCCGGAAGTCCTGAAACGACTCCGGCAGCGCGAGGCGCATGACGACCAGCGGGATCGTCGCGTACGTCGCCGCGCGCGCGAAAACCCTGACTTCGGCCATGCCGACATAGCGCCAGATGAAGAAATACACGCCGCACATCGAGAGCGTCGCAAACTGCAGCAGGACCACCAGCGGCAGTTGCCGGAGGCAGCGCGCCAGATTCGCGCCGTCGAGAGACAGCTCGAATCGAACCGCGTATGACAACAGAAACGCAAACGAGAGAACCGCCGTGTCCAGGAGGTACTGGACGGGGCGATTGCGCAGCCTTTGCCAGACGCCGGAACGGCGCGCGGACTTGCGAAGCGAGCCGGTGGTTTCCTTCACGTCCGCGTCCATGAGCCGCAATGTACTGTCCCCGACCGAGGAAAGCTCACTCTCGATTGTAGCCGGGTGCTGCGCATCAGCCGAACCGCACGTAGACGTCGCCGAATACGGTGGCGTCCCCGAGCAGCTTTTCGAGCTCTTCGCGCAACACCCCGGCGCCTACCCAGTCCTCGAGCGCAAGCTCCGCCGACTCGCCGAGCGTGTAGTTGAGCGTGAGAGGACCCAGAGAGGCGAGATGGTCGATGCAGGCAAAGGTCGAAGGGGCGAACTCCGGCGTGAATTCGAGGGAGAGAGCGCGAACGGGGCGAGAAAGGCCGCGCACGACCTGCTCCTCGAACCCCTCCACGTCGATCTTGACGAAGGCAGGAATTCCGTGCGTTTCGATGAGCCGGTCGAGAGTGGTCGTGCCCACGCGACGCACCTCGTCCCACCCGTACGTCCCGAAACGGCCGCTCTGGCGGACGGCTCCGATCCACGCGGGCGACATCGAGGTCAGCGTGTGGGCATCGCTCACCAGCAGCTCCCCGACGCCCTCCTCCCGGGCAAGGGCTCGGTCTTCGAGGACGATCCGGGAGTCCGAGCCGTAGACGGCGCGAAGGACCTCGAGACACTCCTCCTGCGGTTCGACAGCCACGACTCGCGCTCCGAGGGCGAGGAAGACCTTCGTGCGGTTGCCGAGGTTCGCACCCACATCGAAGCATAGGTCTCCCGGGCCCACGAAGGCGGCATAGAAGCGGCGCCTCTCCTCGTCTTTCGGTTCCCAACGGAGGAGCCGCGCGCAACGGCGCCGTCGTGTCAAGGCTCGGGCGAGCTTCGTTCTCCGGAGGATCCGCTCCATCGCGTCGAAGCCACGGCGACTCACGGCCCCTGTCCCGCTTCCGCACCGTCGAGCGATCGAAGGATGTTCCAGAGTCTCCTGACCTGTCTCTCCCTGGTGAAGCCCGCCTCGAAGACACGCCGTGCCTGAATCCCTTCCTCGCGGCACCTCGCCGCCGCATCCGCATAGGCGCGAACGGCGGAGGCAAGTCCGGCCGCGTCGCCGATCCGCACGTGGGTCCCGCAGCCGCCCTTCACGATGTCGAAAGCCTCTCCTTCTGCCGGCCCTAAATAGAGCACCGGCCGGCCGGCTGCGAGAATCCCGTAGAGCTTGCTCGGAACGACGACGCCGGCCATTTCCGAACGCAGCGTCACGCAGTGCAAGTCGCCCGCGGCCAGGGCGTCGCCAAGGCGTGCCTTCGGCACGGGGTCATGAAAGACGACGTTCCGGAGTCCGCGGTGGCGCGCGGACTCCTCCACCTCGCTGCGTCTCACCCCGTGCCCCATGAAGACGAAGAGGATTTCCGGGCGGTCACGGAGTTGCCCGGCAGCTTCGAGGATGGTCTCGAACTCGTGCACCGCCCCCATGTTGCCGGAGTAGAGAACCACGAACCTGTCCGCCCATCCCTTCTCCGCGCGAAAACGGCTTTCACCCGGTTCGATGCGCCGGATCGCGGTCCCATCCGCCCAGTTGTGAATCACTTCGACCCGCTTCGCGCCCTGAGCGGAAAGGCGCGCCGCCATGCTCTCCCCGATCGCAACGACGACATCTGCGTTTCGCAGCGTCCATGCCGAGAGCCTTCGCGCGAAACGCGCGGCCATCCCGCCCGGCTTGAGGACTTCCGCACGGATCGCCACGTCCGGGTAGAGGTCCATGACCCAGTAGACGGAGCGCGCCCCACGGATTCGACCTGCCGCAACCGCGAGCGCACCGAGGATCGGCGGAGCCGACATCCCGAGGATGACGTCGGGGCGCTCTCGGCGGAGCGCGTGAACCGCCGCCCCCGCGGTGAAGGCCGCGTAATCGAGAAGCCGTCCCATCCGGCGGGCACGCTGGAATCCGAAGACGGCAATCCGCTCCTCCGTCAGTCCTTCCGTCCTTCGAGAGGGATAACGGCGAGAGGGGTTCGCGTAGTCGCGCTCCGACGCCACGACCCGGCAGAGGTCGGACCCGTCGGCCGCCGCGACGACGTCTCCGAGGAGCTGAGACGTCGGGTTCTCATCTGGGGGAAAGCACTGGTTCAGAAAGAGGAATCTCATGCCCCCCGCTCCCCGGCGTGGAGGATTGCCGCCAGGGGCGCGTCGGCTGCTGCCGCAGGAGTCGGGAACCGCTCGCAAGCCGCGGCGCACCGCCTGCGCAGTTCCGCTCGGGTCGTTTCGCTCTCTTCGAGACGGACGATGGCTTCGGAGATCGAAGACGGCGAGCGGCCGTCGAAATAAACCGCCGCGTCGCCCGCGATTTCGGGCATGACTCCGGCGTCCGAACAGACTATGGGCACGCCGGCCGCGATCGCTTCGATGAGCGCCGTCGGACAGTTCTCGCAGGTGGACGGAAACACGAAGAACTCACAGCCGCGAAGCAGGGCCTCCACGGCCTCCGGCGCGACGGGACCGGTCAAGAGGACCCGGTCCGCGATCCCGAGCGTCCTGATCTCCTCTCGAACTCGACGCCCATAGGTGCTTTCGTGGTCTCCCGCAATGACGAGCTGGACGTCGGGCCTGAGGCGGCCGGTCGACTGCGCGAACCCCCGAACGAGCTCCACCAGGTTCTTGTACGGGTATGCATGGGACACGTTCAGGATGAACGGCGCGCGCACACCGGCGGGCAGCGCCACGACGCCCGCGGAATACGTCCCGGGCACTGTCCGGTAAATCACCACGCCGCGCTCGGGCTCGAAGCCATGGCGGCCTTCGAACAGCTTCTGGAAGTACCGCGAGACGAAGATCACCCTTCGCGCCCGGCTCGCCGTAATGCGCATGGCCAGTCCGAGCAGGGCGAAGCGCACCCGGTAACCGACCCCCAGGCCCTGCTCAGACAGCCTCTCGCAGAACGGAGCCGCGTTTTGAAATGTCGCAACCGCCGGCATGGCGGCCGCAAAGGGCATCGTGTTCGCCGGACAGAATACGACCTCGATCTTACCCCGGCGAAGCAGACCCGGGAGCGTGACTTGCTCGTAGAAGAAGCGGCCGACGACCCCTCCCTCGTTCGCCCCAAGGACGACGACGTCCATGTGGTCGTCCGTGAACCCGGCGAGTCTCGCGGCCGTGCGGGGACTCGCGAAAACGGTGAGGTGATGAGCCTTCAGCGCCCCGGAGCGATGCCACTCGGCCAGAAGCATCCGCAGATTCGCGAGGCAGCCCCCGTGCGCGTCGAAGAGCGCGTCAACCCCTATGCGCATCGGGGTCGTGCGACCGACGCCACGCCTCCGTCGGCTAAGATCGAACGAGACGCGTTTTCGTGAATCTTCAACTTCGAATCCTCGCCGCGCGTCTTCGGTCGCGCCTCAGCAGGCGGGCCGCCCCCGCGCTCACGGCTCGGAAGATCCTAGCGGATACAGCGGGGCGCGATCTGGTAGAGAGGTTCAACGACCTGTCCTACCGAAGCGGTGCCTCGAGCGGCATGGAATGGCGCGGACTTCCCCTTCTCAAAAACCCGTGCGATCTCTGGACGCTCACGGACCTTCTCCAGCGCCTGAAGCCGCGTGTCATCGTCGAGACGGGCACGCACTGGGGCGCCTCGGCCCTCTACTTCGCCGAGATGATGGCCCTCTTCCAGCTTCCGTGTGTCGTCATCACGATCGACTTCAATCCCAAGTGGACGTTCGACCCGGCGACGAAGAGCATCCACTCCCTGATCGGTCTTTCGACCGACCTTGCGATCGTGGCGCAGGTCGATCGAAAGATCGGAGAGGTCGCGTCCAAGGACGATCACGTGCTCGTCCTTCTCGACTCGGACCACTCGCGTGACAACGTGCTCGAGGAGATGCGGCTCTACTCGCGCTTCGTCACCCCGGGCTCCTACCTGGTCGTCGAAGACACGAATGTCAACGGCCACCCGAGCTTTCCGGCTCACGGGCCGGGTCCGTGGGAGGCCGTCCAGGAGTTTCTTGCCTCGACCGACGCGTTCGAGGTCGACCGGGACTGTGAGCGGTTCCTGCTCACCTTCAACCCCGGCGGATGGCTGAAACGCGTCAAGCCTCTCTGATCGTGGATACCATCGCTGGCTTCGTCCCCCGCCCGACCACGACGCCAGTCCGAAAGACCTCGTAGTCAATCCAGCCGAGCGAACGAAACCACTCTTCGACGTCCTGTACGGAACGCGGATGGTCGTGGGCGGCCGCGAACATGTCGAACGTGTCGAGCGCGGCCCATTCGCACAGCTGTTCCGCGCTCAGCGGCAGCACGCCCGAATAGTTCATCACCGGCACGAGGTAGCGAAGCTGCCTGCCGATCAACGGAATCCTGCCGATCGCGGAGCTCACCGGTAGAAGCCTCGGGACCATCCAATTGACGATCGCAAACAACCGCTCCGCCGAAAGCCTCTTGGTGATCGGTCGTAACCAGTATTTCGGCCAGAACAGGTTCCGAACGAGGTTCGGATAGATGTCCACGGCGAGACGGGTGCCCGCCTTCAGGCGTTCGCCAATCACCCGAAAGGCGCCTGCCGGATCCGGCGTGTGTTGGAGTACGCCGAAGCAGTAAACGAAATCGAACCGTTCCGAGAGCACTGGCAGCTCGAAAATATCTCCCTGAATCACATGGAGATGGCCAGAAGCGAGGTTAGCTCGACACGCCTCCACCGCGCTCGAGTAGTCGAGTGCGACGACGTTCGCACCCGCTTCGAGCGCCACTTCCGCAAACCGGCCCGCTCCGCAGCCGACGTCCAGAACCCAGCTTCCCGCCAGGTCCTCCGGCCTCCAGCCCGTTTGCCGGAAAAACCGCTCCTTCGAGATCTCGACGCCTGACCGGCTGTCGAGCTGCGTCGCGCGAAAGCGATTCCATTGGAATCCGAACGAGGACGCGTAGTTTGCCGGAGGGACGAAACGCGGGATGGAACCGTGAACCGGGTGACGCCTGCCGCACGCCGCACAGGTCAGCTCGCCTTCGATCACTTCGCCCGCGCGTTCCTCCCGGGAAGTCACCCGAAGCGCACCACGGCAGGCCGGGCAGCAGAGAACAGGGGCGAGCTCCGCTCTCACGACGCGGCCTCTGTCAGCCCGTCGCGATGCGGTATTCGCGACGCCACAACTCGAACATCGTCAATGCGAACAGGCGGTGCGTATTCGAGAGGCCGCGACGCTGCCCCCCAACGAGCCGGGCGACCTGGCCGCGGTCGAAGAGCACCGGATCGGCGTCGCTCAGCGTCGCCTCCACGAAGCGGCCCCAGTCGCCCTTGAGCCACTCCGCGAGCGGGATCGAGAATCCTTGCTTGCGCCGCAGGTCGAGGTCGGCGGGTAGGACGCGCCGGGCCAGGAGCTTCGGGAGCTTCTTGAGCTCCGAGGCCGTCGCCCGCAGCGCGTCCGGAACCTGGGAGAACGCGAACTCCACGATGCGGTGATCGAGAAACGGAGCGCGCACCTCGAGCGAGCTCAGCATGCTCGCGCGATCCACCTTCACAAGGATGTCGTCCGGGAGGTAAGTTGCAAAATCGACCCGGGTCGCGTTCTGGAGGGGGCTGCGCGCGGCGGAACAAAGGCCCGCTTTGAAGGACTCGGCCAGCTCGGGGTCCACGGGCGGCGGGGTCCGGAGCAGGCGGCGACGCGCGACGGAGTCGAAGAACACATTCACGTGGGCGATGCTCCGCGGGAGGTCGGCCGAGAATCCGAGGATGTAGTTGCGTCCGCGGAGTCCGACGGGCAGCAATCGCGACGCCGCACGACCGATCAGGGCGCGAATGGGAGAGGGGATGAAGCGCCGAACCCGTTCCTGCCGCTGGATCCACGCATAGTGCGGATATCCTCCGAACAGCTCATCGCCCCCGTCCCCTCCGAGCGCGACCGTCGCTTCCTGACGGATCAGGCGCGAGACGAGAAACGTCGGAACCATCGACGAGTCGGCGATCGGCTCGTCGTATTGCCGGGCCAGCGCCGGAAGCAACTCTACGGAAGCTGGTTCGGCGGTCATCTCACGGTGCTCGGTCCCAAAGTGGCGCGCGACCAGCCGGGCGTAGGGCGCCTCGTCGAAACCCCCGGATCCCGGGAACGACACGTTGAACGTCTTGACCCGGTGCGAGGACGCGCGCGCGGCCATCGCCGTGATGAGACTCGAATCGACGCCTCCGCTCAGGAGAACTCCCACGGGAACGTCGGCGACCAGTTGCCGCCGGACCGCATCCTCGAGAAGCGTTTCGAGCGTGCGCGACAACTCCTCCGGATGCCGGGCCGCCCCGTCCGCGGCCGGCTCGGGAAGCGTCCAATAGCGCTCCTTTGTGAGCTGCCCGGATTCGAGATCGAACAGGAGCGAATGGCCCGGCTCGAGCTTCAGGTAGCCGCGCAGGATGCATCGGGGTGCCGGCACGTAGCCGTAGGTCAGGAAAAACTCGAGGGCGTCGTGATCGAGTGCGCGCGGAGCCGCGGAGTCCGCGAAGAGCGCCTTCAACTCCGACGCGAAGCTCAATCGCATTCCGTCGACCCGATAGAAAAGAGGTTTCTCGCCGGCGCGGTCCCGCGCGAGCAGGACTCTCCGCCGGCCCTCATCGAACAGCGCGAAGGCGAACATTCCGTTCAGCCGGGGCAGCAGTCCGCTTCCCCACTCGCGATATCCCTTCAGGAGCACTTCTGTGTCGCTGGCCGACTGGAACGAATGGCCGCGCGATTCGAGGTCCGACCTCAGGTCCTGGAAGTTGTAGATCTCCCCGTTGAAGGTCACGTGCAGCCCGCCGCCCGCATCCGACATGGGCTGGTGGCCCAGCGGCGAAAGGTCGATGATCGCCAGGCGGCGCTGGGCGAATCCCACTCTCCCGTCCGCCGACCACCAGAGCCCCTCGTCATCCGGGCCGCGGTGGCGAAGCGTCCTGCACATGGCACCGAGGAGGTCGCGGTTCTCGGACGGCCTCTGCGAAGCCATCCCGACGATTCCGCACACGGTCAGGCGGCTCCTGGGCGCATGAAGGGAATGCCACATCGACCGCGGACGGCCTCTTCGATGCGCCAAACGAGCCAGCGCGCACGCGAAGCGACGTCGTGACCGTCGCGCATCGCCCGATCGCGGCCCGCCGCCGCCATGGCACGCCGCCGCTGCGTGTCGACCAGGTACGCGAGAGCCTTCCGAACGAGCTCATCCGGAGACCGAAAGAACTCGGCCTCGCGCCCCTCCTCGAACATCGAGGCCAGCTCCTCCGAGAACTCGGAAAGCATCATCGTCCCTGTCGCCGGAATCTCGAAACATCGGCGAGTGTACGTATCGCGATTCCTGGCGGAAAGAAAGCAGAGCGCCAGCTTCGCTCCGCACAGCGCCTTGACGTACTCGGCCCCTCGCACCGCTCTCACGGGGGCGAGCGCCTGCAAACCGGGAGGCAGCCTGCGCGGCCAGTCAGGACCGAAGAGGCGGAGCTTTACGCCGCTTTCCGCAAGCGCAACGAGATGCCTGATGCGGGCGTCGCGCTCGAAATGGCCCGCGAAGACAACGTCACATCCGAACCTCTCGATGTCGGCTGCGTCGAGGACGACCGGGTGATGCTGCTCCGGGATGAACCACGACCGGAGCACGTCCACGTTCCTGGCGCCGGCCCGGCGGAATTCCTCGACGTTGTGCCGGCGGTACGCCAACACGAGGTCGTATGCCGGCACGCCGGCGAGAAAGTGTCGCCATGCCCAGTGTGGCTGGAGTGGCGAGAAAGGGTCGTCGTTGTTGTAGCCCACGAGAGTGACCTGCGGGAGTGTCTCGTGCAGCACGAGCAACGTGCCCTTCCGGACGTGAGTTCCCCGATAGACGAAGATCGCGTCCGGCTGCGTCTCTTGGGCCAGAACCACGAGGTCCCGATTCAGGTTCGAGATCGCGGGGCCCACGAGGAACTTGTTCTGCGCCCGACCCGCGACGTCCCGGACGAGCCCTGAAATGCCACGAGGCTCCTCGGGGCGGAAATAGCGATGCCACGCGAACCGGACCAGCTCGTGCCCGTTGCTCGCGAGCGCTCTGGCCAGCGGCTCCTCGTGCGTGTCGGAGTGCCAGTCGCCCGCAATGAGAATCTTCATGCCGCCTCGCCTTTATAGACGCGACCGAGGAGTGGCGTCCGGCCGAGTAGCCGTTTTGCAAATCGGATGAAGCTCTCCACACGACCAGTCCCCAGCAGGCGGACCACGGCGACCCAGACATGGAACATGGGATAGGACCCGAGGCCAAGGGCGCCAAGCGCCCCGCAATAGCCGCGAAACTCGGACCGCGAGAGAGACGACTGAATCGCGAGAAGTGGATACGCGTAGTTCGCGAGATCCTTTTCGACCGCGGCGAAGATCTCGACATCCCTTGCCCGCTCGGTATCGCGCGCGATGTCGAGAAGGCCCCTCACAAAATGTACCGAGGCCTCCGGTGTCACCTTTCCCGGAACGAACTTGCCCCTCTCGGCAACGCTGGTTCCGAAGTCCGGGCGGCCACCGTTCCGGTAGAGGGCCACCACTTCCGGGAGAAAGACCCCCTTGAGGTCGAGCAGGATATTCGCCACGAGATGAAGCTGATACAGGAGTGTACCGTCGAATCGATCGGTCTCGTACCGCAGCGCCTGCGCCGTGTTTAAGACTAGGCCGGGCAAGACGACGGAGCGGCGAAAGAACGCCGTGACGCTTTGCGGGCCGGGCGGGAAGACACGTTCCGCATCGAAGTATCGGAACACCTGATCGACACGGCCCGGATCGTCGTCGAACGACGCGTACGTCCTCAGGATCACACCGACCTCACCGTGCCTCACGAGCGCGCGCGTCACCGTCGCGACGGCGCCCGGCGCGAGAAGGTCGTCGTTTCCCAGAAAGAGGCAATAGGCGCCCTTGGCGTGCGAGATCACTCTCCGGAGATTGCCGTCGTAACCGAGATTTCGCTCGTTCTCGAAGTATCGGATCATCGGGCCGCCCCTCGCGCGTGCGGCGTCGACCACGGACCGAATCGCGTCTCTCTCGGCTGAGTCGTCCTCGCAGATGACGACCTCCAAGTCGGGGCCCGCCTGCGAAAGGACGGACTCGAGCAGAGGAGGCAGGAAAACCGAGCGGTTGAAGGCGGGAATGCAGACGGACAGCAATGGACTCCGGCTCACGGCTACGAATCCGACGTGATCTTGCCTTCGTACGTCTCAGGCGCCAGAACTCCAAGAATCCGGCAGATCTTCTCGAAGCGATTGAGCCATCGGTGCTCTTTCAAGCTGCGCTCTCTTGCACGAACGGCAATTTCTCTCGCCTCCGATGGATGAGCGAGGTAGTGGCGCAGCAACTCGAGCATTTCGTCACGGTGTCGATAACAGAGGATTTCCCTGCCGATCACGAAGTGCTGCGCGAGGTCCGGGTTGTAAGAGGTCAGGTAGACGCCGCCGCCCGTCCCCGGAACCTCGAAATCCCGGCCTTTGACATTCGTCAGCATCTCCGAATACCCGACCCCCCCCATTCCGAGATTGACCGCGCTGCGGCAGAAGATCGTCGCAAAATCGTTCGTCCAGCGGCTCTCTTTCGCCCAGCCCTGCCCAAACGCATGCACGTCGACGTCATGAGCGCGAAGATACCGGATGACCGAGGGCCGGAATCCGTACGCGCCTCCACAGAAACTGACGGGGAGATCCACCGGGGTATCGACCGGCCGATAGGTCCGCGAGTCGAATCCTTCGGGAAGATAGATGGGCCGCGCTCCCTCGACGAGATACCACTCACAAGCGACACGGGCGGATGTCCACGAAATGTCGAACTCACGGCCGATGTCGACTTGCCCGCCCCGATGGTCCCCCATCCAGGGTTCCGACCAGCTCTGCTTGTCATCGAGGCACATGTTGACGGTAGGGACTCCCGTTTCCTCTCGGATCCGCCGGATCGTGTTCGATGAGACCTCGATACCGCTGCCATACACGAAAATCCAGTCGATCGGCCTCTCTCGATGGGCGTTCAGCACGGCCGAGAGAAACTCCCCGTTCATCTGCCGGCGCGATTCGAGACCAGCCCGGTCGGCCGCATAGAATTTCTCCCAGCCAAAACCCCGCTTCCGATAGTCGTACCGGCTCACCGGGCCGAGCTCGGAGATGTCGAACAGCAACTGGTCGTGCCACGTGTAGGAAGGCAGGAAGGTGAAGGTGTGAATCCCCCCGAACGCGCGGGCGCGCGGAGCGGCGCCGCGCGCCACGAGTCGCGCACGGATATCTCGAATGACCTTTTTCTCGTCATAGACGAGGCCTTCGGCGCGCGCCTGCGACGCATATAGCTCGCGTCGCTCCCGGTACTTCCGAAGTAGCTCCGCCCGCCTCGCTGCGCCCCACATTCCCTGGAAGATTCGCAGGCGAGACAGCGCTCTCTTCACGGCTGCTCTCCTTCGAAAGGCGCCGCGGCATCTCTGTTCAAGATTCGCGCAAGCGGTGTCCGGCCCAGCAGCCTCGTGCCCAAAAGCACCGCCGCGACGAGCACCGCGGCGCGCTGGAGGTTGAGAATCACGGTGTCCGCCGGCACGAACAGCGTGACGAACGACGGCACGCTGACGAGAGAGATACCGACCGACTGAATGAAAAGATTCGGCGAAAGAAGGAGCGCGTTGATCGCGAGGAGATTGAAGGTGTTCGCCGCGACGAGGAGAACGACGCCCACGATTCCAAGCTCCCAGAGCGCAACCGCGGAGGGGCTCACCCCGACATTCGACGAGTTTGGATCACCACCTTCCGCTCGCGCGGCGATCCGCGACGGATGGCCGCGAAGATCGCCGGTCCGGCTGCCGGGAACCGGCTTCCCCGGATAGACGACGCGTGGGATGAGAGCGAGGACCGCGCCTTCGAAAGGAGCCCATCCGGCCGCTCCGACACCCTCCACCCTCAGGAGGAGTGCCCCTGCCGAAATGCTGTCGAACTTCATGAGGGCTTCTCTCGCGACCCGAACCCAGAGCCCCGCCCGCGCGCCAGGACGAGACGGTGAGGCTGCGATTGCCCCTTTCGTGTCGGGACTCGTCAACGCGGCGGCCACTTCCTGACCGCTGGCTTTGACCACGCGTTGAAGTTCGATCGCTCCCCCCTCACGCTGCCGCCCAACTGAAAGGCTCACGGTCCCGGCAAGAAGACAGTACGCGCCAATTACCAGAACGATGAGGACTCGGACGGCAGGACTCACTCTCGGCGCCTCACGAAGCCAGAGCAAGCCGAGCACGGCCGGCGCAAAAAGCGCGAGTCGCCCGCCGGAAGCCGCACCCCAAACCGAGATTGCAAGGACCGATAACCATGACGCGACGAGAAGAGCTCGATCCCATCGCGTCTGCCACCGACTCGCAAGCGCGGCTGCGGCCGCAAAGGAGCCGAACAGCGTCTCGACGAATACCGCGCCGCTGAACGTCGCAAGGACCGCGTCCGTGCCCGGTGCCACCCCCAGCGCGTTGCGCGTGCGGTAGTCCGCCCCGAAGACGCCCGACCAATGCCACCGGATCACGAGGTCCACCAGCCATCCCAGAGCCAGGACGATTAGCACCCAGCGTGCGTCGAACTCAGGCCGCGACGCGGAACGGGATTCCGGCGCTTCATCTGCGTTCCTCCGCCGGCGAAGCAGCAGCAAAAGCAGCAGAACCGCCAGTAAGCAAATTCCCTCCAGCAACGCCATCTGGGCAAATACTTCATCCGGCACCAGCCGATAGATCCAGCTAACGCGCCCGAAGATCAGCCGGATTGCAACGGGCAGCAAGTACCAGAGACCCACGAGGATTGCAATTCCCGCGGAGAGGACCGGCGAAATCGCACGGCGCCGATAGAGCAACACGGCCGCAGCGAGCAGCCCGCACTGAATGGCCAGGAGACCGATAAGCAATCCGCCCGGAATGGTCACGTCAGGGCGACCCCGCGCGGAACGCCAGAAGTGTCAGGCTGGGCTGAATGCCGTCGAAGCGCCGGGGAGCCCAGCGGAGCTCGAGACCGGCGAGCCACAACCTGAGCCGGTAAGACGGGTAGTTCAGCGAACGATTTCGGATTCCCAGCCTGATGAGTAGGAGCTGATACCAGTTTAGAAGGACGGCGCTCACAATCCCCGAGCCCTTGGCGCCCACTCGCGAGAAACCCGCCTGGCGGGCTAGACGTTCGAGGTCCTCGGGTGCGAACATCCAGAGATCGGTACACGGCCCCTCTCGGATCGTCGTGTCCTTGAAGAGCGAGAGCGGGAACGATTCCCAGAACGTGGCCCTTTCTCCCGGTTCGTGAAAGAGGATCAGGAGGCCGTCCGGGCGAAGGACACGGTAGAACTCCGCGAGCGCAAGAGGGACGTCGGGAACGTGATGAAGGAATGAGTTCCCCGTCACGAGGTCGAAGCGCGCCGATGCGAAAGGCAGCCGCGTGACATCGCCAGAGGAGATTTCGATCTTCCCCTCCCGTCCGAATCCCGCCTTCAAGTGCCGGAGCTGCCTCAAGCTGATGTCGCAGAATACGGGATCAGCTCCTGAGCCCTCCCGAAGTGATCTTCCGAGAAACCCTTGGCCGCAGCACACGTCGAGTATTCGCAAGCCGGGCTCGAGGGACACGCCGAGCGCGTCCAGCTTCGCTCGAAAGGTCTCGGCCCAGACTCTCGAGAACCAGGTAGCTTTGAAGAAGGGGTCGTCTTCAAAGGCGCGGTTCGCCTCGCGGGCGGCGTCGTTCTTCAGGGTAACTCTGTAGCTCTGCTCCTCGAGAGCTGCGACATACTTCGCGATTTGCGGCTGCAACACTGCGCTCTACCCCCGTGACCGTTCGCGCCCGCCCGACGGGATCTCCTCGTCAGGATGACCGCCACGAATGCCAATCCCCGCGAGCTCGCAGAACTTCGCGGCACACACTTGATCGGACATGTGAGCGAGAACCCAATCCCGCGGCCGGGCCCTCCTCCATCTCGTGTCGGGTTCGTTCAGCTGCAACTCGAGCTTCTCGGCCGACGAAAAAAACGAGCCGGTCGCATCGCTCAAGTAGGGCGCGGAGGAGCTTTCGATCCGTCTCGTTCCGTACCAATGATGATCACGCGCATAAATCAACGTCGGTACGTTCGCGGCCCACGCTTCCGCCCACGCGAGCCCCTGGCTCTCGCTCAGCGATAGACCCACCAAAACTGTGGCGCGCTGGAGCTCTGAAAGGTACTCGCGAGGTGTAAAGGAGCCGTGGCGCAGGATGTTCGCCTCATACCCCGCCCTGGTCATGCAGGCGAGGACCGTGTCGAGTAGCGTCTTCTCTCCGGGCGGCAACTTGTCGAAAACAAGCGCGCGACGCCCGGGGCGCATTGGGGCGGCCGTCCAGAACGCCGTGTCGACACCGGCAGGCCAGACCACGCACCTTCCCCGCAGGCCTGAACAATCGGTCAGGTACGCATCGAGCGTCCAGGGCGAGTTCACCAGGTACAGGTCGATCTCCGGTGCGGCGATCAGCTCCATCCTGTCCGAAGGGAGAATGACGAGATTCGGGCCGGCCAGCAGGCGCCTGATTCGTCCCTCGCGCTTCCACTCGATTGCCTGCCTCAGCGCACGAAGATTCCCGAGGACGACGACGACCTCGCCAACATGGGCCACGCTTCGGGGGTTATAGCAGCACCCGACCCCGATCTTTCGAAGGCCCTCGACGAGGCTTCGCGTGACGGCGAAGTGCCCGCGGAATGGCGACTTCATGTACGCCGGCTGCGGCCGCAGGAGGTCTCGCACCCTTCGCGCACCTCGACGTGCCCACTCGCCCACCAGCCAGCGACCCTCGGGCGCCGGATCGGTCATGACGGTCACATCTGGCGAAGCCGGCGAGGTCTTCATGGCGACGCAGCAATTCCGATTCTGCGTGCAACTTCCGGCACGCAGATCAGATAGTTCGAATAGCCCAACCCGGATGGGTTGATGTGGTCCTCGAGCACTGGCCCCGAGGCCTCGTCGATCCGGTAATAGGAGTAGCCGTTCCCTTTCAGAAGTGCCTCGATACGCGGGCCGATTCGAAGGTCACCGTGTTCCTCGCTGTGCCAGACCTCGACGATCATCGTAGGACGAAGCCTATTCAGATGTGGACCGAGGCCCTCGATGACCTCCGGTTCGTGCGATTCCACGTCTAGCTTCATCAAGTCGGGCCTCAGGCCGTCGCGCTCAATGATCGTGGCGAGCTTTACAACGTCGACGCTCCGCTTGACTGACGGAAGGCTTTGGTCATGCATGTCGCGATTGAGTGTGACCGAGTAGATGTGCTCGATTGGGAGATCGAACACGCATCCCTCGCCGTCGTAGTTCGAGACAGCCTCGTTTCTGCACTCGATGTCGAACGCGTTCAGCCGATTGTTCGCCACCAGTTTCTCGAACACTCGCGCTACGGGCTCGAACGCGACGACCCGCGCCTTTCGGTTGACCGCTTTGGCTGCGAGCGCGTAAACGCCCGTGTTTGCCCCGATGTCGAGCACGACCCGGGCTTCGGCACAGAGCCCGAGCCACAGCGACAGTGACTGCCCTTCCAACCCTCCGGTCAGTCCTCTCCAGAAGATGCTCGTTTCGACCTGAAAGCCGTAATGCATCACCCGGAAAGCGCCTTCGCCGGCCCGGACGTCGAACGGGCCGCGAAAGTACAGATATCGCCACACTCTCTCCGACGGGACATAGAAGCGGCGCATCGCGCTGAAGACCTGGCGCTTCAAGGGAATGGCCAGGTAGAACTGCTTCAATGCGCGCCGGAGGCTCTTCCCGAGCCGGCGACCAACTCCTGCCGGGCCCCTCACGTACCCCTGCCCTCTCGCCGCCATGATGCCAATGGGCCGTGGGCGATCTGCCGGGCCTTCGGCGTCACCGCCACCGAGAAAAGAAGCGCCAGCGTATAGCCGACGACGACGAGCACCAATGGTGGAAGCCCACTGTCCAAGAGACTTCCGAGGGCCCGTACGAGAGCACATCCCGCTGCCGCCGCCATGAAGGGCAGCAGAAAATCCTGCGTGAGCCATTGCCGTCCCGGCCCGCCGGGCCACCGCCGAAGCACGATCAGCGGCAGGGCTAGGGCCATCGTTGAATACACGATCAGCCACGCGTACGCAGCGCCGCGCGCCCCGGCAATTCTTCCGAGTGCCAGTAGGAGCGGTGCCGCAGCGACGATCGCGACCACCCGGCCCCATGCGCTCGTGCGAAGTGATCCCTCCGCCGCCTGAAGCAGGTCAGCTCCCCCGACCGCGAATACATAAACGCAGTGCGCGACGACGAGAATTGCGAGAATCGGTGCGATTTCCGCGCTCATTTCCCGGCTACGTGACCATAGCTGACACACCTCGCCCGCAAAGAAGCAGCAGACGGCGACGACGGGAAAGAGAAGAACGGCCGTCGCCTGTGCCGCTCGGTGAAACAGGTCGATCACCGTGCGGGCCTGACCCGTCGCAAGAAGCTGTGCGTACCGGGGCCCCACGGCGTCGGCGATCGGGCTCCCCAGCGTAGCAATGGCTGCCGCAAACGAGCCCGCGACAACGTAATAGCCGATTTCCGAAAGTGGAAGGATCGGCAACAGAACGAGTCGATCCATCTGTGACAGGACAAGCGAGCCGCTCGACGCGAGACTCACGCTCAGGGCGAATCGCCAGACACTCCGCAGGCTGCGCCAGTCGAAGCGGACGGGGACGTCCGAACGAAGCTGGCGCCAGAGGAACACCCTCAGAACGATCGACTGAGCGAGCGCGACGGCCCCCAGGCAGAGCACGAGGCCGCCGGCGTGGCGTGACACGAAGGCCAGAACGGCAACGCCGGCCAAGGCGCGCAACAGCGTGCCTGCCGACGCAACCGCATTCACCAGTCCCTGGCGCTGGAGCCCCATCAAGGCGGCCGTGTACAGACTGAGGGGCCATTGCATCGTCAGGGCTACGGCACCCAGCAGCAGCGTCCGCTGAATGTCCGTGAAGCTCACGTGACTCGATATGAAAAGGGAGGACCGAACCAGGCGGGAGCCGATCGCCAGCATTACGCCGAGAAAGATCCCGAGCGACCAGTAGAGTACTTCGAAGGTTCGAACGAGGTCGCCCTGCGGCTGCAGCGTCGTGGATCCCGCTGTCCGGCGAGCCATCTCGCGCCCCAGCGTTGCGCTCAGGCCGAAATCGAAGATGTTTGCCAATAGCTGCACGCCGGCGATCACCCCGACGAGACCGTATTCTTCGATGCCCATGAGTCGGACGTAGATTGGGATGACGGCGAGCGAGAGGACGGCCTGGAAGATTCTTCCGGAGAAATTCGCAATCACATTCCGGCGGGTGATCGTCAGGAAGCCTCGAGGCCGGGCAAGGCGTATCACGGAGCGGATGTCCGAATATCGCGTGCCCAGTCACGGTTCGACCGATACCACTCGGCGGCGGAGGCGACACCCGCAGAGACGCTCCAGGTCGGGCTCCAGCCGAGCAGTTGCTTCGCCTTGTCGATCGAGGCCCATGTCTCGCGCACGTCGGTGACGTGAGCCGGGAGCTTCTTGACGACAGCGTTTCGGCCGACCGCGCGCTCGACTTCTCGAATGAAATCGAGCAGCACGACGGGACGATCAGAGCCGAGATTGATAACCTCGTATCCGAGAGGGGCGAGGCCGGCCACCGTGCCGCGAGCTACGTCGTCGATGTACGTGAAGTCCCGGGACTGGCGCCCGTCGCCGTAGAGGTCGACGGGATGGCCCTCCGCGATCCACTGGATGAAGCGAAACGGGCTCATATCCGGTCGTCCGGCAGGACCGTAGACGGTGAAGTACCGGAAGACAGTGACGTCGAGGCCATAAAGATGGTGATAGGAATGACACAGGACTTCGGCGGCTTTCTTCGATGCCGCATAGGGGGATATCGGGCGATTCGTGTGTGCGTCCTCCCGGTAGGGCACCGTGTTCCGAGAGCCGTAGACGCTGGAGCTCGAGGCGAGGACGAACTTCGGGACGCTCGTGGCCCGACAGAGCTCGAGAAGCCGCAGGGTGCCAGTGACGTTCGTGTCGAAGTAAGCCTCAGGGTCCTCGAGGCTCTGACGCACGCCGGCGCGGGCGGCCAGGTTGAGAACCGCAGCGAACGGCGGGGTACCAGCCGAAGGAGCTTCGAAGACTTTCGTGAGGGAAACCCTGTCGAGGAGATCGGTGCGACGAAACGAGAAGTGCGGGAGCACCTCGAGCTTCGAGAGCCTCCACTGTTTGAGGCGCACGTCGTAGGAATCGTTCAGGTTGTCCAGCCCCACGACCTCGTGACCCTCCTCGAGGAGAGACGCCGCCACTCTCGACCCGATGAACCCGGCCGACCCGGTGACGAGGTAACGGCTCATGCCGCTTCACCCCGATACCATGCCGCGACCGCCTTCAGACCGGCGCGCAGGGATGTTCTCGGTTCGTAGCACATCACCTCGCGAACGAGCTCGAGGTCGGCGAAAGAGTGCGGAACATCGCCCGGGCGAGCCGGGCCGTGCACCGGGTTCGGCCCTCCCTCCATCTCCTCGCGGATCAGCGCGGCGAGCTCGTTCACGGTCGTGCGGCTGCCGCCCGCAACGTTATAGGCACCGCCACAGGAAGACTCGGGGGCCATCAGCGCGAGAAGGTTCGCGTTCACCGCATCGTCGACATACGTGAAGTCCCGGCTCTGCGTGCCATCGCCATGAATCCGTGGGGCCAGGCCCTTCGCGTATGCGCTGAAGAAAAGTGGAACGACGGCCGCGTACGGCCCACGAGGATCCTGACGTGGGCCGAACACGTTGAAGTACCTAAGACCAATACACCGAAGCTGGTAGACGTGCTCAAAGGTCTCCGCCAACCGCTCACCCATCGCTTTCGAAAGTGCATAGGGCGAGAGCGGCCGGCCTTCCTCGCCTTCGCGCTTGGGAAGGCGCTCACTATCCCCGTAAACGCTGGACGAGGATGCGTAAATGACCCGTTCAACGCCCGCTCGCCGCGCGGCATCGAAGACGTTCGCGGTGCCCTGGACATTGACGTGCAGGGTCGTCGTGGGATCCATCATGGAGCGCGGGACCGAACCCAGGGCCGCGAGGTGAAACAGCGCGCGTACGCCCGTGCAGGCGCGCCGGCAGGTGTCTTCGTCGCGGATATCGCCCTGCACGAACTCGATCGAACCCCGGACGGACTCGAGGTTCTCGGGACGGCCCGTGGAGAGGTCGTCGAGAACGCGGACGCGCGCACCGTGGCGCGCAAGCGCATCCACCAGATGGGAGCCGATGAAACCGCTTCCGCCGGTCACGAGAACCGGAAGGCCCCGTAGCTTTGTTTCGTCCACTCGAACCGCGACCTCTCATCGAGTGTCACCGACAGCGTGCATCAAAGCAAGAACGCCCGGTCACTCGCCTCGCAAGCGGTGATCCGGGCGTCACGCCGGACGCGATATCGTGATCGCTTACTTGAAGTAGCCGGTAACGTCGAGAATGACATGCCCCGTCGCCGAGTCGGACGGGGTCACGTAGCTACCGTAGAACATCACCAGATCCGGGCTACCCGGCCCGAGCGGGAAGATCGCGCCGTTCGCGAGGGCCGGTTCTCCGGCGTTGAAATTCAGCGTCGAGGTCTGAGGCGTGCCGCCGACCGGCCAGAATTCATAGTACCCGTCCCCGCTGGGCGCTACCGCCGTCACGTTCATCGAGACGGCCTGAGCATCGGCAGGAACTCCACAGACGGTCTTGATCTGGAACTGCCGTTCGTTGGCGACCCCCGATCCCACGATGCCGCCGTAACCGGATCTCGTGTCCACGGCGCGGCAAGGCGTGATCGCGTAGTACTGGAAGGGTCCGCCTGCCTCGGCGCTCGGAGCGAGAGCCGCGAGAGCGATGCCGGCGGCGAAGAGAATGGCGCCGCGCCTCAGAAGATTCATACCCAGCTCCTTTGATCTCGGCTGTAGTGAGTCTGTGCCTCGAAAACTCGCTGTCAAGCATTGGGAATTCGTCTCGGTGTCTCTTTCAGGGTCGTTTCTCTCACTGGAAGTACCCGTTCACGTCGAGGATCAAGTGATTGGAACCGCTGGACACATTGGCCACCCCCACGCCGCCCGAGCCGTCCGTCGCGAGGTACAGGAGAGCGCTCGCAGCGCGCGTCTGGCCGGCGGAGAAGCTCACGTTGCGGGTGCCGGGGTTTCCTCCGTCACCCGGGTACAGGCTGACCCAGCCCGGTCCCGATCCGAGAATGGTCACGTTCGCGGAGACGGCACCCGCCACGGCCGGCACGCCGCAGACGCCCGCTACCGGAACGACGCGCGACCCGTTCGGAGGGAGGGCTCCCGGCCCCTGCGTCGAGCGGGTGTCGACGACCCGGCAGGGGGCCAGCGTGTAGAACGACAGGGGCCCCTTCGTCGACGACACCGCGGGCTTCCAGCCGAGCTGCACGACCTCGAAATCGCTCGCGTGGATCGACGAAAACGCGGGATTGAGCGTCCCGTTGTCCCAGCGCGTGTCGTAGGTGCCCTGTACGT
>OCTA010001180.1_pt1 | contig 24143 bp, 21 predicted proteins | sample 1538991 | NCBI WGS metagenome assembly OCTA01 (sample SAMEA3539302, study PRJEB22396) | soil metagenome | biome: tundra; feature: field; material: soil | place: USA | collected 2010-05 | depth 0.15 m | reverse complement strand
CTCGCCATCATGTTCGGCAGCGACACGTTGACGATGCTCGAATCGAGCGCCGACATGAACGTGCCCACCATGACCACGCCGAGCACGCGCCAGCGATACCTGTCGTCGGACCCGTCTTCGGCCGCCGCGCCGGTCGCCGAGGCCACTCGACTCATCGAACGCGGATCCTGACCTCGACTGATTGGCCCGCGCGCAGGGTGTGGATGCGAGGGCTCGGGTCGATGGCGATGCGAATGGGAATGCGCTGAACGACCTTGGTATAGTTGCCCGCGGCGTTGTCGGCCGGAATCAAGGCGAAGGACGAAGCCGCCGACTGGGTGATCACGTCCACCCGGCCGGAGAGCTCGCCACCCTCGTCGATCGACACCTTCGCGGTTTGTCCCAGCCGAAGCAGTCCCGAGGCCGTTTCCTCGACGTTGGCGGCGATCCACGCGTTTGCAAGATCCACGACGGTGACCGCTCCCTGGGCGGGCGAAAGGTAGTCGCCTGGATCGACCGTCACGCGCACGACCACGCCGTCGACGCCGCTTTTCAGGGTCATGCGTTCAAGCGCGACCTGGGCCAGCGCGAGGTCGGCGCGCGCCTGTGCGGCCTGGGCCCGCGCTGCCTCGACCTGGCGCGAGCGGAATGCGACGCGATCGGCGCCCGCGTCGGCATCGAGAAGGCCGGCCTGCGCGGCAAGCACGCCGCTTTCCGCAATCGAAATGTCCTCGGGACGATTACCGTGTTCGAGCAAGTCAAGCATGGCGGTCTTGGATGCGAGCGCCGCGCGCGCGGAAGCTTCGGCGGTTCGCGCGGTTTCAAGGTTCACCTTGGCGATGGCGCCATCGCGCGCCAGGCTCTCGGCGCGGTCGAGATCGCGATGCGCCTGCGCAGCAAGCGTTTCGGCCGCCGCGGCGTCGGCCCGCGCCTTGTCGATCTCCTCGGCGCGCGCGCCACGCGTGGTGCGCTCCTTGGAAGCTTGCGCCGAATGCACGTTGGCGCGCGCTCGTCGCTCGGAGACCTCCGACACGCGGCGCTCGATGCGAAGTTGTGCCTCGGCCTCGCCGATGCGCGCGTCCGCGAGGGCGACCAGCGCACGGGCTTTGTCGACCTGGGCGCGCTCCGCCTCGGCGTCGAGGGCGACCAGCGTCTCGCCGGCCTTCACCGTTTGCCCCTCGCGCACGAGCACGCGATCCACGCGGCCACCCGAACCCTGGGGCGCGATGACGATGAGAGGCGCGGCGACGCGCGCGTCGTCGGTGGACACGAACGGCCGAAAATGAAACCACCACAGACCAAGCAGCCCAGCCAGCGCGACCGCGAGCGCAGCCAGCACGCGGCGCAGGCGCGAGTGCCGCAGGAGCGAGCGCCGGAGAAAATAGAGTCTTCCGGAAGGATCGGCGGCAGAACTTGGCGAAACCGGCTCTGCGGCGGCTGGCTCAGCGCTGCCCATGGCTGCCCCTCGCCAAGGAGCCGCCGTCTTCCACCAGTGCGCTGAGCGAGCTTCGGATCTTCTCGGCCAGGGCCATGAAGACGCGTCTTTCGTCGGCGGTGAGCGGACCGGCCGTCGCGTCCGCCAACCGCTTGTGCGCAACATCCAGCGGTCCGAGCGCCCTGCGGCCGGCGGTGGTCAGCGACACCATCATCTCTCTTCGATCCGAGTCGCTTCGTCTTCGCTCGACCAGCTCGCGCTTCTCGAAATCGTCGAGAACGCGGACCAGTGCCGACGGGTCGCTCGCCGTGGCTCGGGCCAATGCCACCTGCGAGACAGGACCGCAGGCTCCAATTTCGCGCAGGATGGCGGCTTGCCGACCGCTGATAGACCCCGTGAAGGTCACCGCGGCCGCGCGGGCGACGGCCCGCCTTAGCTGGATGATGGCGTCCAAGACATTCGTTGACATAGCCATCATTGTGATGGCCATCATGGGTCATGTCAATGGTTCCATTTTTCGTGGCATGCATGTCGAATTTAGTATCCAAGATTCTGCGTGTGGGTATATGAACCACATAAAGCGACCGAGCCTGATCCCGTTTCTGCGACCTTTTGAGTGTTAGGGATTCTGTGTGCCGTGGTCCGCCATCCGATGAGATGGGTGTGTTCTTCAGTGCGTCTCGGTTGCTCCCAACCAGCGAAGAAAGGCAATACATGCGAAGCACGGCACTTCGGGGATGCACAGCCCTTTTCATGCTCCTGCAAGCACTTCAACTCGGGGCATGCTCGCGAGATTCTTCGTATCCGGCCGCGCCTGCCACGGTCACGGTCACGGTCACTAGCACGCCATCTTGCTCGAGCAATCCCTCGGGCATTCCCGCTGGCGCGGTCAGTGCCGTTATCACTGGAAGCTCCACGGCCATCGTCACCAGCACCGCCACGACGACGGGCTTTGGCGTCGTAACCGGGGTGATTTCAGGCACTGTTACGGCCTCGGCCACGGTGACTTATGTTCAAACCGTAACGAATTCGGAAACCGTAACAACCACCGGAACCTTCACGGCCACCATGACCTCGGCCACGTCAGCGTCAACGCAGACCGACGCCCGTACCAGCACCACATCCGCCACGCAGGCTAGCCTAGGCACAGGGACGAGCATCGCCACGCGGACCGTGGCTAACACTGGCACGAATACCTCTGGATCCACCGCCACTTCCGCGGCGACCGCCACTTCGTCCACGGTGAGCACGTCCACGGGTACCGCGACGTCAACCACGACAACCATGACTGGTACCTCCACCGCGACTGCGTCCTCGACGACCATCCCGATCACCGTGACGCCTTACACGGGGCCGCCCATTCCGCGCGTCGACAATCCATACCAGGGCGCGACGGGATACGTGAACCCGGATTGGAAAGCCAAAGCCGATGCCGAAGCCGGTGGAAGCCGGGTGTCGAGCAACCCGACTGGTGTGTGGCTCGATCGCATCGCCGCCATCGCTGGCACCAGCACCGCGATGGGCTTGCGTGCTCACCTTGACGCCGCGGTTGCCCAGGGCGCGGGCTACATCCAGTTCGTCATCTACAACTTGCCCGGTCGCGACTGCGCCGCGCTGTCCTCCAACGGCGAGCTCGGCCCAACCGATCTTCCACGCTACAAGACCGAGTATATCGACCCGATTGCCCTTCTCATGAGCGACGCGAAATACATCAATCTTCGCATCATCAACATCATCGAGATTGACTCGCTTCCCAACCTCGTCACCAACACCGGCGGCTCGCCAGGCGCCACCCCCATGTGCGACACCATGAAGGCCAACGGCAACTACGTCGCGGGAATTGCCTACGCGCTCGGCAAGTTGCACGCCTTGCCCAATACCTACAACTACATCGACGCTGCACACCACGGGTGGATCGGGTGGGACAACAACTTCGGCGCGACCGCGGACATGATGGCGACCGCGGCCAAAGCCGCGACCGGCGGCTTCGACACGGTGACGGGATTTATCACCAACACCGCCAACTACTCGGCATTGGTCGAGCCCTTCATCACCGTGACCGACACGACCCGGCAGTCCAAGTGGATTGACTGGAACCGCTACGTCGACGAGCAGAGCTTCGCCGTTGCGTTTCGCGCGCGCCTGATCTCGGCCGGGTTCAATTCCAATATCGGCATGCTGATCGACACCTCCCGCAACGGGTGGGGCGGCCCGAATCGGCCAACCGCTGCGAGCACCTCCACCGATGTGAACACCATGATCGATGCTTCGAGGATCGATCGACGTATTCACCTTGGCAACTGGTGCAATCAGAGCGGTGCGGGCATTGGCGAACGGCCCAAAGCAGTCGGGGCCAACGGCATCCACGCCTACGTCTGGATCAAACCACCGGGCGAGTCCGATGGCGCCAGTTCGGTGATTGCGAACGACCAGGGTAAGGGTTTCGACCGGATGTGCGATCCGACGTACACCGGGAACGCGCGCAACGGCAATAACATGTCAGGTGCACTGCCGAATTCTCCACTCGCTGGTGCGTGGTTCTCGGCACAGTTCCAAGAGTTGATGGCGAACGCCTACCCGCCACTTTAGGCGTTGCCTGACCCAATGGACGATGGACCTAGAAGAAAGGGACGTTATGAGAAGTACACCATTCACCCTTCGCGGATCGTGGGCCCTCTCGACTCTGTTGCTGGCCTTTGGGGCAGCCTGCTCGACTGCACCCTCAAAGCAACCCTTGGCAGCCTCGACGCAACCGACGGATACATCCGTCAGCGCACCGGTTTGCCCGGCTGTCACATCGAGTACCCCGACTGACGTAGCCACCGTCGTCGTCACTGGAAGTTCGACGACTATCGTTACAAGCACGTCCACGGCCTCGAACACTGGCATCGTTACCGGCGTTATCGCTGGCACCGTTACCGCCTCGGCGACTGTGACGTACGTCGAAATCGTGACCAATTCAGAAACCGTGACAGTCTCGGGCACGTTTACGGCCACCACGACCACTGCCGCCACATCGCCAACGACAGGGACCAGTAGCGTCGACTCGACGCAAACGGCCCTGAGCACGAGCACGTCGAGTTCCACGGGAACGACCAACCAAACCGGCGTGTCCACGGGCACGGCAAGCGCCACGGGGACAACCAGCAAAACCACCTCCAATACCGGTAGCACCACCACGACTGCTACGTCGACCAGCACGGGGACGACCGCTACGACCGGAGTCAGCGATGGCGGCGAGGCGACGTTCACCGAGGGAACCTATCCCACGGGCACGGGACAAGTTCTCTTGGACACCACGCCCAACACCTGGCGTACGGCCTGGGATCCGGCCACCAAGCGCTATGTCTTCGTCTCGCCCGACGGCAACAATACCGTGTTGCAAGGCGTTTCGATGACGGGCCTCGAAACTGGAACCCGCGAAACCAAGTCGGGCGCTGGTTTCTGGCTCTATCTGTCGGGCCAAGGCAACGAGACGACGAATGCCCCCAAGGTGCTCACCACGGTGGTGGACACGCTGGTGCAGAATTGGAAGACCGACGTGGTTCGCATTCCCATCTGCGGTTCGGCCTGGACGCAAGACTACATGGTGCAGGATTGGGGCGGAAGCAAGGTTTCGGACTACAAGTCTTGGGTGGATTTGGCGGTCCAGCACGTGCGTAGTCAAGGCAAGGTCGCCATCCTCGATATGCACTTGTGGGCCATCGCCAAGATGTCCAAGGGAACCAATGTTCAGCGTGGCACCTTCGTCAGCAACGGACAGACGCGCAATTACTCCGATTACGAAGACGGCTGCACGGGCATGAACAAGGTCAACGGCATCGATAGTTGCGCGCCCAAGGATTGGTACACCGACGACGCCAATACCTGGGAATGCGCCATCGCCAACGCAGACGGAGCGACCTTGCACAGCGCCTATTACAATAAGGACTCCATCAACGCCATGTGGACCGACGTCGCCAACCACTACAAGACGGACAGTGGCGTCTGGTTCGAACTATTCAATGAACCCTATACGCGCAAGGCCGTCACGCCCTTCCCATCCTTTGGCGCCAATGAGGCGGAAAAGGACTACTCGTGGGATCTGTGGACCCAGATCATGAGTCAATGGATTGCCTCGATTCGCGACACCGCCCAGGCCAAGAACATCATCATCGTCAACGGACTCGATTGGGCCTACAGCTTCGGACCGCAGTACGGGCCGCTGGCCTTTCCCGATCAGTTTCTGCCGTGGAAGACGAAGTACGCCAACATCGCCTACGGTTTCCATCCCTACCAACACGGTGCCTGCTGTGGCCAGATCGGCGCTGGCGACACCGACCTAAGCGCCACCGATCCCTATGAATCCGGCTACTGCGCCTACTATCCCGACAACACAGTGTATGGCAAAGCCAGCGGCGCGGCCTTGCCTGGCGGGGCAAGTTGCATCCAAAACGGCTATGCCGCCAGCCAAGACAAGAAGATGCCTCCCTGTCACTGGGTGGCCACCGCGTACAACCCAGCCACCAAAACGAACGGTTTGTGCGGCGGCGATCGTAGCGTTTGCTCGGCACTGAGCCAGACGGCCTGCAACGCCATGGACTGGAACAGCCCCAAGTCTGGCGGTTGGTCCACCTACGTGTTGCCCATGAACCAATTCGGACCGCTCATCGCCACCGAATTTGGTACGTTCGATTGTTCCTCGGCGTTCGTGAAGACACTGCTCAAGTACGCGACAGAAAATCAGATCTCCTACACGGCGTGGGCGCTTTGGCCCCAGGATAGCGGCGGACCTGGTGGCCTGGGTGCCTGCGGTTATCCCAGCGTGATGACCCCGGTTCCAGGCACGACTGGCGACTTCCGACAGTGTTTCGACTCAGCCGGATGCACGTCGCTTGTCCAACCCCAGCGTTGGGCGGGCAAGCTGATCTTCTCTGATTTGATGAGTCAGTAGCCCTGGTCGTCGGCGTGGCCGTGGCCGACGGTGATCACTCCGGCCACGTCTACGTCTACGGCCACGACCCTCTGCGGCTGTCGCGGGATTACGGATCCACTCGCGACCTTGAAGTAGGCGCGGAAAAGTGTAGAACGCCAGCCCATGGGCATTCCAAAGTGCCCTTGCGACCACGATGCCACGACGCCCATCTCGCCGATCTCTTCTACGACCGCGTAGCGATTCGGGAGTCGAGATCATCCGCGTTCCGAAAAGATCCGGGGGGCGCGGCTCCGTGGACGGCCGAGCGGAATCCTCCGACAAGCCGTCGGCTCTTTTCACCTGCGAAAGCGGCTGCGTGCGCAGCGACATCGCGAAGGTGGTGGCAGAAGCCGTATGTCATCGACTGTCACCCAAACGCTTGGTCCGGCTTGAACTCGACGACGCATCCGCCAAGGGCCTTGCGCAACGCACGCAGTTTCGTCGCTTCGCGCGCGCCACGGTTCTGGAAGGCTGCTCCATCCAATGTGCGTCTAGAATGCTGCACGACCTCCTGCCCAACTTGGACCTGGAAGTGATCCCGGTGGATCAATTCTACAAGCTTGAAGGCAACCCCTTTGGCATCGACGACATCAAACCATCCAAGCTGGCGAGGATGATCGAACAGGCTGCCGAAGGCATCCTGGAGGCGCTTAAGCACGATGGGACGGGCTCGGTCTGAGCCGATCGAAAGCATAGACACGTGTCTTTTTTACGAAACTTTGTCTTGACGACCAATCGAGGCCCCAGCAAACTTTCAGCATGGTCCGGCAGGCACTTGCAGGTGAGACGCCCGATTCGGTTGGCCTTACCCAAGCCAAGACCATCCGGCTCGTGAGCGCCGAGTCGCCCCTGAACTTGGAACTCGGCGGTCGGCTCGGCCCCATCGACGTGGAATACGAGACCTACGGAGTCCTGTCAGAGCGGAAGGACAACGCTGTGTTCGTGGCGCACGCCCTGTCGGGCGATGCGCATGCGGCGGGCTGGGATCGGGACGCGCTAGGCATGGGCAGGACGTGGCGCACGCGCAAGCCGGGCTGGTGGGACGCCGTGATCGGCCCGGGCAAAGCCATCGACACCGAACGATTCTTCGTCATCTGCCCCAACGTGCTCGGCAGTTGCTACGGCACCACAGGTCCGTCGTCCATCGACCCGACGACTGGCACCCCCTACGGCTTGCGCTTTCCCAAAGTCACCATCGGCGATTGGGCGGCACTGCACGCGCGGCTGCTCGATACCCTCGGGATTGAACGCCTGTACGCCGTCGTGGGTGGTTCGGTGGGCGGCCAGCAGGCGCTGGAGATGGCGCTGCGTTTTCCAGAGCGAATCGAGCGCGCCATCATCATGGCGGCGGGAGCGCGACTGTCGGCGCAAGGACTTTCCTTCAATGCCGTGGGCCGCACCTGCATTCTCAATGACCCCAATTTCACCAACGGTAACTACTACGGCAAAGAGTCGCCCGCGGCAGGACTGGCCTCGGCGCGCATGCTGGCGCACATCACCTATCTTTCCGACGAGGGCATGCAGCAGAAGTTCGGGCGGCGTCTAGAGGCCGGTACCTCGGCGCCCAGCGATGGCTTCGGCGTGGAATTCGCCGTGGAGGGCTACCTGGCCCACCAGGGCCGAGCCTTCGTCGAGCGTTTCGATGCCAACAGCTACCTGTATCTCACGCGCGCCATGGACTACTACGATGCGTCCGTGTGGGGTGACGGCGATATCACCAAAGCGTGCCAGAGGATCCAGTCGCGCGTGCTGGTCGTGTCCTTCGATTCCGATTGGCTTTGCCCGCCCGAGTCCGGCCGCGACCTGGCCCTGGCGCTCATCGAGAGCGGCAAGAAGGTTACCTACGCCAACGTGTCCGCGCGCTTTGGCCATGATTCCTTTCTTCTCCAACCCGAATCCGTGACCGCTATCGTGAACGGATTTCTTTCCAACTAGAAGCCATGCCTTTTCCAGACGATCCCCGCATCGATCCCGGTCTGCTCGCCGAGCGAGAGGTGGAACGACTGCCGCCAGGTCTTTTCGAATGGCGGATCGCCGAGGTGCTTCAGATTGCAAGTTCGAGCCGCGGCCGGGCCAATCCCGGGCAAAGCGCGCGTGGCCGCTGGCAGGACGAAATCATCACCCGCGAAATTCAGCCGGGCGCGAGCGTGCTGGATCTCGGCTGTGGCGATGGACAATTGCTCGAACGCCTGCAACGCGAACGCCAGGTGCGCGGTCAGGGCGTCGAGATCGACAGCGACGCGGTTCTCGCGGCGACCCTGCGTGGCGTGCCGGTTTTTCAGGCCGATCTCGGCGAAGGGCTCAGCCGTTTTCCCGACGGCAGCTTCGACGTCGTGGTGCTGGAAGAAACCCTGCAAACCCTGGCCAAGCCCCGGCTGATGCTGGGCGAGATGCTGCGCGTTGGTCGCCGGGGCATCGTGTCCTTTCCCAACTTCGCCCACTGGCGCGTGGTCGTGAATCTGGTCGCCCATGGCCGCATGCCGGTGACCGAACGCCTGCCCTATCCCTGGTACGACTCGGACAACATCCACCCGTTCACCTTGCAGGATCTGCTCGACTGGGTCGAGGCGTCCGGCGTCCGCATCGTCTCTGGCCATAGCTTTTCCGAAGGTTCCGTCCGCACACTCCGCCCGGAGGATAATCTCCACGCGGAAGAGGTTCTCGTCGTCGTCGAAAGGAAATAGACCCATGTCCATCTTTGCTGACAACTCCCTGTCCATCGGCCGCACGCCACTCATCAAACTGAACCGCATCGCCGCGGGAGCCAAGGCCACCGTGCTGGCCAAGATCGAAGGCCGCAATCCGGCCTACTCGGTCAAGTGCCGCATCGGCGTGTCCATGATCAAGGATGCGGAAGAGCGCGGCGTCCTCGGCCACGGCAAAGAAATCATCGAGCCCACCAGCGGCAATACCGGGATCGCGCTGGCCTTCGTGGCCGCTGCGCGTGGCTACAAGCTGACGCTGACCATGCCCGAGACCATGAGCCTTGAGCGTCGGCGCGTGCTCGCCGCGTTCGGCGCGACCCTGGTGTTGACCCCGGGCGCGGAAGGGATGCCTGGAGCCATCCGTCGCGCCGAGGCCACCGCGTCCGCCGAGCCCGACCGCTACTTCTTGCCCCAGCAATTCAAGAACCAGGCGAATCCGCGCATCCACGAGCAGACCACTGGACCCGAGATCTGGAATGACACCGACGGCGCCATCGACGTGCTGGTTTCGGGCGTGGGCACGGGCGGCACCATCACCGGAGTCTCGCGCTACATCAAGAAGACCAAGGGCAAGGCCATCACCTCCGTGGCCGTCGAGCCTGCGGCGAGTCCAATCCTGACCCAGTTCCGCGCGGGCAAGCCCTTGCAGCCGGGAAAACACAGGATCCAGGGCATTGGCGCGGGCTTCGTTCCCGACACACTGGATCTGTCTGTCGTTGACAGGATCGAACTTTCCACCGACGAAGAAGCCATCGAAACCGCCCGCCGCCTGGCCAGCGTCGAAGGCATCCTGAGCGGCATTTCCAGCGGTGCCGCCACCGCCGTTGCCTTGCGCCTCGCCAAGCTGGACGAGTTCGCGGGAAAGACCATCGTCGTAGTTCTGCCCGACTCGGGCGAGCGCTACATCTCGACGGCGCTCTTCGAAGGAATTGGCTAGGTGTCAGGCACGCCCGTCATCGACGCCAGAGCGCCGCGTTTCAACCAGGGGATGATTGGAGCGGCGGCGCTGCTGGCATTTCTGCTCGGCTTCTGGCCGCTCTTGTCGCTGGCGGCGCTCCAGCTTGCGCTCACCTTGACCTTCGGGCCTCGATTGTGTCTGGCGTGCCTCATCTACTTCAAACTGGTGCAACCAAAATTTGGCCCCGGCCCGGTCAAAGACGCCAGACCGGTTCGCTTCGCCAACTTGGTCGGCTTGGTCTTTCTCTCGGCGGCCTCGCTTGCGCACCTGACTGGCCATCACCGGCTCGGTTGGGCGCTGGGACTTCTGGTCGCTGCCCTGGCGCTCTTGGCCGCGACCTCGGGTTTGTGTGTGGGGTGCGAGATCTATCGCCTCCTCGCGTACTTGCGTGGCATTGGTCCGCGGCGCTTCTCTCGCATCGACCTGCGAGAGATCGGCGTGCCGGGGCGATCCGGTTTGGTCGTGCAATTCACCCATCCGCGCTGCTCGGACTGTCAGGAACTGGAGAAACACCTGACCGCACAGGGCATACCGGTGGCTCTGGTTGATGTCTCCGAGCGACCCGATCTAGCACACAAGTACGGCATCAGCTTGGTGCCACTGGCCTTCAAGGTCGACGCCGAAGGCCGCGTCCTTGCCCGCGTAACGGGTTGAAACTGGCCCGCCAACTGGTTCTGTTCCGCGAAGCAGGTCGTCACTGCTCACGTGACGTCGGCGACCACTGCCAGCGCGTGCCGGAGCCCCGGGTATGGGTATGGTGAAGCTTCGAGCGACAACCAACACTCTGCGTGGAAGACGTGCGTCAAGCCGATTGCGGCTGGTGAAGGTCTGGTGTACTGGCCCGCCGACCTCACGCCCTCGGTGGTTTTCAAGTGCGATACGAGCAAGAATCTCGTTTGTGATGCCAACACAAACAGGTGCGTAGCCGAACGATGAGCGTCTCAAACGTGCAGGCAGCCTTCGCAGAGACCGAGTCAGATCGCAAGCCGTCTTTCGGGCCCTGCTTGGCGCAAGAGGGTTGCTACGCGGGTGCGCCCCGTGCCTCCCGCGCATCCAAGGCCTTGCGCAGATTGCCGACGGCTTCCGAAAGCGAGGCGCTGCCCTGAAATTCTTCTATAGAGGACCACTGCTGCGCACGGGCCCTGGCCGCGAGCCTGGCATCGGCACACCAAAGCGTCGTCTGCCCAGAGAGACGATTCGTTGCCCGCTCACGCGCCAGGGTATCGAGTTCACCAACAGTCTGTACAATCCACCCGGAAAGCGGCGCGGAGCCGATGACCAACCGAGCAGCCGCGGTGAGCGGAGCTGGGGCAAGGAGAATCTCCGCGCCGGCGTCTTGAAGTGCCTCGCTGAATGCCGACCGCGGCGCGAACAGTCCGAAGCGCGCGCCTCGCAGCAGTCCCTGCCTGGAAGAATCGAGAACCTCCGCGTGCGCTACGACTTGCCCGATGACGAAGATCGCGGGTGATTGAATGCCGCTGGTCTCGGCCAGCTTGGCTATCTCCGCCAGCGGAGCGCGCAGCGAGCGCTGGCGCGCCAGCGTCCCTTGCTCGATGACAGCGGCCGGCGTTGTGCCACTCATCCCAGCGGACATCAGGGCTGCGCTGACCTCGGCCAAGGTGCTCACGCCCATGTAGCCGACCAGGGTCGCGTGCGTATCCTGCGCCAACAGATCCCACCGCACTTGTGGTGTGCCACCTTCGTGCGCGGTGACGAAGGTCAGGCGAACCGCTTCGCCTCGGTAGGTCACCGGAATGCCAGCCGCGGCCGGAACGGCAATTCCCGCGGTCACGCCCGGGATGACCTCGCAAGGAATGCCCTCCCGCCGAAGCGCTAGAGCCTCCTCGCCACCCCGTGCGAAGACGAACGGATCGCCACCCTTGAGCCGCACCACCCGCTTGCCGTCGCGAGCGAGACGCAACAACAGCGCATTGATCTCTTCTTGCGGCACCGGGTGCCGACCAGCTTCCTTGCCGACATTGTGAAGTTCGACATGGTCCGGGAGATCGAGCGGGATCGTCGGGATCGCGAGCCGGTCGAAGACAACGGCGTCGGCGGAGCGCACGCGGTCCAAGCCCTGCACCGTAAGCAGTCCAGGGTTGCCCGGACCGGCGCCGACCAACGAGACCTGCCCCACGGCTCTTTGAACGCACTCGGCCTGGGATGACAAGCACGCGTTCTCTTCCCGCTCACTCGGGACGTGAACCTTGAGGGCCATTTCGTCAACAGTGGCCGCGAAGAACCGGTCGTAGCTTTGGGCAGCGGCGACGCCAGAAAGACCTTGTTCGCGCACGTGCTGCCGGAAACGCTTGGCCGCCGCCAGCCAGTCCGACCACGCAGGACCGATCCTACGTTCAAACAGCTCGCGCAGCCGGCGCACGGCGAACGGTGCGCCTCCTCCAGACGCGATGCTGAGTTGCAGATCCCCTCGCTGCACGACCGCCGGCAGATAGAAATCACACAGCTCCGGCACATCCGCGACATTGACCCAAATGCCGCGCTCCTTCGCGGCGTTTCTGACCTCCTCGTCGACTCCGCGATCGCCAGTGGCGACCAGGACGAGTTGGCAGTCTTTCACGTCGGAATCCTCAAACCGTCGTTCGAGTAGCGTGACCTTGTGCTCGCCGGCAAGCCGCGCGATGGGCTCGATCGCCGTGGGCGCAACCACCGTCACCAGCGCGCCTTCCGACAGAAGGCGCAGCAGTTTCCGGTGCGCGATCTCGCCTGCCCCCACCAGGAGACAGCGGCGGCCGCGCAAGTCGAGCGTTACCGGGTACATCGGACCGTGGTTCTTTTCACTTCCACATTCCGAAGTGTAGCGTCTGCAACTCCATTCGGCACACCCATGGCCGTGTGCCGGTCGCGGGTGGAATTCTCGAAAGTCCCAGCATACACTCCCGTCGTGCCCGACCAACGAACTGCCCAATCTGAAGTCTTCCTAAGCGGGTCCGAAATCCACGAACAGTGGGAGTCGGACTACCTCAACCCGGGTCTCGACGCCTTCTACGAGCGCTCCTTCGACTGGATCGCCTCTCAACTTGGAATGCGCGCAAGGACCGTGCTGGACGCCGGCTGCGGCTATTGCATCCATGCCGCGCGCCTCGCGCGACGACGCTTCCAAGTCACGGGTCTCGACTTCTCCCCCAGCGCACTGGGGGCCGCCTCGCGGTATCTCAAACAATGCGGGCTGGAAGGCCAGCTCACACTGCAGCAGGGCGATCTCCTGGCCCTGCCCTTTGCGGACGGCCAGTTCGACGCGGTCACTTGCTGGGGCGTGCTCATGCACATTCCGGATCTGGAACGAGCCCTCTCGGAACTCCTGCGTGTGGTTGCGCCTGGGGGCCGCCTTGTGCTGATGGAGAACAACTGTGCTTCCCTGCACGTGCGCCTCTGGGAGCCCGCCCTGAGGGCCGTCAAACGGGTCCTTGGTCGTACCGTGCCGGAGGTGCGGCGCACGCCTCGCGGGGTCGAAGAATGGTACCAGCGCGAAACCGCCGGCCTGATGGTGCGAAAGACCGACATCGATTGGCTGGTTGCCTTTCTCGCCAAGCGCGATGCGCGGCTGACAGCGCGCCACTCCGGTCAGTTGACAGAGATGTACACCTCGCTGCGTTTTCGCGCGCTCAAGCGCATCGTCTACCGTGCCAACACGGCGTGGTTCGATAGCGACGGCAGGCCTGGGCTTGCGCTCGGAAATATCCTGGTCTTCGAGAAGCGCGCCTAGACGGAAGGTGAGGATAGGCGCTAGCATCGCGCCACCATGTCGACCATCAAGCGCATCGGAGTGCTCACGGGCGGCGGCGACTGCCCAGGCCTCAACGCCGTCATTCGTGCCGTGACCAAGACGGCCATGCATGAGTACAAGCTCGACGTCGTCGGCGTCGAGGACGGCTTTCTCGGCCTCATCCAGAACCGCATGCACGTGATGGGCTGGAACGACGTCTCGAACATCCTCACCCAAGGCGGCACCATCCTGGGCACCAGCAACCAGGCCAATCCGCAGCGCTTCGCCATCCAGCGCAACGGCAAAACCGAGTGGGTCAATGTCACCGACCGCGTGATCGACCACGTGCGCGCCAATGACCTCGACGCCCTGGTGTGCATTGGCGGCGACGGCACCATGACCGGCGCGGCGAACCTGATCGAAAACGGTATCAACTGCATCGGCGTTCCCAAGACCATCGACAACGACCTGGAAGGCTGCGAACGCACCTTCGGCTTCGACACCGCCGTGCACACCGCCGCCGAGTGCTTCGACAAGATCCACACCACGGCCATGAGCCACCACCGCGTGATGGTGGTCGAGGTGATGGGCCGCAACGCCGGCTGGCTGGCCCTGCACACCGGCATCGCGACGGGCGCCGACGTGATCCTTATCCCTGAGATCCCTTACGATCTGGAGATCATCGCGGACGTGCTCCGCCGGCGCAGCAAGAACGGCAAGCGTTTCTCGATCCTCTGCGTGTCCGAGGGCGCGAAGCCCAAAGGCGGCGACGTGGTCATTCAACGCCGGGTGGAAACCAGCCCCGATCCCATTCGCCTAGGTGGCATCGCCAACAAGCTGGTCGCCGATATCGAAGAGCTGACCAAGCTCGATGCACGCGCCACCGTCCTCGGGCACATTCAGCGCGGCGGTTCGCCCACGCCCGCCGACCGCGTTCTGGCAACCCAATTCGGCCACCACGCGCTCGAGATCCTGATGAAAGGCGCGCAAGGCCAGCTGGTCGTACTACAAAACGGCCGCCTTGGCGAGGTCCCCATCCAGAGCGTCGCCGGCAAGCAGCGCGTGGTTACGCTCGACGACCCGCTGGTGCGAACCGCACGCGCGGTCGGCACCTGCTTTGGCGACTGACCGTGTGACGGATCAAGGACCGCCCATCGCCTTACATGCGGCACTGCCGTTGGCGAAACGCACGTCGAGAGCGCACAGGCCCGCGTAGGGTTCGCAGAAGCCGCTGTCGCAATCTTGGTCGACGGTGCAGACCTCGCCGATGCCCAGCTGCACAGCGCAGGCGACGCCCATGCAGCGAAGGTTTTCCAAGCAGGGATTCGAGGCATCGCAAGCGCCGCCCAAACCCACCTTGCTCGAGCAAAACCAAATACCAGTGGTACTGCTGCAATAGGAGCCCGGCGGGCACGTTTCACCGATGTTGGCGCATCCAGCCCCCTGCGCGACGGTCCTCGCCGTTCCGCAATAGCCCTTGTCGCAGATGAGTGGATCCAGGCAATCGGCGTCGACCTCGCACGAGCCATAGGCCAAGGCCGTTCCTCGGTAGACATTGCCACAGGCGTCGTTCATAGCCTGGATATCCGCTGCGCCAAGCGCAACCGCGCCTTGCTTCAACTTGCCGTAGACGGCGTTCACTTTGTTCAGGCAGGCTTCCGCGTTGGGCGGGATGAAGTCACGAGTGGCGGTGGCGTTGCTCTGCGCCTCGGTGGCGCACTGGGCAAGACGGCCGGCCGTGCAACTGGCATCTGTCATGAGACAAGCCGGCGAAACCCCGGCACACACATCCTGCGCGTACCTGTTGCAGTACTCGGTTTGGGTCAGCGGCCCTGGCTGGCTGCTACAGCCCGCGAGGGCGACGATGCCGAAGAAGAAAAGGTGGCGGTTCATGGCCGGATCATCACCTGGAGATCCCGCCAGTCAAAAAAGGGCAACGTTTGCTACTTGGCGAAGTCCACCGCGCGCGTCTCGCGCACCACCGACACGCGGATCTGGCCGGGGTAGGCAAGCTGCGACTCGACCTTGCGCGCGATTTCCTTGGATAGCACCCGCGCCTGCTCGTCGCTGACCTTGGTGTTTTCGACCAAGACGCGCACCTCGCGCCCGGCCTGGATGGCAAAGGCGCGCTCCACGCCCGCGAAGCTGGTTGCGATCTTCTCCAGATCGTCCAAGCGCTGCACGTAGGATTCTAGCGAATCGCGCTTCGCCCCCGGCCGCTGGTTGGACAGCACGTTGGCGGCGTCCACGATGTGGTCGAGCACGTCCTCGGCCGGCACCTCGCCATGATGGGCCTCGATGGCGTGGCAGATCTTGGGTGCCTCGCCAAACTTGCGCGCCATGACCGCGCCCGCTATGGCGTGCGAGCCGTCGACCTCTTGATCGACGCCGCAGCCGATATCGTGCAGAAGCCCGGCGCGGCGAGCGAGTTTGACCGGATAGCCCAGCTCGCCCGCGATGGTGCCGGCCAGGAATCCGACCTCGATGGAGTGCTGGAGCAGATTCTGCGCGGTTCCCGAACGGAAGCGCAGCTTGCCGAGCAAGCGGCCGAGATCTGGATGCAGGCGGCCGATGCCGAGATCGAAAGCGGCCTGGTCGCCAGCTTCCTTGCACTGCTGCTCCACCTCGTCGGTCGCCTTGCGAACCATTTCCTCGATGCGGGTTGGGTGGATGCGGCCGTCGGCGATAAGCCGAGTCAGCGCCAGGCGCGCGATCTCGCGGCGCACGGGATTGAAGCAGGAAATGACCACCGCCTCGGGCGTGTCGTCGATGATCAGATCGATGCCGGTGGCGGATTCGAGGGCACGGATGTTGCGGCCTTCGCGCCCGATGATGCGGCCCTTCATGTCGTCCGACGGTAAGGGCACGACCGCCACCGTGCGCTCGGCCACATATTCGCTGGCGTAGCGCTGGACCGCGGCGCCCAAGATGAGCTGGGCCTTTTGCTTGGCCTGTGTCTGAGCTTCCTCCTCGATACGCTTGACCTCGCCAGCGGCCGACGCACGCGCTTCGGCCTGAACCTCGGCGGCAAGCAGCTTGCGCGCTTCGGCCTCGCCCATACCGGCGATCTTTTCCAGCCGCGCTCGCGCCTCCGCGGCGGCCGAGGCCGCCGTTCTGGCCACGGTTTCAGCGGCCTGTTCGCGCGCCAGGAGTTGCTTTTCCTTGCGCAAAAGGTTCTCCCGCTCGGCCTTCATCTCGCGGTCGCGCCGATCCGCCGCCTCGACCCGCGCGCGGATCTCGGCCGCGCCGCGATCCAGCTCCTGGCGCCGGGCACGCAGTTCGCTTTCCACGTCGCTGCGGATCTTCTGCGCGCCCTCCTTGGCTTCGACCTGGGCCTGACGTTTGATGGCGTCGGCCTCGCTGGTCGCGGCGGCGAGCGCCCGCTTCCGTTCTTCCTCGCTTTCGGGCACGGCATCCGGCTTGGACAGGCGCCCTAGCAGGAACGCGACCACCCCGGCAATGACTGCTGCCAGGATTGCGCCGATGATTGCTCCAGCGGTCATGTTGCTTCCTCAGTCGTTCGTTTCTTGGCAGCGGACGACGCGTTCGTCCGTCACGATGGCGTCGAGTGGCACATCCCACTCACCAGCGGGGCAAGCCTCCACCAATTGAAAATCGAATGCGTAGCCGACAAAGCGGGCATTGGTGGCATCCGGATGGGCGTGCACGTAGGCCGCCAGCTCGTCGTAGTAGCCCCCGCCATAGCCGATGCGCGCGCCACGTTTGTCGAACGCCAGTCCAGGCACCATGAAGACGTCGATTTCATGCGCGGAAAGCTCGGGAGAATCCGGCGCGGGTTCGAGCAAGCCGAAAATTCCGAATACCAACTCCGATCGCCGGTCCGCGCGATGGAAGCGCAGTCGCGGTGGAATGAGCCCCGTGCTCACGCGTGGCAGCACGACATCGACATCTCGCTTCCGGAGCTGCGCCAGGAGCGGCTCTGTGTCGATTTCGGAACGCGTGGAAACAAAGCCCGCCACGGTCTTGGCCAGGCGGATCTCGGGCAATTCGAGAAAGCGCTCGACCGCGCGCTCGTTCATGGCATCGCGCTCGGCGGGCGTCATCGCGTCCCTCTGCTCGGCCATGGCGCGACGAAGCGCGCGCTTTTCTTCCCTTAGCGACAGTTCGGCCGGATGCATCGCCACCGACGTATCGTTCTTGCTCCAGGATGGTCAGCTAACCCATGGAACGGCCACCCCACCTGCAAGGTGAAGTGCGCATCAGGAACGAGGAGGTCGCCTCGCGGGAAGATGGTTGAAAGGTTGAGCATCTATGTCGAACGCCGCCTTGATGTGGTGTGGTCCGGCAGGCGCGGTGCCAGCCACTATACCTGAAAACCCGCCGACGCAATCAAGCACCAGCGCGCAGCCGCTCGTTGGTCTTGTCAAAGTTGATTCCGCTAAGCGTCATAGGGCGACCGCGGCTTCAGGTGATGCGGCGTTGGATTTCGGCTTCCCAGGACTCCCCGAGATCGCCAAGCTCTAGACTTGCCGCAAGCTTGTCGACCAGGAACTCATGCTGCTCTTCGTATCGTCGGGTTATCCGGATTCCACGGCAAGTCCTTTTCCAACACTCAAGGAGCAGCTCCCGTCCAATTTTTGAACACGCGCTGAAGCGCCTGATATGCGATGGAAAGGAACAATAGTCTTATAGTGTGAGACGGCCGATAAGGCACCAGCCATAGAGAAACGAAGTGAACCAAATATTGCCGTCCGGTCCGGCTGCGATGCCGATTGGACTTTCTTCTGAATTCCCATTGATGTTTGCCGGGAGGGAAAACGCAGTGACCGTCCCATCGGGTGTGACGCGCAAGATGTCAACATTGGCTGTGAACCACATGTTACCATCTGGCCCCATCACAATTTCCGCGGGGTGGCTATCCGGCGAGGAAAACTCTGCAATCGTTCCGTCAGGCGTAACACGACCAATCAAGGTGCCAAATATTTCAGTAAACCAAAGATTGCCGTCTGGTCCGGCCGCGATTTTGTACGGACTGCTACTCGCGTTTGGTATAGTGAATTCTACAAGACCCCCGTTCGGCGTCATCCGGCCAACCTTGTGCTCATTCGTTTCGGTGAACCAGAGATTGCCATCTGGCCCGGCTGCGATTCCAGTCGGTGCGTTCGGAAGTACAAACTCCGTGATCGTTCCGCCCGGTGTGATGCAACCGATTTTGCCAGCCTTATCTTCGGTAAACCATATATTGCCGTCTGGCCCGAGCGTGATGCTCTCGACGCCGCTATCTGCGGTGGGAACCGGAAATTCTGTAATCCTGCCGCCAGGAGTAATCCTTCCAATCAAGTTCGCATAGTCAGTAAACCAGAGATTGCCATCTGAACCAGCCGTGAGGAAGGCAGGCTCGGAACCACTAGCGCTAGAGAAATCAGTAATGTCCCCGCTGGGGGTAATCCGGCCGATGTTTTGGGAGCTAGGATTCGCGAACCAAAGGTTTCCATCGGGCCCAGCCGTGATGCCCCTGGGAAGACAATTGCCGAACGGTACCCGGTATTCAGTGATTGTGTGAAGATCCCCTGGGGAGCCAACCGTGGTGCTGGGCACGAACGCTCCACCCGTGCCAGTCGTTCCGCCGAGACTGCCCGCGCCAGCGGCGCCAGCGGATCCGCCAGAACTCGTTGCCGCGTCCGAGTTAGTCGCCCCCCCGGCACCTGCGGTACCGCCACTTGCGCCTCCGTGTCCACTCGCTCCTCCCGCGCTGGTGAAACCGCCAGTACCCGTCGCTCCACCAGTCGGCGCGCTTCCGCCGCGACCGGACGTGCCCCCGACCACTCCGCCAGTGCTGGCGGCGCCTCCGGAACCGAAGACGCCACCAGTCCCAACGCCCCCGCCCAATCCCACTATCCCGCCGTTTGCAAGCATGCCGCCGCTGCCCGAGCTGCTACCAGTCGTGGCCATGCCGCCTGCACCAACGCCACCGGAACTGGCAGCTCCTCCGGTCGAGGGCACGCCACCGCTGCCGGCGACTGGGAAAGCATCGGCTGAACCGCCAGAGGCCGCATTTCCATCGATGCCTGCGTCGAAATTTCTGGCGGCGGACTGCTTTCCGCAGGCCGAGCCCATGGCCAGCAGGGTCAGTGCAGCAAGACCGAGAAGGCGAGGCTGTGAGTTCATTTGGAAAGTACCCTTTAGAGTGGTCGCCATGACCTGTGTCCTATCGTCAAGATAGGCGTCTTATCGTCAAGATAGGCGAACATCTTGATCATGTGTCAGGCGCCATTGATTGGGAAGGATTGTACCACTGACCATCGTGCCCTTGCGGAATTTTGTAGTCGCTACAAGCTGGGACCTTCGCGAAAGTTTTGGGACTCGCATCCATTCTCGGATGGACGCGGAAGAAGTTGCTTCAAAAGTACCCAGACGGTCGGGGACCTCTCTGCTGCCGACACTGAAGAGTCGAAAGGTGCTGCCGCAGGTGTCTGTTCAATCAGACCAACTGGAGCAAGATCCCTCGCGGATTTGCCCTTCGGCAGAAACCTCGAACACTCCTACCGTTGTCTCGGCGACAAGCCGCCGGTCTGTCCGAGGTTCAACTCGAATTGGATGCCCAGGTAGGTCGCTCCATGGTGCGCGTGCCAGAGACTTGCCGTCCTCAATCCGGTAGATGAGCGTCGAATCCAGTTCCCTAACAACCGCCAAGATCGCAGGTCCGTCGCGAACAATCAGAGGAACCGGATGTCCCTCAAGGAGCGTGCGCCATTCGCCCTGTTTCGAACGGAACCGAAGGCCGCCGCCGAATTCGCCTTTGTCAAATCCTACGTAGTGGCCCATAGCCATTTCTAGCGTCGCAGATGGATCGTCCGAGACCGCGAACGGAAGCTTCAAGACAGCTTCGCGGCGCCACTTACCACATGTCTTCCGTCCCGGCTGGACGTTAGAAATGCGGGGTTCTCCATTGCAAACGCGTGGATGCACAGAGGTGGTTCGGGCGCCCGCATTCCTCTTGCGATCAAGAATATAGTCATACACCTGCCGAGAAACCTCGCGAACGCCGCTGAACCAATGCTCCGCCGCGAGCCGCTTTAAACGCGCCACCGTTCGGTCGCCCACTTCCATGTTGCCTAGGGATCTGACCGCGCAGGTCGTCGTCATCCACGATGGACTGTCCAACAACTGCCGGAGCGCATCCTCCGCAGCAGAGCCACCAATTCGGCCAAGAGCTGCCTCGGCGTGGAATCGCCCTTCCCAACCTCCCTCGTTCAAGTATGTGACGATCGCTGGTACAGCACTACGTGCGGCCGGACCAAGTTGCCCGAGCGTGTAGAGTGCCCATGGATCGGTATCCTTACCGGACTTCACATCTTCGGCGAGCGCAGAAATCGCAAAGGGGTCATTCCACGGCACCAGAGCCTCGATGGATGAACGTCGCACATCCAAGTCTCGTGTCTGGATGTTCCTGCGCAATGCTGCCTGGACTGGACCTGAATCACATGCCTTCAACGTTCCCAACACGGAGGCAACACCCATTCGCGTTACCTTCTCTTCTTTCTCTTCATCTAGAATTGAAATCAGAGTCGGAGCGACACGAATCTTTCGGGAACAAGACAGGTTCGATACAGCAGCTCGTACAAGGTCCCTCATTCGAGGTGACAGCAACGAATCGTGGAGCGCTGTCGCCAAAGTCGCATCACCAGCCTCTCCAAGTGCGGCCAACGCCTCGGGTGCGACTTCACAGTTGCGTCTCATGAGTGATACGAATATCGGTGTGTCTTCCGCAGAAGCAACCTTGCTGCCTGGAACAGCGGCAGAGCAAACACCATCGCGCATAGCGCCAACAAGGACGTGACGGGCCTCCGGGGCATCGACTACATCGAACTTCCCAAGCACGTACGCAGAAGCTTCTCGCACCGGCCGCGATTTCGCCTCTACGAGTCTCAGCAACCGCTGAATAGCCGCGGTTCCGTATGGCTGAAGGGACCGTGCTGCCTCATCGAGCTGGCGATCGGGCATCCCCCTATCCCAATCGCCCTTTGCCTTTCTCTGTAGCTCTCCCAGGCAGGAATCCAACGACAAACAAGCTGACTGCTCCACCGCCTCGATGGGCGTCTCGATAGTAGTCGCCAACACAACGAGCGGGAGAACGGCGAGCACAGTCCTTACCATCCATCCCCTCGGAGGTAGGGAGGAATCCAATATGGCACGGTCGCCGGATAGCCACGAATCGTGGGGGCTCTAATGGGAGATACCCATCCACTGTCAGGGTCGAACCGCAATACTTCTCTGGACGGGAGCATTACACGATTAATCTCTCCGCCAGAATTGGAGATGTCTGTTTTGCTAAAATCCATTCCCCTTCCCGGCGTAACGTGAAGATGGTTCTTCGAGAAGCTGTCAGAGTCACCTGAGCATTCTGGAGGGTTCGGCGCGTTGTGCACCGGATCGAGTTTATTGGTCTCACTCATGTCCGGCAGCCGCTGCCAGCTTGGGTCTTGGTAGTCAATTCCACCTTCGGTATTGAAGCTCCCGCACAGTCTGTACGAGTACTCCACTTTCGGATGCGTGGCGTACTTGGCGTCCATGTCTTTGATCGATTGCTGGTCGCCCTCCGAATAGCCACTAGGAGGCGAGTCATCGGTAGGCCTAGAGTAGTCTCTTGCCATGCCCGTGCGATCGCTGAAGCCATCCCCCTGCTGTTCTTCCGCACTCGCCTGCGTCACCTGAGGGGCGCCCTGCCGTGCGTAGGCAATTCCTGCATAGAGCGCACCGATGGCTGCACCGGCGAGGAAGGTTTCACCGAGGGATCCGTTAATTTGCCCTGTCAACACCACCCGTGTCATGCACGCTGAGACTCCGGATGCTATTGAACCGCCAACTATACTCCAGCCCCCTTCCAATCCGCTGACAGCGCCTCCTGTCAGATACCCTGCCCCCATCGAGACCGCGGTGCTCAGAACCGCCTGGCCAAAGGAAACCCCCTGCACTTCCACAGCCATGAACATTGCCCAGCCGGCATAGACCGCGCACGCGGCCCCGTAGGTGCCTGCACAGGCCACCACACCTGCGATCGCCAAAACGAACCCCGGGCTCGTAAGGAAATCGGCCCAATAGTATCCCGTGGGATCGGTGTACCTCATGGGATTGTTTCTGACGTAGCTGTAGCGGTTGTAGTTCTGAAGGTCGGCCACGAACTGGATGTTCGGGTCAGGCGAGAGGAATCTTCCAAGCTCGGGGTCGTACACGCGACCGTTCATGTTCACCAAGCCCATGCTTGGGATGGTTTCGTGCCCGGTGTACTCACGGTGGCCAACTTGCAGGGGCAACGAGGACGGGTCCGCGGCGCTGCCATCCGCGTTTCGCCGCGCACCCCACGCATCGTAGGCAAGCGCGGTCGCGTTCACCCCTCCCTGTGCTAGGCCGACCACCAGCCCGTCTTCGTCACTCATGGCTGTTACCGAACCGAGGTGGTCGAAGTGGTTGTACTTCATTGCCGGCGTGTCAAAGGTGCTTGATTGGTCTGCCGCTGGCTTGGTCTCGGTTACCACTCGCAAGGCAAAGGCATTTCCCCCGTGCGCGCCGCCAGCGTAGATGAAGTGCACATGCTCGGTCGTGGTCCCCCCACCTGTCGATTTCTTCCTAGTCCGCTCGTAGACGCTCTTGCCGGTATCGCCCAAACCAACATACACCGTCCGGGCCATGTCGTTATTCAGGTCTGTCCCCACCGACTGAACAACACGGTTTCCGTCGGCTCCGTAAACGAACTCGACAATATCCATCGGTGCGCCATTAGAAATGGATAGGCGGTTGGTAATTCGGGTCACCTTGTTCGCGACGTTGTAGGTTATTGCCTTCCCTGTGCCTACCACGGGTAGACTGGCGTTCGTCATGTTTCCATTGTAGTCATAGCCAAAGCTCGTGTCCCCAACAGAGCAGACCGCATGCGGGCCATGCAGTGGTCCAGTACATCCGTGGTCATAGTCATACGTTTTGCCACCCTTTTGGGTCAGGTTGCCGATGTCGTCGTAATGGAAACTATCTGTCGCGTAGTAGCCCGTAGACGGTATGCTGACATCGGCCGATGTCAACCGATCGAGGACGTCGTACCCGAAGGTTTCCACAGAGTCTGCCATGTCGCGAGGTTCAGAACGCATGCGGGTTTGAAGGTTTCCAAGAACATCGAACTTGTACTTGAGCCCCTGGATCAAGTTGTCACCGTCCGCTTGCGAAGTCACTGTCTGGCCGAGCAGCCACCCGGCGGACAGGTTACGCGTGGAGACCGTTTCGACCCCATTGCGAGTCAACTCGTCAGTCACAAAACCCGCGGCACTCATGGCCTTCGCCTGCCAGTAGACCTTGTCGTCAGCCGCATCGCTGATGTACTGTGTCCTTCCGGTAAGCGTGCGTGAAATCGGCGGCCACCGGGGCGTAGACCATGG
>OCTA010001179.1_pt1 | contig 24145 bp, 14 predicted proteins | sample 1538991 | NCBI WGS metagenome assembly OCTA01 (sample SAMEA3539302, study PRJEB22396) | soil metagenome | biome: tundra; feature: field; material: soil | place: USA | collected 2010-05 | depth 0.15 m | reverse complement strand
CGTTGGATCCGTTGTCGTTCATTTCACCCGTTTAATCTTCTAATTGTCCGCGATCCGGACAGTGGGCGCAAATCGCGCGGGTACGACGTGCAGCGGGCGGGATGGACCGGGACGTGCTACCCGTAGGGTTTATAGCGGCAGGCCGTAATCACGCTGTTCTCGCCGGTCTAACGATTGTGAACGAGATCATGTAGAAAATGCTTTCCGGGTCGAGAAACGCGGCCCTTTACGGCACCCGGAAGGGCACATTGCTCGAAAGCGTGCCGCTGGGCGTGACAACCTGGACCGTGCCGGTGGCCGCGCCGTTCGGCACGGTGGTAGTAATTTCGGAGGCCGAAGCAACCGTGAAGACAGCCGCAGTGCCATCAAAGCTGACGCTGGTCGCGCCAGTCAGGTTTGTTCCCAGAATCTTGACGGCCGCTCCGACCTTACCGGAGGTAGGCAGTGTTTCCACAAACGGTCCCAGGCCGACGGACAGCCTGAAGACCGTCCCATCGCCGTTGGCCCCGTCGAGCTCGGTTGTCCCATATAAGTCCCCATTGGTGGCCTGGACCAGCCCCGCGGCGGTGTTGCCGTCCATGCTGCCGTCCGTGCATCCGCTTTGGGAGCAGAAGCTATATAGTGTCGTCAGCGCGCCGCTCGGGGTGATCTTGAAGACCGTCCCATAGTTGCCGTTCGCCCCCTCTTGAGACGTTGTCCCGTAGAGGTAGCCGTCGCTGGCCTGGACGAGCGCCGCCTGGGGGAGTGCGCCGTCTGTGCATCCGCTTTGGGAGCAGAAGCGATAGAGCGTCGTCAGCGTGCCGCTCGGGGTGATTTTGAAGACGGTGCCACCGCCGCTAGGAAAATCGGGGTTAGTGTTGGCCCCGCCCGCAACGGTCGTCCCATAAAGTTCCCCACTGGTGGCCTGGACCAGCCCCGCGGCGGGGCGTGCGCCGTCCGTGCATCCGCTTTGGGAGCAGAAGCGATAGAGCGTCGTCAGCGTGCCGCTCGGGGTGATTTTGAAGACGGTGCCACCGCCGCTAGGAAAATCGGGGTTAGTGTTGGCCCCGCCCGCAACGGTCGTCCCATAAAGTTCCCCACTGGTGGCCTGGACCAGCCCCGCGGCGGGGCGTGCGCCGTCCGTGCATCCGCTTTGGGAGCAGAAGCGATAGAGCGTCGTCAGCGTGCCGCTCGGGGTGATTTTGAACACGGTGCCACCGCCGCCAGGAAAATCGGGGTTAGTGTTGGCACCGCCCCAAACGGTCGTCCCATAAAGTTCCCCATTGGTGGCCTGGGCCAGCCCCGCGAAGGGACCGTTGCCGTCCGTGCAGACACTTTTGGAGCAGAAGCTGTATAGGGTCGTCAATGTGCCGGTCGGGGTGATTTTGAAGACCGTGCCATCGTTGCTGGCCCCGCCATACAAAGTCGTCCCGTATAAGTCCCCATTGGTGGCCTGGACCAGCCCCGCGAGGGGATCGATGCCATCCGTGCACCCGCTTTGGGAGCAGAAGCTGTATAGCGTCGTCAGAGTCCCACCCGGGGTGATTTTGAAGACCGTACCACCGTTGTTCGCCCCGCCACCCGAGGTTGCCCCGTAGAGGTCCCCGTTGTTGGCCTGGACCAGCCCCAGCGCGGGGTATCCGCCGTCCGTGCAGCCACTTTTGGCGCAGAAGCTATACAGCGTCGTCAGCTTGCCGCTCGGGGTGATTTTGAAGACCGTCCCTCCGCCGTACGCTCCGCCGGTGCTGGTTGTCCCGTAGAGGTTCCCATTTGTGGCCTGGACCAGCCCCGCGGTGGGGTATGCGCCGTCCGTACCGTTGAAACTGGCGAGTGTGATGAAAGACGAATAGTCGAGCGTCACTTGCGCCGCCGCGATTTGGCCGCCGTAGCCGCATTGCGGCGTGAGGCCCGAGGCCTCATCGGTGATTGACCAACCCGGATTAGCGATCCGGTCGAAGTTGTAGTCATACAGCGCTACATCTGAAAAAGTGAGCGCGCCATTCGGGGGGTAATCGCTGCATTGGTTAAGGTTATAGACCTCTAGCGCGCCGGCGAACGCCCAGTTGAACGTCTGCCCTTCACTGGGGGTATCGCCCAGCGTCGTGCTGCGCCCCGTGGACACGTCCTCACTTATCACTTTCCACGTCGGACAGGAAACCGTTCCCGCGCCGCAAGTGTCCCAAATTATGCCCTTGATTTCATCGCCCGGGCTGACGCTTACGGCCGGGCTTTCCCCTATCACGCCCGTTGCGGTGGCGTTCCAACTGGCAATACCCCACGCGCCGGCAAAATCAGCGTTCCACCCCAGCACGGGCTGAAGAATACTCACAGTGTCGTTGATGTCATCGAAGCCCGGAAAGAAAAACACGACTTGGCAGGTATTGGGAAAAGCTTGGCAATTACTCGAATTGGGAGGCGGCGCTGGCGGCACGGTCCAGGTTGCGGTAATTCCGCCGTATGAGGTGGTAGTCGTGGCTTCTGCTCGTTCAATATAGCTATGGCTGATCGCCAGCGGCCCGCTCATGATCTCTCCGCTGGCCGTATAACGCGGGTAGTCGCAGGCCGGGATGCTCCCGGTAGTTCCATCCGCATGCTGGATGATACGCCCGTCGGCCAGCAGAGCCTCTCCTGCCGCTAGTTGCCGGACACAGGATGGATGGGAGTAGCCGAACGGGGTGATCACATACCCGTCCGGTACCCCGGTTGGGCGGTTCGGTCCTGCCGGTGCCTGAGCGTGAGCCGTAGTGGACGCAAGAAACGGCAAGAAACACAGGACTGCAACCGTCACGAGCACGGTACAAGTTTTCGGTAGTATTGGAGAATCCTCAGCTACCGTACGGATATTCGTTTTCAGTTGGATGCAGTGCAGCATACGAGACCTCGCTTCGCCCTGGGATTTTTGGCTTACTAACTTCAAACCACGATTTCCGTTTTGGACTCTTGCAAGGTTTGATTGTACATCCAAATTACGCAAGCAGCGCATTTTCTCCCGTATTTTTGGCTTCCCGAGCGACTCCAGCGGCCCAGGCCTCGCCGTCGGCAAGAGGCTCAGGAAGCCTTCATACCGAGGGCACATCCTGGCCGAAGTCGGCGAGTCATGCAGCCATACAACCCGATTGGACTACCTGACGGGAATGCCGGCCACCCCCCTATTGGGCATGCCGGTACGGGCGACGGTCGTCCCTGTTTGACGATGACGACAAAGCCGCCGCCGAGCAACTGCGCAGCTCGGTGGTGGCGCCGGCCCAGCGCTCTACCGCCGCTCAACAGATGTCCACAGCCGGCGCACTCAGGACGATCTACCGGTGCACAGCTTTCAAACTCTGCTGCGTGACCTCGCCACCATCGTCAACAACCGCGTCCAGCCGAAGAGTGCGGCTACCCCAGCGTTCGACATCATCACCACGCCCACCGCTCTACAACAACGCGCGCTGGACCTGCTGCGGGTACCGCTTAAGCCGCTTGGCGTGTAGTCAGTAACCACACACCACATTTCTACTTAAGTCTCAAATATTCAGCTACTTGCGCTCAAAACGTGCGGGAACTTCGGATTAGCCGTCGAGTGGCCGAGAGAGCTAGAGTGTTGGCGTGGGTACTATCTGAATTCGCTTTGGTTCCTTCCAGGGCGCACCGCCAAGAGATCTGGTCTTGCTCCGAAACACTACATTTTCAATCACCTTCCGAAGCCGGGCGGAAACTCGCTCCTGGCCATATGCCGCGACAATCTGGAGCCCGCGCGCCAAGCGGGCCGAGGAGGAAGTCTTCGCGGAGACCAACCACGGTATCCTGACCGCGATCTCGTCGAGGACATGGCGGTTGAGGACCGGCGATCCTACTTGCCGTCTTTACCTTCGGTCGCCACGATATCTTTTCCCAAGGTGTAGCGCAGGTCCAGCTCAATTGAGCCGGTAGGTTGGGGCCCTACGCGGCTGTACAGGTCGATCCAAGGGGCAGTATCACGGAGCTTCGGGAAGTGATCGCGTAGCTTCCAGTTCGGGTCGGACTGGAGGGCCTCGCTTACCTTTCTTCCCAACTGAAAGGCCGCATCGTCCAGCCACACCTGCGCCGGCCGCGTATCCAAAAGCACGGCATCAATGGGGGCCCGATCCAGAAAGTTGCGGATCTCTTTGGAATTCTTGTATCGCAAGTGGTAAACACTCCCATACCAGTTAGTGCTGCTCAGAACCTTAGTCGAACGCAGAACCAAATGTCCGGGCCGGTGGTCGTGCATGGCCACTTCCGTGATAAATGCTCCTTCCCCGCGTGCATGGGAGATTACCAGAAAATTGCCGGCGGCGAACTCCGGAGTCGTCAACAAGAAATGCGCGGGCTGGTCGAAGCCTTGGTATGGTTTGTGCGGCACCGCCCACGTTTGGGTCACGAAGACACCGGCAGCGAGCGCTCCCAACACCGCCGCACGGGCGGACAACGGCACCGCATGCGGCAGGATGCGCCGGGCGGCCCACACGAAGCCCGCCGCCGTCAGGATCAGGGCCGGCGGCAGCGCGCCCACCATGTAGCGGTCGGCTCCATTGCCAATCAAGCTATGGTAGGCCCAAACGCTAAGCAGCAAGGCAAACGACCCGGCGAGGGTGAAGTCTGTGTGATTCCGCCACAGCCCGACGAGAAACCCGGCCATGCCGAGTACGCAGAACAGACTCAGGCCCCATCCCAATGTGGCCCAAAGCACCCGAACATAAGCCAGCGCGGTGCCTGCGATTACCAATGCGGTAACCGCCTCGCCACCCATCGAACGCTTGATCAGCCAGTAAGAAAGCGCCGGCCACGGAGCGCCGAATACCAGAATGATGGCCGCGGCATAGTAAAGCCCCCGCGCGCGCAGCAAATGCCAACGCCGGGTGAGCGGAACGGCCAGGATCGGCAGCAGCACCAAGGCTACTCCATTGGCTTTCGTGGCCATGCTCAGCGCCGTGAACACCCCGAAAACAACCGCCGCCCGGGTGCGCTCGCTTTCGAGATACCGGACCAGGTAGATCATAGCCCACAAGTCCAGCAGCGCGACCAGACCGTCCGCCATCACCGCCGAGGTGGATGCCTGCACCAGCGGCGCCAACACAAACAGCGCGCCACCCGCGAACGCCGCCGTCCGGCCATACTTCCGGCGAAGCACGTAGTAAATCGATGTGCCAGTGGCGGCTGCAATCAGCGCCATCAGCAACAGGACGGATATCTTTCCGGGTGAAAAGATGAGCGTCCAGAGGGCCTCGGTGATGTGAAAGAATGGCGGCCACATACCGAAAGCGATCTTCGGATAGTGCGCATAGTAGTGTTCCGCATACGTCATCGGCGAGGTGAAGTGGCCTGATGCGATATAGTCCCGGATCATCAAGCCGGTGATATAATGTGCGGATTCATCCGGATTCCCTGAAAGCTCCACCGCAAAGGCTCCCGCCTTCCACTGCAGCAGCGCAGCCAGCATCCAAAGCACTGCGCACACCGTTACGTACTCCAGCGCGCGCAATTGGAAACGCACCTTCGGTTGGGTGGGCGCCGCCGTTCGCTGTTCGTCCTGTGATGACATGCTGGATGGCATGGCCGGTCCGGCCTTGGTTGACCGCTGCATACTAAGTTAGCAGGCTGCGGGCCGCCGCGGCCAAACGCGTCTCGAACAGCTATATTTCTTCAAACGCGCCGGCCCAATCATAGAGTTGCTGATTTTTCTCCACCGACCGCAACAGGCCCGGAGTTGGCATGCTTCACCGTGCTTCAACAACAGCGTCCGCTCTTCCGCCACGTTCCGCCACATGCTGCACCATCGCCAGGCGTTCGCGCCGGTGTAAATCCGGCATACCGCGCGAGGAGAATCCCCCTTCGCACGGCACCGGCCTTCACGGCGTTTGTCCGGCGGTTGCGGCCGCTGAGAAGAACCGCGAGCGGGAAGGTCGCCTATGCATAATCGAAGCACTCGAGTGTACTTTGATTTATTCACAGCTCAGATGATTGAAAACACAGTATAACTAGACAACTGGCTTCGTAAAAAGCTCTGATTGCATTTCTTTGCGCCATGAAGTGCTTGTCACTTTGACAGACAAAGAATCCCCGCCCCTGGGATTCGGGCAAGGTTTGGCAGGAGCGGGCCGCATCCAATGCCTGGGGACTCGAGGGACCAAGGGCGGAAGGCACACGCTACGATCCCAAGTCACTGGAGCGCAGTGGTCGTTTTCGTTCGCGTACAAGCCGTGGCCGGTGATTCATTGTATGTATTACGGCCGGCGGGCCACGACTGCATAGTCGCGCGGTCCGTAGAAGTAGTCGTTGAATCGTTTGGCGAGTTCGCTGCCGTCCTCCGGCACACGCACACTTTCCGGATAGGGGTGCAACTCGTGGATTTCCACGCGGCACATGCCGCGCGCCTCGACGAAAAATCGCAACATGGGACTGGGCAAGGGACGTATGTGCGTCGGATCCAGGTAAAAATACTGGGTGCCTACCAGCATATTGCCTGGATTGGGTGTCTCCAGAATCAGAATGCCGCCAGGCCTGAGCGCACGAATGCTCTCGTCGATGAGCGCCAGCACAACGTCAAACGGCAGATGCTCGACCAGATGAAACGCCGTGATCGCTCCCACGGAACTTTCCGGGAGGCCGCGCAGGTGCAAAAATGCATCGCCCTGCGCCGCGTTCAAGCCGAGACCACGGCACGTCTCAATCATGCTCTCATTACTGTCCACGCCGGAAGCTTGCATCTGTTCGGCGCGCAGCAGTTCGAGCCACTCGCCCCGCCCGCATCCCAGATCCACAACCGGTCGATCGTGTTGACCCGCCCCGGCATCGCGCAGCATGGGTATATATACGCTCTGCTTCTGCCGGATCTCTTCACGTGTCCCGCGAAAGGCGGCCTCGAAATCGACATAGAGCCCGGCAGAATCATCGCTAAGGCCCGGGGCAAGTGGCGCAGGCGCGTCTGGCGACTCACGCATTTGCTTCCGCGCTTCTTGCAGCAGCAGGGAAAGGCGACGGTCTTGCAGACTCAGCTCCGCCCGGGTCTGTTGCGCGAATAAACCGAGCGCCGCTATTCTATTCGCAAGGTTGGGGATGTGTATCGTGCCGCTCTCACGCATGGATTTGGCAACCTCGGAAAGCCGGCTGTCCAGCGACTCCATACGCACCGAAACTGCTGCCATTTCGGTGGACCTCGTAGCAGTCTTGCGGAGGTCATCCTGCTCGGCAGCTATCTCCCGGAGGCCTTGTTGAAGCGCCTCGAGTTGTGCGCCAATCTTCCGGAGGTCCTCTTGCCGTGCGGCACTTTTTTGGAGGTCTTCCTGGCGCGCGGCCAGGTCACGGAGATCCTCTTGCCGTGCGGCATTCTTACGGAGGTCTTCCTGGCGGGCGGCCATGTCACGAAGATCCTCTTGCAGCGCCTCGAGCGCACGCACATGCTCTGCCTGTAGCCCGTTGAGTGTAGAAACGACGCTCTCCAGCGCTTGCTTGAGCCGGTAGCTATACCACCAGAGCGCCTTGCCCAACCAGCGCATGAGAGCGTGGGCAAGGCGCCCCCGCGCCGTATTCAGAAGTGGCGTTGGTTCGCCAATGCCATCGAAGAGGTGCGGCGGGATCGTGCGCGAACGCACATCTTGAAGAGCAAGCGCACTGCGCTTTAGTGAAGGCATGCTGTTTCCTTCCGCGACAACGCCGGACGGACGCGTAGCGTTGCCGGCGAGGCGCTTCCGCCCACGCCGGCCTTCGGCCCGGCCGGATCGAATCCAGTGCTCATAGCCCGAGCGGAATGTTCCTGCCGCGACGGCATTCCCCACATCCGGATAAAGTTCGAGGTATTCGCTCTCGGAAAAGTCGTCCTCATCTCTGACCGGACGAGATGCTATCTTTTGCCGCATCTCTGCAACGATCTGCTCGATGTTCATGTTCATGTTCATGGGAACGCGGGCCGCAAAGCCGGATAAAGAATTCAGGCTATCACTATTTCCGCTGTACGGTAACGAGGCGCAACACGAGTAGGGATGGGCTGAGACCGTGTTGTCGGGGTCCGGAAGGTGTGGTAATTTCGAGCATGATCGTAAGCGTACTCTTCCGATGCATATTCTAATCTGTCACGAACGCTTTCTGTTCCGTTACGGAGCCGATCGGGTGCTGATCCTTCTGGGGATGGGCCTCGCGAAACTGGGTCATAGAATTACCGTCCTGGCCAATCGCTATGACCGGAAGGTAGTGGCGTCGTTCGCGCACCGTATCATTGACGTTCCGCAGAACCTCGGCCCGTACCTGGACTTGAACGAACTGACCGCCGAATGGCTGCGGGCGCATGGGGCCCAGGTCTTTGGCGGCGAACGCGTTGACGCGGTTTTCGTGGGCGGCTGGCCTTTTGTGGCAGCCATAGACTACTTCCGGGAGATCGCCCGTGAGGTCATCTTCATCGATCAGGGTGTCGTGCCCTTGGAGGGTTACAGCGAGGGCATGCGGACTACGCTACAGCGCCTTATCGATCTGCGATGCCGCCACCTGCCCAATGCCACGCTGATTACGCCCGTCAGCGACTTCCTCGCCAAGACCCAAAGTAATCCTCACTCCGGAGGCCGGACCCGCATTCGCCGGATCTTGGAGGGGGCCAATCATATGGAAATGGACATATGGTCTGCCGCGCAGGTTGGAGCGGAGCGGGGTAAAGCGCTGGACATCGTTCGGCGGCTCAGGGCCGAGGGCCGAAGGCCGATCATGAATGCTGGCCGTTGGGAGCCATACTGCTACAAGAACTCCGACGCGGCTTTCGACATTTTGCCGCGCATCCAGGCCCACCATCCGGAAGCAACTCTGATTGTGCTCGCGGACCCCTCCGGCTTCCAGGTTCCCGCCGGGCTTTCCCAGGCGATTGTGCCGGTCGGCTCCCCCGACGATCGGGAATTGCAGCAGATCATGGCAGAGTGCGATCTGGCCTTGTCTTTCTCGCGTTGGGAGGGTTTCAATCTGCCGCTTGCGGAGATGCAGTGGCTCGGCCGATCGGTCCTCGCGTTCAACGCCGGCGCGCATCCGGAGGTGATCGCGCATCCATGGTTCCTGTGCACGGACAACGCGGATATGGCCGACAAAGCGTGCACGCTACTGGCTGGCGGCGGTCCGGATGCACAGCAGCGAGCGGAGGCTATTGCGCGCTTCAAGCAGTTCTTTACCTGGGAGCGCTTCATCGAAGAGTACCGTGGTCTGCTGCCGGCCGAACATACCAAAACCGTGCGGGAGGCGGGTTCCAGCCGTCGTGTGCTGATTGATGTGACGAATTCCACGCGCGATCCGGCAAATTCCGGGGTTATCCGCGTCACGCGCCGCTTGAGCCGCGTTATTCAGGCACAGGCCTGCCCCATTTTTGTTATCTGGGACCGTACTCTTGGGACATATGTGTTTCCCACGAAGGAGGAATTCCAGCAATTGGGGCAGTTCAACGGGCCCGTACAAGAAAGTTGGCATCCCGTATCGGCGGCTCCGCATTCCCGTACCTCCGCCGAGGGTCATGCCGTCGTGCAGGATGCCGTCTGGATCCTGTTTGCCGAGGTCTTTTCCGAAGATCGTTTCGCGCCGGCCCGGGCGTGGGCGAAGAAGAACGGCTTGCACATGGCAGCCGTCTTTTACGATGCGATCCCGTATCTCCGTCCCGATCTCTGCAATCAAGAGTTGCGAAGAGACCATACAGCGTACATGCGCGGGCTCGCCGGCTGCGATCTGATCTTACCCATCTCATTCTATTCAGCCACGTGCCTTTTAGATTTCTGGCGCGCACACGGTTTGGAACCATCCCGCATCGAGACGAATCCACTGCCCGCCGAATTCGGCGGATCGGAGCGCGCGCGTGAACCCCGGGTGCAAGACGGTCACCAACCGGTCTCGATTCTCTGTGTCTCGACCCTGGAACCGCGCAAGAATCATCGTATGCTCATCCGTGCATGCCAGCGCATGGGCAACGAGCACCCGGAACTGGAGTGGAAACTGACACTCGTCGGCAATCGCTATCAGGGCGGCGACGATCTGGCCGCCTTCGTCGAAAGCACGGCTGCCAGCGACCGCCGCATCGAGTGGCTGGGCATTGTAGATGACGCCAAACTGCTTGATCTCTACCGTCAGGCGGACCTCACGGTTTACCCGTCAGTCATTGAAGGTTACGGCATGCCGATCGTCGAGAGTGTGTGGCATGCCAAACCATGCATCTGCCATCGGGAAGGCGTTATGGCCGAGCTTGCCGCAGAAGGCGGTTGCGTTACGGTGAATGTCCTCGATGAGGCCGCCTTGGCGGACGCCATCCACCGTGTCGCGTCGGAGCCCGCGCTGCGGCGTAAGCTCTCCACCGAAGCTGTCGGCCGCCCGCTCAGCACATGGAACGAATACGCGATCGCGATGCTGGCATCCATGGAAAGAGCCTTTACTGGTCCCCGTATGTCCGCGGCAGTTCCCGATTCTTCCAGCGTCGCGCAAGATCGTTACCCGACCGTGGAAGAGGTTCTGTATCCGGAACTGTTGACCCGGGACTGGCAGATGTCCGACTCCGAGCGGATGGCCCTGACGGCGCTTCTGGCGCGTCACCGCCCGAAATGCGGGATCGAAATCGGCACCTACCAGGGCGGCAGCCTTTCTTTGCTCTCCCAGTTCTGCGACGCGGTATTCTCGATTGATATCGATCCCAAAGTCGCGGAAAACTTCAGATATTTCGAGAACGTCGCCTTTCTCACCGGGGATTCTTCCGCTATCTTGCCCTCGTTACTCGCGGAGCTGAATCGCGCGGATATGCCGCCGGAGTTTGTTCTTATCGATGGCGACCATTCCGCGGAAGGAATTAAACGCGACGTGGGCTGCCTGCTCGATTACACGCCTAAGCGGCCCCTGTTTGTCGTATTGCACGACAGCTTCAATCCGGGATGCCGGCGCGGGATGTTGGAGGCTGGATGGGAGCGATCACCGTATCTGCAATGGATTGATCTGGATTTCATACCCGGCCGCATCGTCGAGCATGGCGGTTCGTCATCAGGTCAAATGTGGGGAGGGCTTGCTCTCGCCTATTTCACCCCGGCGCGACGCTGCGGAGACTTGCCCCTTCGCCAGTCCGGGCGGCGCCTTTTCGAGGCGGCCAAAGCAGTGGCGTCGAATGGGAAGCATTGAGCATGCCTAAAACCATTGTGGTAGTGGCGAATGTCTATCCGCCTCGTTTCATCGGGGGCGCGGAGCTGGTGGCTCACCGCCATGCCTGCATTATGCGCGATGCCGGCCACCGGGTGATCGTCTTTGCCGGCGAGGCACGGCCCGCCAGCGCGCGCCACTCGGTGGTGCAAGACACTTACGAAGGCCTGCAAGTGCACCGTGTACAGCTCAAAGCCGTGGACTACAGCTCGGATTCTGTCAGCTTTTATCATGCGGAGGTCGAACGGCACTTTGCGTCGCTGCTGGCGCTTCATCGGCCGGATGTAGTGCATTTTCATAATCTCAACGGCCTTTCTACAGGCATCATTTCCCAAGCGTCACGCTCCGGCGCGGTTACCGTGCTCACGGCCCACGATTACTGGGGGTTTTGCCACCGGAACACTCTTCTGCTGCGAGACGGCACAGTATGCACCGACCGGACCGCCTGCGCCGATTGCCAGATGTACATTCACGACGGCCGTGGATGCACGATTCCGATGCGCATGCGCAACGATTTTATCGCCCTCCAGTTTCGCGCACTGGATCGGCTGATCTGCCCTAGCGCGTATCTGGCCGCGCAATACGTCGAGAGCGGACTGGTTCCAGCGGACAGAGCCGTCGTGGTCCATAATGGAGCCGATGTCCGGCGCTTGTCCGGTCTTTCACGAGAGTCTTCCGAAGGACCGGTTCGTTTTGCCTATATTGGTTACATAGGACCTCACAAAGGCGTCGTCACACTGCTGGAAGCATTTTCTCAGCTCTGCAGGTCTGGTAAGTCCGCGACGTTATCTATTGTGGGTGAGGGCGAGCAGCGTGAAGAGCTCCAACGCATGGCCGCGGGCTTCGGCATTGCCGATAGAATTTGCTTTACCGGCAAAGTGGACAACCGCGATATCGAGAGCATTTACGCGAAAACGGACGTTCTGGTCATTCCCTCGATCTGGCCCGAAAACCAGCCGGTGACCATCATGGAGGCCATGGCGACTCGCACAGCAGTCATTGCGGCGCGCATCGGTGGAATCCCTGAGTTTGTAGAAGACCACAAATCCGGCCTGCTCTTCGATCCTGGTAATGCAACCGACCTTGCGATGCGCATGCAGGAACTGATTGAATCGCCGTCTGCGCGGCACGCATATGCCGCATATGCCTGGCAGGCCATCCGGGAAGAAACTTATGAACGACAGGCAGCCCGGGTACTGGAGGTGTACGATGAGGCCGCCATGGCGCGCGCGGCCCGCCAGAGACCGCCCCGAGCGGACGATGGCGCGATTATCGTATGCGTCGGCTCACGTGTTGCCTGGCAGTGCGCCGATGTAATTGACCGGCTTACACGCGCGGGATCTCACCCGGATTGGCGATTTGTCATGAGCGGGTGGCTTAACGGAGATTATTCGGAGGCCGCCGTGGCATGGGTTACCGACTCCAGCGTCAGTCTTGACGAGGTGTACCCCCTGCTCGCCGTGCGTGTACCGGTGCTGGTTCCCGAGAGCCATGCAACTATGCTGCAGCTCTGCAGAACCGCCCGTTGCGGGCTTTTCTATCAGTCCCCCGACGACATCGAAGCATGCCTTGAATTGCTGGTCTCCGACACAGCGCTCCGTGCAGAGCTGGGCGAGAACGGATTAGCGCACACCCTTCGTTAGTGCGGTTCACTAAACTAACCGTCTTCAACCACAATCCGGGCATCTTCCCAGCCGGACAGCGGGGATTCGTCGAACCAGCGTATCGATTCCTGCACTAGCGTGACCCTCAACGTGTACACGCCCGGCTTCGCGGGGGCCAAAACGTGCATGCGGTAGCGCTCCGCCGACAGACGCTGCAACGGCGGACGAATCTCCGATCGCCAACCATCGAAGATGCATATCTCGCAATTCTCCGTCAGCCAATGATACGAGAGAAAAAGCGGGTTCGGCGGCGCACTGCTCCAAAGCCCCAGGCCACCGTTGAAGACCTCTACTATAGCCTCCATGACCTTGCCGCAAGGACATGTAGAAGGTACGGAGACGATCCAGAGCCGTAAAGCGCCGGCTCGATCCACCGGAACCGGCAACATGCGCGGCGCCGCGCGATCTTTATCCATGCCGCCAAGCGCTGAGTAACCGATTGCAGGAGCAGCTTCGCTAGGGCGGACTTCGCTGCAAAACCTTCGCAAAGCGTATTTGTAAAGCTCAACGTCTGCCGTATTCAACTCCGTTATCGCCTCGATGGTTGCGGGGCTAAGCTCTGACACCGCCGGACGCTTTTTCGTCACGTTGACGCGTGGGACCGTTTTGCGCGGCGCCGCACCCAGGTACTTGCACATCCATTCCACCGACCGTTCGAATTGTTCATAAATACCGACGAAGCTGAATTTGTCCAGATTCTCCTTTGCAACCGCCAGCGCGTCCTGCTCCGGAACGGTCCGATATCTCCATCTCAGGTCATCGGCGAGTTGCCAGGTCTGAGCATTTTCGATCCCCTGTCGAACCAAATAATGGCCGGAGCGGATAAACTCATCCAGTGACATCGTCTGAGCCATGTACAACCACGGCGACTCGGGCGACACCTCGGCATTGTGGCGCCAATAGTAGTATGTGGACACGACGCGATCAATGGGTTCGCGCAATGCCGTCATCCACTGTCTGCCGGGGCCCACGATCTCATTCCATTTCACGCCAAAATGTCCCATGAGCATGGTATACCGCCGATACTCGTCAGGGTTCGGATGGTAGTCTTCTTCCAGATTGATACTGATGTGCTCAACGCGGTCTTTGCCTAATGTCTCTTCGAGCAATGCGCGGTAACTTAAGCCGCCGCATTTGGGGATGTGGTTGAAGATGTACATGAAACTGACCACGTGCTCAGGCGCCATCTGCTGGACCCGTAGGGCCGCCGGATGTTGGGTAACCGTGTTCCCTTTGCCTCCTGGCCGGTGCGTTGGGCCAACATAACCGTCTGCTCTCTTGCGCCGGGTATGCCTTGCATGTAGATCTAGCGCGGGCAGCGCGCAAACCGGCCCACACCGGGACTGTGCCCGGCAGGAGACGGCCGGGCGTCACAGGAAACAGATCGGTCGCGGGGCGGAAGCCTATCACGGTTTCTGAGTCTCGAGGCTCCATCAAAGGCCGGAAGGCCATTATAACTCATCTGGCACGGCAGCGGCTCAACGCCAGGGCGGTCGGCACCCGACACAGTTCCGAAGCTGTATGTTGCTATAATCTACTGGCGATATGATGCAAAAGCGCGACAGCGCACCATTGATCTTGACGGCAGCCTTCATTCTTCTGGTTCTGGCGCTGAATGTCCGGATTTTCACGCAACCCATCGTCGAGGCCGGGGATTACGCCGCCAATTCCTTGCTGGTGCAACAAGCGAAGCATTTCACGTTATTGACCGGGCACTACTCGCGGTGGCATTTTCAGCACCCCGGCCCCGCTTTCCTGTATCTGTTCGCGCTAGGCGAGTTTCTATTTTATGACGTGTTGCATGTGGTCCCGGCCCCTTACAACGGACAACTTCTGATCACCATTATTTTCAATGGAATTCTGCTCTGCGCCACGCTATATGTGTTCAGGCGGCACGCAAAGTTGTCAGTTCCGCTGGCGCTGCTGGCGACCGAACTGGTTACGGTCCTCGTGAATGTTAGTGGCTGGCCATCGATGCTGATCTCTAACTGGATGCCGGACGTCCTGCTGTTCCCTTTTCTGCTTTTTGTCGTGAGCGCCGCTTCCGTACTAACCGGCGAGACGCGCCACCTGCCGCTTATGGCTGTTTCTGGCATGCTTCTGATTCACGCTCATTTTGCCCAGTTCCTTTTCGTAGGAGTCATCGGCGGAGTCACGGTTACATACATCCTGGTGCGGGCGCAGCGGCATGGCGGGTTGCAGTTCTTCCTTTCGGAACGGCGGCGCGACTTCATCGTGGCGGCTGCGATTGTTTTTGTCTTTGCCGTACCCCCGTTGCTCGAAATCGCTCTGGACCGGCCAAACAACCTGGATGCCTTATTGGCGTATCTGCACCGGTTCGGCGGCACGCGAAACAACGTCGGAATGGCGATCGGCTATTTTGCCTGCTTTCTCCTGTTCATAGGCGCACCCGAGTCTGCTTTGGCGAAAGGGCCGGTTGGTATCCTGGCGGTTGGCTTGTCGCACTTTTATGTGGTCGCCTATTGGATGATGTTGACGTTGTTGTTTGTCGCTGGCTGGTCTCGGTACACAGCGGTGAAGCAGCGCGCGCCGTTCCTCAAGTATCTGACGTGGATCGGGGCCGCCAGCGTCGGGCTATTTGTATTTTGGGGTACCCGAATCACGGGCGGATTCTTGGCATTTAACGGTTACTTCATCTACTCTCTGCATCTACTGGCCTGGTTTCTCCTGCTGGCTATGATTGAGCCGGGGCTGAATCGGCGTATGGCCCGGAATCTAGGCGCTCTGGCGCTCGCAGCTATATTGATTTTTGGCATTCTGGAACGGAAGCCACTGCGCCCGTCGGTCGAGAGCCAACCGGATGACGTTCAGGCCGCCTTGGCTGTGCCGGCCTTCCGGTTCGGGACACTGGCTATCGCATTTGAGCACAAGGACTGGCCAAGCGCGATCGGACTGGCAAATTCCATGAAGAGAATGGGCAAGCCGTTTTGTGTGAACCCCAGCTTGGGCTTCCTGTTTTCGAAAGACAATGTTTGCCCGGACATGCGGCGGATGGCGGATGAGTTATGGCTGACAACTGAAGTAGCCCCCTGCAAGCCCCCGTGCCGCTACATTTATCGCAGCCCGGCTTTCTCCCTCACCCAGTCTCCGCCACAGCCTATCACTCTGCCATTGGAGGTCGACCCGCACGACTGGCGGAGGTTGGATAGATTCGGCTTCAACGAAGGCGAAGCATCGTACTGTTGGACGCAGAAGCACGCTTCGATCCGGTTTTGGCTGTCGCCATCGCTGCCGCCGGCGTCGTGTTTCCGTATTGCGCTCACAGGCTATGCCCCTGCGGGCCGGCCTGCGCAACTCGGGGTGAATGGGCGGACTCTGGGAATCTTGTCGAAAACCGTGCCCGACACGGCCTTATTCGTGGTCCCTCGGGAAGCCATTCGTCCTGGCGAGATCAATAGCATCTCCCTGGATACGGAGAACGCTGGTCCCGTCGGCGGCGATATCCGCGAGATCGGCTTCGATTTCACCAGTCTGGTTCTCCGTGCGGCAACGCCGGACGAGAGTTGCATGGTAGATCCGGCCGCCCAGCCCGAGTACGCTTCGATCAGCATGGATTGGCCGCCCGGTTGCTACCCTGCGGAGGGAACACCACCCCACCAGTGGCGCTGGTGCGGTCCCGATACCCGGATGGTAATTCACAATTCTTCCTCCAAACCCAGACGCCTGACTCTAAGCGCCGACCTTTCCACCGAGCATGAAAAAGCTGCGTCGCTCAAGATTCGTTCTCCGTTTTTCTCTGATACCATGGCCGTCAGCCGCCGCCGGCTGACTTACGTCCGGACTTTTACAGTGCCGCCAGGCGACCATGCGATTGTGTTTACCTGCCTTGCCCCCAAGTCGGGCCCCGGCGACCCCAGAAACCTGGTCCTCCGTTTCGAAAACTTCCGCCTGGAGCCGACCACTGGTCCTCTGCCGTAACGCGTCACCGACGCCGCGCAAGACCGCAACTTCTGAAGAATTCACTGTGTCCGAGGAACGCACGCTGGTGAGAAAGTGCCCGTGTATGGTAACATTTGACTGTTCTTCGAATCGTCGAACCCGTCAGCTCCACGCACCCGCTTGTCGGGAGTCTTCGTATGTCAGTGGACAAGCGTATATCTTCGAAATTGGCACCTGTTGCCGCCATGCCCTCCGGATCCCAAGCCAAGGATGGTCCGCAAGTCGGCTCGGCACCGGCGACAGGCACTGCAAAACCTCCAAACCTCCGAAAGCTACTCGGAACCACCGCGGCCGAAATCCGCTATCCAGCGCTCGTGTTCGCGCTCTCCTTCGCCGGCTTTCTGCTAGTGCGCGGCGTCGCGGTATTGGGGAAGAGCCCGGACGCATTACTTCGGTGGGATGCCACTTGGTACAGAGCGATCGCTGACAGGGGATACTTCACAGATGGCAATCCGTACATATACCACAACGTGTCGTTTTTTCCGCTCTATCCTATGGTGTCCAGGCTGGTGAAAGGCTTGCTGTCGCTAAACACTGAGCAAGCCATGTTGGTGGTCTCCGCGGCGTCCACGCTGCTGGCTCTGATCCTGCTCTACAAAGTCCTGCTGCGGCACTGTACCGAGCTCACCGCACGCGCTACGCTTGCGTTGCTGGCTTTCCATCCATTCGCGGTATTCTTTTATAACGGTTATACCGAATCGCTATTTCTCTTGTTGATTTCAACTTTTTTCTATTTCTTGATCAATAAAGAATGGTCTTGGGCGGCCGCTATCACGGTGGGCTTGGCATCCGCGGTTCGTCCCTACGGCTGTCTGCTCTCAATAGTGTTCGCCTTCGAGCTGCTAAGGCGGCATCATCGGGATTATGGATTTCGTCTGGACCTTGCAGGGCCACATCTCAGGCAGGCGCTTCTCTGGATGCCGGTCTGTTTTGCAGGCTTGATGGCCTACACCGCCTGGTTGGGGTATAAGTTCGACGAGCCAATGGCATTTTCGCACAATATGGCGGCATGGGGTGCCAGCGCCGCGGAGGGTCTCGATTGGACGAACCTCCTGACGTTCAAGCATGTCGGTGCCGGACTCGTGCTGGCACTGGCGACGCAGCCCTGGACCGGACCAGTCATAGTCGGCCTGAGCATGTTTATGATCACTCCGTTGCTCCTGCTGGCCGGGTACAAGAGAATCCATCCCGCATTCTCCTTTTTCTTGCTGCTGATGTTCTTATTCTTTCATCTCGTAGACCATCACGATCCGGGGCTCGTGAACATCGGACGACATCTCCTGGTGGTCTTTCCGCTAGTCGTGCTGGTACCCATTTGTCTCGATCCTAGGGCAGTGGAGCGCTTTCTGGACGACTGGACAGTGCGGGAAACCACGACCGTGCCCTGTATGTGCTGGCGGTTCATATGCAGCCTGCCGCTCCTTGCGGCTATTATCGTATTCGGCTGGCTCTATCTGCAGAATATCTTGCGATTCTACCATGGCGAGTTCATCTGATATTGCCGCTGTGAGGCCCGACAGAAATCGAAACCGACGGAGCCTCCGTTCTGCCGCGCTGTTCGTTACCGGGGCGATATGCTGGGGCATCTTTTTGGTCTGGCTAGGATGGCTACATCACGCCGAGCAACTGTATGCGCGACAGTATCTTGAGCGTATGGCGGCGCGAGCCACACTCCCGGTCTATACCCCTGGCGACGTGGTGACATGGAAGGACGATGGGAAGCTGTTGTTTGCCGGCTGGTCCGGGCCCGAAGCGGGCTTCCGGTGGAGCGGCGCCAGGGAGGCCGTTTTCATATTCAGATTGCCGCCTGGCTGGAATCGTGAGGCGGCCTATAGACTGAAGATGCATTTTGCCTATTCGATAAACGCGCAGCGGGTGACAATCCTCCTCAACAAGAGTGCCGTGGCGGATTTCACGCTGCGAGGAGCGGGCCTGGTGGACGCCGCTGTCGCCGGCAGACTGCTGCACGATGTGAACGTCGTCGAGCTACTGCTGCCCGGCGCCACTCAGCCGGGAACAGGGGATTTCCGCGTGCTTGCGGTCGCCATGGTGGACTTCGTTCTGGAGCGGGCCGCATGATAGCAGATCAGTGCCGAGAGCCGTGGATCTACACTACCTGAGGACGTCCGCCTCAAACCAGCGGTGGTACCAGAGTTGCATTCGCTCGGCGACGAAGCCGCACCCTTCGTAGGCTCGCACGGCGGAAACATTGCAGCCCTGCGTCACAGTGATCACGCTGGTGGCGCCGTGCGACTGCGCCCACGCAAGCGCCTGATGGATCAGCCTCTTTCCGGCTCCGGCGCCCCGCGCTTCCGGAGCCACCGCCAGCAGCCCGATCTGCCCGCGATCCGGCTGGATCATACTGCACGTGATATAGCCGCCCGCTTCACCGGCGGCTGTCTCCGCCACGAAGACCACGTCCGCGAACCCTTCGTTGCAGCTCTTGGCGATCCAGGTGGCGTAGAGGGCATCGCAACGGTCGCGCGGAAAACGGGGATCGGCGTAGAAACGGGTGTCCTGATGGCTGGCGCGCGCAGTGCGTTCGAGCGCGGGCAAGTCTTCGGCGCGCGCGCGGCGGATGCCGGGGATTTCCGGCGGCTGCCCCGCGCCCGGAGACCGGTGAATCAGCGTGAGTCGCACATCGGCAAAGCCGAAGCCCCGCTGCTCCAAAAGCCGGATGGTGGCGATGTCGCCGGCTTCCGCTAGAAAGTAGAGGCATCGCACTTTGTGTCGCGCGCACTCCTCGACTATGCGGACGCCGTCCGCCGCGGACTGCGCCACGAACGCGCGCGCGATGCGGAACCCGAAGAATTCAGAATCCCATTCGAGTATCCGCCAGCTCGCTTCCGGCACAGGGTTCATCGGCGTTCCTCCGTCTCGCCGCCAACTCGCTCCAGGATGGCATGTGGGGGCTGATCCATCGACCCGGCACGAACCTGCAGGAGCCGGGAGCTGAACCTGCTGAAGCCCGTCCTCCAACGCGCACGCGACCGATTCGCGCAACGCGTCGCTAATGTCTCTGGTGGAAATCTCAATCTACCAAATGTTATCTCAACCAGCACTGCGTCAGAATGATCCGGGCACGCGCGGACGCGCGTCTGCAGTTCGGTTCCGGTTATGATATGGCCTATGTCCGCCTCAATCGTCATCCCGTTTTTTAACGCTCAGAACACCCTCCGCCCTCTTGTGCAAGCACTGGCTTCTGTTCCGGAACTCCACTCTCTGGAGCTCATTCTGGTGAACGATGCCAGCCGCGACAACAGTTGGGAAGTCATCTGCCAACTGGCCGCCCAACACGACTGGATCCGGGGCATAAATCTGTCCCGGAATTACGGGCAGCACAATGCGCTGCTCTGTGGAATTCGAGCGGCTACGCGCGAGGTCACTATAACAATGGATGACGATCTGCAGAACCCGCCCGAGGAAATACCGCGCATGTTGGCCAAGCTGCGGGAAGGCTACGACGTCGTCTATGGCACGCCGCAGAAAGGAAAACCACGGTTTTCTGCGCAATCTGGCTTCCCGTATCACGACAATTGCGCTGCAGAGCACCATGGGGGCCCCTACGGCCCGCAGCGTGAGCGCTTTTCGGGTCTTCCGGACGCATTTGCGTGCAGCATTTGAGAAGTACAGTGGACCCTACGTATCGATCGACGTTCTCCTCACTTGGGGGACAGAGCGCTTCGCCGCGATCCCGGTGGTCAACAGCCCCCGCACGATCGGCGTTTCCAGTTACACCGTCCGAAAACTCGTCGTGCACGCCCTGAACATGATCACCGGCTTCAGCACCTTGCCGCTGCAGTTCGCCAGTTTTCGACGCCGCAATCTCTTGATTCTCTTCTGTATTCGACAACTTTCTCATCCTCCTCACCTGCTGATCTGTAACCATTCCCGGCCGCGCGTCAGCGCGATTCTCGATGGTCACACTAGTTGTCGTCGAGCGGGAGTTTTAATTGTCGTCGACCCGGAGATCTAATTGTCGCCGATCAGACGGAACGCTTTACTGCCATTCCAGTAGTGAACAAGCCGCCGGTGCTGCGGTGCAGCGATTGCGACCGTCGCGACTCGTCGCCTGGAGTAAGCCAACCGGAGGGTGCTCCGGTTTGATACGATTTACGATTGGTACGGTTCTGAGAGATGCATACATCGAATCTGCGGGAGATCGCGCCAAACCTCGAGCTTGGCCAAGACGGCTGGTGGAGTTCACGACAACTATCCGCAGTCTCATACCCAGAGGAAGGGAATGCTTTATGCTTCTCGGTCGAAGACTCGTCTTTTTGGTTTGGACACCGGAATCGCTGTATTCTCGCAGCGATCAAGCTTTTCCCGCCATCCGGTGCGCTCTTTGATGTTGGCGGCGGGAATGGTTACGTTGCCCGGGCGATTCAGGAGTCCGGGCTGGAAGTGGTCCTCGTGGAACCGGGACTTGCGGGGGTTCGAAACGCCTTCAACCGCGGCATACGCCAGATCATGCGGGCGACCCTGGAGGACGCTGGGGTGTTGCCGGAGACTCTTCCAGCGGTGGGCTTGTTTGATGTTGTCGAGCACATCCGTGACGACCGCGGCTTCCTGACCGGAATCAATCGACTCGTCATTCCCGGAGGGCGGGTGTACCTCACCGTCCCAGCTTACCAGTGGCTCTGGTCGGGCGAAGACATGCTGGCAGGCCACTCGCGGCGGTATACCGCCACAACATTGCGCTGCCTCCTGGAAGACGCTGGCTATACGGTCGAGTTTGCAACCTACTTCTTTGGTTTTCTGCCGCTTCCAATCCTCTTTCGCCGCGTACTGCCGTACCGACTTGGCTTTGCGCCGAGGAAGGTTTCCGAGGGTGCCGTCCGATCCGACCACGAACTCGGCCATCCTCTAGTCGGCCGAATACTACAGATGTTGAGTCGGCGGGAATTGTCCAGGATTGCCGAACTGAGGCCTCTGCGAATGGGAGGAAGCTGTATGGCTGTGGCGCGGAAGGGCTAAGGTTTCCGCGTACACCTACCCACAGATTCCCTCGGACAAACCCTAAGGTCTCTTCGCCTTGGCCATCGCGGGCCGCGTCAAGGATGCTTAGGGGCCAACCGGGCAGAGTATCTTACATCGCGCCTGCCACGGATGAGCAGGTCTCCGCTTCGAGCGCGCGGCGAGCACGCCGCCGGACAATGCCGTGCCTGGATCATCACGCTACCGGCTCTGAAGCATTCTGGTCAGTTATGGTCAAATTGGCGTATGTCTGTTTCCGTTGTCGTCCCAGTTTTCAACTCTGAGAAAACGTTGCGGCCCCTTGTGCAGGCGCTGGGCGCTATCCCGGGGATCCGCCCTCTAGAGCTCATTCTAGTGAACGACGCGAGCCGCGATCGCAGTTGGGAGGTCATCCGCCAATTGGCCGCCGAACACGACTGGATCCGGGGCATCGACCTGTCCCGGAATTATGGGCAGCATAATGCGCTGCTCTGCGGAATTCGAGCGGCGACACACGACATCATTGGCACCATGGATGACGATCAACAGAACCCGCCCGAAGAACTACCGCGCATGTTGGCCAAGCTGCAGGAAGGCTACGACGTCGTCTATGGCACGCCGCAAAAGGAAAGCCACGGCTTTCTACGCAATCTGGCTACGCGCATCACGAAAATTGCCCTCCAGAGCACCATGGGCGCGGCCACGGCCCGCAGCGTGAGCGCGTTTCGGGTCTTCCGAACTCATCTCCGCGCCGCATTTTTGAACTATAATGGACCATACGTCTCCATCGACGTTCTCCTGACGTGGGGCACAGAACGCTTCGCCGCGATACCCGTGGTCAACAGACCCCGCACGATCGGCGCTTCCAATTACACGGTCGGAAAACTAATCGTCCACGCCATGAATATGGTGACCGGTTTCAGCACCTTACCGCTGCAGTTCGCCAGTCTCCTGGGCTTTGTGCTGACGTTGTTCGGAGCCTTGGTCCTGCTCTATGTCTTGGTGCGATACTTGCTACAAGGGACGAGTATGCCGGGATTTCCCTTCCTAGCATCTATCATTTCCATCTTTTCAGGCGCACAGCTATTCGCGTTGGGCATCCTGGGGGAGTACATAGCCCGGATGCACTCCCGGAGCATGGAGAAACCTAGCTACGCGATCCGGGCAACGACTGACGGAGAGTAGCACGGCACACACGCATTGACACATGCCTCTCGCCTCTGTTACCATCCTTGCTAATCGCGCAGCGCGATCCAACCAATCTATGCAGACGAACACGACGACTGATCCCTCCGCGCGGTACCGCATCCCGTTTAACAAACCCGGCCTTACGGGAAATGAATTGCGCTACGTAGCCGACGCCATCACCCTAGGGCACATTGCGGGCGATGGAACCTATACGCGGCGCTGTCATGCGATGCTCGAAGAGACATTGGGCGCCGCACGCGTCCTGTTGACTACATCATGCACGCACGCGCTGGAAATGGCCGCATTGCTCTTAAATATCCAGCCGGGAGACGAGGTTATTGCCCCGTCCTTCACGTTCGTCTCCACTGTCAACGCTTTTGTCCTACGGGGCGGCAGGCCTGTTTTCATCGACATCCGCCCAGATACCCTGAATCTGAATGAAGCGCAACTGGAGCCTCTTATCACACCACGTACGCGCGCCATTTTGCCTGTCCATTACGCAGGCGTCTGTTCTGAAATGGACACAATCCTGGAGATAGCGGAGCGCCACGGAATAGCAGTCGTGGAAGATAATGCGCACGGGCTTTTCGCCCGTTACAAGCAGAAGTACCTTGGCACCTTCGGCTGCATGGCAGCTCAGAGCTTCCATGAAACCAAGAATGTCATCTGCGGCGAGGGCGGCGCGTTAGTGATCAACGATTCCAAGCTCGAGGAGCGCGCGGAGATTGTCCGCGAAAAGGGCACTAACAGGAGCCATTTCTTCCGTGGACAGGTTGACAAGTACAGTTGGGTCGATATTGGTTCCAGCTATCTGCCTTCCGATATTCTGGCGGCATTTCTGTACGCGCAGCTTGAAAAATACGAGCAGATCACAGCCACACGAAAACGCATCTGGACATATTACTACAAGCATTTACACGAGTGGGCCTGTATGAATGACGTACAATTGCCGCACGTTCCGGCCCATTGTGAACAGTCGTATCACATGTTCTATCTGGTCATGCCTTCGCTGGCGGCGCGGCAGTCTCTCATCGAAAACTTAAAGGCGCACAGCATTCTTAGCGTTTTTCATTATCTGCCGCTGCACCTCTCGGTCATGGGCGTGCAGGCTGGCGGCCGCCATGGCCAGTGTCCGGTCACCGAGCGAGTCAGCGATTGCCTGCTACGCCTGCCCTTTTATAACGACCTTTCGGAAGCACAGCAGGCCGAGGTAGTAGGTGTCATCCGGCAGTTTAAGGTGGGCGCGATGTAAACAATTCTTGCAT
>OCTA010001178.1_pt1 | contig 24166 bp, 20 predicted proteins | sample 1538991 | NCBI WGS metagenome assembly OCTA01 (sample SAMEA3539302, study PRJEB22396) | soil metagenome | biome: tundra; feature: field; material: soil | place: USA | collected 2010-05 | depth 0.15 m | reverse complement strand
TCCGGCTTACCCGCCAAAGTCAACCTGATCGCCTGGAACCCCGGCCCCGGCATCGAGTACACGACGCCGCATCCCGAGACCGTGGAAACATTCCGCGCCATGCTGGCCGGCGAAGGCATTCCCGCCTACCTGCGCAAGCCGCGAGGACGCGACATCTACGCCGCCTGCGGGCAGTTGAAGCGGACGGTGGAGGGGTGAGGACGGAGCGTTGACCTGCTACTCGCGGTTCCCCATCCTTCCGGTTTTCCCGGAGAGGATGGGGAGTTCAGAGGATGATTCTGGTATGGACCTGAAAACCGTTTTTGGGTGGCTACTTGCCGGGAGGCATGAGTAGGGGCTTCACGCTGCCGCAGTCGGGGCCTTTGTAAACGGACGTGGACTCAACCGTCCACTCGACCGGCATTGAGTTTGGGCCGGCTCCCATCGTTCCAATAAAATGCACCTTGCCCTTGGCTGCGTTGCCGCCTGGCCAAGAGGACTCCATGGTCCCGTGGCCATTCGTCTTACCGGTGCAAACCATATCGGCGGTCATACTGTTGGCCTTCATCACGACGTTGGTGACCTGGCAATCGCCGCGGCTCTGCGGCATCGGGGCGCCGTACTTATCGATCATGGCCTGGGTAAGGCAAACCTGCATGGTGTGAGGGGCGCCGCCCATGGCAGCAAGGGCGCCTGGGGGCAAAGTAACTCCTGGGGGTATGGGCGATTGCTGCCAGGTCATGTTGGTGGTCATCTCCCACAGGCCGGGCATTCTAACGGCTTGCGCCAGGGCTACGATCGCCACGGTCAACAGGCAACAGCCTAACGTGATCCAAACTCGGGTCTTGCGCATGTTTCCTCCTGTTTGATCGCGCGGCGCAGACTCCTGGCCGCGCGGCTTAACTTTACTTCAACGCGGGAGCGGCGGGAAAGACAAATCTGTCAGCCTCATCGGGCGGGGGCGGTGCGTCCCAGAGCCAGCAGGGCGCCGGTCACGCGGCTGGCGGCGTGCCGAACCACGCTCTCTTCGCTGGCGAAGTCGCCGCCGATGCAGTGCACGCCCAGAGCCTCGATGCGTTCGATGTCGGGAGTGATGGGCGAGGCCCCCACGGCCGCATAGCGGGCCAGCGTTTCCGGCAAAAAGGGCGCGGTATTCACCAGCGCATAGTCGAAGATGGACGCGCGGGTGTGCTCATAAATCCGTTCGATGTGCTCGGAGGCGGTCAACCCCAGGCTCTCATTGGCCTGGGACATCAGGTTGCAGATGTAGACGCGGATGCCCCGAGCGCTGACCAAAGCCGCTGGGATGCCCTGCACGAGCAGATTGGTAATCAGTGAGGTGTAGAGCGAGCCCGGCCCCACGGTGATGAGGTCGGCGCGCTCGATGGCTTCCAGCGTCTCCGGCAGCGGCGCTGCGTCCGGTGGATCGAGCATGAGCTCCGCGATGCGTTTTTGGCTGGCGGTGATCTTGGTTTCGCCCCGCACCAGCGAGCCGTCGTCCATCCGGGCAACCAAGGTGGTGTTGGCGGTAGTGACCGGATAAATGCGGCCGCGGGTGGCTAATATCTTCGACGCCAATTGAATGGCTTGGCCAAAATCGCCTGTGATCTCAGTGAGCGCGGCAACAAACAGGTTGCCGAAGTTGTGCCCCTTCAGCGAGTCGCCGCCGCGAAAGCGATGGGCGAAGAGCCGGGCCAGCATATCCTCTTCTTCGCTGAGGGCCACCATGCAATTGCGCAGGTCGCCGGGGGGCAGCATGTTGAAGCCCTTGCGCAGACGGCCAGAGGAGCCGCCGTCGTCGGTCACGGTGACCACGGCGGCCAGGTCGGCGATCAGGCCCTGCGCCGCGGAAGGCTGGTTGGGTGCAGTCACGTGCCGGCGCAGCCCGCGCAACAGCGTAGAGAGGCCGGTGCCGCCACCGATAGCCACCACGCGCAAGGGCCGGGTCGCCGGGGATTCTCCGTTGTCTGCATCGAGCTGCGGGAACGAACCCCGATTGGGAGTCATCGACTGGAGCCTGTTCGTCATCAACTCCCCACCTGGCGGCAAAGCTTGGAAGGCTTCACGGAATCTCAGGGTATAGCAGCTCGGTAAAGCGCGGATCGTCCACCATGCTCTGGAAGTCGTTGTCAACGCGGGCCTGGAGCCGGTTCTTGGGGTTCAGTTCGATGGCCCGTGCAAGATGCATGAGGCAATCCTGCGAGCGCCCGGTGATCGAGTCCAGCAGGGCAAGCCCGTATAGGGCGTAGTCGGCCGCCGGATGATCGGCCAGAATGTTGCTGAACTGCTCGCGCGCCTCCTCGAAGTAGCCGGTATTCAACTGCGAGACGGCATAGTCGTAGTGCTCCTCAGGCGTGAGAAAGGTTAGCCTGGACCGCTCCAATTGGTGCTGGCAGGTTTGGATATACATCTGGCAGCGTTCCTTGATCTCGGGCAGAGCGGTGTGCAGTTGCTTTTCAAAAGCGGCCAGTGCCTTCTCGTATTTTCCCTGTTGCAGCAGTTGCACGGCTGCCTGATAGTGCTGGAAGACGGGCCCTGTGCCCGTAGGGGTGTGCCCGCCGCACTTGGCAGCCGCAGGAGGTATTTTTTTGCGGCTGGGCGCCGCGGATCGTGCCTCTTGCATCATGTGTTTGCCCGGAGCGCCCCTTCCTGAACGTACGGTTGAGCCGAACCGCTGGCGGTTGGAGACCTGCGTTTTGGAATTGCGCTACTAGGCCCTCTTTATACGCATAACCCCGCGTTCCGTCAAATGGGCAGCCGGGAAAGTGCGACCTAAGCGCGCCATTCTGTGCGAGTTTTCCGGTAGATGGCCGGGTTGAGCGAGGGGTCGTTGTACATCTTCAACTGCCGGTAAAGCTTGAAGCGCCGCGTGCCGGCCAGGGTCTCCGTCCACAACGCATCCAGGCAGCCGGCCAGGTCTGCGCGCTGCTGTTCGAGGATGGCTAACCGCTCGCGGTTGCGCTCGGCGTGGCCTGCGGGCGCGTCCTCGCGCTCGGCCTCTTCGCGCGTGTGGTAGATCTTCAGCGCCAGGATCGAGAGCCGGTCGACGATGAGGCCCGGCGACTCGGAGTGCAGTGGAGCCCCTGGGTTGGGCAGCCCCTCGGTTTCAAGCCAGCCGAGCAGCGCACGGTCCAATTCCTCGGCCAGGTCGTTGCGGCGCTGGTTGGTCAGGTCCACGCGGCGCTTCACCCCAGCTAGGTCGGCGTCGGTTGCGCCGGGAGCGCGGGCTTCGTCCTCGATGTGCCACAGGTCGAAGTTGGCGCGATGCTGGCGGGCGACGGCGGCGAGCCAATCCGTTGGCGCGGCCTCGGTTCCCTTGCTCGGCTCCTGATGCCACGCGCGGGTCCGTTGGTCTTGCAGGGCTACGATTGCGTTTGCTGAAAGCATCCTCAACATTCCTTGGCGAAGCATAGGCCGGTTGCACTCGCAACGTCTATGGTACCCCACCCAAAAACCCGAAGCCCTGCTCGAAAGAATCATCAAGGCCAGTTCCAACGAAGGCGACCTCGTCCTCGATCCTTTCTGCGGCTGCGGCACCACCGTCCAGGTCGCCCAGCGCCTCAATCGCCGCTGGATAGGCATCGACATCACCCACCTGGCCATCGGCCTCATCAAGAAGCGCCTCTCGGACGCCTTCGGGCCGGAGATCAAAGCCACTTACGATGTAATCGGCGAGCCGACGGACTACGCCGGGGCTGCGGCGCTGGCCGCCGAAGACAAGTACCAGTTCCAGTGGTGGGCGCTGGGGCAGGTGGGCGCGCGGCCCGCCGAGCAGAAAAAGGGCGCGGATCGCGGAATCGACGGGCGGCTCTACTTCCACGACGACGACTCTGGGCAGTCGAAGCAGATCGTCTTTTCTGTCAAGGCGGGCGGCGTCACCGTCTCTCAGGTTCGCGACCTGGTGGGAGTGCTCGACCGCGAGAAGGCACAGATCGGCGTCTTCATCTGCTTCGAGGAACCCACCAAACCCATGCTCCGCGAGGCCGCCGAGGCGGGGTTGTACAAATCATCCGACGGCACCACCTACCCCAAGCTGCAAATCCTTACCATTCAGAAGATACTTGACGGCAAGCAGCCCGAGTATCCGCTGCACCGCCGCGACGCAACCTTCAAGAAGGCCCCGCGCAGCCGCCCCGCCGTCGCTGAAAACCTCACCCTGCCGCTCCTGCCTACCGAATAAAGCCCTTCAATAACCCTAAGCGCAAACTCGGAAACCCAGGTGTCAGGGCACGATTTCAATCGTGCCGAAAAGCCAAAAAACGACGCGGGCTTCAGCCCCTGCGGAATGTTTTTCGGAGGGAGCAGGGACCTTCAGGTCCCTGAATGCCGATCCACAAAGAGAATGGCTTTAGCCACGGGCTCTTCGCCTCCCCTAAGAAATCAACTTTTCTCGTAGCCGGTTTGCATATGAATTACTTCTGTTGACGCACAATCATTTCATAGAGCAATTCACAACTTGAGCGGCGCCCAGAAAACTTCTGTAACCCATTTGTTATGAATAATCTGCAAAGAACTCCCGCCGAATCAAGAATTTAGCGCGAAGCCCCTGCCGCATCTGTTGAAAACAAAGTATTTCCTTGCAGAAATAGGGTGGGGTAGGGAAAGGACCGCAATGTCTCACGAGTGCCGCCACATCATGCCCTACGGAGCCAAGTGCCATGCGCCTGCTCTGCGAGGCAAGCCGTATTGCTACTTTCACACCCGCCTCCACCGCTTTGCCGCGGAGCCGCCCATAGCCCCGGACGGGGCCCTCAGACTTCCCATCCTCGAAGACCGCAGCGCCATTCAGATCGCCCTCGCCCAGGTTCTCGATGCCCTTTGCTCCTTCCGCCTCGACCCGCGCCGTGCCGGCCTCCTTCTCTACGCCCTCCAGATTGCCTCGCAAAATGTCTAACGTCACCTCGACATCATCCCAATTTCAGCGGTGGAATCCATGACCCACACCGCCAGCGGCGAGGAACTCGGCCCCGAAGAGTGCACGTGCGACGCCCCTGAAGATTGCGTCAACTGCCCCGACCGGGACACTTGCGAAGACTACGAGCCCGAAGAGGACGAGGAGGAAGACTGAGCCTACCGAAGGTCTTCATCTAAAATCGATGCGGGAGCAAACATGGAAAAGAAAGGTCAGTATCCGCATCGCCGGTGGAATCCGCTGCGGCAGTCGTGGGTGTTGGTTTCGCCTCACCGCACCCAGCGCCCCTGGCAGGGCGAGGTGGGCCAGAAGGCCGCGCCCTCGGGGGTTTCTCACGATCCGCAGTGTTATCTTTGCCCCGGCAACCAGCGGGCGGGCGGAGCCGTGAATCCGGCGTATGACGGCGTTTTTTCTTTTGTAAACGATTACGCCGCCCTGCTGCCCGACTCCCCCGCCCCGACCGATGCGCCGGTTTCTCCGCTGATGGTGGCCGAGCCCGCACGCGGTTTGTGCAAGGTGCTCTGCTACCATCCCGACCACAGCCTGACCCTGGCCCGCATGACCCGCGAAGAGATTCGCCCCGTGGTGGATGCCTGGACGCGCGAATACCTCGAACTGGGCGGCCTGGAATGGATCGAGTACGTACAGATCTTCGAGAACCGCGGGGCCATGATGGGCGCCAGCAACCCTCATCCGCACGGCCAAATCTGGTCCACCGGCTTTGTGCCCGACGAACCGGCCGCCGAGACCCAGGCCCAGCGCGACCACCTTGCCCGCACCGGCCACTGCCTGCTCTGCGACTACGTGGAGGCCGAGCGGCTGGCCCCAGTAGATCAGGGCCGCGTGATCTTCGAGAACGAGCATTTCATGGCCCTGGTCCCCTGGTGGGCCGTCTGGCCGTTCGAGGTGCTGCTGGTCAGCCGCCGCCACCTGGGAGCGCTGCCCGAGTTGAACGGCGACGAACGGGATGGACTGGCCGACGCCCTGAAGCGCCTGACCACCCGCTTCGACAATCTTTTTGAAACCAGCTTTCCCTACACAATGGGCTTCCACCAGTCGCCGACGGATTCTGCAGCGCACCCGGAGTGGCATTTCCATGCGCACTTCTATCCGCCGCTTCTGCGCTCGGCCACGGTCCGCAAGTTCATGGTGGGCTTTGAGATGCTCGGTATGCCCCAGCGGGATATTACCCCCGAAGACGCAGCCCAACGGCTGCGCGCCTGCTCCGAACAGCATTTCTGGCCCAGAGACTGACAGGCGATCTGGCCGTGAGCCCGAGGCTGGCTGATCTGCAGCTGGCGGGTTTGCGGCCGGATGGGAGTGTGGTGAGCTCGCTGGGGCTCGAACCCAGGACCCACGCCTTAAAAGGGCGTTGCTCTACCTACTGAGCTACGAGCTCGTTCAAGGCCGCTGATTCCAAATTATCACAGGGCGGGGTTTGCCGCCCCAACAACTGGCGGGCGCTAAACCGGGCGGGCGCCAAACCGGCTTGCACCCTGACGAATATCTCAAGCCGCGATTGGACAATCCTCGCTGTACTCCGCTCTCTACCCGTTTGCACCTCGGTGCGGCCCGGCGGCGCGGACAGCTTCTGGCGCGTCGAACTGTTGGAAGTTGGCTTCGAAGCGGACGGCCAAGTCGGCGGCGTGCCGGTCGTAGGCCGCTTTGTCGGCCCATGCGTTGCGCGGATTGAGGACCTCCGCAGGCACACCGGAGCAGCTCACAGGAATGTGCAACCCGAACGCCGGTTCGGTGACGAATTCCACATCATCGAGGTGGCCGTTGAGGGCTGCGCTGACCAGTGCTCGGGAGTGCTTGATGCTCATGCGCTTGCCGACGCCAAATTTGCCGCCGGACCAGCCAGTGTTCACGAGCCAACAGGCAGCCTGGTGCTGCTTGAGGCGTTTGCCGAGCATCTCCGCGTAGACCCGCGGGGCTAACGGCAGAAATGGCGCGCCAAAACAGGCTGAAAACTCAGGCACCGGGTCCGAGCCCATGCCGGCTTCGGTTCCGGCGAGCTTGGCCGTATAGCCCGACAGGAAGTGATACATCGCCTGCTCGGGGGTGAGGCGCGCGATAGGCGGGAGCACGCCGAAGGCATCCGCGGTGAGAAAAAAGACGTTGGGGGGGTGCCCGCCGACCCCTGGGACGACGGCATTCTCAATGTAGCCGACCGGATATGCGGCGCGGGTGTTCTCGGTGAGTTGGATATCGGTGTAATCGGGCTGGCGGGTGGCCGGGTCGAGGATCACGTTTTCGAGCACCGAGCCGAAGCGGATGGCGTTGTAGATCTGCGGCTCTTTCTCTTCGCTCAGGTCTACGCATTTCGCATAGCAGCCACCTTCAAAGTTGAAGATGCCGGTTGCGCTCCAGCCGTGCTCGTCGTCGCCGATTAGACGGCGGGCCGGGTCGGCGGAGAGCGTGGTCTTGCCGGTGCCCGAGAGGCCAAAGAAGAGAGCGGTGACGCCATCGGCGCCCACATTGGCCGAGCAGTGCATGGGCAGCACGTCGCGGCTGGGGACCAGGAAGTTCATCACGCCGAAGATCGATTTCTTCATCTCGCCGGCGTACTTTGTGCCGCCGATGAGGATGATTTTGCGGGTGAAATCGGCAAGGATGAAGGCCCCGGAGCGGGTTCCGTCGCGCTCTGGCACAGCCTGGAACTCGGGGGCGGCGACGACGGTGAACTCAGGCGCATGTGCCGCCAAATCAGCAGCTTCCGGCCGGACAAAGAGCTGGCGGACAAACAGGGCGTGCCATGCGTACTCGGCGATGACGCGGATGGGCAGCCGGTAGGCCGGGTCCGCCCCGCAGTAGAGATCCTGGACAAAGAGATCGCGCGAGCGCATGTGCTCGAGAACCCGCTCGAGCAGGGCGTCAAAGCGCTCCGGGGAGATGGGCTGGTTCACCTTTCCCCAGTGGACCGGGACGTGGGTGACCTCGTCGTCGACGGTGAATTTGTCTTTGGGACTGCGGCCGGTTCGCGGGCCTGTGGTTGCCACCAAGGCTCCATTGGCCGCCAGGCGGGCCTCGCCGCGCATCAATGCGGTCTCAATCAGTTGCGCAACCGGTGTGTTTGCGTGCACTTGCGGCCCAGACGCCAAGGCCTGTACTGCCTCCGCTATCGATAAGCTCACCATGGATAGAAATCCTTCCGTGTGGAAAATACTGAAAAGAGAGAGATAAGCTATTGTGCCATTGCGGAAGCCAGTTGTCAGGTTTTTGTTGTCAGTCGTCAGCGGCACGGGGTTGGAGGTCGGCGAGCCAGCGACGGGAGCAATCTGTCGGCCAGCGAGGCCACAAAAGAAGCGAATTTTTCACTTTGCAGAAATGTCGGCTTGCAGGTGGTCAGAAAGCCGTGAAAGTCGGCCTGGCGGTCTCCAGATTTGAGCAGAATGTCGTGGCGACGGCCGTTTTGCAGAGAATTCATCCTCGTTTTTCTACATTTGAAAGTAGGACAGGCGACTCGCCTGGAGGAAGAGGGGACGATGCGAGCAGAGGAGCGGGATTCGGCGCGGAGAAAACTGGACACGGAGATGCGGCCTTTCCGGCAGGCGCACAGGCAGAAGCACCCGACGCAAGAGTTGCTGCGGGCGGTGCGGCAGGCGCTGGGCATTCCGGCGGCGGAGATCGCGCGGGAGATGGGGGTGAACCGTTCGGTGCTTTTCCGGCTGGAGCAGAGCGAGGCAAGAGGAGCGATTTCGATGGACGCAATGACGCGCGTGGCGGAGGCCATGGGTTGCACGGTGGAATACGGGGTGGTGCCGCGCAGGGGGAAGACACTGGAAGATCTGGCGGAATGGCGGAGGTGGAAGAAGCGGCTGGGAAGGAGTAGGGGAATAGGGATCAGGGAACAGAGATCGCGGAACAGATAGACGGCGAGTCAGCAAGTTGGCAAGTTGGCGGGCAGGGAGCGCATCCCAGCTCTAAGAATCGAGACCGGGGGCATCCGGCACCCGGCCAAAAACGAAGACGCCAGAGACCGGAGTCTCTGGCGCCTCAATGCAGTGAACTCGCAGGTTACTCGGACCATGCATCGTCCCGTTCAGCCTTGCAATGAGGCTCCGAGTTTCCTCGAAACCTGCATCTTCCGGCTGTGCCGGCGATGGATCTTCGAGTTTCCTCGAATCTCGCATCCTTCGGCGGTACCGGTGGTGAATCTTCGGGTTGCCCCGAATCTTCGCTCCTCCAGCGGCGCCGACGATGAGTCTTCGGGTTACCCCGAATCCTGCATCTTCCGGCTGTACCGACGGTGAGTTTCCGGGTTGCCCCGAATCCTCGCTCCCTCGGCTGCACCGGCTGATGGATCTTCGAGTTTCCTCGAATCTCGCACCCTCCGGCGGTGCCGTCTATGCGTCTTCGGGTTGCCCCGAATCCTGCATCTACGGCTGGGTCGATGATGAATCCCCGGCTTGACTCGAACTTTGCACCCTCGGGCTAGGCCGCGGATGAATCTTCGTGTCCAATCGGGTCTTGCACATTCCCGCCTGACTCTGGATGCATTCTCAATCTCAATCCGTCATTCCACATACCGGGCAAGCCGGCCATGTACTGCCGAGTTCAATCGAATTCTGCATCTTCCTGCCAGGCTGGAACTGCGTTTCCAATTCCCTACAGGGTCACCAACTGATATGGAGAGTAGGATGGTTCAACCTGTGGAAGCAAGTGCAAAAAGCAGACAAATCTGTGGATTTCACAAGTCTTGGTGCATAAATCGATGCAGTCGGAGCGCCAACTAGATCAGTTTCAGTGCAGATAGGACGCAACCTTTAGATGCGGCCAGGCGTGTAACATGGTCCGGCTAGAACGGAACCAGAGTAAGCGTGCCCTTGCAGAGAGTCTTCTGGGTGGCTTTTTCTTAAGGAAAAAGCCACTTGGCGGACGCGCTTTCGGGGTACATCTACTCTGGTTCCGCTGTAAACTCCTGGATTGTCGATCAGGTTTCGAGACGGGGACTTGAGCGCGGCTTACGCCGCGTATACGATCTTTCAAATTGGAGTGGGTGTTGGTGGCGCGGCTAAAGCCGCGCCCTTTCAAAACAAGGAAAAGCAAACGCGGGTCCTTCGACTCGCTTCGCTCGCTCAGGATGACAGCCTGGAATCAGGCGCAGGATTGCAAATCGGCGGAATGTTGCAAGCCTTTGACAGAGCGCACTGGGGCTATGCAATCACCGGCAGCGTGGGCATTTCGCCTAACTCTTTGGCTTCGGCTACTACGGCGTCGAGATGGGAGAGGACTTCGGGGACGGTCATGGTGTAGATTTCGCGGCGGGAGTCGTAGCCTTCTTCAACCAACTGCTTGAGGTAGCGGCCGGCGATCTGGGCGGCTAGCTGGTCGGTGATGACCTTGCCGGCGCGCTGCTTCTGCTCAACCCAGGCGGTGCAGGGCAGGGCGATCCACATGGGCCGGTCGTTGACGTCGAAACGAACATCGACGGCGTCGGCATGGCGGGTGGCGATAGCGACGATGGTGCCCTTCCAGCGGCAGTGGAGGTCTTCGCCGCTCCAGCGGTCAGATACGTGGAAGTCTTCGTACATGCAACTAGGGTATCGTTCCAGCCGGGCAAGAGCAAGGGGCAGGGGCTTGATAGGTCGCGGGCGGAGCGGGAAACTGCTCATCTTGCGCTTGACCCCGCGTGGATTGCGCAGGCTGCAGCCGACAGCGCAGGTTCCTGTGGCCGGTTTGGTTACCGCCGAATAAGAAACTCTGGACCCGCTCGCATGTGGTGGTGGCGGTGGGGCGGTCGCTGGCTTTGCTCACGCGGTATACTGAGTGGCTGAGCAGCGGGGTTGAGTGAAGAAGGGATTTGGCAAGGGATTGATGTGGCCGCGGCTGGTCTTCGGGTCGAACGACCTCGAAGCAGGGAGCGGGCTGACGGGCAAAGGTCATTTCAAATCGACAACGGGGAAGATAACACGGGGTGACAGACATGAAGTTATGGGGCGCGATTTTAGGGTTGGCATTATTTGTCAGCGTGGGAGCAGCTCAGACACTGAACTGCAATCTACAGGATTACAAAAGCATCGATGGCGTCAAGGCCGTGGCAAGCGGCAACGCAGTCGAGTTGTCCTGGCAAGGTGAGCAGGGGCAGCAGTTGCGGGCGCGGTTCACGCTGCGCGACGGTCAACCTCTGATCGAGGAACTTGCAGCGCGGAAGACTGGCGGCCCATGGATCATGCTCGGGAAGGATCTGACTCCGCAGTTTGAGGTAACGACGGGCCGGCGCCGCATCTCTATTACAGAGCTTAGCATCCTCAAGAAGTTAGGCAAGGATACACCGGAGAACGAGGAAGAGTACAAATGGAATGTGTTCTGGGACGCACCTCTGGTCGTTCCCGGACACAGTCATTTGGCGGGTCCGCCACGGGCCGCCAGCGAGATAGCACGCGCGTCGGTGAGCTACAAGTCCGATAGCTGCGCTGTGAAGACCGATGGCGACCGGGTGAGTGTGACGTTCAACGGACTAACTCTCGGGCTGTTTGCCGGAGACCTGCAATTCACCGTTTACAAGGGCTCGAATCTTCTGCGGCAGGAAGCGCTGGCCAAGACCGATGCGCCCGACGTGGCCTATATCTACAAGGCCGGTCTGAAGGGCTTCTCGATCAAGGACGATACGAAGGTGGTCTGGCGCGATACCTCGCAGGTATGGCAGGAGTATGACTTCGGCGGCGAGGCCAATCAAGAGGCGGTGAACGTGAGAGCACGCAACCGCCTGGAGATTCTGGATGCCGGCGTTGGATCGCTCGCGATTTTTCCACCACCCCACAAATTCTTTTTCGCGCGCGAGAACGAGGTGAACCTCGGCTACGTGTACTATCGCAAGGACAATGACAGTTCATTTTCTCTTGGCGTCATGCAGCCCGAGAGAGGTGAGGGCTACGCTCCGTGGGGAGTGACCGACGAAGTGTGGAACCGCCGTGTGCATGTGGCGCGGGAACAGATCGAGAATTATGCGCTCTACAACGCGCCCGCTGGCACCGTGCAGCACATGGCCGTGTACTACTATCTGAGTCCGACTGGCGATCATGCAACGCAGCAGGCTGTCCTGGCCTATACGCACGACGATGTTTACAAACCGGTACCGGGCTTCAAGACTGTAACAGGCCACTTTCATCTTGAGTTGAACGAGATGATTCGCGACCGCGGGGCTTCGGATTACATGCCCACGTGGGCGCCTGTATTTCGCGGGTTGGGAATCAACATTGTTTATCTTGGAGACTTTCACGACGACTCCGACTTCGCCGATCCCGGCCCAAAGCGATTCATGGAGCAGAAGCTCTATTTCGAAGGGGCGCGACGGCTCTCCGACAAGAATTTTCTGGTGATTCCGGCCGAGGAAGCCAACGCGTATCTTGGCGGCCACTGGTACCTCATGATGCCAAAGCCGGTTTACTTCAGCCACGCGGAGCCTCGCCCCGAGGGACAGTCGTTTGAGGAGAACGATCCTGTCTACGGCCATGTGTATCACCTGGGGTCGGCGGACGATGTGATGAAGATGGTGAATAAGGAGCAGAGCATTCTATGGACAGCTCACCCGCGCACCAAGAGTTCGGCAATGTATCCCGATATGTACAAGGACAAGGATTACTTTCTCAGCGACCGGTTCATTGGGGAGTCGTGGGAATCGCTGCCCGTGGATTTATCGCAGAAGCGAATGTGCGAGGTTCGCTGTTTCGGGGTGAACGACGACATGAGCAACTGGGCGCCCAAGCCGAAGTTCATGCTTGCGGAGGGCGACACCTACATGAAGGTTCCGGGCGATGAGACTTATCCGATGCTAGCCATCAATTACCTGAAGCTCGACAAAGTGCCGGCCTACAATGAGAGTTGGGCTCCGGTGGTCGAGGGACTTCGCGAGGGCAACTTCTTCGGCACGACAGGCGAGATATTGTTTCACAAATGGGGAATCGAGGGCTCCGGCGCGAAGAGCATCTACACAGGCAGCATTGAGTACACCTTTCCACTTGAGTTCGCTGAGCTGGTATGGAGCGACGGATCGAAGGTCGAGCGCCAGATCGTCAAGTTGACCGACACTGAACCGTTCGGGACGAAAACCTTCAGGATTCCCTTCGACGCGAACGGCAAGAAGTGGATTCGATTCGATGTGTGGGATTCCGCGGGAGACGGCGCGTGGCTGCAACCGGTTGCGCCAAAGTGACAGATGAACGCAGGTAATTGATCCGGCGCTATTGGAATGCAACAGCTAAGCCCACCCTAGAGCGGCACCAGAGTAAGCGTGCCCTTGCAGAGAGTCTTCTGGGTGGCTTTTTCTTAAGGAAAAAGCCACTTGGCGGACGTGCTTTCGGGGTACATCTACTCTGGTTCCGTTGTAGCCGCAAAAACAGAGACGCGGCGAGCGCGCCCGGAGTCAAACTACGCTCCTCATGACTGGGGCGGGATCGATTCGCTAAGTCTTTGACAAAAACAGCAAGTTAGCCCCCGCTTCGCGGGGATAGCAAGTTAGCAAGTTGGCGGATTAGTGAGACTTGCGATGGCCTCTGCCTGCCGTTCATTGCCGTCTTAACTCGCTGCGAGGAGTCAAGCCGCTCGGGATGACGGCGTTTTGGTGGCGCAACCGTTATGGGCCGGATCAATAGTTAAACAAAAGGGGAAGGAACCCTTGAGATTGGATAAACAAATGTGGAACGGGGTCTTCGGATTTATATGCGTGGGAGGCATGGTCATGGTATCAACCATTTCACACACACAGACCTCTGCAGCGGCGAAGCCGGTGAACGGCGGAGGGGCCAGCGCCCCCGAGGCGGAGGTGTGGATGTTCGATCAGACCAGCGCCCTGGGTGGACATCCGGTAACTGTGCTTGGTTATCCGCACGCGATCGAAACACCCTATGGCAAGGCAGTGGAGTTCAACGGTGTGGACGATGCGCTTTTTGTGGGCGTTCATCCACTGGCAGGGGTTTCCACGTTCACATGGGAAGTCATCTTCAGGCCTGATGCGGACGGCGCGCCGAAGCAGCGTTTCTTTCACCTTCAAGAGCAAGACCCGCAGACGGGCAAGGACACAGACAATCGAATGCTTTTCGAGATCCGGATCGTGGATGGGCAATGGTGCCTGGATAGCTTCGCAACGACAGCCGGACAAAAGAAAACACTGCTGAATTGCAAGCTGCCGCACCCGCTTGGTAAATGGTATCGAGTTACGGCTGTCTATGACGGCAAGGAGTTCAGGAATTACGTGGATGACGAGCTTGAGGGTGCAGGCGACCTGAAGCTAGGTCCGCAACTCGCAGGGCATTCATCCGTTGGCGTTCGAATCGATAAGAGGGACTACTTCAAGGGTGCGATTCTGATGGCAAGGATGACTCGACGCGCGCTTCCATTGGAGCAATTCCTGAAGATGCCGCCCTGGTGGCGAGCCAGCTTGGCAAGTGAAGGATTGCGAACGGGTCTTTCATGCATTTGATGGATGCTCCGTCCCACCCTTTGCAAGAAGCCGCGAAGGATGGGGCACCCATGTTAACTGTTCACCGCAGCCGCTTTGACGGGCCGGAAGAGCCACACCAGCAGCAGCGAGAAGAGCAGGCCGCCGACTGTGAACTTGAGCCAGATGGGGGCTTGCGAAGGGGAGAAGAAGCCCTCGAGGCAGCCGGCGATGACCAGCAGGGGAATGATGCCGGAGACCAGGCGGGTGGCTTCGATGCCGCCGCGGGCTACCGATTCCTTCCAGCGCAGGGCGCCGGGGAAGAGCATGGCGTGGCCGAGGCGGAAGCCCGCTCCGCCGGCGATGAGGATGGAGGGCAGCTCGAGGGATCCGTGGGGCGCGACAAAGCTCCACAGGGCCAGCGACATTCCATATTGATGGCAGGCCGCGCCGATCACGCCCAGCATCATGCCGTTGAAGAAGAGATAAAAGAAGGTTCCCAGCCCGAAGACGATGCCGCCGGCGAAGATGGCAAAGCACACCGAGAGGTTGTTGGTCATGATGTGGCTGGTTTCCATGGGCGCGATGGACACGATGGATTCGGTCCACATCCGGTGGCGCTCCATGGTGGCGATCATCTCCGGGCCGACGAAGTGGCGCATGAACTCCGGGCGCGCGCTGGTGAGCACCGCGCCCAGCACGCCCCAGGCCACGGAGACAAGCACAGAAGCCAGCACGAAGCCGATCTGCTGCTGAAAGATGGCCGGATACTCGTCGCGCAGGAAACGGAAGAGCGTGAGAAGATTCGTCTTGCGGCCGGAATAGATGATATGGTGGGCGCGAGCCAGCAACTGATTCACATGCTGCGCGTAGCTGCGGGCGGTCGCGTCTTGCCGCAGCACCGAGAGATCGGCGGCCACCTGCCGATAGAGCAGTGCCATCTCCTGCAATTCGGCGCGGGAAAGCTGTCCCAGTCCGCTGCGATCGGATTGGGACAAGAGGGAAGACAGCCGGTCCCAATGAGGCCGCCGCTTCTGAATCCACTGGTTTGAGAGGATTTTCGCCATGAACGTGAGTTCTGACCAGCTTAGCATCGAAACGCCGGAACTGGTGGCGATCGAGATGCCCCTGGCGGGGATCGGCAGCCGCTTTATCGCGCTTCTGGTCGATTATCTGATCTGGGGCGCGGGGTTGCTGGTGCTTGGCGTGGTGTTCGCGGTATTTTTGCCCGGCATCAAGGCATTCTCAAAGATCTCAGCGCAATGGGCCACTGCTATCGGCATTTTCTTCGTCTTCCTGCTGCAGTGGGGCTACTTCACGCTGTTTGAGGCGTTCTGGAACGGGCGCACTCCCGGCAAGCGCGTGGCCCGGATTCGTGTCATCCAGCGCTCGGGCCGGGCTATCGGGCTGTTCGAGTCGATGGCGCGCAATCTTGTCCGCTATGTGGATCAGATTCCCCTTTTTTATGCGGTGGGGGTGATCGCCATGTTCGCCTCCCGCCAGCATCAGCGGCTGGGCGACCTGGCTGCCGGCACACTGGTGGTGAGGGATCGCGAACAGGAGAGCCCTCTGTGGGGCGATTCGGGCTCGCGCACCTTCACCGCGCAGATATTTCCGGTGAGGGTTTCGATCCCCGAACCCCATACCGCTTTCACCCTGCCGGCGACGGGGATCGCCAAGCTATCGGCGGCCGACCTGGAGGTGCTGGAGGGATTCTTTGCCCGGCGGTTGGATATGAGCCTTGCGACTCGTCAGGCTTTGGCCCTGCGCATCGCGTCCGCCATCCAGGCGAAGTCTGGGCTGGAACAGCCGGCGGGCGCCAGTACCGAGACCTTTTTGGAGGCCACGGCGCGGCAATTGCGGGATATTGCGCGGATGCTGTAGAGGATCGGAGCGGCTTGGGAGATGGTGTGATGCCGTAGGCATGCTCGGGTTCCATCCTTCGAGCAAAAAACGCTCGAAGGATGGGCACCCGGCCAGATAGCAAGGGTTACGAAAGGGCTATGGACTTTAGTAATGTGGGGTCTTCACACACGGACAAATGAGAGGGCGATCGATGGGCCAGACTCAATGAGCCAGAATGGCCTCGTTGCCGAGGATGCGGTAGAGTGTGGAGCGGCTGATGCACAGTTGACGGGCGGCGCGCAGCTTGTTGCCGCGGTTCAGGTCGAGCACGTATTGCACGTGCTGGCGGATGACCCCATCGAGAGTCAAGTTGTCGGTTCGACTGGCAGGCTGCAAATCCGGCGGCGTCTCCTGGCTGGTGGGCAGGGCCAGGTCGTCGGCCCGGATGACGCCATTGACGGCTTCGAGCAATGCCGTTTCCAGCACGGAGGCCAGCTCGCGCACATTTCCCGGCCAGTTGTGCTGCAGAAGCCGGGCAAGGGCGCCGGGCCCGAGCATGACGGGGCGCTGCTGGTAGCGGTTGCAGATGCGTTCAAGCAGGAACTGGGCGAGCGGGGCGATATCTTCGCGGCGCTGGCGCAACGGGGGAATGGCGAAGCGGACGGCGGAGAGCCGGAAGGCCAGGTCGGGCAGAATGAGCCCCTGGCCGACCATCTGGCGCAACGGGGTCTGCGAGGAGGCCAGCACCACGGCGCGCCCCGGCGGGCGGTCCTGGAGCGCCTTGAGAACACCCAGCAGCAGCCCCTGGCCGGGAGGGGCCAGCAGATCCACTCGATCGAGATAGGTAAAGCCTCCGAGCGTGGCCGGGTCGGCGTCGGAGACCAACCATTCACGGGCATCGCGTCTCTGGAAGCTCGACCCAGCCAGCGGTGAGCGGCTGAAGAGATAGCGGGCCAAGGTCTGCTTGCCGGTGCCGTGCTCGCCATCGATGGCGGCCACCTGCAGATGGGGCGCGGTCATCTCTGCCTGCATGAGCAACTTGCGCCAGACCGCGCTGACGCCCACAACCTGCGTTGAGAGTGTGGAGTCTACGCCCACAAGCGTGAGGCCGGAGACGGAGGGCTGGGGCTGGACTTGAGCGGCGCTCTGCATGGATCTCAACGTGCCTCGCCTCCTTGGCCCAAAGCGGCGGTACTGGGCCAACAGAGATCTTATCGGCGCTGCCTCAAGAAACATGAACCGAAGAGATTGGGGCATCTCTCCGGTCCGGGGTGCGAAAACCTTCGTGTATTGCGGGCGTTTGCGTTGGTTTTAGCGGAAGCGTTTGGAGGGCTCGTCGGAGAAGATTTCGCCGTCGCGGATATGCACGACGCGATGGGCGTACTCGGCGATGTCCGGCTCGTGGGTGACCAGTACGATGGTGTTGCCATTGGCGTGCAAGGTGTCGAACAGCGCCATGATCTCGAGGCCGGTCTTGGAGTCCAGGTTGCCGGTAGGCTCGTCGGCCAGGATGATCGAGGGCCGGTTGACCAGCGCCCGGGCGATGGCCACACGCTGGCGCTGGCCGCCGGAGAGCTCGTTGGGCTTGTGATACATGCGCGATTCCAGGCCGACATCGGTGAGCGATTCCTTGGCGCGGGCGATGCGCGCCGCCGCGGGAGTGCCGTTGTAGATCAGCGGCAACTCCACGTTATGGAGCGAAGAGGCCCTGGCCAGCAGGTTGAAGGTCTGAAAGACGAAACCGATCTCCTTGTTGCGGATGCGCGCCAACTGGTCGTCGTCCAGTTCGCTGACCAACTGGTCGTTCAGCCAATAGCGGCCCTTGGAGGGGGTATCGAGGCAGCCGATGAGGTTCATCAGCGTCGACTTGCCCGAGCCGGAAGGGCCCATGATGGCCACGTACTCATTGTGCTTGATGCGCATGGAGACGCCGCGCAGCGCCTGCACCTGCTGCTCGGAGCCCATATCGTAGGTGCGCCACAGATCCTCGACGACGATGACGTCGCCTTGCGGCCCAGTCGCGGGTTGCACAAGTTCTTCGCTGCGTAAGCTGTCCAGAGCCATCCGAATCTCATCCTTTGCCTGTTGCCGTGGTCTTGAAAGGGCACGGTTTTAGCCGTGCCGTAGAACGCCAAGGTTAGATCGCGGCTTTAGCCGCCGAGGGAATGCAAATAACAAGAAAATACAATCCACCGGGGGCTAAAGGCCTGAATTCTTTTTCCCTGTCTGCCTGCGCGGATTCTGTCGGGGCTAAAACCCCGACCTACCAGCCGCGCTCTTTCAAAACAGTCAAATCCTCACCCCAATGAGTTGTTCCGCAGCCTGCAAGGCCCGTACCCTTCACTCACGTCCAAATCATTGGGCGCTTCTCAACCGTTCCCATCTTACGAGTTTCCGCCGGAGGCCGGTAGGACCGGTTTGGCGGTGTCCCGCTTCACCAGCGCGTTGCTCTTCAGTGCGCGCAGGGTCTTGAACGGGCCGGTAACGATCTCTTGCCCATCGGCAAGGCCGGTGAGCACCTCGATGTCGGTAGCGCCGGTGATGCCGGTGGTCACGGGGACGAACTTGGCCCGCAGCTTGCCTCTTGCGTCCTTATCGACCACATAAACTCCTTGTATCGGCACGCTCTTGGCGGCAGGGGTGGTCGGACCCGAAGCGGCTTCCACGCCGCCCTGGCCCTTGGGCTTGTCGTCATCCGGGTTGTGCATGGTCAGCGCCTGGATAGGCAGCGACAGCACGCTGGCCTTGTGGGCCGTGGTGATTTTGGCGGTGGTGGAGAGTCCGGGGCGCAGCTCGCTCGATGGCGTGTCCAACGTGACCACAACCTTGAAGTCCTTGGCCTCTTCGGTGCCGGTGGTCGACTGCGAGGTGGCGATGCCGGTGGAGCGCAGCAGCGCCTGGTCGCCCACGAGGGTGACGCGTCCCTTGAAAACCTTGCCGGGCAGGGCATCGACGGTGACATCGGCTGGCTGACCGAGCTGAATATTGACGATGTCGGTTTCGTCCACCTTTACCTCGGCGGTCACGATGCTCATGTCGGCCAGGGTCATCAGCGTGGAGCCTTCAGCATTTTGAATCCCTTCCACCACTGTCTCCCCTTCGCGGATGGGCTCGTTGGTCACGATGCCGTCAAACGGGGCGATGGCGATGGTTCTGTCGAGAAGATCCTGATTGAAGCGAAGGCTGGCTACCTGGGTTCCCAGGCGACCGCGGGCCGAATCGGTCTGCGCCTTGGCCTGGTTGAGTCCTGCCATGGCCTGGGCCACTGAAGCCACATCGGTGTCGTAGGCGGCCTTTTTGGCGTCGAAATCCTGCTTGGCCATAATCCCGGCAGTGTAAAGGCCCTGGGCGCGCTCCCAGTCGAGACGCTTCTGCTCGAGATCGGCCTTGGCGTGTTCGACATTGGCCTCGGCGGTCTTCTCCGCCGCAATGTAGGAGGCAATGTCGGTCTTGGCCGCGGAGATGGTAGCCTGCTGGCCGGCAACATTCGCCTCCTGCTGCACGTGCTCGATGGTAGCCACGGTTTCGCCCTTCTTCACCGTGTCCCCCTCTTTGACGTAGAGGTGGGTGACGCGGCCCATGGCGGTGGCGCCAAGGTTCACATAGGTCTTGGCCTTGATCTGGCCGGTGCCGCTGACGACTGTGGCCAGATCCTGGCGCACAATCTTGGCGGTCAGAACCTTGGTATAGCCCGACTGCTGCTTGATGACCATGAAGGCCACAAGTCCGGCAGCCACCAATACGGCGAGGATTATCAAAAGTATCTTTTTCATGTGCGATTCGTGCTCCAGACCTCTCCAGATTCAGTGTACGCAATTGAACTCGGTACGGTTCCCAGCCGCCACCAAATCCGCCTCCGCGTTGCCTTGCCGCCCAGTGGCTGCCCGCGAAAACCGGCTGGGCGCTCCGCGGGAAAAATCCGTGTTCCGCAAACGGTGCGATGAACGAGGCGGGGAGCGCGGAAGCCGCGGAATTACTATGGAATGACGCGACACAAGGATCGTGCTTGTTTTTTGGACGGCTGAACGGCCCGCATGGTCTCAAGACCTCCTCTCCTAAACGATTTGCCCCCCCTGCCAGGCAGCTTTTTCCGGGTTACCTTCGCGGTGTTTCCGCGTCCAACCGGCAGCCGACTCCATACGGAATCTTGCCCAGCCCCACCGGGACCCGTAGAATAGAGGTTCGCAGGAGTTTTGAAGGCAATGACGTTTAACGGTCGCACTTTTATCTTCGCCGCACTGGGTTGCGGTCTGGCTTTCACCCCCGCTGTCGGGCTCATGGCCCAGCAGGCGGCCAACCCGTCCGAACCGGCACAGCAACAGGCCCAGCCGGCCGCCGGTCAGGGCCAGGAAGTTGACCCTCTCAAGCGCGAACGCTCCGACAAGGAGAAGATCGCCACCAGGAATGCATACAGAGGCGAACTTCACGGCGCCTACAAGACCTGGCTCAATCAGGACGTGGTCTGGATCATCTCCGACGAAGAGACCAAGTCCTTCAAGACGCTCAGCAACGATGAGGAGCGCGACGCCTTCATCGAGCAGTTCTGGCTGCGCCGCAACCCCAATCCGGACTCGCCCGAGAACGAATTCCGCGAGGAGCATTATCGCCGCATCGCCTACGCGAATGAGCACTTTGCCGCCGGCAAGCCCGGCTGGAAGACCGACCGCGGCCATATTTACATCGCCTTTGGCAAACCCGACTCCATCGACTCGCATCCCTCCGGCGGCAGCTACCAGCGGCCCATGGATGAAGGCGGCGGCGAGACCTCGACCTTCCCGTTCGAGACTTGGCACTATCGCTATCTTGAGGGCATCGGGGAGAGCATCGACCTCGAATTTGTCGATACCTGCCAGTGCGGCGACTATCACTTCACCATCGATCGCGGCGAGAAGGACGCGCTGCAGCACGTCCCCGGCGCCGGCCAGACCCAATGGGAAGAGATGGGACAAGCCAAGAAGGCCGACCGCTTCAAGGGCGCATTGGAAACTCTCGGCACAGGCCCGATGGCGACCTCCCAGCAATCCAAGCAATTCGACCGCATCGAGCTGGCGGCCAAGATATTCGCTCCGCCGCCCATCAAGTTCGCGGACCTTGAGAACTTCATCTCCGAGCACAAGCTGCTTAACGGACCAGTCTTTCCCTTCGACGTGCGCACCGACTTCATCAAAGTTACTGAAAACACGGTTCTGGTGCCAGTGACCTTGCAATTGAAGAACCGCGACATCACCTTTGTGACCAAGGACGGCGTGGCCAAGGGCTTCGTCAACATTCTGGGCAAGGTGACCACCCTGACTCACAAGACGGTGCAGACCTTCGAGGATACGGTCCAGGTCGAGCAGCCGGCCGAATTGCTCGAGAAGAGCCTGGACCGGAAATCGGTCTACTGGAAGGCCATTCCCCTGATTCCCGGTCTCTACCGCCTGGATATTGCCATCAAGGACGTGAACAACCCGGATCATATCGGCCTCTACGGCAGCAGCCTCGAAGTACCCACGTACCACGACGAAAAGCTGGCCACTTCTTCGCTGATTCTGGCCGACGAGATGAATACGGTCTCCTCGCGTGAGATCGGCGCCGGCGCCTGCGTCATCGGCAACACGCATATTTGTCCGCGGGTCAGCCCCAACCGGGCCACCCCGGTCAGCTTCAAGCGCGGCCAACTGCTCAACTTCTGGATGCAGGTCTACAATCTGGGTATCGACGACGCCACTAAGAGCAACCAGGCTACGGTGACCTACCAGATCACCCAAACCGCAACCGGCGCGGTGGTTTTTGAAAAGCAACTGGAATCGAAAGACCTGGGGGCCCACAGCGACCAGTTGACGGTGGAGAAAACTCTCCCCATGGCAGGCCTCGAGCCAGGAAAATACAAGGTGACGATCAAAATAAACGATACAATCTCGAAACAAGAGATTGCGCAATCGGCGCCTTTTGTCGTGGAATAGTATGCAACCAGCGCAGCAGGGTTACCGGACTCGAGATTCGGAGACCCGCGCGGATTTGATTTGCAAGCGTTTTGCCAGGAACGCCGCCAGGTCACCTATCGTGATGATGTGCAGGGTCCATCTCGTCTTCTTCGCCGCGCTGATTGCCGTGGGGAGCGTTCCTGTCCACGGAGCCGCCCCAGGGTCGGTTTCGGGTTTGGTGCGCGACTCCGCCGGGGTGCCGCAGATCGGTGCAGTCGTCCAGTTGCTGCGCCCCGACATGACCGTGATCGCCAGCGTCTATACCAGCGGCGATGGCCACTTTACCATTCCGTCGGTGCTGCCTGGCCGTTATGCGGTCAAGGCGATGGGCACGTCCTTCTTGCCGTCGTTGCGCGAAAACATCCGCGTCCGCTCCGGCACCGTTGTCAACCTCACCCTGAGCACCCTGTACGAAGTGATGCAGTGGCTCCCCTCTGAGCCACGCGCCGGCAACGCCGAACAGGACGACTGGGCTTGGACGCTGCGCTCAGCCGCCAACCGCCCGCTGCTGCGCTGGCTCGAGGACGGGCCGCTGGTCGTCGTCTCAGACGGCTCCGGAGCGGCGCCCAAGCTGAAGGCACGCCTCATGGCTACAGGGCAGGAGGGAACCTTTGGCGAGAGCGGCGAGCGCATCTCCGCCTCGGTGGAAGAGACGCCGTCGAACAGCCGTGAACTGCTGGCTCGCGTCGATTTTGCCCCGGACTCGAATGCCGGCATGGAATCGATGCTTGGCTTCCGCCAGGATCTTGGTTTTGCCGGCTCAGTTCAATCAGTGGCTGCCGTCGCCATTCATCCGGAGATAGACGCCGCCGGGGCCCAGGGACTTGACGAGGCTGCAATCCGCACATGGGAGACGTTGCATCTAGGCGACGAGATCGAGGCCGAGGTGGGTTCCACCGACGTGCTGGGGCGCTTTGCCGCGCATTTCTCAAACACCGGGGCCACTAACACAGTGGTCGCGGCGCTGCCATTTGCCTCCGTGGGCTGGCGCGGTGGCGACTCGACCGTTCACTACCGGATGGCCACCTCCATGCCCGGCCCTCATGCCGCGGATGAAACGGAAGCCCAGGCCTGGCTGCCCCAGCTTTCCGCACGCAACGGAGATCTGGCCATCGAACATGGCCTGCACCAGGAGATTGGCTGGGAAAGGCGCACCGAGGTTTCCAGCATGGCCGTCCTGGTCTTCGACGACCGCATCGACAACCCTGTCATCGAGGCCATGAGGCGCTTTGCAACGGACGATTCCGCCGCGGGCACATTCGCCGTTCCAGTGCTCTTCGACCGCGCCAGCGGGCTCGTGCGCGCCGCCGGGCCGGACTACTCCACCGCCGGCATGATGGCCACCGTGGACCGCCGTCTGCCGGGAGCCAACGATATCCGCATCAGCTACGCCAACGGCGATGCCCTGGTGATGGAGCAGTCTTCCAAGGCCATGGGGCTGGCCGATGTACTTGCCGCAGCCCATCCCCGGCGCGCCCAGACGTACTCGATCTCGCTCTCCGGCACCCTCGATGGCACCGGAACGCGCTGGCGCGCCAGCTATCGCTGGCAGCCCGAAGACACTGTCACCCGCATTGCTCCGTTTGCGGTGGATGCCGCAGAGCCCTACCTCAACCTTCATCTCCGCCAGGCCATCCATCTGCGCCGCGATGGAACAGGCGGCATTGAGGCACTTCTCGATCTGCGCAATCTGCTCGCCGAGGGTTACCGGCCCTACCTCTTGAGCGATGGGTCTCTGCTCATCTTTGCCCAGGACCAGCGCAGCATCGGCGCCGGCCTCGCCTTCACCTTCTAGAGCCTGTTTTATCGCTTTTTCTCGGCGGGTGTTCCATCCTTCGCGCCTCGTTTAAGAACATGTCCAGAAACTGTGGCGTTGAAGGGGACGGGCTTTAGCCCGTCCGTTCGGAGCCGATTTTGATTTTCAGCTTTAGCCGCTGAGGGACTGCAAATTGCCGCAAAGACCTTCCCTCAGGGGGCTAAAGAGGCTGCGGAAAAACTTGAGGTTTCGGGCGAAATTGGCGGAAAGCGTCCCTCCGCGGCTAAAGCCGGCATTGATTCTGTTGGCTTTATGCGGGGGTTGAA
>OCTA010001175.1_pt1 | contig 24197 bp, 24 predicted proteins | sample 1538991 | NCBI WGS metagenome assembly OCTA01 (sample SAMEA3539302, study PRJEB22396) | soil metagenome | biome: tundra; feature: field; material: soil | place: USA | collected 2010-05 | depth 0.15 m | reverse complement strand
TGGAACTTTTCAACTGTATCATTTATTTCACATTTATTTATTGTTTTTCTGTTCTTATTGAATCCATCGTTTTGCCAGTTGTTTCTTCATCTTCCTTTTTTATCTGTTCAGTATATTCTTTGGTAAGTTGAGAAATCTCTTGTTCTGTTTTTTCTTCTGCATTTATCACCGCATTGCTTGCATGCTCATGTGATGCCACAAGTTCATTAACCTTTAAATGAAGTGAAGCTGAGAAACGGTTGAATGATTTTTTGAATAATAAAGAGACTTAAAAATGCAACTCCAAGAATTACATCTCCAATAATTGCATGAATATTCTGAGTATAAAACTTAGGGGTTGTGAACCAGAATAATATAGTGCAAAAGGCAATTATAAAGGTGATGAAATTGCCAAGTAAGGCAATTGCAAAGGAGGCAAGTTTTTCGAAACCTCTTTCTATTTGTCTGTATATATTATTCACGACGGGAAAAATTTAGTGTCTGCCGGAAACTCGAGTCTTCCGGCAAACTAACAATCATATCTTAGAAATTATTTTACGTAATTGTTCCTTAGTTTTTCCAACTTTAGCCTGCAGTCTTCCCAATAGTTCTTCTTCTTTACCTTCTTTGAAAAGTAAATCATCATCCGTCAGATTTGCATACTTCTGCTTAAGTTTACCTGCGGTTTCATTCCAGTTCCCTTTAAGTTTCAGGGTATTCATCCGATAACTCCTTTTAAAATGATTGAAATAATTTAGAACATTTGTCATTTAGTGCTATTATATTATATGGAGTAATCGAGGTTGATTCAATGGGGCAAAGGGATGGAAAAGGGATTAATTCTATTGTGCGAATTGTTACAGAGGATCGTGTCTTTATTTCTTCAACACAGCATATTGGGTAATCAATGTCCCCCGCTTATTTACTTTTTCACATTTGATTAATCGCAAATTAATATCGAGCTTCTCCTCAATTGCGAAATTGCTTCCTGCTCCAAATATCCTGGGTTCGATTGTCAACCATAATTCATCTATAAGCTGTTCTTTCAAAAATGAAGTACCAATATGTGCACCTCCCACCACAAGCATTTGTTCATAACCTTCCTTTTCAAAGCGTAAAGCTAGTTGCGCGGGGAATTCATCTGAAAATTCAAGCTGACCGGAGACCTCATATTTTTTATATTTTGACGGCTCTCTGGTCATTATAACCAGCAGTTGATGCGCTGAAGGTTTGATCGGATCTGCATTGAAAGTATTGCTTCCTATGATGAGAAGTTTGGAATCATTCCATATTTTCTTAAAATACTTCTGATCCTCTTGTGATGACCAGAGACTTACATTGGATTCACCCCATTTTGTTACTTTCCCATCAAGAGAAGATACAAAAACTAGCACAGTTCTCATTCTTATAACATTCCTAATTCCAACCGGTTTCGAAATGCAATGACTCAGTCAAATCAAAACCGGTTTTTAATTTTTATAATTATACGTCCCGGTTATTATTTTTTCTTGCCTTTATTTTGTTTTTGCTTTTGAACCCATGTTTTGTGCTGAGGATGATTTTTGTTTACAAAGTATTTTGATTCCTTGCTATCCCGGATTGGCTGCTGATCGTGCTGACCTTTATATGAAGCATATTTATCTTTGTAGGTGAAATGATTTGTCCAGGGTTCCTTCTCATTCATTACAACTTTATGAGCATGATATAAGTCAACTTTACCAAATCTTGAAGGCAAAGATGATCTGCCTACCCAACGCCCTCCTTCATTATAATAAAAACGATGTTGAGGGACATTATAGTAAGCTTCAATATCCGGCATGTAATAATTTTCAACATAATCATTACCAACAGGGCCCCAAACTGGTTGCTTATCCAGGTTGATGTTGACATTAGCATGTACTTGTGCATCTAAAGCACTTGACAAGAACAATGCCACGATGATTGCAAATAAATAACGCATAATATCACTCCTTTTTTTATCCGCTATATCATTCAATTACCTTGATGCATACAGCAATTATTTACCTAATTAGTTAACCTTGAAATACTCCTGGTAATTGATTTAAGAGTTTGATCCGTTAAAGAAAGATATGAGTGATTGGGAAGTAAATGCAATCGAGCGAAGGGATGAAAAAGGAACTACATCTTTTGGGGTGTAGTGACCGGGTAGAGGGGTCATCCAATTGACAACCCATTTCTTCAACAGCTCCGAAAATAATTAACGACGGTAATTCAGCTAGCCTGCTCAGCCTTATCCTTTGTGCTATACCACTACCCAACTAAGCCCCGCAGCGTAAGCGCAGTTTCTGTTGTTTAACCAGCTCCTAGAGCCCACCATATAATATGCTTATTAAAACATTTATTATTAGTTAAATTCTCATATTTCAAGTAAAGTATTTCTTGTCTCAGTTTAAGACAATTCTTAAAATCACTCTGTAATAATAATAATTACTGCAATCTATCCCCAGTAAATACCGAAAATTTTGGCACGTTTGTAGAAACTCTTAATCCGTAAGTCGATTAAAATGGTAAGTTGCACTAAAATGAAAACTATAGCAAATAAAGGAATATATAATCTGAAAATGGCTATTGCTGAAGCTGAAATTAGATTTAACCCACAGGTTCATTGGAGAGAATGTTATTACTGGGATGGATATTATATCATGGTTTATGAAAATAATATTCAACCTGTTATTACAAAATACAAACCTGATAATGTGATAATCTATTCACTTAACTAACTACTATCATAAGGAGAATTTATTAAAGACCAGTTTAATGATGAACAATCAGCAAGATACTACTCAGTAGATTTTAATTCATCCTTAATCAACAGGATCATTTCTTCAGGAGTATATTATGGGAAAGAAAATTAAAAGCAGTATCCCGATGAAAGAAATAAAGGCCGAAATAGATAATCCCTTGTCTGAGCTTATCAGCGATGAAATCTATGAACTATTAAGTTCGCATGGGCTCATAGATGAGAAATCAGTAAGAGATTTTCAGATCAGAAAGAAATTCCAACAATTACGGGACAGCAAAGTTAGTTCAGGAGATGCTCTTGTTGCTATAAAGGAATATTATCCTTATCTACAGTTCGAAACTATCAGAAAAATTATATATCAAACAAAAACTCCTATCTCAAAAAAAATAATCAACCTTGAGTAACTTATACTGGAAACAATTTCTCCTCAAGCAAAAAAGATTATACTATTAAAACAAATTAAATAATTATCGTTCATTTACGGTTCGTATCTCCTGGGTGCGAATTTTTTTTATGGTTATCCAGTGAAACAGCAAAAACAACACGCCCTTCAAATGAGCCCCCATTGGGGTAGGTCGAGCAGGCTTCATACTGCGAAGCACTTGACAAGTACCTAACCCACTAGCCCCAAAACATTTCCGAGTTTGCCTTTCAATGTTGAACTTTATATGTTAATGATATGCCTCCAATATTCAGATAGTCAAAGTTGTGTTTCATTTGGAGTTTATTTTTATTTCAATCTGTTCTTTTGGATGTTATTTTCCTCAACTAATTGGAGTTCCAAATGAAAAGGTTTTATTCAATCCTTACATTTTTCCTTTTATTCAGTGTTGTTGTCTTATCCCAGGATTTTGCTAAAAAAGGTATATGGGAGATCGGAGGCAGTGTCGGATTTTCAGGCTCAACACCCGTATATGCAGGCACAAGTCATACTAGTGAGGCTACAAGTACTTTCACTCTTGCCCCTGAAGCAAGTTATTTTATAACTGATAATTTTGAACTTGGTTTAAAGCCTTTTTCATTTATCGTAATAAATGCTTACAGCACGCATATAACAGAATTCAGCTTTGAGATTGCACCAGCCTATAATTTTGATATGAAAAGTAATGTGTATCCTTATATTCAGGCACTCATTGGATATGGCCCAATATCTACAGGTGACAATTATTCAGCCAGTGGATTTGACTATGGAATTCAGGGAGGTGTAAAAATAGAAGTTGCTAAAAGTAGTGTTCTGAATTTCGGGATATCATATTTAATGACAAACAGAGCGCCCAGCGGGGCTAATGTCCGTTATGGAAATAATATTATTCAATTGTTGGCTGGTTTTTCTGTTTTTATTACACAATAATTTATGCCAATGCACAGTATAGGTATTCCCTAAGTTCTACCAAAATGGTGTAAAGCTGGAGCAAAATGTTCTTGTTTCTATTTTCCCTATGATAAATTATGCCTCCAATATTCAGAATAAGATCTATTCTTATTTGTGGGTGTCGGCGTTCGTTAATATACTAAAAACTTATATGGATAATTGTTGTAGTAATGATCCCTTTAACTTTATGATCGGTAGAAAGCAAAAGATTTCTAAAAAAATGAATTTTTTGTATTAAAGACCTTTAACACCTATCAGTTGAGAGCCTTTACAGAGTCGTGTAGGTGCGTAGCCAGCTCAGCATTGCCTTTTGTGCTATACTGCTACCCAACTAACTTACTAACCCTCTACTGCTTCTATAAATAAAAATCTATACACATTGTTAACTCGCATTCAGCTTGAATTGCTTTTTAGGGAGCAGCATTTAAAGTGATGACATTTTTCCCTTGTCGGATTTTAAGTATGGTTGTGTTCTTTACTTTACTCTAAAGTAAGAAACAGTTATATTTACTTAATTACAAAACTGTGAAGTGTTATGAGATATATAATTTCCCTTATTGTTTCTCTGATCATTTTTAACGGATGTAAGAATAATACTGTCGCACCCGGTAATGATCAATCCTTAAGTTCGACCCAGAAACAAAATGGCATAATTTATACTCTCTCTGTTTCAAAACATACATACAGTTTGTATGATACACTTAATGCTCAATTAACTGCATTTAATGATTCAGTAGTTCCGGATACTTTAGATACAGGGTATACTCCGGCTCTTTTTAATTGGACGATAATAAACGAAGGTGGAAAAGTTATTATGTCCAATCCTATAGGTGGTGGTCCTTATTACTTTAGATTTATCCTTAACCCTAATCAAAAGGCCAGCCTGTATCAAATTAATCAGGCTATAGGGGTTATTACAGATCAGTCGGGTGCGCCTATGATGGCTGGATCGTACGTATTACAATGGAATTTGAATAATCACGGCATCCCCTATTTATCCTTTAAAATAAATATTGAAATACGATAATATTTCCCGGGTTTTGAAATATTTTCGATTTAGAGGGAGTTTAAGCCATCTGTGCCTCTTCAATACCTCATCTGACATAAAAATGGTTTCTTAATCATCAGTTTTAATTCCGATCCGGTTAGTTCCTTCCTTTTTAGGCAACTCAGCAAATCATAATTCATAACAAACTAAGCAAATAATTACTGCAAGAACATAATTATCCCTTGCCGAACTCGGTTAATAATAAAATAATTTGTTGATTACTTAAGCAGCTTTCCGAAAATAAATGTGGTGAAGTCCATTTACAGCAGGGATTTTATCAATCTTCCCTACTATTTGTACTGATCTACCTTCAGGTGAATCTTTATCGATTCCTAAATGAGTTTTGTATTTGAGTTGCAGCAAAGATAGGTAATGATTTCTTTTATTTGCTGGTGATTTTTACTAGTTTTAATGCGTGCGAGGTTTTGAAGAGGCACAATTGCATAATAAAGATAATACTAAATCTGAAAAATTCTGATATTTATATTTATCTTTACAATCTGAATTTTTAATACCGCATGATAAGTGGGAAACCCCAAAAAGGAAAAATATTTATATGTTCAGGTACCTCATTTTATTCTTATTTATAGCTGCGAATACTTTCGCAGTGTCAGAAATAACAAATAATAATCCAAATAAATATACTGTCAATGGGTTTGTCACAGATTCTCAAACAGGAGAAGAGCTGGTTGGTGCTGCAATAATAGTAAAAGAATTAACTCAAATCGGTACTGTAACTAACGCATACGGATTTTTCTCTCTTACGATCCCGGAAGGCACCTATACAATTACAGCTCATTTTACGGGATATCAATCGTTGTCTTTTAATATCAATCTAAAACAAAATGTTAAGCAGAATTTCAACCTTGTTGAAAAAAATCTTGAACAAAAAGAAATTATTGTTACAGGAGAAAAAAGAAACGATAATGTTACAAATATACAAATGGGCACTGATAAGCTCGACGTGAAGGAAATACAAAATATCCCTGTATTATTTGGTGAGAAAGACATATTAAAAACAATGCAGCTTCTCCCCGGTATTAAATCAGCCGGAGAAGGCAACGGTGGAGTTTATGTACGAGGGGGAGGATCTGATCAGAATTTGATTCTCCTGGATGAAGCGACAGTATACAGCGCTTCTCACTTTCTGGGATTCTTTTCTGTCTTTAATTCTGATGCAATCAGGGATATTACTATTTATAAAGGAACTATGCCCGCTGAATATGGCGGCCGCCTTTCATCCGTTCTTGATATTAAAATGAAAGAGGGAAATGATAAGCAATTCGGCGTTAATGGCGGAATTGGACTTATCGCTTCGCGATTAACTGTTGAGGGACCTATTATTGATGATAAAGCCTCATTCTCAATTTCCGGAAGAAGAACATATGCAGATCTGTTTCTGAAACTTTCCAAAGACTCTTCTATTAATCAGTCCCGCTTATATTTTTATGATCTCAATACTAAAGTGAATTACCAGGTTGGCGAGAATGACAGAATATATCTGTCCGGTTATTTTGGAAGTGATGTGCTTGGTCTAGGAAATTTAGTTGGTATAAATTGGGGCAATGCAACCGGGACTTTCAGATGGAATCATCTTTTCAGTGAAAAAATGTTCTCTAATACTTCTCTCATTTATAGCAAATATGATTATAATATTAATCTGAATTTTAGCGGGAACAATATCACAATCTATTCAAGAATTCAGGATTTTAATTTAAAAGAGGATTTACACTATTTTATTGATGATGAAAATGGAATAAAGTTTGGGCTAAACTCTGTATATCATACTATAATACCCGGTACTGTTACTGCTACAAATAATTCACAAACAAATTCCCTGATTCTTACAAATAAGTATTCCTGGGAGAATTCTTTATATATTTCACATGAATATAGACCGACTCCAATTGTGAATATTGAGTATGGAGTCCGTTTCTCTTCGTTTAGTGTAGTTGGACCCGGGATTTTCTATACCTATGACGATCTTGGAAACAGACTAGACTCGCTTCCCTATTCTTCAGGCAAATTTGCTAAAACATATTTTAATGTTGAACCCCGGGTGTCTTTGACTTATGTATTGAATGAGGAAAGTTCCTTGAAGACCTCTTTTGTCCGGAGTACTCAGAACCTGCATCTTCTATCCAACTCAACTAGCAGTAACCCCACCGACATGTGGATTCCCAGCAGCAATAATGTTCAACCCGAAATTGCAGACCAAATATCACTGGGTTATTACAGGAATTTTGATGATAACACGTATGAATTCTCTACCGAAACATATTTTAAAGCTCTCCAACATCAAATAGACTATAAAAATGGGGCGCAATTAAATTTCAACGAAGATGTCGAGTCGCAGTTATTATATGGCGCCGGTAGGGCATATGGTATCGAGCTGTTTTTAAAGAAAAAGTATGGGCGTTTCAATGGATGGATAGGATATACGCTTTCCAGAGTTGAATTGAAATTTGATGGAGTGAATAATGGAAATTATTATCCCGCCAGGCAGGATATGACGCATGATATTTCCGTTGTTGGGATATACCAGTTATCAGAAAAATGGACCTTCTCTGCAACGTGGGTTTTTAATACAGGCAATGCTGTTACATTCCCCAGTGGAAAGTATGAAATTGCCGGTCAGGTTCTTAATTATTATACTGAACGCAATGCTTACCGGATGCCTGCATACCACCGGCTGGATCTTGGAGCAACCTGGCAATTTGAGAAATCAAGTCTAAATTTTTCTCTTTACAATGCCTATGGCAGGGAGAATGCATATTCAATAAGATTCCAGCAGGATCCTAACGATCCAACAAGAACGCAGGCAGTTCAGACATCACTGTTCAGGTTTGTTCCTTCAGTTACATATAATTTCAGGTTTTAATATGAAAATAATTCCGTTTATAAGAAATAAAATAACGCTCTGCTTTTTAGTTTTAATGAGTTTGCTTAATATTTCCTGCGAGAAGGTTGTTAGCATAGATTTAAATTCATCATCGCCCCATATTGTTATTGAAGCTACAATTTCAGATCAGGCGGGTCCTTATATTGTGCAATTATCTCAAACGGTAAACTTTGACCAGACAAACACATTCCCGCCTGTTTCCGGAGCTAAAATAATTCTGAGTGACAATGCCGGAAATTTAGATTCACTAATAGAAACTCTGCCCGGGAATTATAAGACATCAACTATTCAGGGAGTTCCCGGCAGAACATATACCTTGACAGTAAATACCGGAGGTAACAAATATGTTGCTATTTCAACAATGCCGCCTCCTGTTAATATAGATTCCCTGAGCGTGCAGGTAGAGACTTTTGGAAGGAATCAAACAAAGTATATTAATGTAAACTTTCGGGATTCTGCAAATGTTAAAAACTACTATCGTTTTGTTGAAGTACGAAATGGTATTGTACAAAAATTTACTTTCCTTTATGATGATCGTTTGCAGGATGGGGGTTCTATAACAAGCAGTCTGTTTGCAGATGAAGATACATTAAACACTGGAGATAACGTTCTGGTATTACTCCAATGCATCGATAAAAACGTATACAATTATTTCAGAACAATTCGTCAGGCAAGCGGCAACGGAGGACCGCAGGCAGCATCTCCGGCTAATCCCATTTCAAATTTTTCTAATGATGCATTGGGTTATTTTAATGCTTGTGCTGTCCGCTCAAAACTTATTGTTATCCCATAATATTTTAATCAGTGTCACCAGGAGAGGGGCTATCCAATTAACTGCCCCCCATAACCAGACGTGCGTATTTCCCGTTACTCTCTACTAAAATCTCTGCCGATTTAAGCTACTTTTAAGACGGACAGGGTTTTGAAGAGACACATCGGTTTTATAATGAATATTCTTTCTTTCCAGTTATATAGCCAATACATGATGAGGCTGAAGAACATCCGGTCAGTTTGTTTTATTTTTAATTTAGGATCGGTCCTCTTATATATTTCTAATTGCTTGGTAAGGAATATAATTTCTAATTTTAATTGAAGGTTAGTTGTAAATGATTTTCTGAAGAATAATAATTAGGATTTAAGCATCAGATCAGCCTAATTATTGAATTTTGCCCGGTAAAGATAAGGAAAGAAATCTCTCTATTTTAGTTGAATTTAGCTGTTTTTACTACGGATAGGGTTTTGACTAGGCACAGGGAGGAACCTGTTTACGAATTGTTTTGGGTACGAACAGATTTTCAGAGGATCTGGATTTTGATAATTTTGGACTTACTGAAGTTGGAATCGAATATTAAAGCAATTAACCTAAAACAATTAATAAAAGATGTGAATTCTTTTTTGATTAATCCGGATCATATTAAGAGGATTGAACTGTTCCCTGAATTTATCAAGGGATTAACATAGCAGTTGAATTTGCATTCGGTGAAACTTATTTACAATACTTTTTTATATTATCATAAGCTTTAGCTGAACCCAGCTTACCAGCCATACTCCAATCAAGACAGGCTCCATCTTTATCTCCCAGATCCAGCTTTGCAATTCCACGGTTATAATATGCGTCTGCATAATTCGGATTAAGTTCAATAGCTTTATCGTAATCTTGTATTGCGCTCCGGTTATCACCTAAGTTATTCTTTGCAAGCCCACGGTTATAATATGCCCTTGTATAATTCGGATTAAGTTCAATAGCTTTATTGTAATCTTGAATTTCACCTGTAGAGTCCTCTAAGTTATACTTTGCGGTCCCGCGATTATTATATGCGTCGGCATCATTAGGATTAAGTTCAATAGCTTTATTGTAATCTTGTATTGCGCCACTGTAGTCTTGCAGGTGTTTTTTTGCAATTCCACGGTTATAATATGCTCTTGCATAATTCGGATTAAGTTCAATAGCTTTATTGTAATCTTGAATTTCACCTGTAGAGTCCTCTAAGTTATACTTTGCGGTCCCGCGATTATTATATGCGTCGGCATCATTAGGATTAAGTTCAATAGCTTTATTGTAATCTTGTATTGCGCCACTGTAGTCTTGCAGGTGTTTTTTTGCAATTCCACGGTTATAATATGCCCTTGAATAATCCGGATATTTCTCTAAATAGAGAGAGTAATATTTTACAGCTCCCTTATAATCACCTGTTTCTTCAGCATTAAATGCTTTATTGGCCAATTCAAAATCTTTATATTTATCATTTTTATTGTAAGATGCAATTTCTACTTTAAGAATATCCTCAATAGGAATGATAAGGTTAAAGTTTTGCCCATCTTTCATTGTAAGTGTGGTTATACCCAGCAGCTCCCCTCTATTATCCACGACAGCACTTCCGCTGCTGCCGGGAGAGATACTTGCACTTATTTGTTTGAAATTCCGCCTCAATTCATCATAGTTTTTTAATCCGCTTATTATTCCTCCAGAAATTGAGTTTTCAAATCCTTTGGTGCCATCTATCGTATAAACCTTTTGTCCAATATTCAGAGCCATAGAGTTACCGGTTTTTAACGGAGGAAATTTTTGAGCTTCAATTTTTAGAATCAATATATCCTTTTCGACGTCAATACCTATTATATCAACATAGGGGATAATCTCTTTTCCATGTAATATTTCAATTCTTTTATTGCCGGAGAGGATATGGTAATTTGTTACTAAATAACCTTTATCGTTTAGAACAACTCCACTTACCTGATCTGCTAATTTGTCATTAAAATCATAAGCATGAATTACTACAACAGCCGGAGAAACTTTCATATAAATCTCTTCTGCCGATAAAGATTGGCTATAGGATTTTGGCGGGTAAATAAACAGCAAGGAAATACTTAAACCAAGTAGATAAGTTTGGGAAACCTTCCTTGAAACCAAACGATGAACAAAAGCGAAACTCATACTCCTCACCTTAAATTAATAATTTCAATAATACGCAATTCCTTAGTAAAACTAAAAGCACTAATAATTCCACTGCTCCACTTGTTACTTCAAAATAGTTCTTTCGCACTCAGAAAGCACTTTCCTTTTAAAATTCTGTTTCCCATTTCGGGAACAAAGTGTTATATTTAAGTGTAGACTTATGAGAATAATAGCCAGAAATACTTTAATAAAATACTGGAAAACACATCCGGATACAGAACAACCTCTTAAATCGTGGTTTGATGAGGCACAAAGTGCTTTTTGGGAAACTTCAAATCAACTTAAAAGGCAATTTAGAAATGCATCCATTATTACAAAAAAAAGGGTTGTATTTAACATTAAGGGAAATAACTACAGGCTTGTAGCTGATATTGAATATAAAATTGGAATTTTATTTGTCGTATGGATTGGGGCTCATAAGGAATAAGACAAAATTAATGTAAAGGAAATAAAATATGTTAAAACCGATTAGGTCAAAAAAAGAATATAAAGCAGCACTGAATAGAATTTATGATTTGATGCAGAATGAACTTAAAGTAAATTCTGACGAATATAATGAACTTGATATTATATCCATTCTTGTTGAGAATTACGAAAGCAAACGTTTTGCAATTGAGCTGCCGGATCCGATTGAGGCAATAAAATTCAGATTGGAACAACTTAATATGGAGCTATCGGCTCTTGTAGAGATTCTCGGATCAAAAAGCAGGGCATCTGAAATACTGAACAGAAAAAGAAAACTTAGTTTATCAATGATACGAATACTACATAATAAATTAAATATTCCAGCTTCATCATTAATATCGGATTACTCTAAATAATTTTCATAGGCATCACAGAGAAGACATATTTCCGCCTTTTTATTATATTTAAGTAGTAATTCTGTAAAAAATAATTTTAAGAATGCGCATAAATAAAGAAGATATAGTGTTAATTAAAACAATTACAAAAGAATGTTTTGGTAGCGATGCCAAAGTTTATCTTTTTGGCTCCCGTGTCGATGATCGGAAAAAGGGGGGAGATATAGATTTATATGTTGAAACAGATAGGAAAAATGATGTCTTTAAGGGAAAATTAAAAATGCTGGGGATGCTCCATGAAATGCTTGGCGAACAGAAAATTGATATTGTAATCAATAATTTTATTAATGATAAGTTTATCTATAAGGTTGCAAAAAATGAGGGGGTCCAACTATGAAGAATAATCAACATATCTTAAAATCTGTTTTGGATGAATGCAACAAGCATGTAAAAAGAATGCAATTTGCGTATGAAAAAATTTCCCTTTTATTCCCTGTTACTAAAGAACGCCTCTCAAAATTGAAGGAAGATGAGATTTCATATATTGATCAGATTATATATAGATTTTCTAAATTACAGGATGCTATTGGGAACAAGCTTTTTAAGGCTGTTTTAATTTACTTAGATGAAGATGTACTTAATAAATCGGCAATTGACATTTTTAACAGATTAGAACAATTAGAAATTATTGAAAATTATGATATCTGGAAAGATTTACGGGATTTAAGAAATGAATTAGCCCATGAATATGAAGAAGATGAGAAGGAGACAGCGGAAAAATTAAATACTTTGTTTGAGAAAAAAGCTAATTTAGAAAAATATCTTAATGATATTCATAATTATCTGGAAAAAAGGAAATTTGAGTTTTGAAGATGGGTCAAACAGTGTATAGTCAGTCAGATATAAAAAATATTGTTAGCAAATTTATCAGTCTTGTTTCGGATGAATTTCCAATAAATACCGTTTATCTATTTGGTTCTTATGCTAAAGGCAATCCTATGGAGTATAGCGATGTCGATTTAGCGATTGTATCTGATAAGTTTTATGGGAGCAGATTTTTTGACAAGAAAAAATTAAATAAATATCTTCTTAAAATATCTATTGATCTTGAAATTGTCTCTCTCCAAAACCCTATCCGCTACTAAAGCAAGATCTTTAATTAACATTTTTATTTCCAATTTACTATTTCCTCCCTAACTTTCCCCAAATTTCAGATGTCAAGCTTGCTTATTTTAGATATATTATTCTTTCCACAACATAGTTATCCCTGACAACACTTTAATATTTTTTATTAAATGGAATAGGAAACTAGGCTGCTTTCCTAAAATAAACGTAGTGAAGTCCATTTAAAGCAGAAACTTTGTAAATCTCCTCTTCGATTGGACTGGTCTTCCTTCAGGAGAATCCTTGTTCAGTCCCAGATGAGTTCGGGTCTTATTTTCATAATAAAAATAATCAGTAAGAATACTCCGAAGATGACTTTCATTTAATATTATAACATGATCTAAGCATTCTCTTTTTATACTTCCAAATACACGTTCGACGTAACCATTCTGTCAGGGTGAACGATAAGCTGTAAGAATTTCATTTATACCGAATCTATTTTTTCTTCCGTCCGGCAATTTCCCATATTTTTTATCCGGTCGCGGATCAAATATTTCGGAGTGTCGTTATCAAATAATAAATTTCTTATCTGCTGAAAACTCCATTCAGCAGTGGGATTCTTGGTTACATTAAAGTAAATGAGTTTCCTTCGGTAATGTTCAATTACAACTAAAACATGAAGCAACTTGAAGTTAATAGTCGGAATAGTTAGGAAGTCAATGGATATTATTTCTTTGGAATGATTCTTCAGGAAGGTTTTCCAGTTCTGACAAGTAGTTCTTTTTCCTTTCTTCGGCATATATCTCTGGACAGTAGATTCACAAATGTTAAATCCAAGTTTCTTTAATTCTCCATGAATCCGCGGTGCACCCCATGATGGAATATCATTGGCCATTTGTTTTATTAGGTTTATCACTTCCCTGCTTATCTTTGGTCTTCCTCCTATATGTTGAGATTTCCATCTCCAGAAAATTCTGAATGCTGTTCTATGCCATTTAATGACAGTCTTCGGTTTCACAATGAACAGTCTTTCTTTTCTATTTGAAAGCAAATCCATGATAAGACTGAAAAACATCCGGTCTGTTCCTCTAATATTTAGTTTAGGATCGGTTCGCTGATATATTTCTAATGCCTTGGTAAGGAATATAATTTCTAATTTTAATTGAAGGTTAGTTGTAAATGATTTTCTGAAGAATAATAGTAACGATTTGATTATTAGGTCTGTCTGATTAATGAAAATTAACTGTTAAAGATAAGGAAAGAAATCTCTCTATTTTAGTTGAATTTAGCTGTTTTTAATACGGACGGAGTTTTGAAGAGGCACAATTCTTCAGTTTTGTGATAATTTTAGCCATTTTCAACAGTCTTAGCTATCACACCCCAAAAATAATTCTTGCAAATTGAATAAAAGGTTATTATCCTTAATCTAACAATGTTAGAAAATTTAACAAGCGTATAAAATGAGCCATTTAGAAAGAAGACAAAAGGACAAGGAAGAGATAAAACAGCGAATTCTCGAGGCTGCAAGGAAAATTGCCGCCAATGAAGGTTGGCATGCATTAACAATTCGTAAGATAGCTGATGAGATCGAATATACCCCTCCGATTGTTTACGAACATTTCGAAAACAAAGAAGATTTAATCCATGAAATAATTGATGCCGGTTTCAGCAAGCTTGGCAAAGAATTTTCAGTTGCCCGGCAATCTGAGACTGATTCAAGAAAACTACTAATATTAATGTCTCTGATCCATTGGGATTTTGCGTTTAATAATGTTGAATTATATCAATTGATGTTCAGCCTGGAAAGACCAGCTCACAATGAAGAAATGCTCGCTATCGGTAGACTCATTGAAGGTACTTTCCTTGATCTAACCAACAATAATAAAGAATTGATACATGAACTTATATTTAACTGGATGTGTCTTATGCAAGGCGCTATTTCAATCGTTATGAAGAACCCTTCTTTGCCTCACCAAAAAGGAAAAAATCCTAGAGACTTGTATATGAATATGATAAGCCGCTTTATAGATAGTTTATAAAATTTTTAATAATAAATCTAACTTAGTAAGATATAATAACGACTATTAAATAAATATAAAAAATATGAAAACAATTAAGTCAATTACAATTCTATTTCTTGTTTTGTGCTTACCTCTATTTGGGCAGACTTATTCGCTGAAGCAATGTATCGAATATGCAAGGAAAAACAACAGTAATATTAAAACAGCATTACTTGATTCGGATATTAGCGGAAAAATGGTTAACGAACAAATCGGTAATGGATTACCGCAAATTGATATTACGGGATCTTTTGATGACAATTTGAAAATTATTACTCAAATTCTTCCGGGTGAGTTAATTGGTAAACCAGGCACATTAATTCCCGTTACAATTGGAACTCCATATAATGTAAGCGCTGGAATATCATTAACTCAAAAGATTTTTGACCCCTCCTTTTGGGTCGGTTTGAAGGCTGCAAAAATAAGTGAAACCATATCTGGACAAAATATCCAAAAAACAGACGAACAGGTTATTTATGACGTAAGCGCAGCATATTATAAATCAATAATAATTGAAAAACAATTTGAGAATTTGGAAATAATTCTTGCCTCATCGCAACGCACTCTTAAATCCACAGAATTGAAATATCAAAACGGTTTAGTCAAAAAGATTGTTGTTGACAAAATAAAAGTCAGTTATAACGCATCAAACTCTCAGTTGGTGCAGACAGAATTGAGTTACAAACAGGCACTTAACAATCTTAAGTTTTATATGGGTATGTCAGTTGAAAGCAATATAACTTTACAGAAAGACTTGCCGGATAGTACAATTTCGTTTGTTGAACCTGGAGACAATCGGAATTTTATTGAGAACCGGGTTGATTATCAAATGCAAAAAACCAATGTAGAGTTATATGAAACTGATAAGCAAAATAATATTTTAGCTTACCTTCCTACCCTTTCTTTTTATGCTAATTACAATTTCCAGGCAATGCGTACCGAATTTGATTTTTTCAAATCGGACAAGGATTGGTATAATAGTTCTGCAATAGGTTTGGAATTAAAAATCCCCGTGTTTTCAGGATTCAAGAGATTTTCTAAAGTTGAACAATCACAATTAAATATAGAAAAGGCAACAGAGAATTTGAAACTTACAGAACAATCGATAAAGGTAGAGTTATCAAATTATTACATACAGTTCCGTAATGCGATAGATAATATTCAAACGGAGAAAGAAAATCTCTCGCTGGCAGAAATTGTTTATCAAAATACGCAATTGGAATTTACACAAGGGACCGGTTCTTCACTCGACTTAATACAAACAGAAAGTTCATTAAGAGAGACACAAAATAATTACTACAATAAATTGTTAACCCTATATATAGCAAAACTGGACCTTGAGAAATCTCAGGGAACGCTAACCAATTTTATTAATAACCTAAAATGATGATAAATATGAAAAAAATAATAATTCTCATAGTTGTTCTTATTGCAATTGTGTTTGTGGCAATAAGGTTAAAAGGAAACCGCGACCGCATTGTTTCTCAAAATCAAAATCTTAATGTTGATTTTGTTACTGTAAGCATAGCTAATGTGGAAAAAAAGGCTTCTTCTTTCATTCTCAATTTTACAGGAACGTTGTACCCATATAAAGAACTGGATATACCGGCAGAAATTCCCGGTAAAATAACTTCTCTAAATTACGAACTCGGCCAGTATTTTCCCAAAGGTGGGGTTATAGCTACAATCGACGACAAAATAAAAAAGCTTACTTACGAATCGGCAAAGATTGATGCAGATAGATTAAAGAAAGATTTTGAACGCACAGGAAATTTATATAAAGGAGAAACTTCATCTGAACAGGAATATGAACTCGCCCGTTCTTCATACGAAACTGCAAAAAACAAATCCGATGAAGCTGAAAAACAATTATCGTACACTAAAATAACTGCCCCGATTGCCGGCACAATCACAAAAAAAATTGTTGAAGTAGGAAAATACGTTAAAGAGGGCGACCCGGTTGCATCAATAGTTGATGTGTCGAGGCTAAAGGTAAAAATAAATGTTTCCGAATCGAGTGTTTATTATTTACATATTGGCGACAGAGCAAAGATTACAACTGATATTTACCCGGGCATAACATTCGAAGGAAAGATAAATTTTGTAAGTCCCCGTGGTGACGATACTCATAATTACCCGGTAGAGATCGAGATTGTTAACAGCGCTAAAAATCCTTTGAAAGCCGGAACATTTGTAAATGTTGAGATTGGAATCGGCTCAAGTAATACGTCCTTATATATTCCGCGCGAAGCTTTGCAGGGAAGCATCAAAGATGCAAAAGTATATGTTGCTTCTAACGGAAAAGCGCTATTAAAAGATATTGTGATCGGACGAGGAGGCAACGAATCTCTCGAAGTATTATCCGGACTTACTGAAAACGATAAAGTAGTTGTAAGTGGACAAGTTAATCTTACAAACAACAGACAAATTAAAATAATCAAAAATAATTAAGAAACTACCATGACAATAACCGAATTAGCAATAAAAAGATCGACGTTGGTTGTAATAGTTTTTACTGCGCTTACTTTACTTGGAATTTTTTGTTATAGAATGCTTAACTACGAACTTATCCCCAAAATAGATGTGCCTATTGTAATGGTTACGACCACTTACCCTGGCGCTTCGGCAGATGAAGTCGAATCATCCGTAACAAAAAAACTCGAAGACGCACTATCAGCTCTTGAAAATGTAAAGAGTATGAGTTCCTCTTCACAGGAAGGATATTCCAGTATTATTATGGAACTGGTTGCAAATACTAATACCGATATAACGCTTCAAGACGCACAGAGAAAAGTGAATGCCGTATTGTATTTATTACCAACGGGTGCAAAGGCACCATCACTATTAAAATTTTCGACAGATGAAATTCCGGTTTTAAAGATTGGTGTACATGCGAAGATGGAATCTACAAAATTATATCAAATCACGAAAGACCAGATAAAACCTCGGTTTTCAAAAATAAATGGAGTAGCTCAGGTTACACTTCTTGGCGGTGATATACGAGAAATTAAAGTAAATGTAGATAGGAACAAACTTTCTGCTTATCATATTTCCATCAGCGAGGTATATAACGCTGTTAGTAATTCAAACCTGCAATTTGCAACGGGTAAAATTGAAGGGATAACCAGTCAGTATACCATTCGGTTATCTGGAAAGATAACTTCACTCGATCAATTAAGAAGCATTATCATATCTAAAAATGCTAATGGCAGCTTAATAAAACTATCGGATATCGCGGAAATTGTTGACGGTATAGCCGAACATGCAAATTTGAGTAAAATAAATGGCGAAAGTTCAATTGGCATACAAATACAAAAACAATCCGATGCAAATTCTGTTGAGGTTTGCGAACTTGCTAAGATAGAGATGGCAAGCATCGAAACGCAATACGCTTTATCGGGATTAAAGTTCGAGATCGCTTCGGATTATTCCGTATTTACATTAGCATCCGCAAATGCCGTTATAGAAGATTTAGCATTGGCAATTGTGCTTGTTGCTATAGTAATGTTTTTATTCCTTCACAGTTTTAGAAATTCTTTTATCGTTCTCATTTCAATTCCAACTTCCTTACTATCGGTTTTTACTGCAATGTATATCTTTAATTTCTCCCTCAATATGATGACTCTAATGGCGCTTGCATTGGTTATAGGTATTTTGGTTGACGACTCAATTGTGGTGCTTGAAAATATACACCGGCATTTATCAATGGGGAAAGAAAAAAGTAAAGCAGCACTTGATGGTAGAAATGAAATCGGATTTACTGCCGTTGCAATTACAATGGTGGATGTTGCTGTTTTCCTGCCTATGGCTCTTATTTCCGGACTGATCGGTAGTTTCCTTAGAGAATTTTCGCTTGTTGTTGTCTTCTCTACTTTGATGAGTCTTTTTGTTTCGTTTACAATTACCCCGCTGCTTGCTTCACGTTTTAGCAAAATAGAGAAACTGACCAGAAACACATTGATAGGAAAAATCGCACTTGGTTTCGAAGATATATATAAAAAACTTGTCACTTTTTATGAAGAGGTTTTGAGATGGGGGTTAGGTCATCGAAAAATAGTATTTGCTGTAGCAATTGCGCTGTTTTTTGCATCATTTTCATTAATTGGTTTTAGTTTTATCGGTTCTGAGTTTATGCCAAATAGCGACCGCGGAGAGTTTACTATTCAACTTGAGGGTGAACCTCAGAACACACTTCTTCAGTCCAACTTTCTTTCCGGAAAAGTGGAAAAACTACTCTTTTCAAAACCGGACGTAGTAAAAGTATCTTCGAATATCGGCTATTCAAGTTCGAATATAATGAGTGGAGGAAGCAGTGATCAGCACAAATCGGAACTAACGGTTACAATAGTTGATAAAAAGGCAAGGAAGCAAACTGTCGTACAATATGCCGCCAATATAAAAAAAGAAATACTTGCTACGATACCCGGATTAAAAGTAACTGTAGCAGCCGCCAGCATGATGGGTACAAGTCAAGCGCCGATTCAAGTGCTTCTCCGTGGTCCCGATATGAATGAAATTTACAAAGTGGCAGACCAGGTAATGTATTTGATAAAAGATGTACCGGGTATTAACGACATCAGGCTTTCGGTTGAAAAAAGCAAACCGGAAATGCATATATCCTTAGACCGCGATAAAATGTCCATGCTCGGTCTCTCTGTTGCTGATGTCGGTAACACGCTGCAGCTTGCCTTTGCCGGTAATACGGATCTGCAATACTCCGAACTTGGAACAGATTACGATATCGATGTTAAGTTGGATCAATTCGATCGTAAAAAAACTGATGATATCGGGTCAATAACATTTAAAAATTCCAAAGGTGAGATTATTGAATTAAGACAGTTCGCTGACATTTCTCAATCACTTGGCCCGAATAAACTTGAACGTTACAACAGAATTTCTTCTCTAACGGTTAATGCCGAGGTTTTTGGAAGACCAGTTGGAACGGTTGGTGATGATATTAAAAAACTCATTGCTCAAAATATTCATTCGAATACAGTTACAATTGATTACATCGGACAGCTTCAGCAACAGTCCGAAGCATTTGGAAGTCTTTTCTTTGCCTTAGTAGCAGCTATTTTACTTGTATATTTTGTAATGGTTGCGTTGTACAATTCCTATTTGTATCCGTTTGTAGTATTATTTTCGCTGCCCGTTGCGCTAATAGGCGCATTGCTAGCGCTTGCGCTTACAGGACAAAACATTTCCGTCTTTGTTTTAATCGGGATGATAATGCTTATGGGTTTGGTTGCAAAGAATGCAATTCTTCTTGTCGACTTCACTAATAAGCTCAAAGAAGATGGGGCAAGTATTCTGGATGCACTTGTTGAAGCAGGCAAAGAAAGATTACGCCCGATTCTTATGACTACCGTCGCGATGGTATTTGGAATGCTGCCGTTGGCAATTTCTACCGGCGCTTCGTCGGAAAGTAAAAACGGTTTAGCATGGGTAATAATCGGCGGATTGATAAGTTCACTTTTGCTTACATTGGTATTGGTTCCATGCGTTTATTTTACAGCGGAAACTATTAAAACAAAATTGTTCGCAAAAAGAAATAACAAAACACCTGAATTAGTTACAGAGGTTGAATAGCATCAGAGAATGGAAAAAAGTTCTACTATTAATTGGAGTATTAACTGACATAGGTCGCGAAATGTTTCAAAGTATAAATAAAAAAAGAAGTTTAGGAATAAAAATTCATTAGGAGTCAAAATGTCTACTAAAGTGGTTAACCATCTCGAACTATATCGTCTTCCATGGACTTTGCCGGATAATGCAATATCATGGCTCGAACCTACATCAATGTGCAACCTCGCTTGCGACGGGTGTTACCGTGAGAATCAAAAGAACTCGCATAAAACTTTGGACCAGGTTAAACATGAACTTGACGTATTCCAGAGCAAGCGCAATTCCGATTGTATCTCAATTACTGGAGGCGATCCGCTTCTTCATCCGCAAATATTTGATATCATTGTCGAAATAAAAAAACGTGGTCTCAAGCCAATACTTAATACTAACGGCGTAGCGTTGAATCCAGTCTTTCTAAAAGAATTAAAAAGAGCAGGTGTCTTCGGGTTTACTTTTCATGTGGACAGCAAACAAGGTCGGGGGGGCGAATGGAGAGGTAAGAACGAAATCGAATTGAACCAATTGCGTTACCATTTTGCGCTTATGCTTGCAGAAGAAGGCGGAATTTCTTGCTCATTCAATTCGACAGTTTATGAAGATACAATCCAATATGTCCCGGAACTTGTAAAGTGGGCAGCAGATAATATTGATATTGTTCAAACGATGGTTTTCATCTGTTTCAGATATATTGTTCCGGCTATGCCTTTCGATTGGTACTCAGGTGGACAAAAAGTTGATTGGCAAAAAATATCATATCATTCGGATACGGACCGCAATGTTGATATTCTTTCTACAGATGTATTGCAAAAGGTGAGAGAAGTATTTCCGGACTTCACACCGGCAGCATATCTAAATGGAACAGAAAAAGTTGATTCATTTAAATGGATGCTGACGGAAAGAATTGGTTCAAAAGGGATTATTTATGGTTACGCGGGCCCCAAATTCCTTGAGTTAATAATGACGGTGCATCACTTTTTCAAAGGGACATATCTTTCTTATGCATCCCCAAAACTTACTAGCAAAGGAAGAGCTTCGATGCTTTTCTTATGGCCGTTGGATAAAGGACTTCGAAGAGCAACGTCAAATTTATTAAAAAATCCGTTCAGACTTTTTAAGAAAGCACACATGCAGACTATCATGTTCATACAACCCGTTGATTTTATGGAAGACGGAAGACAGAGTATGTGCGATGGCTGCCCGGATATTACCGTCTGGGGTGATGAGATCGTTTGGTCATGCAGACTAGAAGAGAAAAAACAATTTGGAACGTTTTTAAGATCGGTTAAACAAAAAACGGAGCTAATGTAATATTTTTTGAGCCAAAAACTCAATATAGGAGAAAAATGGGTTGTGACTGGGTAGAGGAGCCATGCAATTCATAGCCCCACCCCCACAGAACCAGACGTGCAGATTCCAAGCCTCTGGCTCAATAAAGCACTCTATTGATTTCAGCGATTTTTAGTTATTTTTAACGCGGATGAGGTATTGAAGAACGACACGGCATAACTAATAACTAATTTTATTAGTTTTATTTTGTATGATTAAGAAACTATTTTGAAAATAAATCCCAGAGAAATAATCTTATGAAGTTAATGAAAGCAATTCAGGTAAGTTTACCCGGCGCGGATTTTGAATTAATTGAAAAAGAAATTCCTGAGCCAGGAAATAATGAAGTTTTAATAAAAGTAGAAGCCTGCGGAGTTTGTCATGGAGATTCCATAGCAAAGGAGGGGCATTTCCCAGGAATTAAATATCCGATTGTTCCGGGACATGAAGTGGTAGGGATAGTTGAAAAAGCAGGATCTATGGTTACAAACCGGAGGCCAGGACAAAGAGTTGGGGTTGGCTGGCACGGAGGGCATTGTAATCAATGCAGTGCATGCCGCAGGGGTGAGTTCGGTGCATGCGAAAAGTCATTAACAACAGGTCTTCATCTGGATGGCGGTTATGCTGAATATATGATAGCGCGACCGGAGGCAATTGTCCGTATTCCAGATGAACTTAACTCAGTTGAAGCTGCTCCCCTGTTGTGTGCAGGGAGAACAACATTCGGAGCATTAAAGGGAAGCGGAGCCAAGGCCGGTGATCTGGTTGCCATACATGGTCTAGGAGGATTGGGACATCTTGCAGTGCAATATGCAGTTAAATCAGGATTTAAAACAGTGGTATTATCACGCGGCAAAGAAAAGGAAGAGCTTGCATACAAACTTGGCGCTCATGTATATATTGATACTGAAACGGGGGAAGCGGCAAAGGAATTAATGAAATTGGGGGGCGCAAGGGTAATTCTTTGTACAGCTCCAAACGGCAAAGCTATCTCTGATTTAATTCTGGGACTTGGACGTAAAGGGGAGGCAATTATTGTAACAGGCAGCAGGGATATGATTCAGGTACCTGCAACTGTTTTATTGGGCGGAGAACGTTCTGTGCGCGGATTTGTGAGCGGCAATATTGAAGATGCCATTAATTTCAGTATACTAACAAAGGTTATTCCAATGGTCGAAGTATTTCCTTTAGAGCAAGCGGCACTGGCATATGAAAAAATGATGACGGCAAAAGTGCATTTCAGACCGGTGTTAATTACGGGTAATTAAGAAACTATGAGACTACTCTCAAAAGGTGGTATGTCTTTCTGAAGAAGTAAGGCGAATAAAGAATTTTTTTTATAACAAATTAGAGATTCTTCACTTCGTTCAGAATGACAGATAAGAGCTTTTTAGAGTGAACTCAACAATAAAATATTTTTCCACTAAAGAGGTTACTATGAAGGAATTATTAGAGTTAATGCAGGTAAGGAAATCTATGCGGATTCCATTTGACACTAAACGTCCTGTATCTAAGGAGGATTTATTAAAGATACTGGAAGCAGGACGCTGGACACCGACCGCACACAATATGCAGAACTTCGAATTAATTGTAGTTGATAACGCTGAAGTTCTGGAGCTGATAGCAAATATAAAACGGCCGATTTCAGAAACATTTATCAGGGAGAATTATCAGCAGTTATCTTTTTCGGAAGAAGAGCTGCTAAAGAAAAAAACCGGACTTTTGGGAACTATGTTTCCGCCATCGTGGAGGAACCCAGATTTCAAACTGGATATTAATGATGAGAAATCAGATACATCAATGCAGAGGCCATTCCCGGTTTGCGCGACAATGATGTTTGTGGTTTATGATCCAAGCAAGAGAGCGCCTGCTTCAGAGGGGGATTTTCTTGGTATTTTGAGTTTAGGATGTTTAATGGAAAATACGTGGTTGATGGCAAATTCACTTGGGATCAGCTTTCATATAGTAAGTTCACTAAGTTCAGGCACATCGGAGGATGAGGTAAAAAAGATACTTCATATACCGGAAAATTTAAGGTTGGCTTTTTCATGCCGTTTAGGGTATACGGCAGGAGAGCCGGCAAAGCATTTAAGAGTCAGGCGGGATATAAAAGATTTTACCAGTTATAACAGATATGGGAATAAGGGGTTGGGTTGAAGAAAAAGAAAAGGGTGGACAAAAGGGTTATGGGATCCCTGTGCCTAGCCAAAAGTCCATCTGGAATAAAAATGAATGCTTTAATCTATAGTATTCGCGCTGAT
>OCTA010001174.1_pt1 | contig 24199 bp, 22 predicted proteins | sample 1538991 | NCBI WGS metagenome assembly OCTA01 (sample SAMEA3539302, study PRJEB22396) | soil metagenome | biome: tundra; feature: field; material: soil | place: USA | collected 2010-05 | depth 0.15 m | reverse complement strand
GCGACCTGCTCCGGGCTGGTCAATTGCTTAAAATTGATGTCGTTGACCACGTTGTGATTGGGAATTCAAACCACACTTCACTTCGAGAATTGGGGTATTGCGCGTATTAAAAACGCAAAACTTTTACGGCTTTGCCGATGGCGGGGATTTTTTTGAAGCCCGTTTTTGCGCACGAGCAATGATTTTCGCCAAATCAGCACCCAGGGCTGAAGTGATCCGCAGCAACGTATCCAAACTTGGACTTTGGACTTCCTGTTCAACGTAGCTGATTGTTTGCCGCGAAATTCCAGATTTCTTGGCAAGCATTTTAAGCGAAAGGCCGCGTTTTTCACGCTCCTCTTTCAAAATATAGGCCACATGAGAACTGATGGCGTTGCTCAATTCGTTCGGCACAGGGAATGAATACCGAAAAAGAAGATTGACATGGGATGCCAGAATAATTACATGGTTGCCTGATTCTTAAAGAACACAGGTTTATGACGGGCAACGTCAAAATTCTCATCGTCGAAGACGAGCCAGGTGTTTCGATGAACAAATTCCCGTGATTAGCGTGAATTTAACAGCTAAATGCTGCGTTGCACCAAAAGGGGCAGAACTGGTTTGTTTTCTGCAAGTGCTCGACGCCTAAAACGCGATTTACAATGGCTCAAAGATTTGTAAGGTTTGCCCTAACCATTGAATAAGTCTTCCAGCCTTGCTGGAGGATCAGCGGAGTTTGAACCGGCGGACTGAATGAATCAGCCGCGAAAACAACGGGCTGGCAGCAGAGTCAATTTGCGGACATGCCGAAGAGTCGCATACAACGGTTTTATTACCGCAACCGACGAATCCACACGGAAATCAGGGAGATGGACGGGAAACTTCATGGCTTTTATCGCACCTGGCATTTCAACGGCCAGCTTGCCGGGGAATTGCGCTATCAACATGGACGGTTGCACGGCCTGAGCCGGGAATGGGATGAAAATGGCCGCTTGCTGGGTTCTTTCACCATGAACCACGGCACTGGAACCCAGCGTTACTGGCATGACAACGGCCGGTTGAAAATGGAGATTGATTCCCTCGATGGCAGGATTCACGGCCGCACCCGGATTTGGCTGCGCGATGGCACGTTAATTCGGGAAACTTACCTCATTGGCAACAGAGATGTTACACGCAGTGCTTATCTAAAAGCCGCCAGAAAAAATCCGGGCTGGCCCCAATATGAAGCACAACCGGCAGGCAGGGTGGCCCGCCATAACGCGGCTTTGGAACGCAAGGAACACAATTTGTTCATCCAATCCGTTTTGGAGAAACCCGATCACGCGGAAGCCAGAGTTTGGCTGAATGCCAAAGCGCCAGCCAATCGTTCACTTGCCAAATTCCCCACGCCGAAAACGGCGCTCCGCTTTGTGGATCAGCTATACGCTGCGGGCGCGGATGCCGTCATCATCGCTGCGATTTATAGCGGCAAACGGCACAAGCTTTTTGCCGACTGGTTGCTGGTTCAATTGCCGGGGTCAAAATCGAAACGGGCGGCATTGCGAAAAATCTGCCGGGATTTCTGCCGCAAGCGCGGTGGGGCGGCTCTGCCGGACAAGGACATCGCCGAAACCCATCTGTTCATGATGCTGGCGTGAACCTTCAGTCAAGGTTGGTCATGCGCCGGGACCAACGAGCGGGAACTGACACGGCAGCCTCGCTGACTTCGCTCCGGCCCGCCTTTCGTCATTCCCGCTCGCTCGTCCCGGCTGGTATGGGAGGAGTGCAGTCGCGCCCCGCTTCCGTCTGGCACGCAACTCGTGTCGTTCCGCGCCGGGCTGCACTTCGCCACGCGCTCCACTCCGTACTCGTTTTGTGCCAGACCGAAGCGTTGTGAAAGCGGCAAAGGTGAAAATCATCAACGGAAAATCATCCGCCCGCATTCGCTAAGGACTGGCACTGGCGCGAATCGCCTTTCGATGGTATGGCTCAACTGCGCCCGTCAAGGTAGTTCCGCCCTGTTGCCCTTCGGCTTCCACCTTGACAGTGCTCGTTGAGCCAAAGACGGTGGCGATTAGGAATTCGCGCCGGGATTTGTGGCCAGAAGGATTTGAACAGGGTTATTCAACCTTGAGCCGGTCATTGGCTGAGTCAGCCGTCAGGCAGCCATCGGCGCATCCTTTGAGCAACAATGATTCGGCAATGGCGTCGCCCACGAGCTTTTCCGTGGCATCCCGCATTGGACGTGCGCCGAGTTTGGGATGAAAGCCCTTGCGGACAAGGAACGGCAGGACCGATTCGGCGACCTTGATGTGGTATCCCCGTTTGCCCAGGAAGGCGATTTCCTTGTCCAGAAACTTCGCGGCGATTTCAAGCTGGTGATCATAACTCAGACGGTGGAACACCAGTTTTTCAGCGATGCGCGCGAAGATTTCGGGACGGAGGGATTGTTGGGCGCGGGAAAGGACGTGGCGCTCCAGCGTGGCTTCCGTTGAATGTTGGAGGCTCATCAATTCGGCGGAACCGAGGTTGGAGGTCATCACGACATAAAATCCGCTCAAGTCGAGTGTTTCACCGGTGGCGATGGTGACGCGCGCGGCGTCCAGCATTTGCAGGAACACGTCCATGATGCGCGTATGCGCCTTTTCCACTTCGTCAAATAACAATGTGCCCACCCGGGTCCGGGCGTAAGCCGCACCGAGGAACCCGCATTCGCCCGCCCGTGCGCCGAGCAAAAGACCGAGTGATTCCTGCGTTTGGAATTCGGACATGTCGAACCGGATGAGTTTTTCCAGGCCGAAGATTGCCGTGGTGAAGACCTGGGTGAGTTCGGTCTTGCCCACACCGGTGGGGCCGAGGAACAAAAAACTGCCGCGCGGCCGGCCGGCCTTGCTCAAGCCCAATTCACCGCGTTGCAGCACCGACACCACTCGCGGGATGATGTGGCTCTGGCCGCGGATCTCCGCGCTCAAGGTCTGGTCAATGGTTCGGAGGCGTCCGATTTTTTCTGGTTCAAGCGTCGTTATGTTCATGTTTCCACCCTGCCAGAAAACTTTTTTCATTTTGTGTAGAACCTACACAAACCGCCCCGGCAAAGGTGTTAGACCATCGCGCGTGATTGGCGGCGTGTGCCGCCAGACAGAAAAATGAACACAGCACGCATGAAATTATGAAGCATATCAAACGCATCCAACCTTCCACCTTCGTCCGGCTCCGCCCGCTGGCGGGCGTCGTGGCGTTGCTCGTCCTCAACACCCTTTCAGCCCTTGCCCAAGGCACGGGCTTCAACTCCACCGACCTGAAGACCGGCATCAGCAACAGCCTGGCCGTCATCATGATGTTCGGCTTTGTGCTGGGCATCTTCTCGGTCATCTACGGCGGCTTCGCCATCCGGCGCGGTGACATTGACCAGGGCAAGATGTCCATCATTGGCGGAGCGATCATCGCGGCGGCCCCGGCGGTGGTGTTCGCCTTTTACAAAATCTTTGGCCTCGATTCCAACAGCGCCGTCGGCGTCGGCAATTTTTGAGTGGCTGTTCCTGTACCCATATTACATCTGACCAACACATGAGCGCAAAAGCCGAGCTTCGCCTGACCGACACCAATGCCGCGTCCGATTCCAAAGGCCGCACCTGGGGATTGGAAGGCGGTCTCTTTTGGTGGTTGGTGGGCGGCATCGGCGCGGGCATCACGCTGTTTTTCGTTTTCCTGGTCATACTCAGCCTGTCGCTGACTGTTTCCTTTGTTGTGGCGCTGGTGCCCTTGTTAATCTGTCTGGCCTACATCTTCGGGCTGCGGCAGGGCAAACCGCCCGGCTACGACCAGGACTGTTTTGAATATCTCGTGTCCGGCCGGGGTTTTGGTCCTGACACCGGACGTCCCCATCCACTTTATGAGCCATAAAAAGAAATCACACACATCCAAACCGTTTGGTGGTTCGGTTGAACTCATTCCACCGCAACCCGCCTTCATCGAGTTCATTGACTCGCACCGTATCTGGGGTTTCAAACAACTGACCCATTTCGTTCTGGAGGAAAACCCGGAGCGTCATGGCAAATCAACCCTGCCGCCCGACCAGCTCGTTTTGTTCTACACGACAGCCATTGTGACCCTCAAAGGCTGGCGATTGGAGTTGATGCTGGGGCCATTGGTCAATGGACGAATCGCCCGCCTCCATGCCGAGAAGCATCTGGGCGCGCTGATCATCGAGGAACCATGGGTCTCGGAAATCCACGTCACTCCGTTTGACAACCCCGGTTCGCTGGAACGCAAATTGGAAATTCCCATCACCACCAAAAAACAGCCATGAACCCGGGCGAACTCAGCATGTTGGAAAGCCGGCGCCAAGAGTTGCTTGGGCAGCTCAAAATCGCCGAAGCCAGCCTGCGCGGCGGCCTGCACGCGCGCGGCTTCGGCATCATCGCCCGCGAGCACCTGGAACGGGCGCTGGCGCACATTCAAGAAGCCTACATCGCCATTAACGAAGCCAAACAGGTGCGCACCGTGCCGCAACTGGTGGATGATTTGGTCCGAATCCAACGGGTCTGTGACGAATTCCGGCAACAACCGCCACCTGGCGTCACCGTGAAATCCCACCGCGTCTGACTTATGTTTGAACGTCCACCCAACGGCTTTTTCGTCCGCGACCTGATTGTCTTCAATCATCTCCGGCGCGGCGGTTACGTCTCCAAAGGATTCGTCTTTGAAGCGCCCGACCTCACCAACAGCCCGATTGCCGACCTGAACGAGTTTCAGGAACAGCTTTGCCTCCTGCTGGCTTCGCTCCACGAAAATCAAAGGTTGCAGGTGCAGTATTTCTGCGATTCGGATTACAAGACCGAACTGTTGCGGTTTCAACAGGAAACGGAGCGGTTCGAGAACACCTGGACGAAGCGTTCGCGCAATGAACGGTTTGCGCGTTATTGGCAGGCGATGACGGAGCGCAAGCTGCGGCGGCAACGAGTGGTGTTCTATATCTCACGCGCGCTGGAGAACGTGCCCAAGACGCTCAACACCAACAAGGCGTTGCGCGAGTATTACCTGACACTGCTTGACCAGTTGGAAACCGAGTTCGCGCAAGTTCATCATCTGCTCAAGGAAATCTTTGCCAGTGCCGGAACGCGCGTGCTGGCCATGAGCGACCTGGACCATTTCAAGCACTACATAAGTTTTCTCAACCCATCGTTCAGCGACCGGTTTGACTTCGATTGCGCCGGCGATTTCGTGCCCGAACTTTCCATCCAGGAAAATTGCTGGCACTCGGAAGGCAACGGCCAGAGCGATTTCGGGTTTTACATGGACGGCCATTATCATTCCGTCATCGTGCTCACCCGCTGGCCGCGCAGCACCTATCCCGGCATCATCCAGCGGCTCACCAATCTCCGGCTGCTGGATTTCGCCATCACGGTCAACATTGATCCGCTGCCCATCACCCAGGAAATCAACAAGGAGGAGAAGGAGCACGACCGCGTCGCCGGCGATTACGCGAGCGAAAAGAAAATCTCGCTGCTGTCGGTGTTGGAGAAAAAGCAGAGGAAGATTCATGCGCTGATGCAGGGCCAGACCATCCCGTTCAATGCGCTTTTCGTGATTCGGGTGTGGGACAAGAGCAAGGACGGCCTCAACGCCAAGGCCAGCGCCATCAAAAACGCCATCAATTCGATGAACTCGGCGCAGTATTTCGAGAGCAATCTGCCGAGCTCGTCCAAAAATATTTTCTTTCAAACCTGGCCGGGTTGGACGTGGGGCCGCTATGAGCATCGCAAGCTCTATTCCGAACATCGTTACCTGGCCGACATGCTCCCCGTCACCAGCACGTTCACCGGACATCTCGCCACCGCCGAAGCCATCTACGACGGCCCGGCAAATAATCTCATCGGTATCGAAACATTCTCCGGCTCGGTGGACAATAAATCGCCCCAGCACGCCGTTTTGCTGGGCATGTCGGGCGCGGGCAAGTCTGTTTCTGTCTGTGATTTGCTTTCGCAGACCGAAGGTTATTTCGCCTACACCGTCATCATCGAGGAGGGATTGTCCTACGGCATCTATACGCAAACTGTGGAACCCGGCGCGCGTCCCATCATCATTCATCCCGATGGCGACATCACCATAAACTATCTCGACACCAAGGGATTGCCGTTGACCGCCGACCATCTTTCCGCTGCAACCGCCCTGGTTGCCCGGATGATTGGCACCAGCACGCAGGAGGACAAACAGATGCTCCGGCAGGCGCAAATCGCCAAATACATCAACCTGCTTTACGAGGATGCGTTCCAGGACTGGCAAAAAAAGCGGCACGACCAGTTGTTCGACATCGCCCGCCACGCCTTGGCTTTGCAGAAATTCCGGGTCGAGCGGATGCCGCCCGGGACGACGACATTGGAAACCTTTGCGGACTTCCGTGACCAGGCGGAGCTTGGAACCAACCAGGCAAAGTCTGAGTCCAATATGACTGGATCGGGTAATGGACAGACATCGTCCAAAGCAGGGACGCGCTTCAACGAATGGGGACGGGAATACCTGTCTCAATTCCCGGAAGCCGACGTCCTGCGATTCCTAAAAGAACCCAAGACCAGCAAGGAAGTCCGCAATCTCGCTTTCGCCTACTTCAATTCGGAGGAGTTCCCGACCCACCGGATGTTGCAGGAGTTGATGATGCTCGATCCGATGGGCGCGGAGCGCGACCAAATCATGGAGATCGCGACGCTGTTGCTGCCGTGGTGCCGGGACGGCAATTACGGCTGTCTGTTCGACGGCACAAGCAACCTGTCGCTCACCGGCAAAATCGCCCACTTTGAACTGGGTTACATCCCGGAATCAGCCAAGGAATTGAAGGCGGCTGCCGGCTTCCTCATCACCAACCACGCGCGCAAGCACATCATCACCCTGCCCCGTGCCTTGCGTAAGCGGAACGTGTATGAGGAAGTCGCCCGCTTTCTCGACATTCCCGGCGGTCAGGAAATCGTTCAGGAATCCTACGCCCAGCTTCGCAAGTTCAATTGCTGGAACATTTCAATCGTGCAGCAGTATGCGCGGTTCAAACAATCGCGCATCCGCTCCGCTGTGTTCGGTAATTCGCGCCAGTTTTTCATCATGCGCCAGAACGACCGGGCGGATTTGGAGGACATGGCGCAGGACATCGCGCTGCCTGAAGTCACCAAGCACGCCATCATGAATTATCCGTTGCCCGACCATCAATCGGGTCAGAAGTATGCGCCGTTCACCTATTTTCACACTGATTCGGGCCGCAACCTGTGCGGCACGGTCCACAACATCGCTTCGAAGGAGATGCTCTATTGCAGTTCGTCCAGTGGCGAGCACTTCGACAAACGCGCCAAGGAACTTCGCCAAAGTACCAACATCGTCGAAGGCATCATCGCCCACGCCAGCCGATAACCAAAATCATCTATGAAAATGTCATTACTTACTCGATTCATTCCCTTTGCCTGTGTCGTGTGTCTGTTCACGGGCTGCGCCGCTGTCACCCGACCCGTCACTGATGTGGCGTTGGGCGCAGGCGGCGCAGCCCTCGGCGGTGTTCTTTCCAAAGGCAATCCCGCCGCCATTGCGGGCGGTGCGGCGGGCGGGGTCCTGCTTGGTGAAGGACTTCACTACGCCAACAGCAAACAGAACGACAAATCTTATCAGGACGGCTACGACAAAGGCCGCAGCGATGCGGTAAAACAACAATACTGGCTCTATGTCTCCATGCAGCAGGCCAAGGCCGGAAACGAAGGCCGTGTCCGGCTCTACGAAGTGCATCTGCCCGAACAAGTCATTGACGGCGTGATTTTCCAACCCACAACCCAATTGCTTCGCATCGGAGAATAAACCAAGAACACCCAACGAAAGGAAAAACATGAAAAAACTCATTATCACCACCCTCATCGCCCTGCCGCTGGCGTTCTCCGCCCGCGCGCAGTGGATCGTCTATGACCCGACCAGCAACATTCAGGAGATTCTGGATCAAGCCGAGAACATCGCCCAATACGTTCAGATGGTCGAGAACCAGGTGCAGCAGATTCAGACGCTCGGCCAGCAGTTGAGCGAATTCAAAAACTACGAGAATTTGTTCGGCGATCCCAAAGCGGTCGTGCTGTCAATGGTGCCCACCCTTAACGCTGATTTGCAGAAGCTTGAGCCGGGCAAGAATCTCGACAACCTGCTGTCAATCGCCGATGGCAATTTCGCCCTGACCTACAATGAGTCGGGCATTTTTCAAACCATCGGCGCAACGTTCACAACGCCGGGCGGTCAGACCATCACGCGACCGGCTGATTTGTATAAACAGTTCTCGGCCGTCAGCCGGACCGCCGATAACTACGTCTCCGTGGCCAACGACGCGGCAGCACGGCGCGCGACCATCAAGGACCAGATCGCGCAGACGACCGGGCAACTTCAAAACGCGACCACGGACGCCGAGGTGCAGAAGTTGCACGGAGTTCTCACCAGCCTGACCGCCGATCTTGCCAGCACGGATGACGAGGTGAACCAGGCCACGGCCTCGGCAGTAGTGCAAGACATCCAGAACCGGAATGACCAGCAAAAGCAGGCGCTGGCGATGAGCGAACAGCAAAATGCCGAGTTCGAGGAGGCCGTCAGCAATTACACCGCGAAGTTCCAATTGCTCAACGCGCCGACTGTTTTTCCCACCCCATAACCTTACCCCTCATTCTTCATGGCCACGTTCGAGAGCATCTTCCCCACATTTCTCGCCAAATGTGCCGAACTCCACACGTTGCTCTTGAGCGTGGCCTTCGCTCTTTTCATCACCGGCGTCATCGTCACCGTAGCCCACGGTTTGACCCACAAAGCCATGCTGCATTTGCTGGCGCGCATCCTGTTGCTCACGTCACTGCTCGTGTTCCTGCCCGCATGGGGCAATGAACTTCAGAGCCTGTTGCAAAATTCGATTCTCTCCGGTTTGGGGGTTGACCCTTCCCAAGTCTATCAGCAGTTCAACCAGCTTTTGGTCATCAAACGCGACCCCGGCACGCAATCATCCTGGTGGAACATCCTGTCGCAGATTCACAATTTCACCACCGACATCATCATCACCGCTCTGCTCTGGCTTGTCGGCCAGTTTGCCTCGTTGATGATGTTCTGGGGCTATGTTTTTCAGAAAATCATCATCAATCTCGGTTACGCGCTTTCGCCCCTGCTCATCGGCTTCATGGCGCTCCCGGCGCTCAAACACATCGGCAGCCGTTACCTGTTGAATCTCGTGGGCGTTTTGCTCTGGCCGTTGGGCTGGGCCGTTGCCGCGCTCATCACGCAGGGCATTCTCGATTTCATGACCGACCCCAGCTTTGAATACCTTGATCCCACTTCCACCCTGCCTGACCTGCAAAAAACCATCGGCGTTGCGGCCGTGGGCTTCTGGATTATTTTCAGCACCGTTGCCGCGCCCGTCATCATCCAGCACGTCATCACCCAGGGCGCCCAGGCCGGCAGCCAGTTGCTCTCCGGCGGCGTCAGCAGTTTCATCCAGACCGCCGCCACCACTGCGGGCGCTGCCGCGACCGCTGCCTCCGCCGGGATTCCCCTCGTCACTGCTGGCGCGGCGGGCGTGGCTGCGCTGTTAAGCACCATGTCCACCGGCGCCAACATGGGCAGCGCCGGAGCCATCATCATCGCGGGCAGCGGCCTGCCGCCGCGCTCCGCGCGCGGTCGGCCCGGTGACGACATCACCGGCGACAAGGCCGTCCGCGAACTCATCGCCAAATCCAAACCCAATTATTTCTGATTATGGAAACCTTGAAATCCACATTATCCAATCCCGGCACCGCAACACCCGTGCCGAAGCACTTCGATTTCACACGCCTGCTGGTGCTCCGCGACCGGCTGCCGTGGTTCTGGTTTGCATTCACCGTCGCGGTGCTGCTGCTTTCCGCCATTGACCGTTATCACATTGTTTCGCTGTTCAAGCAGCGCGAGCACGTCGTCATCATTGACCCGGCGGGCACCTACTACGTCAGCCCGTTGCTTCAATTTCAAGAAGCCAAACAATTGCATGTCCAGCAGGCCGAGCTGGCGACACTGGCTTTCCTCGAACGCAATCCCAAGGATTTCGATAATCCCGACCTGCTCAAATTGATATTCCTCAAACTGGCGCTTGCCAAGGCCCAGGACGAGCGCATCAGCGAATCAGTCGAGTTTCGCGCCAAGCAGTTGCACCAAAAAGCCGAGATTGGCCGCATTGACATTCTGGCCACCCGCGAGAACGAAGTGCTGGCCGCCGTTACCGGCCAGATCATCCGTAGTGGCATCTTTCAGGACCGGGCGTTCACCGAGGCGTTTCCGTTCACGCTCCGGTTGCGCCTCATCCGCAACCCCAACATGGCCATGAACGGACGTTTCCCCACCGCTGTGGGTGACTTCAAATATGAAATCAATCGTTAGTCTGTTATCGTTCACCGTCACGGTGCTCACCGTCACCGTTGCACTGGCCGATTCACCGGCGATCCAGCGCGTCATGCTCGACGACCGCGTGGTCGTGTCCGTGCCGGTTGCCACCAACCGTGTTACCACCATCAGTTTTCCCGGCACCATTGATGCGATTGACGGCGCGGGTTTCACGGTGGATGGCAAAACCCCCGGCCAGTTTCAACTCGCCCACGCCAAAGGCTCTGGCTTCCTCTCCGTCCGCGCCCTGTCGCCCAAAGCCGCCAGCAACCTGAACATCCGCTGGAACAATCGCACCTACGTCTTTGCCTTGTTCGAGAGTGATGCGCCAGTGCTGGCGCTCAACCTGGAAGCGCCGCCAACGCCGCTGGAGGAAGGCGTTGGTCGCGCGCCCGAAGTCAGTCCGACCCGGCTCCTGGCTTTGCTCGACAAGGCGAAGGCATTTCCACTGCTCAGAGCGCAGCAACCTAAAAGCGTCGCCGACGTGGGTTTCACCACTTACGACGGCAAACCGTTAATCAGTGATTTTGATGACTACGAAATCCAGATTGAACAGGCGTTCCGGTTCAACGCCGAGGACACTTTGGTCTTCCGCGCCGCCATCACCAACAAGGCCGACGCGCCTTTGATTTATCAGCCCGACAGTTTTGCCCTTCGCGCCGGGAACCGGCTTTATCCCCAATCCCTCAGTGACGCCGACGGCGCCGTGCCACCCAAGGGCCAAAGCATCGTCTATTTCTCCGTGACCGGCACGCCGGATGGCGGGCGCAATGAACTGTCCCTGAAAAACGCTTTCACCGTGCTGGTAAACCGGCTGTCGCCGCCACCACCCGATACCATCGTTACCAATGCTCCGAGCGTGCATCCAATTCGTCCACCCAGAGGCCAGCCATGAAACCGCGCGATTTTCTCAATTTCTTCAAAACCGGAAGCGGCAAGTTGATTACGTTCGCTGCCGTGTTTGCCGTGGCGTTGATCCTTTTCAGCGTCATGCGCAAACGTCACACAGCGCCTGAAGACACCATTCCGGTCACGCCACTGGCCACCAACAGCGTTGGCGGCAAACCCCAGGTGGTGCAATCCGTCGTGCGGCCCATGCAGGCTTTTCATCCGCCGTCACCCAAGCCACAACCAGCACAGTCATCACCATCGGGTCTGTCCACTTTCACGAACGCATCACCGCAACCGTTGCCGGTTGTTCCTCCCAGCCAGTTGCAACAACTCTCTCCCATCAGTTTGTTTGCCGACAGCACAGCGGGCGTTCCCCAACCCAAAAAGTTGAGTCCCATCTATGCACCGTTCGGCCGTCTTATTCCCTGTGAAACTGTCGTCACGGTGGATTCCGCTTCCATCCGCACACCCATCATCGGCTTGGTCACCGAGGACGTTTATTTCGGCGGTAAACTGGTTATTCCAGCGGGTACAGAGGTTCACGGCACGGCGCAGACCGACCACCAGCGCGAGCGGATCGCCAGCAGCAGCAGTTGGACGTTTGTCTGGCAAAACGGCGAGGAGATGCAACTCAAGGCCATCGCGTTGGACCGTGAATTTGAAAACAGCACCAATCAAACGGGGTGGGCAATCACTGACGGTAGCGCCGGGTTACGCGGTGAAGTCATCAAGTCCGACAACCTGGCCGACATCAAACTCTTTGCCGCCACGTTTCTTTCCGGCGCGGCCAACGCCTTGACCGAAAAGCAGGAAACACTTTTTGGGCCGATCAACAGTCCGTCATTGAACAACGCTCCGTTTGCGGGTGCGCAACAGGTGCTCCAGACCTATGCCCAGCGCATCTTGGAATCGATTCAAAAGGACGGTTTTTACATCCGCGTGCCCAGCGGCAAACAGTTTTATCTCTACGTGCTCCAGACCATTGACCGTGCCGATGCCACGTTCGGCGGCACGGGCATCGTTGAAGAAAAGGACGAACAAGTTTCAACCAAAACGAAACCATGAAAACGCTCTATCTTATTCCCTTGTTGTTTCTGACCGCTTGCTCGACCGCCCCCAAGCTCACGCTGCGACCGCTGCCACAACCGGCACCGCCAGCAATGGACAATTCGGACGTTCGCTATCCCGAAGCTGTCCGCGCCTATCATGTCGGGCGCTACACCGACCCGAATGACGACCTGATCCTGCACGAGCAGCATGTCGTCTATCGCGTCGAGGAAAACACCCGCTGGAATTTTCATCCCGGTCCCGTTGACGGCAGCGTCGTCGCGCTGCCGTCCGCACATGATTCGGCGTTTTCGCCCGTGCCGGTCAACGACGCCATCCTGGCCGAGGTCAATTCCCAAAGAATTGCCACGGCCCAAATCATGGCCCAGGCGCGGCTTTTGTCGGTGGCGCTGGCGCGGGTTCAAATCACCTTGCTGGACACCAAAACAAATTTGCAGGCAACGGCGGCCATGCGCTCAACGTTGAGCGAGATGAAGCAGCGGCTCGACGCGCTCGAAGCCAATCAAGGACAATCGTTGGTCCTGCCGGCTTCACCCGCAACCAATGAACCGCCCGATTCGCTGAATCCCTGACACTTTGCCGGCGCATTGAAGGGGCCGTGAATCTGACCCTTTCCGCCGGCAACTCGAAACCAAAAACCAAACTCATTATGAGCAAAGTAAAAACACCCCCCAATGCGCCGTCCAATGGCGGCACTCCCGTCGCCGACGCGCCCAACTTTCGGAGCAATCCGGAGGTGGACGCCAAAATCGACTCCTACATCAAAGAAAATCCCAAGTATTGGAACTTCATCCAGGCCATGCCCCGTGACCGGCTGGAACGCACCGTCGTCCTGAACGAAGTCCGCCAGCTCGACCGCCAGCAGCGGATGCGCGAGGGCACGATGAAACGCATCAACGCAAGCCCGGAACTGAAACAAGCTTACGAGACGCTGGTCAAGAACGTGCCCCAAGACCAGCGCGAAGAGGTCATGACCCAGATCGCCCGGCAGACGCAACGCGCCGTCTCCCGCTCGCAGGGACAACAACAAACGAAAGGAGAAGCCGTCGGTGTTTGATCCGCCCCCTGTGCCGGTCTGACTCTGGCAACGGAGTCCAGACCGGCCACGGCGAACCAATCAGTTCACGATAACGATGCGATCAAGAGCTTTTTTTTCATGGGCATTATATTTGCTTACTATGAATCATTGGAAGCCTCGTGGGTTCTCTATGCAACCGCTCGTCCAGTATGTTGTGTGCATTGGCAAGTTTCTGGACATTTCGGTTCAGGAGCAAACCAGCCTTCGTTTGAACGGCCCTGGCCTCCCTCGCCTCTTTCTCGTCGCCGGAAGCAAAGCCCAAAAATCGGAACGGAATGACATCAATTCCAAGCCAAGATTTTGCGGCGGAAACCTGCCCGGGCGGAGATTAAAGGGAGAGGGGCATCATGCGCCGGCAGAATGTGATTGGTTTGGTGGTGGCCAAACTGCGCTTTGAGCGGAAGTGGACACAGGAAATTCTGGCGGCGCGTGTGCAATGCCAGGGGGTGGATGTTAGTCGCGACATGCTGGCCAACATCGAGTCGGGCCGCACCAAAGTCACGGACGAACAAGTCGTTGGCCTTCAAAGAGCGTTTGGCGTGCGCATCATCCTGCTTTTTCCCAAGGCGGTTCAGGAACTCGATGAAAAATTCGCCGAGCGTGAGAACGTCCGGCCCCTGAAACGACACCGCCAGCGTAAACCATAAACCTGTTAAACCGGCCCTTGCTTGCTCCCTGGAGCCGGCACGGGCAAGATTTCGATGGCGCTCAAACGAACAACGGCGGATGATCAACTGGAGCTGTTTGCTCCCAATTCACATGAACACCCTGACTCAATACGGAACGATGGCCGAAAAACACTGGCGCGAACATTGCCCGAAGCTGGTGCAGGAGCTGAAACGGAACGGACTGCTGCACCAGATGCTTCAGGAGGCGGAGGAAAAAACGAAGGACGAAATGGCCACGTTGCGGCTCGAACTGATGAAGCAGGGCAAGACGGCAGAGCAAGCCCAGCGCCAGGCTTGGGAGCTGGTGCGCGAGAAATACATCCTCCTGCCACCGGAAGCTTAACCACCGGTCATTCTCACAGCAACCTCAACAACCATCGCATCACCGACGACAACCGTTTGGGTGCAGGCGGTCCCAAACAGAAGTTCCAGCAAAATTTCAGGGCCATCCAGATTCTTCGCGTGCTGGAAGCCGAGGCGCGACCGGCCACCCCGGACGAGAAGGCCGCGTTGGTCAAATACGCCGGCTGGGGCGCCATGCCCCAGGTCTTCGACGACGCCAATTCCGCTTGGGCGAAGGAACAGGAGGCGTTGCAGCGAGAGCTTACGAACAAAGAATACGAGCAGGCCCGCGCGACCACACTCAACGCCCATTACACGGCTCCCGTTGTCATCCGCGCCATGTATCAGGCGGCGGAACGATTCGGATTTCAAGGTGGCAGGATTCTGGAACCGGCCTGTGGCATCGGCCATTTCATCGGCCTCATGCCAGAGGAAATGCTCCGCCGTTCAACCATCACCGGCATCGAAATTGATTCGCTGACCGCCCGCATCGCCAGGGCGCTTTATCCCGACTCCGATATTCGCGAGCAACCATTTGAAAAGGCGAAACTTGCGGACAACTTCTATGATCTGGCCATTTCCAATGTGCCCTTCGGCGATTACACCGTCCACGACCCGCGCTGGAACAAATACAAATTTTCCATTCACGATTATTTCTTCGCCGCCGCTTTGGAGAAGGTGCGGCCCGGTGGATTGGTCATGTTCATCACCACGCATAGCACGCTGGATAAATTCGATTCGACCTTGCGTGAGTTGCTGGGTGCTCGGACGGAATTGCTCGGTGCGATCCGGCTGCCCAACGATGCCTTCAAGAAAAACGCCGGTACGGAAGTCACCACCGACATCGTGATGCTCCGCAAACTGCGGCCCGGTGAGTTGCCTGACGGCCCGGCATGGAAAGCGGTGACGAATTATACCAACGACCGCAACGAAGCTTTTTCGCTCAACGAATACTTTGTCGCCCACCCTGAAATGATGCTGGGCAAAATGCGGTTGTCGGGCCGGATGTATCGGGATAATGAACCGACGCTGGAACCGGATGGACGCGATTTGGGCAAGGCTCTGGCCGAAGCGGTTGAGCGACTTCCCCAAAACATCTTCGAGTCGCAAGCTCAAGCAATTGCCGGGCAATCCTTCGACGCCGGAATCCCCGCGCCTGATTTCATCAAGCCCAATGCCTTCTGCGTTCACGAAGACGGGCGGGTTTGCATCCGTGAGGAGGACACATTGCGCCCGCTGGACGACCTGCCCGCCGAAACGCGCTCACGGATTCGGCGGTTGATTGAAGTGCGTGACGCCGTCCGGATCTGTCTCAGCTCGCAGCTCGACGGCAGCAGCGAGAGCCAGGTTATCGAAGCCAGGGAGCAGTTGAATCTGGCCTATGACCGTTTTGTTTCCCGTTTCGGTCCCGTCAACGCCCGCGTCAATCAAAACGCCTTCGACGGCGATCCCGATTTCCCGTTGCTCCTGTCTTTGGAGCATTACGACGAGGAAATGAATCTGGCGGTCAAAGCCTCAATTTTCCACGAACGCACCATCCATCACAAACAACCTATTGAGTCGGTTGCATCACCGAAAGAGGCATTGCTGGTTTCGCTGAATGAAAAAGGCCGGGTGGACCTTGACCACATGGCCGGATTGCTGGCACAGCCGACAGAAGATTTTTTGCCTGATTTGAAGGGGCTGATTTTTCTTAACCCGCAGACCGAACAATGGGAAACCGACGACCAATATCTTTCCGGCAATGTCCGCGAAAAGCTGGTTGTCGCCGATGCCGCCAGCGTCACCGACCCGCGTTTCCGTGAAAACGTCGAGGCGTTGAAATCCGTCCAGCCGGAGGATTTGTCCGCCACCGAGATTGACGTGCGCCTGGGTGCATCCTGGCTGCCACCGGAGGACGTGAAGCAGTTCACCCACGAACTGCTCGGCATTTCATCCGGTGTCGAGGTGAATCACATCCACTTGCTCGGTTCATGGCATGTCACCGGCGATTGGGAGGCAAAAGGGGCGACCGCCAACACCACGGATTGGGGCACGAACCGTTACTCCGGCCTCGAACTCATTGAGGAAACTCTGAATCTCAAGACCCCGACTGTTTATGATTACACCAAGGACAGGAAACCCGTCGTCAACGCGCAGGCAACCGAAGCCGCCAGGGAGAAACAGGAACGCATCAAGGAACGATTCAAGGAATGGATCTGGTCGGATGATTCAAGAAGGGAGCGGCTTTGCCGCCTCTACAACGACACGTTCAATCATTCGCGTCTCCGCACGTTTAACGGCGAGCACCTGACGTTGCCGGGGGCAAGCTCTGCCGTTCAACTGCATTTGCATCAAAAATCGGGTATATGGCGCATTTTGCAGACGGACAACACCTTGCTTGGCCATGTCGTCGGCGCGGGCAAGACCTACACGATGGTCGCCGCCACGATGGAGTTGAAACGACTGGGGCTGGCGCGCAAACCCATGTTCGCCGTGCCCAATCACATGCTCGGCCAGTTCTCGACCGAGTTGCTCATCCTGTATCCGGGCGCGAACATCCTGGTCGCCGGCAAGGAAGACTTTGAAACCAAAAACCGCCGGAAACTGTTCAGCCGCATCGCCACGGGAAATTGGGACGCGGTGATCGTCACGCATTCTGGCTTTGAGCGCATTCCGCTGTCCCAGGAAACCCAGCTTCGGTTTTTCAAGGAGCAATTGGATGAACTGGAAGAAGCGATGCGTGAACATGCCGACAGTTCCAATCGCCGTTTGGTGAAAGACCTTGAGAAGGCGAAGAAACGGCTCGAAGCGCGGTTGCAGGCACTGGCTGCCGACCACAAAAAAGACAACACACTGACTTTTGAGGAACTTGGTGTGGACCGTCTTTTTGTGGACGAGGCGCATTATTTCAAAAACCTGTTCTACGTCTCGAAAATGACGCGCATCGCCGGTCTGCCGCAGACGGCCAGCGAACGGGCGTTCGATATGTTCCTCAAGGTGCGTCATATCCAGTCCATCAATGGCGGTGGTGGTGTTGTTTTTGCCACCGGCACGCCTATCGCCAACAGCATGGCCGAGATGTTCACCATGCAGCGGTATCTTCAGCCGGACGATTTGAAGAAACACAACCTGAATCATTTCGATTCGTGGGCGGCCACCTTCGGCGAGCCGGTGACCGCAATGGAACTTGCGCCCGATGGCGCGGGCTACCGGCTCAACACGCGCTTCGCCCGTTTCATCAATGTCCCGGAGTTGATGCAGTTGTTCCGGCAGACGGCGGACGTGCAGACCGCCCAGATGCTCAATTTGCCGCGCCCGAAACTGGAGGGTGAAAAGCCGGCCATTCGCAGTGCGCCCGCCACACCAGAACTCAAAAAGTTTGTGCAGCAACTGGTTGAGCGCGCAGACCGCATCCGAATGCGACAAGTCCATCCCCATGAAGACAACATGCTCAAAATCACGACCGAGGGACGGAAGGCCGCACTCGACCTTCGGTTGATGTTGCCGTCCGTGCCGGACAATCCCCAAAGCAAGGTCAACATTGCCGTCGAAAACATTCATCGGATTTGGGAGTCATCGAAAGATGATCGCCTGAGCCAGCTTGTCTTTTGCGACCTTTCCACTCCCCGGGATCGTGGTTTTTCCGTTTACCGCGACATGGCGCAGAAGTTGGAACGTCTCGGCGTGCCCGGCGGGGAGATTGCCTTCATTCAGGATTACGATTCGGACGCGGGGAAGCTGTCTTTGTTCCGCGACGTGCGCGCCGGCAAGGTTCGCATCCTTTTCGGCAGCACGCAGAAAATGGGTTCAGGCACGAATGTTCAGGAGCGGTTGATCGCCTTGCATCACCTTGACGCTCCCTGGCGGCCTGCCGACGTGGAACAGCGCGAAGGACGCATTCTGCGGCAGGGGAACCGGAATTCCAGCGTGCAGGTTTATCGCTATGTCACCGAAGGCTCGTTCGACGCTTATATGTGGCAGACGTTGGAGACCAAGGCCAAGTTCATCGCCCAGGTGATGACCGGCGATATGACCGTCCGGCGCGTGGAAGACCTCGACTCGGCGGCCCTGACCTACGCCGAAGTCAAGGCCATCGCTTCCGGTAATCCGCTCGTGATTGAAAAAGCACAGGTGGATGCTGGGTTGATGCGGCTCACCCGGCTGCGCTCTGCCCATGCCGAGGAACAATACCGCATCCGTGCCAATCTGCGCCATGCACGGGAGGAATCGGAAACTTATACCGAACGGCTGGCCCATCTGCGGCAGGATTTGACGGTGCGGCAGGACACTTCCGGTGACAGATTCCGCATCGAACTGGACGGCCAGACCCTCGACAATCGCGGCATCGCCGGTGAATTGATCGTGCGCCAGGCGCAGAAGCTGAAATTCCGTTTCGGCGAGGACGTTCGTGTCGGGCGGTTTGCCGGTTTCGACCTGTTCATTCGCTCCGGTTTCAACAACACCGCCGAACTCGTTTTGCGCGGTAAAAACAGTTACAGCACTCGCATCACCGACACGGCGCTGGGCACCGTCCGTTCACTGGAATTGATGGCACAGGGATTTGAGGAACGTGTTACGCGGTTGGACTCCGACATTCGTGACTCGCAAAAGCGGGCAACCGAATTGGAAGCCAAGGTCGGCGCGCCCTTCGAGCACGAGCAGCGTTACCACGAGCTTTCCAAGCGCCAGTCGGACATCGAGGAGAAACTTGACCTCACCAAAAATCAGGCTTCCAGCCAGCTTGAAGCGTCTGAAAACGCTGAAACCAATGCCGTGAATGAGCAACCGGACGAGACCCGCCACCAAACCGTTAAACCCAAAACAGGAATTCGAGTATGAGACGAACCAACATCATCGGAGAACGAATCCGGCTCCTGCGACGTGAGCGCGGATGGACCCAGGTGGATTTGACCCGAAAACTCCAGACAGCCGGTTACCGGGTCACGCGGGACATGATCGCGCGTTGGGAAACCCGTAAAATCTCGGTTCCCGACACCGGAGTCGTAGGTCTGGCCACCGTGCTGCGCGTGTCCATTCTCGACTTGTTTCCCATGAATTGTCACGGGGCGCGTCCGATGAACCGGCAGAGATAATTACAGCAGCCAACAATCCACCCTTGTTAAGAGCAGACACCATGAAAAACGACGACCGGGACTCATTTCTCAATGCGCCGCTCCTTCCGGCCCGCTTGCAGGCCGCTGAAACGGCGTGGTATCTCGGTTTCAAGCCCCATCAGATTCCGATCCTGGTTGGCGCTGGCTTGCTCTGTCCGCTCGGTCATCCACCCGCCAACACGCCGAAGTTCTTTCTTACGGCAACCCTGACCGCATTGCGCAGTGATGGAAAGTGGTTCGCAAAAGCCACCGACGCGATCAGTGCCCATTGGCGGCGCAAGAACGCCCGAAGGCGGACTGGCCGGCCAGGCCAGTCCAACCCCTCCCGCGCATCAGGCGTATAGCGCCAAAGCCGCTTGATCCGCCGCCACTCCCCGCTGGAACGGCATGGGAATGATTTCAGTTTCACTCGCCCGCTTCTCGTAAGCCTCAAGCGACGGCAGCTTCACCTTGGCCTTGCGGGCGTAGGCACGGTGAATGGCCTTGCTGTTGTGTCCCAGCGCTTCCTGGGCAAAGCGTTCGGGATAGCCGCAGGTCTTGGCGCGTTCCGCCCACGCATAACGGTAGGAGTGAAGGGATACACCTATAATCCCCGTCCGGCGGCAAATCATTTGGAACCAACTTGCCCGATGTTTTTCATCCAGCAGCCCGAAATTTGGAAACAACGGCCCCCGGTCGGGCAGCCGGTTCAAAATTGCTGCAACCTCGTCGCCAAAATGGATGATTTGAACCGACTTGGTCTTTTTCCGAAAGAAGCTGATGACCTGATCGTCCCAATCAACATCCTCGACTTTCAAAGCGGCGATGTCACTTTGTGAACCGCCCAAATGCCAGCACATTTCGTAAAAGGCCCGCCGTTCGTCATTCCTTTCCCTCTGCAATATGGCCAGGTGTTCTTCGCGTGTGATGGCCCGTTTTTCCTTGTAACGCACGGCCGGCCATTGACGTTTGGGAAGGATTGAACAGGGCAACCAGCCCATGTCCAAGGCGAAGTTGTGGATGCGGCGCAAATACACATTGGTGGAAACCGTGCCGATCTGAAGCACCTTCAGGAAGTGTTCACCCTGCGTTTCAAGGATCGTCATGTCACGAAGACAATCAAATGACTTGTCTTTGATGGCACGCTGCCAGCGCTCGCCCCAAGTGCCGCGTTTCGATTTTGCCAGTTCCTCCATTGCCGTCTGCCAGTTGCGCTTGTCAACCAGCGGATCGGATGCCGTCAGGTAGGTTCGTGCGAGCCGAAGGTTCAAATGCGCTTGCCGATGTGCCTGGGTTTTGGCGCTGAATAATTCGAAGGCTTCACCACGGTCGCGGGTTCCAAGACTGGCCTGTTTGCCGGTTTGGTCATCGTGTGTGTAATAGATGCCGTGGCGCCGATAAAGACGGAATCGTTGCTTCATATGTTTTTTCCATGAAGCAGCGTAATTCTGCGATGCGTCCGCGTTGTGTAAGTCCTACACAATCCGGCGCGGCCAAGTGCCCGTCAGCAGGTTCTGCCGGAGTTTCAGCGGGTTTTGGCGAGTCGTTCCCGAGCTTCACCAAGTCCGCTTTCTGCTGGCAGTTTTGCTGGCAGTTGCAACTTGGTTCCTCACAACTCATTGATGCCCAAGCATCGGAGATGGTGGCTGGGGGCGGAATTGAACCGCCGACACAAGGATTTTCAGTCCTCTGCTCTACCAACTGAGCTACCCAGCCAAAACCATTGGAAACATTAGTGTTTCTGCTACTTTTACTTTCCTTCAATTTGCCGTTGCATACCGCCATTTGATACCGTATGGTTTTAGGTGTTATGACAAACCAAAACGACACCCAAACGGCGGTTGCAACAGGCAATCGGAAACTAACCACAACCAGCAAAGACGGCAAGTGGAAATCATTCCACAGTCACGCCGGGCTTATGCAATACGTCCCTAGCGGCGTTTTCTACGCTCGCGCCAAAGTCGGCGGCATAGTGAAGCGCGCCAGTCTGGACACGGACGTTTTCACAACCGCCAAAGACAGATTGCGCGGCAAGCTCAATGAGCTACGCAAGCCAAAGGCGGAAGTCGGCACGTTTGCCTCTGGCCGCGTCCAGTTTGAAGCCGAGACGCTCAATAAGCACGAGTTGGCGGAATTGTCCCGCGTGTATCGCTTGCGTTGCGTGGACAGGATTCTGCGCTCGTGGCCGGGCTTGGACAACAAGCGCGTGGACACGATTACAAAGGCGGACTGCCTAGCTTGGTCGAAACGCTACGCAGACAAATACGCTCCGCAGTTTTTTAATTACTCGCGCATTGTCTTTCGTGAGATTCTTTCACTGGCCGGGCTTGGGCGTGACGAAAATCCGGCCTATGAAATTGAGCGGCGCGGCGTCCCGCGCAAGAAGTTGGATTTGCCAACCGCCGATCAGTTCAATCAGATTCTTGCCGAGATTGAAACAGCCGGAGCCATTGACGAAAAAGACCGCGCCGACTTCGTGCGCTTTCTGGCCTTCAGTGGTTGCCGGTTAAATGAAGCCAAGCAAGCTCTTTGGCAGGACGTGGACTGGAAGAAAAACGAGTTGACGATTCACTGTTTGAAGCGGCGGGCGACAAGCGATGAAACGCAGACGCGGGAAATCCCGATTGTCCCGGCCATGCGCCAGCTTTTGACACGGTTACATGGCGAACGCCAGCCAAAACCGGAGGACACCATTTGCCGCGTCTTTGTGTGCAAAAAACCTTTGGTTCGGGCTTGCGAAATCGTTGGTTGCGCTCGGTTGACTCACCATTCTTTGCGGCATCTATTCGCTACGTTTTGCATTGAAGCGGGCATTGACATTCCAACGGTTTCACGCTGGTTAGGTCACAGTGACGGCGGCGCATTGGCCATGCGTGTTTATGGCCATTTGCGGCGCGAGCACAGTCAACTTATGGCGCAACGTGTCACGTTTGGCGCGTTGCCGGAGCCGGAAAACGTCATGCAATTAAAGGCTGCCAACTGAATCACACGCACACTTCAAACCCGCGATTTCAACGTCGCGGGCTTTTTGCTGGCAACGTCGTTTTGCCTGTTTTGACTCGCGCCAGCGTGGTTTCTTCGCGCTACGTTGGCCGCTGGCGCGTCCTGACGATCCCCGGCTTGGTCTATGGTGGGGGGAATAATCCAACCGCGTTGAATGGCGTGTGCCACAAATGCGCGTTGCTCCGCCAGCCATTCAGCGGAAAATTCGCCAAAGGTTTCAACCGTGCTTTTCATGGCTTTGCGCCGGATGTCGTGTCCGGCCAGTCCAGCGAAAGTCGCCAGCGGCTCACACAAATCGAAGTCATGCCCAGGACGATGCAACCACGGTTACGAAGTGAAGCAAGCAACGCGCAAAGCTCCGGCCCGCTGCACTCCATCACGCTTGGCTGTTCATGGTCAAACAAGGTCGGCTGCAACGCGCTTTTCACGCGCATTTTCACGGCGTCAATTCGCGTTTCGCGGCCGGCGTTGAGGTTTCGGGCAACGCATTTTCAATCTGTTTTGGCTCGCTGGCCGCAATTTCAACCACTGGCTTGGGCTTGCACAATTGCTCCTCAATGCGCTTGTACTGTTCATCTGTCAGGCCAGTGTGGACTTGCACCGGGACAGTCACCGACATGGCGGAAGTCGAAAACCGTTTCGCGTCCGCTACGGAAAGCAGAAACGCGGCGGCACGCCAGTCTCTCTGCTTCATGCCTTCGCCGTCGGCGGAAGCCTCAATTTTCGCAATCAGTGAATCAATGCGCCCGGCGCGAAATTCCTCTAGCAGGTCGCTGAACTTCCCGGCGCGGTTGCAACGCGATTTCCACGAAAACCAGCTTTGCGGGCGAAGATTCAGCAACCGGCAAGCCTCGGATTCGGTCAATCCTTTGCTGCAAAAACGGGCGATTTCCGAAATGGTCTTGGCGTTGAACACGCGGTTTGCTCGCGCACGCGCGGGGACATTGCTGCCTTTCGCGATGTCCGGCGTCTGGTTTGGCGGTTGGTTTGGTGAGTTTGGTGAGTTTGTTTTGCTGTTTGGCATAAAGTGTCTCGCGTGTGTATATATAGGAGTTTAGTCAAATTGGCGTTTGAAACTCACCACACTCACCACTTTTGTTAATTTGTTGGCATTTCAGGGTGTAGGTGATGACTCGCCCGCGTCCGGTTTCCTGTCGGCAGGTCGTGAAAATCTTTTCCAAGTGCGGCCAAAGAGCCGAAAGACGTTTGCCGAGGCGTTTGACGCTGAATTTTCCGCTTTCGGCAAGTCCGGCAATGTCCGTGTCTGATTCGATGAGCTTGGCGCGAAGCTCGCTGGCCGTGCCGGTGAATGTTTGGCCGTTGGCGAGCATGGCAAGCAAGGCGGTTGCAACCGTGTCGTTTTCCAGACAGAAAAGGGATTTGTCCTGCTCGGCGGATTGCAAGGCGCGGACGGTTTCGGTTTCGCGGCCAATGGCGCGGCCAATGCGAACGGCGAAGGCGGCAAAATCCGGGTGGCGTTGGTTTAGTTTGCCCGGCGTTGGCGCGTGGTCGGCAAGGGCGGTTGCCAGCGTGCGGGCGATGAAAGACAGCCCGGCGTTGCGGTGTTCCCTGATTTCGGCGGAAAGCTCGGCGTCTGACGTTTCATCCGTGCGGCGATTCATGCGGACAATCAAAAGCCGGTCGGCAAGTCCGCTGTCGCTGGCAAAGGTCGGGTTGGCAGTTGTCAGGGCCAAGGCGGGCTTTGATTTGCC
>OCTA010001172.1_pt1 | contig 24202 bp, 27 predicted proteins | sample 1538991 | NCBI WGS metagenome assembly OCTA01 (sample SAMEA3539302, study PRJEB22396) | soil metagenome | biome: tundra; feature: field; material: soil | place: USA | collected 2010-05 | depth 0.15 m | reverse complement strand
CGGCCGGTTCGAGCCACAGGCCTCCGAGGGCGGACATGCGTCTTTTGCGCCGCGCAATCCTTTCGAGATCGACTTCCTGAGGCACCTCCATCGCACGTACAGCCACGTCTCCTTCGAGCGGGTTCTCTCGGGGCCCGGCCTCGCCGCGCTCTACGCGTTCGAGCGCTCGCGCTCGGCGGAGGACGAGCCTGCCTGGCTCTCGGCCGAGATCGCGGCGGCGGGCGATGCATCTCCGGCCGTGACGGCTGCCGCGCTCGCCGGGAAGGATCCCGTGGCCGCGCGCGCCCTCGAGCACTTCATCTCGATTTACGGCGGCGAGGCCGGAAACCTCGCGCTCAAGGTCCTCGCGACGGGCGGCGTTTACGTGGGCGGCGGGATCGCCCCCCGGATCCTGCCGAAGCTCCTCGACGGGACGTTTTTCGGGGCCTTCTGCGACAAGGGGCGCTTCGGGACGCTCCTCGCGAAAATCCCGATACGAGTCGTGACAAACGACTGCTGCGCGCTGCTCGGCGCCGCGCGCGCGGGTGCGGAGGCTGCCCCGGGTCCCCAGAGGAGGAGAGATGGCTAAGATCGGGACTCGTCTCCAAAGGTTCTTGTTCGAGACCGAGCGGCAGATCCCGCAGGCGACGGGCGAGCTGTCGGCCCTGCTCTCGCAGCTCGAGTTCGCGGGCAAGCGCATCAGCCGCATCCTTTCCTCGGCCGGCCTCACGGACGTTCTCGGTGCCTCAGGAGCGGTAAACGTCCAGGGCGAACAGCAGCAGAAGCTGGACGCGCTCGCGAACGAGGTCTTCCTCGAGGCGTTCGCATACGGACAGCTCGTTCCGACGGTCGTGACCGAGGAGATGGACCTTCCGGCGCACCTCCCCGAGAATGTCGCGTCGGGGAAGTACATCGTGTTCCTCGACCCGCTGGATGGCTCGTCCAACCTGGACGTGAACGCCAACGTGGGCTCGATCTTCTCGGTGAGGCGGTTGTCGGGGCGGGGCGCGATCACGACGGAGGCAGACCTCCTTTCGCGTATCTCCCTCGAGCAGGTCGTCGCCGGGTATTTCCTCTACGGCCCGTCCACGACGCTCGTTTACACCGAAGGGCGCACGGTGCACGGGTTCACGCTCGACCCTGTCATCGGCGAGTTTCTTCTCTCGCACCCCGAGATCCGCATTCCCGATCACGGGCCGTACTACGGCGCGAACGAGGGCACCGTCCTCGACTGGGAGCGTGGCCCACGCCTGTTCCTCGAGTGGGTGCGCCAGAACGATCCCGCGACAGGGCGTCCCTACTCGACGCGCTACTCCGGAGCGCTCGTCTCGGACTTCCACCGCATCATCCTCAAAGGCGGGATCTATCTCTACCCGTCCACGGGAAAGAGCCCTAAAGGCAAGATCCGCCTGATGTACGAAGCGGCCCCTCTCGCGCTCGTCGCCGAGGCGGCGGGCGGCGCGGCCAGCGACGGCAGGCGGCGCATCCTCGAGATTCAGCCCACCGCAAACCACGAGAGGACACCGATCTACCTAGGCTCGAAGGGCGACGTCGAGCGACTCGAGGCGTGCGTGACTTCCGTGACGCCGCTGTAAACTGCGCCGCCCGGAAAGACTCAATGAAAGAAAGAGAGAGTTCGATGCGTATCTCGAAGATTCTCCTGGCGTGCTCCTTTGCCGTCTCCCTCGCGCTTCCCGCCCGCGCCGACGAAAAGCCCGCACCGGCAAAACCCGCTGTCGCCGCGGACAAGAAGGAGTCGAAGATGAAGACGACGCCCTCAGGTCTCCAGTACGAGGACACGGTGGAAGGCACCGGCGCCTCGCCGAAGACCGGCCAGACGTGCGTCATGCACTACACGGGCTGGCTCTGGGAGAACGGCGCGAAGGGCAAGAAGTTCGACAGCTCGGTCGACCGAGGGCAGCCGTTCGAGTTTCCGCTTGGCCAGGGCCGCGTCATCAAGGGCTGGGACGAAGGCGTCGCCACGATGAAGATCGGGGGCAAGCGGACGCTTCTGATTCCTCCGGGCCTCGGCTACGGCGCGCGCGGCGCCGGCGGTGCAATCCCGCCGAACGCGACGCTCCTGTTCGAAGTGGAGCTGCTCGGGGTTCGGTAGGGGGTCCGGGGGGACCCCGAAAGGGGGTCAGGGGGAAAACCTGGCAGGTTTTCCCCCTGCTAAAGCAACCTAATCAGGTCCCTTCGTTCCGGCCCCTCCTACATTTGGCTCGAGGGGCCTCCCGGCAGGGGAGAGGTGCCCCACCGGAGGGTCTTCCATGCAAAGCCCCGTGAGGCGTGTCGTCATCCTGGGCGCGGCGGGCCGCGATTTCCACGACTTCAACACGGTTTTCCGGGACAAGCCCGACTGCCGGGTCGTCGCCTTCACCGCGACGCAGATCCCGGGCATCGACGGACGGCGCTATCCCGCATCCCTCGCCGGATCGCTCTACCCGGACGGTATCCCCATCGTCGCCGAGGACGAGCTCGAGGGCCTGATCCGCCGCGAGAATGTCGACCTCTGCGTCTTCTCGTACTCGGACGTGGCGCACACGCAGGTCATGCACCTCGCATCCCGGGCGGTCGCGGCGGGAGCGGACTTCCTCTTCCTGGGCGCGAACCGGACGATGTTGAAGTCGAAGGTCCCCGTCATCGCCGTCACGGCCGTGAGGACGGGCGCGGGCAAGAGCCAGACGACGAGGTACCTCTCGAGGATCCTCAAGGAGCGGGGGCTCTCTGTCGTCGCCGTGCGCCACCCGATGCCGTACGGCGATCTCGCGGCACAGGCCTGCCAGCGCTTCGCGACGTACGCCGACCTCGACCGCGAAAAGTGCACCATCGAGGAGCGCGAGGAGTACGAGCCGCACCTCGACAACGGCTTCATCGTGTACGCGGGCGTCGACTACGGTCAGATCCTGAAGCGCGCAGAGGCGGAAGCCGACGTCATCCTCTGGGACGGGGGAAACAACGACCTGCCGTTCTACGTGCCCGATCTCCACATCTGCATCGCCGATCCGCATCGCCCCGGCCACGAGACCGCCTACCATCCGGGCGAGGCGAACTTTCGGCGGGCCGACGTCATCCTCATCAACAAGTGCGACACGGCGGACGAAGGGAATATCCACGCGATCGAGACCGTGGCCGCGAAGCTGAACCCGCGGGCGCGCGTCCTTCGGACGAACTCGCCGGTCGTCTGTGAGAAGCCAGAGCTCGTCCGCGGCAAGCGCGCCCTCGTCGTCGAGGATGGTCCGACGCTGACACACGGCGGGATGAGCTTCGGAGCCGGCCTCGTCGCGGCGAAGAAGGCCGGCGCCGCGGTGATCGTCGACCCGCAGCCCTATGCCGTCGGCACGATCGCGGAGACCTTCCGGAAATACCCCAACGCGGCAGGCATCCTCCCGGCGATGGGCTACGGCGCCGCGCAGGTGGCCGAGCTCGCCGAGACGATTTCGCGGACTCCGTGTGACGTCGTCGTCGTCGGGACCCCGATCGACCTGACACGTGTGGTGAGGATTGCCAAGCCTGCCGTGCGCGCGCAGTACGAGCTCCAGGAAGTCGTTCCGGGCCGCCTCGCCGAAGAGATCGAACGCGCCGTCCCGGCGGCCGTGGCCACGCCGCGGTAGGGCCCGGCAGCCGCAACCGGTTTCGGGAAAGGTGCGCGGGCTTTATAGTCCGGCGCGATGCTCTTTCTTTCGCGCACGATCCACTTCAACGCGGCGCATCGCCTCTTCAACCCGGAAAAGAGCGCGGAGTGGAACCGCGCGACATACGGAGACGCGTCGAACCCTGCCGGCTACGGCCACAACTACACGCTCGAGGTGTCCGTGGCGGGCACGGCGGACGTCGATTCGGCCATGATCGTGAATCTCACCGACCTCGACCGCATTCTGAAGGAAGAAGTCGACCGGCCGCTCGACCACCGGAATCTCAACGAGGAAATCCCCGAGTTCGCGACGCGCGTCCCCACGGCCGAGAACCTCGCGCGGTGGATCTGGGATCGCGTGGACGCGCGGGTGAAGAAGGAAAACTGGCCCTGCCGCCTTGCGGCGCTGAAGCTCACGATCACGCCCACGTTCTCGGTCGAGGTGGTTTCGGAGGAAGAGAAGATTTCTTAGAAAGGGTGTCGTCTTCTCTTTCTTTTTCGAAAACTCAAGTGCTCCCCGGCACCGGCTGCATGCGCCGCCGCTTCGATCTTTTCGCGCCCCCATGCCACTTCCGCGGGCGCGTGAGCGTCCGACGAGAAGACGATCGGAACGCCCGCGCCGACGAGCTTTCGGAGGAGTGGAGGAGCCGGATACTCCTCGCCCACGGCCTTGCGCAGCCCGGCGCTCGAGACCTCGATCGCGACCCCGGCGTCTCGCGCGGCGGCCACGGCCGCGTCCTCGGCATCCGTCACGTCCGCCGGCATGCGGTGGCCAAATTTTTTCGGGAGGTCGAAGTGCGTGAGGACGTCGAAGAGCCCGCTTCGCGCCGCCTTTGCGAGGAGCCGGTAGTACTCGCGCCAGAGATTTTCCGACCCTTCGGTCCCGTGCCGCTTCGCGGAGCCGGGGGCATCGATCCAGCCGCCGGCCACCCAGTGCACGGAGCCGAGGACGACGTCCCAGTCGTGGACGCGGAGAATCTCCTCGAGCGCGGCCTCATGGCCTTCCGCGTAGTCGGCCTCGAGGCCGAGGAGCACGTCGATCCGGCCCGCGAACTCCTCCTCGAGGACTCGAACCTCCTCGACATAGTCGGGCAGCTCCGCGCGCGTCATCGCGATCGTGGGATCGGGATCCTCACCCGGCAGGAAGTAGAGGGGAATGTGGTCCGTGAAGGCGATCTCGGCCAGGCCCCTCGCGAGCGCCGCGAGGACGTACTCCCGCATCTCGCCGCCGGCGTGGCCGCAGCGGCCCGTGTGGACGTGATAGTCGGTCTGGTACGCGCCCTGTCGCATCGAGGTCCCGCGTCCCGAGTGTAATCTTGGGGCGAAGGGGACCGCATGGCCATCCGGATCAACCGCGTTTACACCCGGGGAGGCGATGCCGGAGAGACGAGCCTCGTGGGCGGCCAGCGGATTGCGAAAGACGCGATTCGCATCGAGAGCTACGGCACGGTGGACGAGCTCAATGCGCTTCTCGGGCTCGTGCGCACGGCGAACCGCGACGACGCAGGTGCCGCCCGCAAAGCGGATCTCGACCGGCTCGACGCCGTCCTCGAGCAGATCCAGAACGAGCTGTTCAATCTCGGATCGGATCTCGCCACGCTCCCGCAGAACCGCCATCCGAAGCAGCCCGTCATCGAAGCTCGCCACGTCTCGTTCCTCGAGAAGACGATCGACGATCTGAACGCCGGCTTGCCGGAGCTGAAGTCCTTCGTGCTGCCGGGCGGTGGCTGGGTCTCGGCGTTTCTGCACCAGGCGCGCACCGTCTGCCGCCGGGCCGAGCGCCTCGTGACGACGCTCGCTCGGCAGGAGGCCGTTGGCACCCACGCCCTCATCTATCTCAATCGCCTTTCGGATCTGCTCTTCGTCCTGGGCCGCTGGGCCGCGAAGACGCGACAGGAGCCGGAGCCTCTCTGGAACCCCACGAAGAGCTGACCCGCAACGGGCTGGCGGCCTGCGCGGCGATCGCAGCGCTCCTCGGGCTTCTCGGCCGCGGCCTCGCGGCACAGGAGGCTCCGCGCATCGACGCGGTCGAGATCCGGACGACGAACGTCTTCGCGCCCCAGGAGGCGGCGAAATCGTTCTTTCCCTACGGGCTCGCGAACGCCCTCCACTTCACGACCCGCTCGTCGTTCATTCAGGATCAGCTTCTCTTTCAACCCGGAGACGATCTTCGCCCGGACCTCCTCGCCGAGACCGAGCGGAACCTGCGCGCGTTCGGGCTCTTCCGCAGGGCATACGTGCGCGCGGAGGGAACCCGCGTCGTCGTCGAGACCGCCGACGCCTGGACACTTCTCCTGCGCGGCTCTCTTTCGAACAAGGGCGGCGTGACGACCTACTCGATGGGAGCCGAGGAATACAACCTCGTCGGCACCGGCCGCCAGTTCGGGTTCGGATGGGAGAAGGACATCGACCGCTTCTCGCGTTCCGTCTTCTACTCCGACCCGGATCTCTTCGTTCCGCACAATCTGCTGCGGCTCGATGCGGCGGACAACTCCGACGGCCGGTTTCTCCAGTTCGCCCTGGGGCGCCCCTTCTATGCGCTCGACGCCCCGTGGGCTCTCCAGAGTACGCTCCGGCGTTTCGACTTCGATACGAAGCTCTATGCCGGCGGAGCGGAGTCGACGCTCTGGAAGGAAGAGGAGCGCGGCATTCTCCTGACGGGTGGACGCCTGGTGTCCCGCGATCCGGACGGCGCGGACCGGCTCCTCGGCTCGATCGAGTGGACGACGGTGAGGCTTCTGGACGGCGGTCTCGGCGCCGCGCCTCCCGTGGACCGGTCTCAACGGACCTTTCTGTTCCTCTCCCTCGGCTACGCGCGCGCGGGTTCGGACTGGATCACGAAGCGCCTGGTCGACCAGATCGACCGCGACGAGGACTTCAACCTGGCGACCAGTTACCAGGTGGAGCTTGGCGCTTCGCCTCACTTCGGCGCTTCGGAAGCGGCGGGCCGGGCGCTCGTGTCGGGCAGCACGGGGACGCTCATCCCGTCGGGCTTCGCCCTCGCGACCGTCGCCGCGTCGACGCGCCTGCACGGCGGATTCGAGAACGCCCTTCTTTCGGCGGACACGCGGGCCTACTTCCTTCTCGAGCCGTGGACCTTGGTGGGACGCTTCTCGACCTCCGTCGGGTGGAACCTCGACCCGGAGAGCCAGCTTCCGCTCGACGGCTTCAACGGCATGCGCGGGTATCGCCTTCATGCCGTGGAGGGCGACCGCCACTTCGTGGGAAACGTCGAGGCGCGCGTCCTCGTCGTGCCGGAGATCCTGCAGCTTCTTTCGTTCGGGTTCGCCGCCTTCGGCGACGCCGGCTATTCGTGGGGAGATCCCGACGGGTTCTGGAGGCTCGCGGACGTGGGGGTGGGTCTCAGGATCGGGATTACGCGCGCGAGCAAGAACAGCCTCCTGCGCATGGACGTGGCGCGCTCGCTGCACCCGGACCCGCTCGGGCGGACCGGGTGGCTCCTCTCGTTCTCGTCGGGACAGGCGTTTTAGGAGAAACCCGGCGGTCAGCGGATGCCGTGCTCGGCGAGCCAGCGCTCGGCGTCGATCGCGGCCTTGCAGCCTTCGCCGGCGGCCGAGACGGCCTGACGGTAGATGAAGTCCGCGACGTCGCCTGCCGCGAAGATGCCCGGGACCGACGTCTTCGTCGAGGGATGCCGGATCTTGAGGTAGCCCACGTCGTCCATGTCGAGCTTGCCCCTGAAGAGCCCCGTGTTGGGTTGGTGGCCGATCGCGGCGAAGTAGCCTGAAACGTTCAAGGTCCTCACGCCGCCGGTTTTCGCATTTTTCAGGCGCACGCCCTTCACGCCCGTCGCCGGCTCCCCGAGGATCTCCTCGACGACCGTGTCGAAATGGACCTCGATCTTCGGATTCTGAAGCGCGCGCTGCACCATGATCTTCGAAGCGCGGAACTCGCTTCGCCGGTGGACGAGGTGCACCTTCGTGCAGAACTTCGTGAGGAAGCTAGCTTCCTCCATCGCCGTGTCGCCACCGCCCACGACGACGACGTCCTTGCCACGGAAGAAAAAGCCATCGCACGTGGCGCAGGCCGAAACGCCGTAGCCGAGCAAATTTTTCTCGCTCTCGAGCCCGAGGTATTTCGCCGACGCCCCGGAGGCGACGATGACGGAGTCGGCGGTGATCGCTCCAGCCGACTCGAGGGTCAGAGTGAAGGGCCGCTTCGCCACGTCGACGTCCACGACCGTGTCGACGACGATCTCGGTGCCGAAGCGCTCGGCCTGTTTGCGCGTGACGTCCATGAGCGCGGGGCCCTGGATGCCGTGCGGAAAGCCGGGGAAGTTCTCGACGTCGGTCGTCGTCGTGAGCTGGCCACCGGGCTGGATTCCCTCGACGACGAGCGGCTCGAGGTTCGCGCGCGAGGCGTAGATCGCCGCGGTCAGGCCCGCAGGGCCTGACCCGACGATCACGACTTTGTAATGGGTTCTCAGGGGCATGAGCGATTACTTCGAGTGGGCGAAGTACTCTTTCGACTTCTCCCAGTCGGCCTTCATGGCCTTCGTGCCGGGCTTCCAGTCGGCGGGGCAGACCTCACCGTGCTCGAGCACGTACTGGAAGGCCTGGAGGACGCGAAGCGTTTCGTCGACCGACCGGCCGACCGCCGTGTTGTTGATCGTCGCGTGCTGGACGACACCATCGGGGTCGATGATGAAAAGGCCGCGCAGCGCGATCTTGCCGTTCTCGGCCAGTACGTCGTACTCCCGGGCAAGGTCCTTGCCGAGATCCTCGAGGAGCGGGTACGCGAGGCCCTTGATACCGCCCTCTTCGCGAGGCTTCTCGGTCCACGCGAGGTGGCTGAACTTCGAGTCCACGGAGGCTCCGAGCACCTCGGCGTTGACCTTCCTGAACTCGCCGAGCCGGTCCGAGAACGCGAGGATCTCGGTGGGGCACACGAACGTGAAGTCGAGGGGATAGAAGAAAAGGACGACCCATTTCCCCTTGTAATCGGAAAGACGATACGTGTGGAACTTGCCGTTGAGGACGCCCTCGAGGGCGAATTCCGGGGCCATTCGGCCGACGAGCTGGGGCATGGAAATTCTCCTTGTGCTGGCCTTATCTTTCCCAGGCGGGGGATTCTGGCCCGGCCTCGGACCTTAATTTAGACTAAGTCTAGAAATAAGTCCATTGGGCCTTGATTCTTTTTTATATCGAGTCTAAATTAGTCCGGGAGAACGAAGGAGGATTCATGGCCGAACTCAAGGGAACGAAAACGCACGAAAACCTCAAGCACGCGTTCGCGGGCGAGAGCCAGGCGAACCGCCGCTACCTCTACTTCGCCGACAAGGCCGACATCGAGGGCTATCCCGAGATTGCCGGGAACTTCCGCGACACGGCCGAGGGCGAGACCGGCCACGCGCACGGGCACATGGACTACCTCAAGGCAGCGGGCGATCCCGCGACGGGCCTGCCGTTCGGCTCGACGACGCTGAACCTCAAGAGCGCGATCGAGGGCGAGACCTACGAGTACACGCAGATGTACCCCGGTTTCGCGAAGACGGCACGCGAAGAGGGCTTCGCCGAGGTCGCCGACTGGTTCGAGACGCTCGCGCGCGCCGAGAAATCGCACGCGAACCGCTTCAGCAAGCTCCTGACGACGATCGGCTGAAGAACGGGTCCGCGTGAGGCTGCAGAGACCCCACTCGCCCTTCTAAGAAATCCGAAGCCGAATCCGAATCCGAAAGCAGAAAAAGAATGGGCGCCGTCGGAACACCGATCGCCGTCAAGGACGCAGCCTCTCTCTCCGCCGAGCTGACGCGCGTCGCGGACATCTGTCAAGGATGCCGCCGCTGCTTCTCGCTGTGCCCGTCCTTCGACGTGCTCTTCAAGGGGCTGGACGTCGCGGAGGTGGACGGCGAGGCGGAGAAGCTGCCGAAGAAGATCTTCGACGACTTCGTGGACCTCTGTTACGAGTGCAAGCTCTGCCTTCCGCATTGCCCGTACATCCCGCCGCACCGCTGGGCGGTGGATGTCCCGCACCTCGTCCTGGAATCGCGAAATATCCGCATGGTGGAGACGGGCCTGCCTCTTCGAGAGCGTCTGCTCTCGCGCCCCGACGCCCTCGGCCGCCTCGCGCGGCCGATCGCCCCGATCGCGAACTTCGTGAACACGCTGCCCCTCGCGCGCTGGGCGCTGGAGAAGACCCTTGGCGTCTCGGCCGAGAAGCACCTGCCGCGTTTCGTGTGGCGGACCTTCACGGCGTGGTTCGAGGCCCGCGAGCCCCCCGTGCAGACGGGGGAGCCCGTCGCGAAAGTCGTCCTTTTCCCGACATGCTCCGTCGAGTGGAACCGGCCGGAGATCGGGCAGGCCGCGGTGGCGGTGCTCGAGAAGAACCGAGTCGAGGTGGCGGTCGCGTATCCGCAGTGCTGCGGGATGCCGCTCTTCGACGTGGGGGACATCGCGGGCGCGGACGAGGCCCGCCGGACGTTCGTCGCTTCCATGAAGAGCTGGGTCGACCGCGGCTACACGATCGTGACGCCGGGTCCTTCCTGCTCGCTCATGATCAAGAAGGAATATCCGTGGCTCGAGAAGCGGAGCGGGGAAGAGAATGCGGCTGCGTCGGCCGCGAGGGCCACGCAGGCCGTTGTGACGGACACGCAGGCCGTCGCGGCGAACACGCGTGATCTCTTCGAATTCCTCGCCGAGCTGAAGGCGAAAGGCCTTCTCGCGCTCGACTTCCCGAACGCCCCGAAGTCGATCGCGTATCACCTGCCCTGCCATCTGAAGGTTCAGAACATGGGCTTCAAGTCGCGCGACCTCCTCGCCGCCACGGGAGCGGCCGTCACGATGGTGGAGAAGTGCTCGGGCCACGACGGCACCTGGGCGATGAAGGAGGAGTATTTCGACACGTCGATGGTGGTCGGAAAGAAGCTCTTCGACGGCCTCGCCGCGGCGCGGGCCGACGTCTACGCGTCGGACTGCGTGCTCGCGGGAGTCCAGATCCACCAGGGGATGAATGTCGCGGTGAAGCATCCGATCGAGGTGCTTCGGGACGCGTACGGCCTGTGAAGAAGATCGCGCTCTCCGACGTCAAGAACCTCCACGAATACGAGCTGATTCGCGACTCCTGGCGGAAGGACGTGATCGCCGTGAAAGCGGTGCGGCGCGTCCTCCTCGGCGACAGCATGTCGCTCCTCTTCGAATGCCGGCTCACGGTCCTGAACCAGGTCCAGGAAATGTGCCGTGCCGAGCGCCTCGCGAAACCGGAGGCGATCCAGCAGGAGATCGACGTCTACAACGAGCTGGTGCCCGATGCCGGCGAGCTCTCGGCCACGCTGCTCGTCGAGATCACGGAGGAGGCGAGGATCCAGCCCCAGCTCGACCGGCTCATCGGTCTTTCCTCGGGCCGCCACCTCTGGCTCGAGCTGAACGGCCGCAAGGTGTTCGCGCGTTTTCTCGAGGGACAAGGGCGCGAGGATCGGATCGCGGCCGTCCAGTACCTGCGATTCCCGATCGGGACGGATCCCCGGGATCGGCGGGCGCTCGCCGCGGGACCGGACCCCGTGATCCTGCACGTCGACCACCCCGGCTATCGGGCCCGCGCGGCACTTTCCCCCGAGACCCGTGCCGAAGTCGCCCGCGATCTCGTCGACTGAACGCCCCCCGAGGCGCGAATAGAATCCGCCCGTGCTCATCCACCTCCTCCGCCACGCCGAAGCCGAGGACGTTTCGCCCACCGGGCGGGACGCAGATCGCCGGCTGACCGAGGAAGGCAGGAAGCGAATGCGGGCCGTCGCGAAGGCGATCGCGAAGCTGGACCCCGGCTACGAGGCCGTGCTCGTCTCCCCTCTCGTGCGCGCCCGTCAGACGGCCGAGCCGGTGGCGGAAGCATGTGGTTTCGAGCGGCCGTTCACGGAGACGAAAAACCTCGCGCCCAATGCCGACCCCATCGAGGTCCTCCACGAGCTCGCCCGGCTCCGTCCGGCCGCCGCCCTTCTCGTCGGCCATCAGCCCCATTTCGGCCGGCTGTTCGGACTGCTCCTTTCGGGCCGGCCCGAGCTCGAAATCCCGATGAAGAAGGCCGGCCTGGCGGCATTCGAGGCGCCCTCGGATCCCTCCCTCGGGCTCGCGGAGCTGAAGTTTCTCCTGCCTCCGAGACTGTTGGAAAAACTTGTGTGACAACGACTTACGCTCGATTGCACGATTAGTTGACCTGTTCCTGATAGGATCTCGAACTCTTGGAGGAACGACTTTCCCATGGGTAAAAGCGTAGCTCTCGGCTGCATCGTCCTCGTTCTGGTCGGCGTTCTCGTCGTCGGCGGCATGGCGGCGGGCGCCTACAACAAGCTGAACTCGGCCGACCAGGCCGTCAGCTCGGGCTGGGCCCAGGTGGAGAACGTTTACCAGCGCCGGGCCGATCTCATCCCGAACCTCGTCGAAACCGTCAAGGGCGCGGCGAGCTTCGAAAAAGAAACGCTCACGCAGGTCATCCAGGCGCGCGCCTCGGCCTCGCAGGTCAAGCTCGACGCGAACTCCATCAAGGACCCGGCCGCCTTCGACAAGTTCCAGAAGGCGCAGGATCAGCTCGGCGGGGCCCTCAGCCGCCTTCTCGTCACCGTCGAGAAGTACCCGGAGCTGAAGGCGAATCAGAACTACCGCGACCTTCAGACGCAGCTCGAAGGCACCGAGAACCGGATCTCCGTCGAGCGGGGCCGATTCAACGACGTGACGCAGGCCTACAACACGTTGCGCCGGTCGTTCCCGACGGTCATCGTCGCGAACTTTGCGGGCTTCAAGGACCGGCCGTACTTCAAGGCGGCCGAGGGCTCGGACAAGCCGCCGGCCGTGAAGTTCTGACGAAGAGAAGAGAAGAATTCGGATTTTCTTAGAGTGAGAAGAGGCGGAGGCCAACGGTCGTTCGTAGCCGGAAAGCGCTGCGCTGTCCCTCTTACCTTCAAAGAAATCTTCCTCTTCGTCTCTCTCTTCCTCTGTCTTCCCGGCGCCGCGGCCGGGCCCGCGGTTCCGCCGGCGCCGACGCGTTTCGTGACCGACAAAGCCGGTGTGATCGCGCCCGACGTGGCCGCCAGCCTCGAGAGGCGCCTGTCCGACTTCGAGAAGGAAACGTCGAACCAGTTTCTCGTTTACACGGAGAGCACGGTTCCGGACGGGACCACGCTCGAGGAATATACGGTCGCGTGCTCGCAGGCCTGGAAGGCGGGGCAGACACAGAGGAAGAACGGGATGATCCTCTTCGTCTTCCCCGGGTCGCGGAAGGCGCGGCTCGAGGTGGGCTACGGGCTGGAAGGAGCGATGCCCGACGCGCTCGCGCGGCGCGTGCTCGACGAGCAGGTGATTCCGCGCTTCCGGACGGGCGACTACGCCGGCGGGATTTCCGCGGGGGTCTCCGCCGCGATCGCGGCCACGCGAGGCGAGTACAAGGGTACTGGAGGGACGCGCGGGCAACGCAAAGAGCCGGGTTTCCCCGTCTCTCTCCTCCTCGGGATCATCTTCCTCTTCTTCTTCGGGATCGTTCCGATCTTCTTCAGGAGTCGCGGCGGGTACTCCTACATCGGCCGCGGCGGCTGGGGCTCGGGCGGCTTCGGCGGGTTCGGCGGCGGCTTCTCGGGCGGCGGCGGATCCTTCGGCGGCGGCGGCGCGAGCGGGAGCTGGTGACGGCATGGCGAGGAGCAGGGTGGCGGCGGCATTCTTCGACGGCCTCGATCGGCCGGCGATCGTCGAAGCGATCAAGCGGGCCGAGTCGAAGAGCGTCGGAGAGATCCGCGTACATCTTCACCACGGGCCCGTCTCCGACTCGCTCAAGGCGGCACAGGCCTCTTTCAAGAGGCTCGGCATGGAGAAGACGCTGTACGGCACGGGCTGCCTCCTGTTCCTCGCGCCGGAGTCGCGCGCCTTCGCCGTGATCGGGGGCACGGGGATTCACGAGAAGGTCGGAGACGGCTTCTGGACCGAAGCGCGGGACGCGGCCCAGGCCCTTTTTGCGGACGGAAAGTTCACGGAAGGCATCGTCACGGCTGTCGACAAGCTCGGCGACGCGCTCGCGCTGTTCTTCCCGAAGAGGGGGCCCGCGGACACGAACGAGCTTCCGGACGAGGTCAGCGAGGACTGACGCCGCTTTGACAGGCGCGCCTCCGGTCTGGTATGTTTATCGGCCGTTTTGTTCGGGAAATCGAGGTAAGCATGTACGCAGTCATCCGGACCGGAGGCAAGCAGGTGCGCGTCGCAGAGGGCGATGTCGTGCGTGTCGAGCGCCTCACGAAAGAGACCCTGAAGAAGGGCGCGGAGGTGTCGCTCCCCGAGGTTCTCGCCATCGGCAAGGACGACGGCCTGCACCTCGGCTCCCCTCTGGTTTCGGGCGCAACGGTGACGGGCGTCGTCGTGCGCGAGATGCGCGGACCGAAGCTTCTCGTCTACAAGAAGAAGCGCCGGAAGGGTTTCCAGCGCACCCACGGACATCGCCAGGATCTCGTCGAGATCCGCATCGCGTCCATCACGGCCTGATCCAGGCGGAGACCAAAAGACAATGGCACACAAAAAAGGTCAGGGTTCGTCCCGCAACGGGCGCGACAGCAACAGCCAGCGCCTCGGCGTGAAGCGCTTCGCGGGCCAGCTCGTCTCGGGCGGCTCGATCCTCGTGCGGCAGCGCGGCACCCCGCTGAAGCCGGGCCTGAACGTCGGCCGCGCCAAGGACGATTCGCTCTTCGCGAAGGTGGACGGAACCGTGAATTTCCACGACAAGGGCCGCCTCGGCCGCTTCGTCTCGATCACGCCCGTCGCGGCTTCCGGAAACTAACAGGATCTCCTTTCCGTTTTCGGGCCCCGTCGCTTTTCCTTTCTAAGCACGAAGGCGCGTGAGCGCCTTCGAAAATACTTCCAAGCATGTTCATAGACGAAGCCGTCATCCATGTCGTCGGAGGCGACGGAGGAAATGGCTGTGTCGCGTTCCGGCGGGAGAAGTTCGTACCCCGGGGCGGGCCCTCCGGCGGGGACGGCGGCGACGGCGGCAGCGTCACGCTCGTCGCGGACCGCGGCCTGAACACGCTGTATCCCTTTCGATTCCAGAGGCGCTTCGCCGCCGGCCGCGGCGGCCACGGCAAGGGGGACAACCGCCACGGGAAGAACGGGGCGGCTCTTCCGGTTTCGGTGCCGGTCGGAACGGTCGTGAAGGACCGTGAGACCGGGGAGGTCGTCGGCGACCTCGTCGAGGAGGGGCAGACGCTCCTCGTAGCCGCGGGCGGCAAAGGCGGGAGGGGAAACGCGCGGTTCGCGACCTCCACGAACCGGGCGCCAAGACGCGCGGATCCCGGCACGAAAGGCGACCAGTTGGACCTCGCGCTCGAGCTCAAGCTCCTCGCGGACGTGGCGCTCGTGGGCCTGCCGAACGCGGGCAAGTCGACCCTCATTTCGGCCATTTCCGCGGCCCGTCCGAAGATCGCCGATTATCCCTTCACGACGCTCGTCCCGAATCTCGGGGTCGTGTCCTGGGAACGCTTCCGCACGTTCGTCGCGGCGGACGTGCCGGGGCTCATCGAGGGCGCGCACGAAGGGCACGGACTCGGGATACGCTTCCTGAAGCACGTCGAAAGGTCCCGCCTGCTCGTCCACCTCGTGGACGCCGCGGCGCTCGGCGACGCCGACCAGATCGCCGAGGCCGAGAAGACGGTCGCGACGATCGAGCACGAGCTCGCGTCCTTCCAGCCGGAGCTGGCCGCGCGCGAGCGCGTTCTCGTGGCCACGAAAGACGACGCGGCCTCTCCCGCCCAGGTCGCGGCCGTCGCCGCGGCGGCCGCGCGCCGCGGCCTCGCGTTCTTCGCGATCTCGGCAGCCGCGCGCCACGGCCTCGGCGCGCTCGTCTCGCATCTCGGCACGCGGCTCGACGCGCTCGCCGCCCGGGCGGACGCCAGGCACGGGAAGGAAGCCGTCCCCTGACCATGCGCATTGGCGTCTACGGCGGTTCGTTCGACCCGGTGCACTTCGGGCACCTCGTGCCCGTCGAGGAGGCGCGTCGCAATCTCGCCCTCGACGAGATCCTCTTCGTGCCGGCCTTCCAACCGCCGCACAAGCCGTCCGGCCCGTCCGCTCCTTCGCATCACCGCTTCGCGATGCTCGCTCTGGCATTCGAGGCGTATCCGGCCTTTCGCCTGAGCGATTTCGAGATCGCGCGCGGCGGCACCACGTACACGATCGAGACGCTCCGGCACCTGCGCGCCTCGCGCGGGGACGCCGAGTTCCTCCTCGTCCTCGGGTCCGACTCGCTCGCGGGGATCACGGCCTGGCGCTCGTGGCAGGAGCTCCTCGACGAGTTTCACGTCGCGGTCGTCGAGAGGGAAGGTTTCCCGCCAGAGGCCCTCGCGCGCGAGCTGCCGACGGCGATCTCCGGCCGGTTGGGAGAAACCATTTTCTTCGCCGGCAACGCACCGGTTACAATTTCATCCACGTGGTTAAGGCGCGCCATCCCCGCGGGCGAGGACCTCAGCGGAAGCCTCCCGGCGAGCGTGGGCGCGTATCTCCGAAAACACGCGCTGTACCGCCTCCCGTGAAGCACCCGGTTCCCCAGGTGGGGCCGATCGACGACCTCATCGAGGCGACGCTGCAGCGCGCCGGGATGCGCGCCGCCGCGTCCGAGTCGGAGAAGACCCGCGCCAGCGCCGACCCGGCGCTCGACGAGCGCCTCACGGCGCAGCTCAAGAAGGGCGTCGCCGCGCTTCTCGACAAGAAGGCCGAAAAGCTCGTCGTCCTGAACCTCCAGGGCCTGACGACGATGTCCGACTACTTCGTCCTGGCGACCGCGGGCAGCGACCGGCAGGCGCAGGCGCTTGCGGACGCGGTCGAGATGGCTCTCAAGGCCGAGGGCCGCCGGCCACTCTCCATCGAGGGCTACCAGTCCGCGGTCTGGATCCTCCTCGATTACGGCGACGTCGTGTTTCACGTCTTCCACCACGAGGCGCGCCGCTTCTACGGCCTCGAGAGACTCTGGGGAGACGCTCCGGACGCCACGGCGGCGTTTCGATAAGCGTGGCGGGGCGTGCCGCGTCCTCCGTGCTCTTCGCGACCCGCCATCGCGGCCTCAGGGAGCAGCTTCGGCGGCTCGCGCGCGCCGTGGACTCGGCGAATACCGTGCTCCTTCTCGGAGCGCCCGGGACGGGCAAGGACCGGCTCGCGCGCCTTCTCCACGAGCGCTCGTCCCGCGCGCGCTCGCCGTTTGTGCGCGTGGACCTCGCGGCTGTGGCGGACGACCTTTTCGAGAGCGAGCTCTTCGGCCACGAGCGCGGGGCGTTCACGGGTGCGGTCGCGGGGAAGCCGGGCCTTCTCGAGGGCGCCGGCGATGGCACGCTCTACCTCGACCGGGTCGACGCGCTTTCCCTTCGAGCCCAGGGCAAGCTCCTCCGCGTCGTCGAGGAGCGCCTCGTGCGGCGCGTGGGGGGCACGCGCCTGCTGCCGCTCAAGGCACGCCTCGTGGCCTCGGCCGGGCCGGATCTGCCGCGCCGGGCGCGCGCCGGGACGTTTCGGGAGGATCTCTTCTACCGGCTCGCGGTCGTCACGGTGAGCCTTCCGGCTCTCGCCGAGCGACGCGAAGACCTTTTTCCGGCGGCGCGCGCGCTCGCGAAGGCCGCCGGCGGCCCGGCCACCTTCACGGCGGCCGCGCGACGCGTGCTGCTCTCTCACGCCTGGCGCGGGAATTTTCGCGAGCTCGAGAACGTCGTCCGCCGGGCCGCGAACGACGCATCCGCGGCGGGGGCGACCGCGATCGACGCCCCGCACGTCAAGCTCACGGGCCCGTCGGATCCCGAGGCGCTCCTCCACGCCGCGGCCCACGTGCGCTGGACCCTGCGCCAGCTCTCGGACGCCTACATCTCCCTCGTCCTGGACGAGGCGGGCGGAAACATGACCGAAGCGGCGCGCCGTCTCGGGGTAGCCCGCAAGACCCTTTATGCGCGGCGGCGCGTGATATCCTCCCGCCTTCCCGGATGACCCTGGCCCCTCAATTGGCACGGGTGGTCCTGACGGAGCAGGTATACCGGGCGACCGCGACACTTTCCGGTGTCGCGTACTCCAAGTGATCTCGAGGGAGACGACCAACATGGTACCCAAGACCGCCGCGATGCCCGCCAAGCCCCTGAAGAAGGAGGCAGGCGAAAAAGTGAGGAAGAGCCTCGTTGCACGGCGCGACGAGCTCCTCCGGGATCTCGCGAAAAACCGCGAGGTTTCCGAGGAAACGGTCGACGAGTCGGCGCAGGACATGGCCGACCGCGCGACGTCCGCCTACACGAAGGAGTTCGCGTACTCGCTTTCCGAAAGCGACCGCAAGATCCTCCTGCTCATCGAAGAGGCGCTTTCGCGCCTCGACGCGGGAACGTACGGAACCTGCATCCACTGCTCCCAGCCCGTTCAGGAGAAGCGTATCGAGGCGGTTCCCTGGGCGCGTCACTGCCTCGACTGCCAGGAGCTGCAGGACAAGGGATTGCTGTAGTCGCCCCCCTTTCCCCGTCTAGTATTGGCGCGTGAAACGCGCTGATCCCTTCGCGCCGCTCGCCCCGCTTCTCGCGTCCGCGCGCACGACGCCTCTTCACCCCCTTCTCTTCCTGACCGGAGACGACGACTGGATCGTCGCCGAGGGCGCGCGCCGCGTGGCGGCGGCGTTCCGCGAGGCGTTCCGCGAGGGAGAGGTCACGGCGTACGAGGCGACGGGAGAGGGCGTGAAGGAAGCCGTGGCCGACGCGGCGACCATCGCGCTGTTCGCCACGAACCGGCTCGTGGTCCTGGAAGCCACCGAGCTGTTCCGTGGCAAGAGTCTCACGGCGGAAGAGCTCGACGCGCTCCTCGACGAGGCCGAGGAGGCCGGCGACGACGCGCGCCTCGTGGCGCGGCTCGCGCGCAAGGCCTCCGCCTTCGCCGCCGCGGTCGGCGTCACCGTGGGCGACGACCCCGAGGAGGCCGCGCGCAGGATCGCCGGGCGCGTGAAGCGCGCGGACCGCGCCGGGGCGCTCGCCGCGCTCCTCGCGAGCGTCCCTAGGTCCGAGGGTGGGGCCGAGACGGCGCTCGACGCGCTCCTCGACTTCGCGCAGCGGGCCGGGGCGTCCGACAACGTCCTTCTCGTCCATGCGGTCTCGCCCGATGCCAAGCACCGCGCGACCCAGAGCTTGAAGCGCGCCGCGCGCGCCGCGGACCTGTCCGTGCCGGACGAGGCGGCGCGCCGCGAGCGCCTCGCGGCGCTCGGCCTCGAGCGCGCGATCGAGCGCAAAATTCTCATCGAGCCGGAGGTGTTCGACCTCCTTTCGGGCCGCGGCCGGCTCTTCGCGCGGCCGTTCCTCTCGGATCTCGACCGCCTCATCGACGCCGCGGCGGGTCCGCGCGTGACGGCTGAAGAGGCCGCGCGGCAGATCGCCGACGAGAGCAAGGAGTACGGCTCGGACTTCGTCGAAGCCGTCGCCCAACGCGACCTTTTCCAGGCGCTGCGCCTGCTCGCGAAGCTCCTTTCCGGAGCCACCTTCACGGCGTTCCGGCCCTGGGGAGAGAGGGAGGACGCCCCGTCCGCGAAGAAGGGCCCGCGCGGCGAGGCCGCTTTCTTCCCGCTTCTGGGCCTTCTCGCGGCCGAGCTCCGCCGGATGCTGGCCCTTCGCGCCGCCCTGGAGGAGCGCGCGGTCCCCCCGGCAGTGGGCAGGCGCACGGACTATCGCGGGTTCGTGGACCGGGTCCTGCCCGCGCTCAAGGCGCCGCGAGAGGGCCTTCCGCCTTTCTCCCTCGAGGCGCATCCGTTCGTTCTCCACAAGGCGTATCTCGCGGCTCTCGGCTGGACGACGGAGGACCTCAGGCGCGCCCTCATGGGGCTTTCGGCGATCGACCGCGGCGTGAAGAGCGGCGCCGGAACGGGGCCCGAGCTCCTCGAGGCCTGGCTCCTGTCCCGCCTTCCGGCGGCGCCCGTGCGCGCCGTCGCGAGCGGAAGAGCGGGCTGAGGCGGTGACCGAGCCGTCCTTTCACCCACGCGTGCCCTTCGACAGGCGCGACCGCGTCTTCATCGTTCTCTGCTTGCTCACGATCATCGCCGGCGCGGCGGTCTTTCGCGCGGGATTTTCGCGGGCGTTCCCCGAGGCGTCCATCGACTTCAAGGTCACCCGCGAGGAAGCCGTGCGCCGCGGCGCCGAGGCGCTCCGCGCGCGCGGATTCGCGCTCGACGGCGCGCGCGCCCTCGTGATTTTCGACAGCGACGACGAGGCGAAGGTCTACCTCGAGAGAACGCTCGGCCTCGAGAAGGCGAACCCGGTCTTCGCGACGACGGTGCCCGTGTGGCGCTGGTCGGTGCGGTGGGTGCGTCCGCTCGAAAAGCTCGAGTACCGCGCGGCGGTCGCTCCGGACGGGCGGCTTCTCGCGATTCGGCGGATTCTTCCGGAGAAGGCGGCGGCGAAGGACCCGGGCGAGGCGGCGGCGCGCGCCCTCGCAGAGGCGGAGATCCGGACCCTGCGCGGCCTCGATCCTTCGGCCCTGCGGTTCATCGAAGGCAAGGTCGACAAGCGGCCCCAACGCGTCGACCGGACATTCGTGTGGGAGTCGAAGGCGATCCGCTTCGGGGACGCCGCGCTCCGCTACCTCGTCGAGGTGCAAGGCGACCGCGTCGGGCGCTCGTCGCTTCATTTCGAGGTCCCGGAGAAATGGCGCCGGGACTACGAGGCGCTTCGCTCGAAGAACCTCGCGGCGGGCACGGTGGCCACGCTCGGGCTTTTCCTCACGGCGCTCGCCGTGCTCGTGGTCTTTGTCGAGCGGGTGCGGCGGAAGGACGTCAAGTGGAAGTGGGCTCTCTCCTTCGCGGGCACGGGCGCCGTTCTGCAGCTTTTCGCCTCGCTCAACGAGATGCCGATTCGCCTCTTCGACTACGACACCGCGGACGCCTGGACGGGCTTCGTGGCGAAATCGGTGGCGGGCGACGTCGGCGGCGCGGTCGCCCTCGGTGTCGTTCTTCTTCTCCTCGTCGCCGCCGGGGAGCCGCTTTACCGCGAGAGGTATCCCGACAAGCCCGCGCTCGGCCGCCTCCTCTCCACCCGCGGAGTCGGGTCGAAGCGGTTCTTCCGCGGACTCCTTCTCGGATACGCGATGACGGCGTTTTTCTTCGCGTACCAGATCGTCTTCTACCTCGTCGCCGCGCGCCTCGGCGCGTGGGCTCCCGCCGACGTGCCGTACTCGAACCTCCTCGGCACGTGGTTCCCCTGGGCCGGCGTTCTCCTGATGGGCTTCCTCCCCGCGACGACGGAGGAGTTCTCGTCGCGCATGTTCTCGATTCCCTTCGCCGAGCGGTTCTTGCCGCGTTGGGCCGCCGTCGTGGTCCCGGCGCTCATCTGGGGCTTCGCGCACAGCACCTATCCAAACCAGCCTTTTTACATCCGGGGTGTCGAGTTGGGTCTCGCCGGGATCCTCATCGGCGCCGTGATGCTGAAGGCGGACATCTTCCCGCTCCTCGTGTGGCATTTCACGGTGGATGCCGTCTACACGGCGCTCCTGCTCCTGCGCTCGTCGAACCCCTACTTCGTCGTTTCCGGCGCCGCGGCGTCACTCGTCCTTCTGCTTCCTCTCGCCGCATCGCTCCTTCTCTACGTCCGGCGTAGCGGCTTCACGCCCGAGGAGGACCTCACGAACGCGGCGACGGGATCGGCGCCGGAGCCCCCGCAAGTCGAGGAGTCGGTCCCGTCCGCCTGCGCCCCACCGCGCGCGCTGAGCCCGGCGCGCGCCCTTTCCGCTCTCGCGCTCGCGCTCCTCGCGTTCGCCGCCGCGCGCTTCGTCCTGCCCAGGGCGGGACTCTGGGAAGACGTGAAGGTCACGGTCGACCGGAAGGGAGCGAAGGCCGCAGCGGACGCCTGGCTGAAAGCGGCGGGCGACGACCCTGCGGGCTACCTGTCAGTCGCGACGACGTCAACCGCGCTCCCTGCCCTCGAGGACCCCTCCGATACGGGGACGGGCCTCGTCCCTTATGGCGACTCGGAGCTCGGCGAACAGTGGCTCCTGGAACGTGGCGGCATGCCGCTCCTCACGAAATGGGCGACGACGATTTTTCCGGGGCCCGTCTGGAACGTCCGTTACGTGCGCGCCCTCGACGAGCACGGCGCGACCGTCGCCGTGGACGCGCGGACCGCCCGAATCGCCGGCTTTCGCAGGACTTTCCCCGAAGCCGAGGCTGGCGAAAGCCCCGATGAAAGTATCGCGCGCGCGAAAGCGGTCTCCGTCTTCGCGTCGTTCGGCCTGGACCCGCTCGCCTGGGACGTGGTCTCGTCGAAGAGCGAGGCGCGCAAGGCGCGGAAGGACACGCACGTCGTCTTCGAGTCGAGGCTCGAGAAGGCCGGCGAGGCGACCCGGCGCGCCGTGACGGGCCTCGCGGGCGACGTGCCTTCGCTTTTCGCGACGGCTTTGAAGCTGCCGGAGGAATGGGTGCGCGCCCGGGAGAAATCGACGGCCGCGACCTGGGTCGCGATCTCCTGGAAGATCCTGGCGTGGGGAACCCTCGTCGGGCTCCTCGTCGTGGAGCTCGTGCGGCTCGCGCGCAAAGGAGCGATCCCCTGGCGCCGCTCGCTTCGACTCGCGGCGCTTCTGGCGCTGCCGGCGATCCTCGCGCGCTTCGTCTCCCTTCCGCTCGTCCTCGCGCAATATGACTCGCAATTCTCGATGGCCGTCTTCGGGGTCGTGGCGGGCGTCGGCCTGCTCGTGGGAATCCTGGTCTCCTTCGGCGCCGCGCTTCTCGCGGTCGCCCTCGTCCTCGCCGTGAAAAGAGATGCCGCGGCCGCCTTCCGGCGGGGCGGCGCGGACGGCCCGCTCTCTCTCGCCGCCGGGGCCGGCGCCGCTGTGCTCATCCTCTCGATTCGCGCTTACACGCGCGGTCTCGAGGCCTCGTTTCCGCTCGAAGCGGGGGTCCCGGGGTTTCCGTTTCCGGCGGGAATCGAGACGGTTCTCCCGGCCGCGGTCGCGATCAGCTCTCTCGTTCTCCGCGTGCTCCTTTTCGGGGGCAGCACCGCGTTTCTCGCGCTTCTTTTCCGCGACGCCCTGAAGAAGCCGGTTCTTCGTGTGGCGTTCTTCGCGGTCGCAGTCGGCGTCTTCGCGCCCTTCGGAGCCCGGACGTTCGGCGAGCTCTTCGTGCCGGTTTTCGCCGGCGCGCTGACCGGCCTCGCGTTCCTCGCGGCCATTGCCGTGTTCCTGAGAGACGACCCGAGAGCGTACGTCTTTGCGGCCGCGTTCCTCGGGGCTGCCGGAGCGGGCGCCGACCTCGTGTCGAGCGGCATCGCGCCGTGGGTCTGGAACGGCGCGGCTGTTCTCGCGGTCGTCGCGCTCGTCGTCGCCCTCCGCGGCCTCGACCGGCCGCGCCCCGTGGCCTCGCCCGCTTAGCCTCGCCCCCCGGCCTTCCGCCACTCCCATTCGCTCAGGCGTTCGCGGGCGCCGAGACCGATGGCGCGGTGGAGGTCGACGAGGAGCCGGGAGGCCTCGGCGTCGCGGAAGGGCGGCGGCCCGAGCCGCGTGAGGACCGCCTCGGGGTGCTCCGGAGGCGCGAACGAAAAGCGGAGCGCGGCGACGGGCTCGCCGGGTCGGTAAAACAGCTCGGGCCTCTCGAGGATGTGCCGCGGCAGCGGCTCGGGCGTCTCGGCCGCGCCGCCGGGCGCGGGGGCGTCCGCCGACCGGGTTTCGGTTTTGCGATCGGGCCGCGTCCGAGCGCGTTGCAGGCCTTCGAGGAGCTCTTCCCGCGGGACGCCCCGCAGGAGGAAAACGAGGAACGGGTCGTCCTGGAGGCGGTCGCCGAGCAGCACGGCGAGCGCGCCGGCGTGTGCGCACGGCTCCTCTCCCTCGGCGCACGAGCACCTCGAGACGACGTCGCCGGCGTCCAGAGGCAGGAGCGAGCGGCCTGTTCCCTGGAAGGCGCTCTCCACGTCTTCGGGCAGGCGGCCCGCGAGAAGGTCGGCCGCGTACCGAGCCCGCGCCGCCATCGCCTTGAGAACGCGGCGCCGCACCACCGAGTCGAGCGGTCGCAGGGAGAGAGAAGTCTCCTCGAGGTGCCCGCCCGCCGCCCGCACGTCCGCCTGCGCCCCGGTTCGCCCGATCTCGAGCGAGGTCACCGCGCCTGAAAGAGCGGCCGCGCGCCCTTCCGTGAGAGCGTCCTCCCAGCCGAGCGACGCGAGCCGCGCGAGGAAGCGATACGCCCATCCGCTCTCGGGCGGCGCCAGACGGGGGAGGAGAGCCTTCTTGCGGCGCGGCATCAGCGCCCTCCGTCCGTCTCGATGGCGCTCGTGTCGAGCGCGACGAGCTCCGTGAGCTGCTCGTCCGAGAGAGTCGCGATCCACTGCTCGCCCGCGCCGACGATCGAACGGGCGAGCGCCTTCTTCTCCTCGATCATCCGGTCGATGCGCTCCTCGAGCGTTCCCTTGCAGACGAATTTGTGGACCTGAACGTGCTCGGTCTGCCCGATGCGGAAGGCGCGGTCGGTCGCCTGCTCCTCGACCGCGGGATTCCACCAGCGGTCCACGTGGAAGACGTGAGAAGCCCGGGTCAGGTTCAGGCCGGTGCCTCCCGCGCGCAGCGACAGCACGAAGAACGGAGGCGGATCCTCGTCCTCCTGGAAGCGCCGCACCATCTCCGTCCGCGTGTGCCGCGG
>OCTA010001171.1_pt1 | contig 24233 bp, 21 predicted proteins | sample 1538991 | NCBI WGS metagenome assembly OCTA01 (sample SAMEA3539302, study PRJEB22396) | soil metagenome | biome: tundra; feature: field; material: soil | place: USA | collected 2010-05 | depth 0.15 m | reverse complement strand
AATGCAACACGTCGGCGCAATCTTCAAGACCGGCGGGGAACGGGTATTCCGGCGCCAGCTTATACTCCACCGCGACCACCACGACGGGAACGCGATTCGCCAGCCTTCGGCAGATGGGATCGTGAGTATCGCGGTCGCCCGATAAGAATCCGCCGCCGTGCAAATACAGGAGGACTGGCAGCAGATCCTCCCCTGCGTGTCATGGGTTGTAGATGCGAATGGGAATTTCGTCGGCGCGGCGGCTCGGGATGGTTCTATCGTTGACGGACGCAACGGGTTCGGATGGACCAGACCGCTCGACGGCTGCGCGATAGGCGCGTCTTTTTTCCGCTACCGTAAACGGGGCCGACCCGCCGCGCGAATCCACACAACTCAGAATCGCCAGAAGTTCGGGATTCTCGATATCGGCGGCAACGCTCCGCAATTTGGGCATGCATTATGGATAGCAGCCGGACAGGGTTTCGCAGAGCCGCGCGAACCGAGCACTTACTACGCAACCGCCAAAGTATCCACCGTCAACACCCGGTTCGCCTCGTACTCCGCAATCGCCGGTTCCTGTTGCAGGATGTACCCCAGTTCGTCCACGCCGCCCAGCATGCAGAACTTCGCGAAGCCATCAATCGGGAATGTCACCGCCGAGCCATCCGGCAGCGTCACCGTCTGCTTCTCAAGATCGACCGTAACGCTTGCGGCGGGATCCGCTTCAAGCGCGGCAAACAGTTTCTTATGCGCAGCCGGCGGAACGATGATCGGCAGCAGCGAATTCTTTAGCGAGTTCGCGCGAAAGATATCGGCGAATGAAGTACTGATCACCGCCCAAAATCCATACTGCGTCAGCGCCCAAGGCGCGTGCTCGCGCGAACTTCCGCAGCCGAAGTTATCGCCAGCCAGCAGCACGTGCGCGGCCTTGCCCTCGGGCTTGTTCAAAATGAATTCAGGATTCGGAGTGCCCTGGGCATCGTAGCGCCAGTCGCAAAACAGGTTCTGATCCAATCCCAACTTTGAAATCGTTTTCAAGAAACGGGCCGGAATGATCTGGTCGGTATCGATGTTGTCGATGGGGAGAGGAGCCAGACGGCTCGTAAACGTGGTGAACTTTTCCATGCGAATCTCTCCCGGCTACAGCAGCGTCCTGACATCCGTCACCACGCCCGTCAAGGCGCTTGCCGCAGCGGTCAGAGGACTCGCCAGGAACGTTCTGCCGCCCTTGCCTTGCCGCCCTTCGAAATTGCGGTTGCTGGTTGAAACGCTATACTCGCCGGGCTGCAATTGATCGCCATTCATAGCGATGCACATGGAACAACCGGCTTCGCGCCACTCGGCCCCCGCGTCCGTAAAGATCCGGTCCAAGCCTTCCGCCTGCGCCTGCTTCTTCACTTCCTGCGAGCCGGGAACCACCATCACGCGGACGTTGGGATTCACTTTGCGGCCCTTCAAAATCGCCGCAGCGGCGCGCAGGTCGGAGATGCGCGAGTTGGTGCAGCTTCCAATGAACACGACGTTCACCGCATGGCCCAAGAGCGGCTTGCCCGAAGGCAGATCCATATAGCGCAGCGCCTTGCTGAGCGAGTCCCGCTCCAGCGGGTCGTCGATCAAAGACGGATCTGGAACCGGCGACGTAATCGGGATGCCCATGCCTGGGTTCGTGCCGAAGGTGATCATCGGCTCTAGCGCACTCGCGTCGATATCAATCCGCTTATCGAACGCCGCGCCCGCATCGGTTGGCAGCTGCCGCCACAAGCTCACGGCGCGATCCCACTCCGCGCCCTTCGGAGCGGCAGGACGCCCGGCCAGATACTCGTACGTCGTGTCGTCCGGCGCCACTAGGCCCGCCCGGGCTCCGCCTTCGATGGACATGTTGCACACGGTCATCCGCTCTTCCATCGACAGCGCTCGAATGGCCGAACCGGAGAACTCGAACACGCATCCCGTCCCGCCGCCGATGCCAATGCGCGATATCAGATTCAGCACAATGTCCTTCGCGCCCACGCCCGGCTTCAACGCGCCTTCCACCCGCACTTCAAAAGTCTTGGAAGGCGATTGCAACAGACATTGCGACGCCAGCACATGCTCCACCTGGCTGGTTCCAATTCCGAACGCCAGGGCGCCGAACGCGCCATGTGTCGCCGTATGGCTGTCTCCGCAAACGACAGTCATGCCAGGCTGCGTCACGCCCTGCTCGGGACCAATGACATGCACGATGCCTTGCTTCTTGCTGTGCGGGCCGTAAAACGGAATGCCGAAATCGCGGCAATTCCTTTCAAACTGAGTGATCTGGGTTGCCGCAACCTTATCGAGGATGGGCAGCGAGCGGTCGTGCGTCGGAATGCTGTGGTCCGTTGTCCCAATCGTCAGTTCAGGCCGCCGCACCTTCAGGCCGCGTTCGCGCAGCCCTGAAAAAGCCTGCGGCGAGGTCACTTCATGCACCAAGTGCAGATCGATGTAAAGCAGCGCCGGCGCACCTTCGCGTTCAGCGACGACGTGGTCGTCCCACACCTTCTCGATAATCGTGCGCGCTTTGGTTGCCGCGCCATTCTCGTGTCCCATAAATTCAATTCCCCGCGGCTTCGACGACGGCGCTAGGCCGAGACGGGAGCGGAAAGCGCCGCGCAGATGGCGTCGCCCACTTCGCCGGTTGTCGCAGGCTTGCCTGCCGGCCGCAGATCCGCCGTCACCCGCCCGCTGTTCAGCACGTCCTCGACGGCGCGATTCACCGACCGCGCCTCTTCCATCAACCCGAAGCTGTACTCGAACATCGCCGCCACCGAACCGATTGCCCCCAACGGGTTGGCCTTGTTCTGCCCGGCAATGTCCGGCGCCGATCCATGCACGGGTTCATAGAGCCCCACCCACGCGCCCGACGGACGCCGGTTTCCGATCGATGCCGAGGGCAGCATGCCAATCGACCCGGCCAGCACCGCCCCTTCATCGCTCAAAATATCGCCAAACAAATTCTCCGTGAGCACCACGTCGAAGCGCCTTGGATTCAGCACTAACTGCATCGCGCAATTGTCCACCAGCAGATGATCGAGTGCTACATCCGGATATTGAGCCGCGATTTCCGTCACCACGCGCCGCCACAACTGCGAGTTCTCGAGTACGTTCGATTTATCGACGCTCGTCACCTTCTTGCGCCGCTTGCGCGCCAACTGGAAGGCCATGTGCGCGACACGCTCAATCTCCGGACGCGTGTACACCATGCTGTTGACGGCGCGCTCTTCCGCTCCACTACCCGAGATCCCGCGCGGCGTTCCATAATACAGGCCGCCCGTCAGTTCGCGAACGATGATCATGTCCGTGCCATCGACAAGCTCGTTCTTCAACGGCGACGAATCGAGCAGCGCCTTGTACGAACGCACCGGCCGCAAGTTCGCATACACTTCAAGCGTCTTGCGAATACCCAGCAAACCGCGCTCCGGCCGCTTCTCGGGAGGAGCGTTGTCGAATTCCGGCAGCCCCACCGCGCCCATCAGCGTTGCGTCTGCCTTTAACGCCAGTTCGCGCGTCTCGTCCGGGAACGGGTTGCCGGTCTGGTGAATGGCGATGCCTCCCAGCAATCCTTCGCTCAGCGAGAGTTCATGCCCATGCGCGCCCGCAACGTGCTTCAGGACCTTAACGGCTTCGCGCGTAACTTCAAGGCCGATCCCATCGCCCGGCAATAACAAAACATTTAATTTCATCGGAACACTTAAACGGTTGCGGGCAGCGCCGCGCCGGTCGCCTCGCGAACCAACTTCGCAATCTCGTCGTTTCGCAAACCCTTCTTATTGTCGGCCATGTGCGTGAACTGTTTGTAAACTTCCTCCAGTTCCGCATGCGAGAGATGGAAGCCCAAGTCTTCGGCGCGTTTCTTCAGCGCGTGGCGTCCGCTATGTTTGCCCAGCACCAGCCGCCCTTCGGGCACGCCCACCGACTGCGGATTGACAACCTCGTAGCAGGATTTTTCCTTCAGGTAGCCGTCCTGGTGAATGCCAGCCTCGTGCGCGAAAGCATTCTCGCCTACGATCGCCTTATTGGGCTGCGGCCCGAAAGTGATAAACGTCGTCAGCAACTGGCTGGTGGCATACAGTTTCTCGGTCAGAATATTCGTCGTGAATGGCAGGCGGTCGTGGCGGGTCTTGAAGATCATCACAATTTCTTCGAGCGCCGCATTGCCAGCCCGCTCGCCGATGCCGTTGATGGTGCACTCCACTTGCCGCGCGCCCGCGTGCACCGCCGCCAGCGAGTTCGCAACCGCCAGGCCCAAGTCATCGTGACAATGCACGCTCACGACTGCCCGGTCGCCCAAAAGTTTGACAACCCGCCCAATCCGCTCCCCGTACTCCTCGGGAACCGAATAGCCGGTCGTATCGGGCAAATTGACCGTGCGGGCCCCGGCCTCAACCACCGCCATGCTGATTTGATCCAGGAAATCCGGATCGGTGCGCGTCGCGTCTTCCGCCGAGAACTCCACGTCGTCCGTGTAATTGCGCGCCAGCGTTACGGCCGCCACAGCATCGTTTAGAACTTGCTCGCGGCTCTTTCGCAGCTTGTATTTGAGGTGAATGTCGCTGGTCGCGATGAACGTATGAATGCGCGGGCGCTTGGCATGTTCCAGGGCTTTCGCCGCACGTTCCACATCCAGCGTACAAGCGCGCGCCAGACCTGCCACCTGAACCCACGGGAACTCGCGGCTGATCGCGTCCACCGAGTCGAAATCACCCTCCGAAGCAATGGGAAATCCCGCCTCTAAAATGTCAACACCCAAGTCCACCAACTGCGCCGCCATCTTCAACTTCTCAGGCTTGGTCATGCTGCAGCCCGGGGACTGCTCGCCATCGCGCAATGTCGTATCGAAGATATAGACTCGGCTCAATGCGGACCCTCCTATTGTCTGGAAAAACAACCCCAAACAGCCCAATAATTTCGCTAACTTCCTCTCATACTAAGGTCAATCCTGCGATTATGCAAATTTATAGTTTTGACACCTTGTATTAGATATAATCATGACATAAACGCCTGGGTGGGTGGGCGTCATGGAACTGTATCCGCTTAAAGTGTTTTTAACGGTAGCAACGGAGCGTAGTTTTTCACGGGCGGGCGAAAAACTCCTTCGAACGCAACCCGCGATTTCTATCGCAATACAAAGACTTGAAAGTGACTTAAAAGAGAAGCTCATTGACCGATCCGGCCGCGAACTCCTGCTAACGGACGCCGGCCGTGTCGTGCTTGAGTATGCGCGGCGTTTCCAAAACCTCGAATCGGATCTTGAAAACGCGCTGCGTGAGCTGCGCGACAACTACGCCGGTCGCCTTGCCATCGGCGCCAATGAATCTACTTCGCTCTACCTGATTCAGCACATTGAGAACTATCGCCGGCTCTTCCCAAAGGTGAAGATCCAGATGCGGCGTTCCGAATCCAGCAAGATTCCGTCGCAGCTCCTGGATGGCGAACTCGAACTTGGCGTCATCAGCTACGATCCCAATGACGATCATCTGCTCTCGGAGATCATCTACACGGATCGCCTCTCTTTTGTGGTTGCGCCCACGCACCGGTTTGCTCATCGCGAGGAAGTCTCCATTACGGAACTCGACATGGAAACTTTCATCGCCCACAACGTCCTCTCGCCCAATCGCGAGGCCGTGCTGCGCGAGTTCCAGCGCCACAAGGTGCCGCTCAACATGGACGTGGAGATGCCCACCCTCGAAACCATCCGCCGCCTGGTGCAACACAATGAAGGTGTCGCGTTTGTGCCCCGCATGTCTGTCGATCAGGAGATTAAGCAGGGACTTCTGCGCGAGATCCGCGTAAAAGAACTCACGCTTGAGCGCAAAATCCGGCTGGTCTATCCGGGCCGCCGCGCCCTGAGCCACGCCGCCAAGGCTTTTCTAGACGTCGTCAAGAGAGCGAGCGTTCCGCCGCCCGAGGTTGTTCCTGACAAAGCGCCTGCGGCGAAGGTGGCGCAGGAAACCGGGGCGTGAGCTCGGAAGAACCGTCTCCAATCGCAAGCTCCATCGCGATTGCCGGCGCCGGCATCATAGGTCTTTCCATCGCCTGGCGACTGGCGCAACGCGGCTGGCGAGTAACCGTCTTCGACAAGGGCGCGGCAGGGGGAGAAGCGAGTCTGGCGGGCGCGGGCATGCTGCCGCCGGGTGGCGAAATAGACGCGCCATCGGAGCTCGCCTCGCTGGCAATAGAATCGCGAAAGCTTTACCCGAGCTTCGTGCGCGAACTCACCGCCGCAACCAAACTGCCGATCGATTTCCAGGAGTGCGGCGCGCTCGATCTCGCCTTCTCCGATCGGGAGTTGCAGGCTCTCGAATCCCGCGCCTCGCGCCAGGCTGAACTTGGCATTGAGTCAAAGCCGGTACAGCCACAGGAAATTCGAGCCTCGTGGCCGCGCTTGAACAGCGATAAGCTGAGCGGCGCGCGCTTCTATCCGGACGACGCCTTCGTAAATCCCCGGGAAGTAGTCTTGGCTCTTGCCAGCGCCTGCCGTCAGCTTGGAGTATCTATCGTGCAGGTATGCGCGGTGCGGAGCGCCCGCGTCGGCCGCGGCTCTGTCTCCCTAGAGACGGGGGACGGCGCTTACCGGCACCGCGCCCTCGTGGTGGCCGCAGGAGCCTGGAGCGATTCCATCGACTTGGCCGGCGTCCCGGACACCCCTTTCTCCGAACCAGTGAAGGGGCACCTGATCGGCTACCAGCAGCCGCCGCAAACTTGCAGCACTATCGTTCGTCACGCGCACACCTACTTGCTGCAGCGCGCCAGCGGGCTGCTGATCGTGGGCTCGTCAACCGAACGGGTCGGCTTCAACCGTAAAATCGACCTATCCATCGTCAGCTCACTGGCACGCAGAGCGGAAACGCTGCTGCCGCATCTGGCGGAAAGCTCGCCGTCCGAAACATGGGTTGGTTTCCGCCCTGGGAGTGACGCCCTGCACATCGGCCCCTGGCATTCAAACCGGCTTTACCTGGCTTACGGTCACCTGCGCAACGGCATTTTGTTGGCTCCGATTACCGCTGACCGCATTGCGGCGGAGGTTCATGCTCGCTTGGGGACGCCGTAGCCAATCGGGATCAAGCCCAATTCGGGAACGCAACAGCTCGCTCTCGCCGCACGTCCGCGATCAGATCCGGCACGCGTGACCGCCGTTTAACCAGCAACTCCAGCAAGTTCTCTAGCATCTCTTCGTCCTCGCTCATCCAGGCGCGCGGAATCTCCTTCCATGCCGAATCGATAACCTCCACCGGGAAGTTGCACACCATGTCGAGCCAGGGCTGAAAGGAATCGATAGACCGGACTTCTTCATACACCGAAGTCTTAAAGTAAAGTCCTTGAATGGGAGAATCCTGGAACTGCCAGTGCGGGCCGCTGAACGCAAACCCATGGTCGATCATCTGGGCGAAAAAACCTATCCGGGCCGGCGCTTCTCCTTTCAACGGAGTCCACGTCTTGGCCCGCGCCCGAAAGAAGACCGCCTGCCTCGAATCGACGTTCGAAACCCATTTGTCGAAAACCAGCGTCCCCAGGAAGTCGGCGCGGTTCTCGATTTTGTGGAGCAGGCTATCGGGCAGGAAGTCGAAGACGGCAACCCGGTCGGGGTGAACCGCCATCCGCGAGCCGAAGTGTATTCCGGGCGGAACGGGTTCCCGGCGCGTTCCCATCGAAAGGTAAAGCTCGGGACTGCTCGCAACGAACTCCGGCGTCAGTTCAATGGCCGCCGTGTCCGGAACGTGAATCTGCAGATAGCGCATCAGCGCGCTCGCCAGCCATTCGTTCACCAGAATTCGGCGGTGCTGCGGGTTGTTGGTGAACTTGACGACATAGAACGCCGCGTCTTCGGCCTCTATCAGATGCGCCTGCGCCCCGCCCCGCATCTTGCGAATCAGGTTCCGGGCGCGCAGTGGCATATGCTAGGCAATGTCAAAATCAATGGAGCAGGCTCTGAAAAGGAAGGAACGCAATTCACGCATGGACGACCCAATAGAAGAGGCAAAGAAACCAACCTCAAACCCCGATGAGATTGCTCTTGAACTCATGAAGTTTATCGCTATCACCACTGGCTACGGTCGGGGCAGTTCTAGCACTGGCTTCGGCAGCAAAGGACCTCGCTCCGGCGAAGAGTACGCGGATTCTCTGCTTGAACTATTCGACCGCTGCCGTTCGACGCTTCGCAAGGACCCCAAGTAGCGAAGGCGCCAAGCCTTGGCGCGGTAGAAGTGCTGTCCACGCCGCTGGATGGCACTTCCGCCAACGTGTTTAGCGCTTGTTCTTCTTTCCCTTCTTGTCGCCCTTCTTCCGTTTCTTGTCGCCCTTCTTGCCAGCGGACTTCTTTTCGGATTCCCGGGGTGCGCTCTTAACGGCTTTCTTAGCGGCCTGTTTCTTCACAGCCGCTTTCTTGGGGGCAGCCTTCTTCGGCGCGGCCTTCTTTGCCGCAACTTTCTTCGCCACCGCTTTCTTGGCTGCCGCTTTCACCGCCTTCTTGGCAGGCGCTGTCTTCTTCGCCGGAGCAGGGGCGGGAACCGCCTTTGCCGCGGCCTTCTTCGCAGGAATGGACTTCTTCACCGCCGCCGCTTGTTTGACCGGAGCCGCGGCCTTCTTACGCGCGGCTTTCTTAGGCGGCGCGGACGTCTCCAAACGCGCCGCTTCGTCGCTTGCCTCTTGTTCGGCTATCCGGCGCGTTTCCGCTCCGCTTGGGGCCGGTGCATCGCCGCTCGGCTCATTCGGCTTGGATGCAACGCTCTTGGTCCGCGCGGCGAGTTCTTCCTCTTCCTCTAAGTCGTCCTCATCGTCTTCGTCATCCTCGTCGGCGTTGTACTCATCCTTATCCGATTCGAGTTCCACGTGCTCATCCTCGTAATCGAAGTCTTCGTCTTCTTCCTCATCGGGGCTCAACCAATAAGCCAGGCTCATGACTTCTCCTTTCGACTCCTCTTACTAGCATCCAGATGATGCAAGAAGCAAAATGATTTCACAACCTGTTACAGATGGCAAGCCTGAACGGAAAAAGCCCAGATGACTTGGTCACCCGAGCTTTTGCTTAACTGCGTAAAAAACTTAACGAGGCAGGCTTGCAGTGCGAACCGTGGCCCGTCGATGCAAAGCTTGCGCGGGCACGCGGCGCGATGCCGCGATGTGCGCTCCGTGCGACGCACTCGTGTACTTCTTGGATCGAGAGGAAGCCAGCAGCATTCTTCCGCGCCGCTTGCCCAAGCCGCTTCGAACCGGGGAACTCTCTTCCCTGTAAACGGCGGGGATCAAGAGAACGTCGCCCGCCTCGATTGAATCCGCCGCCCGGTTCACGGAGGCAATGCGGTCGGGCGTCAAGTGGTACGACCTTGCAATCGTGTCCAATGTGTCGCCCGCCAGGACATGGTGCAAACGCCACGCCAGCCGGTTCTGCTCAGGCACGGTGGCCAAAGTGCTCTCGACGGTCTCGACCGATCCTTTTGGGACATGAACCTGGTATCCAGAGGGCGCGATGGTTTTTAGCAAAGATGGGTTCAGATCGTGAATCACGGAAACCGGCTGCATCGACGCGTCCGCAATCAAATTCAGATTTGTCGCGGCCGCCAGTTGAATCGTGTCGTACTCCACTGCCGGATCGAGCTCGATATTTTCCAGGCCATAATCCTTGGCGTTTTTCGCGATGATGGTCATCGCGAGAATAGCCGGCACATAGTTCGCAGTCTCCCTAGGAAGCGCGTGCCGCTTCAGCAACTCCCAGTAATCCGCGTAGCCGGTCCGTTCCACCGCTCGATCGACGGCTCCCGCTCCGCAATTGTAAGCAGCCATCGCCAAGTACCAGTCCCCGTACCGCGCATACAGATCTTTCAGATATCTTGCGGCCGCGCGGGTCGCCTTCTCCGGATCCAGCCGGTCGTCGAAAGCGGCGCTCCGCGAAAGTTGGTAAATCGCGCCCGTGCCCGCAATAAACTGCCACATGCCAACGGCGTTCTTGTAAGACACCGCGCGCGGCAAGAAACCGGACTCTGCCTGGGCCAGATAAATCAATTCTTGCGGCACGCCTTCCTCGGTAAAAACGCGCTCGATTAAAGCTTTGTAGCGGCCTGATCGCTTGAACCCAGCCATTAGAATGCCTTTTCCCCGATCACTCGAAAAGAAGTGCACATAGCCCATCACCGGATCCGCAAGCTCCAGCGGAATGCCGGACGCCGTTTGATTCAATTCCGATTGCAGACGCGGCGCAAGCGCTTCGTCGGCGGGAAAAGTCATCTTCGTGATCTCGTCGATCGGCGCTTTGTCAAAAGTCACGGCGGCTTCCTCCGTGCGTCCCGATCCCAGTTCTTCTACGTCGAACCGGTAGATCAGGTCGCAGAGTTCGTCCAAACGTCTTTCGATGCGCCGGTGATCGGGAATCGTATCGGGTGCGTTAAGGAGAGTGTCCACCGCGAGATCGAACTCCCGCCGCGCCGCAGCCAGATCGCCTTGAAAATAATGCTGCCGACCGCTATTGAAATGCGCGTCCGCCCGGGCAATCCGGTTGTCCCCTTCCGCCGAATGCGGCACGCCATTCTCGCTGTCACGGTTAGAGGTCGTCTGGCCAGCCGGTGGGCTGACTCTGCCAGTCTCAACTGCCGCTTCGAGCCTTATCCCCCGGGCTTGGCCTGGAACAATCCCAGCCTGTGAACTCGCAATGAAACTGCTCAACAGGAGGAAAAACCCGGCCAGCATAGAGCGCGATCCAATCATCATCCGATAAGCGTTCCTTATGCCAAGTTGAATTCGTAACAGAACCATCACTGTATCTCACACCGAAACAAGCGGTCAAGAAAAAACGACGCGCAAGGTTTCCAATTTCCGTACAAACTTCCAAACTTCATAGACCACGCTCGACCGAATAGGTGACCCCGCTCTTTGATCCGACTAGCCCTCCGCACTAAGCTTGGTTAAGAATCTATTACTTAGCCGCAAATGAGCGCATAAATAAAAGTGCCACATATCCAAATAAGGCATGTGGCACGCTACCCCTTCTTACTCTCGGGCAGTGGAGATGAATAATACTTAACTATTTAGTTGGGACCGGCTTGGGGCCTCTGCTCGCAATAATCTGGTCGATCATCCCGTATTCGAGCGCCGCCTCCGGCTCCAGGATGTAGTCGCGATCAACGTCCCGCGAGATCTTGTCAACCGCCTGCCCGGTCGCATCCGCGAGAATCTCGTTCAGGCTCTGGCGCATTCTAAGGATTTCCCGGGCGTAAATGTCGATATCCGCCGCTTGGCCGCCCAGACCGCTCATTGAGGGCTGGTGGATCAAGATCCGGGAGTGGGGCAAGCTGAACCGCTTCCCTTTGGTTCCGCAAGCGAGCAGAACGGCAGCCATGGATGCCGCTTGGCCCAGGCAGTACGTAACAATGTCGGGTTCCACCAGCCGCATCGTGTCCAATATGGCCAAGCCTGCCGTTATCGATCCACCCGGCGAGTTGATATACAAAGAGATATCACGCTCCGGATCCTCGGCTGCCAGGAATAGCATCTGCGCCATAATGAGGTTCGCGACGTTGTCGTCGATCGGCGTACCCAGGAAAACGATGTTCTCCTTGAGTAGCCGGGAGTAGATATCATAGGCACGCTCGCCCCGCGACGTCTGCTCCACAACCATTGGGACGAGCACTGAATTGTTCATCGAAACTCCTTCATAACTAAGCCTTTTGACCCATTTCGAAACAAAAGGCGGCAACCCTATGATACTAGGATGAGGCTTTCCCGGTATTAGCCCATAGGAATCTTCTATCCTAAAGGGTGGGTCCCCCCTCAGAGACGGCGATTCTGAGCACCAGCCGGGGCGACAATCGGGCCGGGAAAGATCAAGATGTGGCGCGGGAGAAAGATTTCGCGGTTTGGGCTAATCTTCGGCTGAATTTGGCCGATTAGTGTATTAGGAGTTTGAACATCCGCCAAAGATGAGAGTCTTGATCGCAGACGATAGCGCTACTTCCCGCATTCTTTTGAGAAGTGCGCTGCAACGGTGGGGCTACCAGGTCGTTATGGCCGAGAACGGAGCCCAGGCTCTCGAAATTCTCCAGCAGCCTGACGCTCCGCCCATGGCGATCCTCGATTGGGTCATGCCGTACCTCACTGGCCCCGAGGTCTGCAAGCGCATCCGCGAGACGCACCGGGAACCGTATACCTATATTCTGCTGCTGACCTCCAAGAATACGAAAAATGAGACTGTGGAGGGCCTCGACGCTGGCGCGGACGACTACGTGGTCAAGCCATTCGACGAGCATGAGCTCCAAGTCCGTCTGCGGGCTGGGAAGCGCATTATCGATCTCCAAAGCGATCTTTTGCGAGCGCGGGAGGAACTGAGGGAGCGCGCCAACAAAGACCTGCTCACCATGCTGCCGAATCGGTCGGCCATCGCCACAACCCTTGAACAAGAGCTCGCGCGCTGTCACCGCGACCGCAGAAGCGTGGGCGTAATCATTCTGGATATCGATCATTTTAAGAAGATCAACGATAGCTACGGTCACTTCGCCGGGGACGCGGTGCTGCGTGAGACGGCCATGCGCCTTAAGCAGACGATGCGGCCGTACGATCAAGTCGGGCGTTACGGCGGAGAGGAATTTCTCGTAGTCCTGCCTAACTGCGACTTGGAACAGGCCACCATGCAAGCCGAACGCATGCGCGAACGTTTGCATTCCACCATCATGATGATCGAGGGGGATCAGATCCAAGTCTCGGCGAGTTTCGGCGTCACGGTATCCGATTGTTCCGAACGAAGCCCGGACCTGTTCGTCCGTGTCGCTGACGAGGCCCTTTACCAGGCAAAAGCGAGCGGTCGAAACTGCGTCCGCAGCCTGACGATCCAGGAATCCGCCCTGGCAACACTCTAGCCCCCCGCAATGTTATGCTGTTAAGGCAGTGCTCACTGCGGCAAGCGGTCAACCCGCACTGGCATAGGTCCGCGCCCATAGCTCAGCTGGATAGAGCGTCTGGCTACGAACCAGAAGGTCGGCAGTTCGAATCTGTCTGGGCGCACCAAATCTAAACCTACCTCTCCTCTAACCCATGCCCCAACGCCGCCCGTGGCGCAAGCGCGGGCAGCTTTCGAAAACTCGACTCCAGGCTGCAGAACAAATTGAACTTCAGGATGTACCACAGCGCCGCCACCCCATCCCAAGGCCCGATCTTCTTCCCCTCGTCGTAGGTCCGGCCATAGTAGCTAATCGGCGACTCGTAAATCGCGCATTTCAGCTTCGCGACCTTCGCTGTCACCTCAATCTCGAAGCCGAACGCTTCGGACGTAATCACCATCTCTCTGATGATCTCGCCGCGGAACGCTTTATATCCCGTCTCGACGTCCGTGAGGTTTATGTTCGTAACCAGGTTTGAGAGGAAAGTCAACGACCGGTTCGCCAGGTAATGGTAAAAGTAGAGGACCCGGGCCGCCTTCCGGACCAGGAACCTCGACCCGTAGACAACGTCCGCGTGACCGTCCAGAATCGGCTGAATCAAAGCCGGAATATCCTCCGGGTCATACTCCAGGTCGGCGTCCTGAACAATAACGATGCTGCCCGTAGTCCGCTGAAAGCCCGTCTTTAATGCCTGGGTCTTGCCCTGATTGCGCGCGTGGTGGATTACCGCTACCCGCGCGTGCCGCCCGGCAAGTTCGTCCGCGATCTGCGCGGTCCTGTCCGCGGAGCAATCGTCAACGATAACAACTTCATACAGACAGGGCAAGAGCAAGAGTTTTTCGACAACTCGCCGCAGGGTATTCTGCTCGTTGTAAGCGGGAATCACGACCGATAGGCAGGCATCGTTCACTCAGTTTGGCCTCGAAGTCATTGTATGACCCAGTATCAGGTCTTCATCCGCGCCATGAAATATAGGCCCGCCAGGGAGAAAACGACGTCCGGGGACCACGCGGCCATCGCCGGCGGCAATTGGTTCAAATCCCCGAACTGTTGGAAAAGCGTTCCTATAATCCAATAGGCCATGGCAATGCCAAAGCTGATCCCAACCCCCGTCATCGCCCCTCGATTGCCCGCCACGAAAGCGAACGGAATGCTCAAGATCGCCATGATTAGCGCGAACAAAGGCACGGCGAATTTCTTGTAATACTGAACCTGTAGCGGAGTTGTTTCCATGCCTTCGGCCTTTAACTCGGCGATGTAGCGGCCCAACTCCGTGAAATTCATCTCCTTGTACTCTTTTTCTTCCTTAACGAACCAGGACGGGGTTTCCGTCAGTTCCGGAAAAGTCGCCGAAGCGCCCTGAAACTGCTTGTAATTCCCAGCCGCTCCATGCAAGTCCTGACTGACGCCGTTCTGAAAAATCCAGGCCTTCAGCGCCGGTTCCCAGCGCGCCCGCTCGGCCGAAATCTGGTGGACAACGTGATAATTGTTCGGGTCCAGTTCATATATGTTCACTTTCGACATAATCGCCTGGTGCGGATCCAGCACCTGGTAATTGTAAATGCGCGAACCTTCGCCAAAGATCCACTGCCGGTTTGGATTGAGATAGGTCTGTACCGGCTTTTTCTTGATCTCCGCCCGCAGCATCTCTTGCCTGCGATTCGCCTCTGGAATGTAGTAATGATCGAAAACAAACAACAGGCCGCTGATAAACAAACTGGCCACCAGCACCGGCGCGGCCAGCCGATGTACGCTGATGCCGCCAGCCTTGAACGCAGTCACCTCGTTGTACTTGGTCAAGATCCCGAAACAAATCAGCGACGCCACCAGGGTTCCAATCGGCGTCAAGTCGTAAATCAGCTTCGGCGCCAGATTCCAAAGGTAGTCGATCATGGTGCCCATGCCAATGTCGTTCTTAAGCATGTCGCCTAGCAGCTCGAAGAATGTGAAGACTTCAATCAGCGCAATCAGGGCCACCAGCAGCACGGCGAAGTAGAAGAGAAAGCCGTTCAGGACATACGCGTCCACCAGCATTGGCCGCAGCCCGAACCGCCTGAACCCCGAAAACCAACCCGGTCGCGCGTCCGCCGGCCGCATGCCCGCCGATTCTATAAAGGCTCCGAGGCGCTTGAAAACCGCCCCCGCCCATCCCGCCAGGTCTCGATCTCCAGGCCGCTCCAGCCGCATCAACAGCCCCACGCCGACGATCGAAAACACCACATCCGGAGTCCACACTGCCACGGGCACGGGCAAACTTCCTTTCTTTGCCAATCCGATCAGCGTGATGAACACCATGTAATACGTGAAGGCGATCAAAACGGTCAGGATCAATGCCGCAGACTTGCCGCCTTTGCGCGACGAGATGCCGAGCGGAATGCCGACCATCGCGAACAGGATGCACGCCAGCGGCAGGGCGAATCTCTGGTGGAGTTCCACCGCCGCATCCACATAATCGAGCCCTGAAAGCGGCTCCCCCGCATGCCGGTAAACGCGCTTGTAAAGCGGACCCGTGTCCAGTTCCTGCACGGTCTTTTTCAACTGCAACTCTTCCGGCTTTTGCGCCTGCAGCGCCTCTACCTGCTCCGGCGCGGCCGTCGTAATCACTTTGCCTTCCTTGTCGCGCTCGCTGGTGCGAACGCCCCGCATATCCAGCACGATCCGATTGTTAGCGGCATCCGGATGCGGAAAAGCTTCTTCCGCGACAATGATGCGCGGCCCCTCGCCCCGGTCCTTGCCCTCCCGCTGCAGCTTTTCCGGCGGCGTTACATCGGCCATGAACACCTGATGCCAAACAACCTGCTTGCCCGAGCTGGAAACGTCGTTCACGTAAACCACCTTGTCCGGGAACCGCTCGTAGAAGATTCGGGATTCGATATCGCCGGTAAGCTGGGCGGCCGCGAAATTGCGCAGCGCCAGTGTTTCAAGATGGAGTGAAAGCGGAGTCAGCCACAGGGACGCGAGTGCCGTCACGGTCATGGCCAGGAACGCGAACAGCAAAACGGGCTTTACCACCTCTACGCTCGAAATCCCGGCGGCGCGCATGGCGGTAATCTCGCTGTCCGTGGACATGCGGCTAAGTCCTATTAGAATGCCCACCAGCACGCCCAAAGGCAAGGCAAATGGAATCGTCGAAGGGAGCGCATAAAGCAGCATCCGCGCGACCACCGCGGGCGTGGCGGAGGTCTTAACCAGCAGCGAGAGAAGGCGCTCGAAGGTCCGTAAAAACAGCACGAACACAAACAGCAGCGTCCCTAGACTGGCGCTTGCGAATACCTCGCGAAAGATGGCCCGGCCGAGAATGCGCATGAACGGCGGGGCTACTTCATCTCCGCGCTCAGAGCGGGCGGCGAAACAATCGGCGGCCTGCTCCCCTCTTCCTGCGCCCGGTCTAGTTCTATGTTTTCAAACAACAGCGAGGGGCAAATCACCGCCGACGTCGTGGCTTCCTGGCTTAGACCCGCTACGTTAAACGCCGTTCCATTGTTCAGATAATTGAGCACGTAGGAGTGGTCGGATGCGATCGCTACATCCCGCAAATCCTTGGCGCTGAATTCTTTAAACCGGAAGCCGCGGACCAGCTCTTCGCGCCCGCCCGGATAGACTCTATACGCCAGCAGCGGGGCCATCAGGGTCCGCGCGTAGCCGTTCTTTTGCAGTTGGCGCACAAGCGATTGCAGTTCCTCCAAATTGGCGGTCGAAGGGAAATCCAAGCGCCGGATCATTACGCCATACTTCAATCCCGCCGCGCCAGCCCTTTCGAGCAGCTTCGCCTTCATCCGCGCTTCGGGCACGCTCTGGGCGGCTAGCACAAACATGTTGCCAATCACCGCTGCCTCGCTCCCGTAAGCGCCCGGCAACCGGCCGTGGCCATTCGATCCACTGTAGCCTTTCACCGGTTCGCGGCTGAGCAGAAAACCCTTCAGAATTCCCTTGTCCACCAGCACAACCTTCGCCGCCTTCACCCCTTGATCGTCAACCTGATACTGGCCGAGCAGCGAATGGCCCTGGAAACTCTTCTGCAGCGGATCATCGACGATCGTCAACCACTCCGGACCGACCTTCGTCCCCACGCGCGAAGCCCAGACACTATCCAGAAATCCGCGTTCATTCGATCCTGGAGGCGAAAGAGGCTTTCTCAGCAGCCGCGCCGCATCCGTCATCACCTCGGCCATCATTTCGGGCGCAGCTTCTCCTTCAAACAACACTGGCCCGCTGTACTCGTCGGCAAGCGGCGCCTTTCGCAGCGCCTCAGTCTCAGTCGCGACAGCCTCCACCGCCCGCGCTATTTCCTGTTCGGCCGGCAACTCCGCTGCATTGGGGGCCATGCTGAAATCGTGGTTCCAGACAGGGGCGCCATCCGCGGCAATCCCGTTGGCTCGAATCTCCACCTGCGCCAGGTCCTGCGGGATCCGAACCACCGTGCCCTCGCTATTCACCACGCGATATGTCGAGGCCACGGCAAGCAATCCAACGCTTGACGAAATCACGTCCGGATGCTTTCGCAGGCTCCCTGAAAGCCGCCGGATCGAGTCTTCCCACTGCCCCTGATCCACCGTTAGCTTCCCGATTGGTAGCACCAGTTGGACCGCCTTCGCTGGCGCTAGATCGGCCGCCTCATCCCCGGCGGATAGCTCACGCAAAGCGGTACGTTTGCGAGTCAGCTGATCCGTCGCCGCTTTGTAGAGCGCATCGCTCGTTAGCCAAAGAGTCGTTCGGATCGCCTGATAATCGTCGTCGAGCGGAAGCAGTCCCAGCGGCGGCGTTCCGGAAAATGTGGTGTTGGTGTTGTCGAGCGCATAGCTTCCCACCCGGATCTCAACGACCGGATGCCGCACTCGCACCCGGCTCACGCCCGTGATGCCGCCCAGGCTCCCACTCGCCGCCAATTGGTCGGTGTCGTCGCTGCTATAAGCCACGAAGTAGGGTTTGTCCAGATTGTTCAGTTGTAGTGTCTTCGTCCGTTCAAGCTCGTCCCGCATAGCCCGCAACTGAGCGTCATCCCTAATGTTGCTCGTGACGTCCGATCCGGACAGGAAGGGCACGCCAAGGCACAGAAATAGCGCCGCGCACGTCACGACGGCACCGGCCTCGACCAGGCAGTTTTTATTCGAAGACAGCATGGTAGGCGCTAGCTCCGGGACGCGGCAAAATGGGCAGTTTCTGCTGAGAGTTCCGCTTCTTCTGCGTTTCAATCTCCGAAACCAGGATCGCTGGAGAGACTGCGGAGACCGGAACGCTTCCCGATTCCGCCCCGCAATAGCCGTTGAATATCTCGCTCCGGTTGGACGTCGCCAGGATCTTCTCGAAACTCGCCAGCGGCGTGCCCACAATGTCCACGCCCCGTATCAACTCGTCCGGCCGGCCGTCTCCGAAAACCCGGTAAACCACCAGCGGCACAACCGTGAAGGCCTGGAGTCCCTGGCGTCCCGTCGTCGTGTAGCCGCTGGCCACTTCCTCGAAGTACAGCCCGTAGGGTTTCTCTTGCCGCTTAATTTCCGCGATCAGCATGGCGCGCAGTTCATGATCCGAAACTTGCCGCGACGATTCCACCAGCAAGTTCGATTGACGCGAAACAACCTCGAATCCCGGCTGCCGCCGGCCATGGCCATTCGAATGTGTGAATTTCCCTACCGGCGAGCGGGACAACAGGAAGGTCTTCAAGACACCGTGCTCGACGACATCTACCGGCCGCGCTTTTACTCCCTCATCGTCGTATTCGTAGTATCCAATCAGGTCCTTGCCGCCGTACTCGCGTCTGGTTGGGTCGAATTTGACGCTAACGAAGTCCGGCAGCACTTTCTGCCCCAGCACCTTCGTGAACGTCTGCCCTTCCTCTATGTCTTTTTGCCGGTGACCTTCCACGCGATGCCCGAAGATTTCGTGGAAGAAAACTCCGGCGGCCCGCCCCGACAAGATCGCCGGGCACACAATCGGCTCGGCTGGCGGCGCATCCACCAGCGCGTCCACTTTATTCGCGACATCCCGCACCCGATCGCGAATGGCGCTGTCGGCGGGCACGTGCATCGGATCGGAGGCCTCAATGGTCGCAAACGCACGGACATCCATCCCGTCGCTCGCCAGTCCTTCGGCGCTGATCTCCACTCGGAACAGATTGGACCCGCGCTCGACCGCCGTTCCTTCCGTATTCACCAGCGTGCGGATCTCGCGCTGCGCTCGAAAATTCACCTGCGATCCGATGATCTTTTCATGCGACTTGAATTCGCCGGACCAGTTCCGCAGCCGGGCTATCCACGCGCTCATGTCCACCGGGTACCTCTCCGGACTGCTTGCAGAAATGGCGGCGGCGTCTGAAGAGAAATCTGCGTCCTGATCCTTCTGCGCGACCAGCAGTTGCTCATCCGTCTTCAACTGCAACAAACGCCGCGATGCCAGTCTGTACACCCGATCCGATTCATGCCACAGCGTGCGCCGGATCTGATCGGCGTCATTGTCCAGGCTAAGCGGTGTGAAGCTTGTAAAGCGGACCTTAGAGCCTTTGTAAGGATGATAATTGTCAAACTGCGGGGAGCCGACCCGGACGGTGGTGTCCACGCCCCGCACGTGTTGATGAGCGCTATCTATCAGGGCCCCCAACGACGCGGACGCACTCTCAAGATCCTCGTCGCATACCTCATAGGCCATGTAATAAGGAGCCGGATCGGCCTTCGCCTTCATGACCCCGAATTCGCGGTCCAGTTCGCCCTTCAGAATCTCCGCCAGCGACGGACGGGCTCCAGTGGCCGCCGGCAGCTCGCCAGGGCAAATGAGCACAAAACATGCGAGGGTCAGGGATAGACTGCCCGACCACGCTGCGACTGAACTTAAGCGCAATTCAAAGGATAGCCAATCGCAAGCGGAGCGAATGCGGAGGCTAAAGCTTGGAACCCACCTTCAGCGTAACTTGAAATTCCTTCACGTCTCCCCCAACAATCTTGCCGGTCTCCTTAACAACCTCAAACCATTCCAAATGACCAAGCGTCTTGGCGGCTTCCGCTACCGCCGCCTTAGCCGCCTCCGCAAAACTGGTCGGGGACGTGCCTACCAACTCGACAAGCTTATAAGTTGCCGCCATTTGTCTCCCTTTGCATTGTTAATTGAATGGCTTTTATGCCGCGCCCACGGGTGCTGCTTCCCGCCGCGCCGCCTTACGCGCCGTTTCTTCCCGCAGAATCCAACCTTCCAGAATCTCCACGTGCTCCGCCTCTTCTTTCACGAACTCCTTGGCCATCTCGGCGATTTCAGGATCTTTCGTAGTTCCGGCAACGCCATAGTAGAAATCGTACGCCCGGCGTTCTCCCTGGAGCGCCGTTCTCAGGGCATCCAAACGGGTCAGGTCCGGGTCGCCCGCCCAAAGCGCGTTTCGCTCCGGGGTCGTGTGGTCCGGCCAAACGTAGGCCGGCGGCAGATGTGGCGTAACATCGGTGGAACCCGCTCGCTCCTGAGCCTGCGCAAGGTGCAAGCGCGAATAGCCCGCCAGTTCCCGGAACAGCTGCGCGACCCCCAGATTGCCGCACTCTTCCATGGCCGTTCCCAATTCCTCGTAGTGTATCGCGGCGTCTTCTTCCAACTTCACTGCGAATCCCAGGAACTGGTCGAGGCTCTTGATCTCGATGCCGCCCTTGTAGATCTTCGCGGCAATCGACAGGTAGGGCCGCTGCACCGGCAATATCCGGTCCCCCTCGAACGAAACCAGAATATCTTCGTCCCGCACGAAGCACTGGCACGCCAGCCGGTAAGGCGGAGGCATGTCGTTAACCTCGGCGTCCCGCAGCTGTTCGCTCGTGATCTTGCCTAGTTGACGCAGCATCTCTTTCTCCTTCTCGGTAAGAGCGATGCCGTATTTCACGTTCGGCGCCAGATGTTCCACTTTCACCAGACACGATCCGCACTCGCCATCCTGGCAATCGAACGGAATCGGAATTTTGTGCGAGCGCGCGACTGCCAGAATCGTGCCGCGATGTCCGGCGACCGCATAGACTGTGAGGTCTTTCGCCATCACCGGCGAGGAAAAAGTAACGTTAGCCAAAATGCAAACCCTCCTACTTGGGGGCGCGACCGTCGGCGCACCGCCTTCATGCCACGCATGTCAAGTTTTCACGGCTGGATTTGCATTCATCGGGCCAATTAGAAAGCCCTTGGAAGCAAAGCACTTTCGCGGATAGCCGAAAATGGCGTCCCGGCGATTTGCGACGAACTGAACAATTGTGTCGCAAAGCCATCACTGGCTGGTGCGCCGATTCTGTCTGTTTGCCCATATAATGAATGAGCAATTTAAATTTATGACGGGAGCCGATTTCCGCCGTATCGCTTTGAACATGCCGGGCGCGGTCGAAAGCGCGCATTGCGGGCATCCGGATTTCAGAGTGGGCAACCGGATTTTCGCCACCCTGCCGCCGGATGAAAGCGGCTACGGCGTCCTGCTGCTAACACCGGAAGAGCAAGCTGGCATGGTGAGCGACGCCCCAACTGTCTTCTCGCCCGTGCCGGGAGGGTGGGGACGGAACGGCTCCACTCGCGTGGACTTGAAGAACGTGACCCCGGATTTGCTGGACGGAGCGTTGCGTGTTGCCTGGAATCTGCGGGTGGAGAAGAATCGCGCCCGGAAACCGGGAGGCCGGGCAAAACGCGCGGCGATGTAGATCGGCACTGCACAGAGCGGCGACCGTCAGAGAGCGTTTCTTGCCGTCGCACTGTTAGCATTCGGACATGCAGGTGCGCATCTTATTCTTCGGCGTCTTGAAAGACATCGTAGGCCGGGCGGAAGACACCGCCGAGGTCGAATCCGGCGCCACTTTGGCCGACCTCTTCAATGCCTATTCAGAGCGCTACGAAACCCTGCGCGGCAAGCGTCCGTCGATTCTATTTGCAAGAAACCGAGAGTTCGCCACGCCCGACGCCATCTTAGCCGAAAACGATGAAGTAGCCTTCCTGCCTCCCGTCAGCGGTGGATCGAACGCCGGCCTGACCGGTGGAACGGCGAGCCTCATCGAGGACGACACCGGAAACGTTTTCGCAATCATCCGCGAACGCATCGAGCCGCAAGCTCTCGCAGCCCGCCTGCAGCGCCCGGAAGACGGGGCGCTAGTGGTCTTTGAAGGCGTCGTGCGAAACAACACGCAGGGCCGCCCTACGGAGTATCTCGAATACGAATGCTACGAAGCCATGGCGATCGAACAAATTGCCCGGATCGGACGCGAGATCGCCGCGCAGTTTCAAATCGGGCGCATCGGCATGGTGCATCGTTTAGGGAGACTGGAGATTGGTGAAGCGAGCGTTGCCGTGATAGCCACGGCCCCGCATAGACGCCCCGCCTTCGAGGCCGCCCTCGCCGGGATCAACCGGTTGAAGAAGGAAGTCCCTATCTGGAAAAAGGAATTCTTCGCGGATGGCGCGGTTTGGGTCGATGGCGAATGGGACGAGCACCTGCGAGCGGGCTTCTCTAAAGAATGAGCGCTTGTAGACGCCTCGTAACGGGCCTTGCCGCGGCGCTGGGCTGCCTTCCCCTCTTGTTATGGGCGCAGTTCAAACCCGTCAATCCCGAATCTGCCTCACCGCCTCCCACGTTCTCGGTTCGCGTCAACCTGGTCCGGCTTCTCGTCTCCGTCCGCGACCAGGCCGGGGCCCTCATCACGAACCTGAACCGGGACGATTTCGATGTCCTCGATTCCGGCACGCCCCAGCGCCTGGCTGTCTTCGAGCGCAACACTTCCCTGCCCCTGTCGGTGGCCATTCTCATCGATACCAGCGGCAGCACACAGATCGATCTGCACTACGAGGTTGACTCGGTTCTGAAGTTCATTCCGGCGCTGCTACAGGCGGGAAATCCGGGCGACTCCTTTGCTTTGTTCAGCTTTAACTGGCGCACCAACATGGAAGTGGATTTCTCGCGCAGTCAAAAACGAGCCGAGCACGCGCTGCGCGGCTTGCATGGCGAAGGCGGCACTTCACTTTACGACGCCATCTATCTGGCATGCAACGCCCTGACCGGCCGCGAGGGCCGCCACGTCATGGTGATCGTCACCGATGGCGGCGATACCACCAGCTACAAGCATTTTGAGGACGCCTTGCGTTCCGCCCAGGAGTCGGACGTGGTGCTCTATCCCATCGTGGTCATCCCCATTGCCAACGATGCCGGCCGCAACACAGGCGGCGAACACGCGCTTGCGACGCTCTCGAAATCCACCGGAGGACGTATCTTCTATCCGGAAGGCTTTGACCGTTTGGACGTCGCTTTCGCGGATATTTTGCGCGAATTGCGAACCCAATACCTGCTTGGCTTTTACCCGCGGGGTCTGCCAGAGGAGGCCAGGCTGTTTCATCCAATTACTGTTAAGGTTCATCAAGCCGGGATGAGGGTGACGGCCCGGACCGGCTATTACGAACCGTGAGTTGACATACGCCCTCGCCTCTCGGATCTATCGCAGCATAAGGATTCCCGTCATGCATGCCGTCCAGGGATGTTGGGACCCTTCAATTCGACGGTGTCGTCATATGGGCGAATGAATCGACCAGACTGTAGGCGTAGGCGAAGTCTTCACTACACCCTGCCGCGCGGGATCATTGATGTAATTTCCGGTGCGAGCGTTGCGAATCGTGTAACCGGAACCGGAAGACGCAACGGTCCAAGCGTCCACACCCACGCCAATTTGTAATGTTCCTGAACCATCGGACAGCGCGACATCGTTCCCGTTTCCGATGCTGTAGATGAAGTAATCCGAGCCCGAGGACTGAAAGTTCCGTTGCTGATAGGGATTGTTTGTCCCCTGCTGCCACTCTTCGATATTTGTCAAGTGAGACCAGTAAAGAAACCCGCCATCTATAGCCCAACTAGACGGGTCGCTGATGGCGTAAGTACCGGCCTGGAAACCAGGATTCGGAATGCTGCCTCCGGACGTGATAAACCACGCCTGGAACGGAGGGTAACCGCCAGCAAAGTGATGATTCGCTCCGGCAACCAGAAGCCCGCCTTGATAGAGGAGTGTCGCCTGGTTCTGCGTGCCGTTCGTAGAAAGATAGAGGGCGCTCCAAAGGTGCCGTTGCGGAAGGAAAACATTGACACGCGACACGGCAGGTTCGGATGGGAGGGAGCGGTATCGTTAGAACCCCAGCACGCCTGTTCTTGCTCTCCCACAATGAAATACGGCGTGCCATTAAGAAATCCGGTATTGATTTGATGAGCATCTCGATATGTGCTATCGATTGAATGGCTCATCCATGCGGCGAAAGCGTTAGCATTTGGTTCGTACCATACCAATCCCGGAGCCCATGGCGCGGGCTCGTCTTCATTCGATGCCACGATCACGCCGTCGTGTCCGTTATACCTAAATCCGGCGTGAATCGCTGACACCGTGACGAAGGAAGCAACTCGAAGCC
>OCTA010001170.1_pt1 | contig 24244 bp, 13 predicted proteins | sample 1538991 | NCBI WGS metagenome assembly OCTA01 (sample SAMEA3539302, study PRJEB22396) | soil metagenome | biome: tundra; feature: field; material: soil | place: USA | collected 2010-05 | depth 0.15 m | reverse complement strand
GCCGGCATTGCTTCGGCAACCGCACCTCCATGGCGTTCACTTCCGCCGAGGGAACCAAGGGTCGATGATGTCCCGGGTGTCCGGGTTGGGCGCCCGGTTTCCGTTTGCTTTTGCGCTTTCGGCCGCGCGGCCTCTGCTCGCCGGCTAGGCCGTCCGAAGAAGGTGGTTTGGAGGAGTTGGTCGAGTTCTTTTTCCGCCCTGCCAGTTGCCGCTCCAGATCCGCGATTTGTTTTTCCGCATCCGCGATTTGTTTTTCCGCATCCGCGATTTGCTTTTCGGCGTCCGCGATTTGCTTTTCGCGTTCGGCAATCTGCCTGTCCCGTTCGGCTACTTTACGGCGGAGATCCTCAAGCTCTCGCAGCAGCCGCTCATTCTCCCGATGCAGTTGTTCACGGCTGGGTTGGTTGGAGCGCCGATGGCCATTCGCCGCTGCCCCAGGTTGCCTTGCGCGGCGATTCGCTTTCGCACTCATCCACCATACAGTAAACGATTCGGCGAGATTTGTCCAGGAAAATCGACTGGGGTACCTGAACTGTTACCTGCGCCTTAGCGTCACCCTGGTCGGCGGCCTTGCGGTACCAGCGGGCGGCCTCGGCGTAGTTCTGCGTCACTCCTTCGCCGTTGGCGTACATAAGGCCGAGGTTGACCTGAGCGCCGGAGCAAAAGACACAATCCCCCTGGTCTGCGGCTTTGCGATACCAGCGGATGGCTTCTGGGTAATCCTGCGGCAGCCCTTGGCCTTTCTCGTACATAAAGCCGAGCGTAAATTGAGCGTCGGCGTCCCCATGGTCGGCGCTTGCCCGCAATACCTTGAGCGACTCCTCAGCCTTGTCTTGGCCAGAGATGGAAGAAGTGGAACACGACAGACCGACCGCCGCCGCAAGCACCAGCCGTAGCCATTTGCCCACCTTAGGAACCATTTCTCCTCTACTTGGGGAAGTATAACGCCAAAAAAGTCGGGGTGGGGGTATGATTGTAAACCATGGCCGGAGAACATGAGAGGTTTGTCCGCTGACAAAAAATTACAATCGATCAGCTTGGCTACTCCGCGAATCTGATCTTGGCGCTCGCTGTCGCGACTCTCGCGTATACCCTGCGTTCGCCAGGGACGCTGACTTTCTTGCCGCCAAGGCGCGATGTTGGCTCGGAGTATTGCTTGTGGGTGGGCTGCTTGGATTGTCCGCCTCCGTCGGATGCTTTCTGTATGCTCAACCGACTACGCGATTTTCGTGGAACAGCACAGCGCGCCAAGGGATCTCCTGATGCGCCATCTAAGGAGGAGCTTGACCAAATCAGGAAAAGAACATGGCATCTCTTCTACGGTCAGACCTGGGCGTTCTTGGTTGCTATTGTTTTGATTGCTATCGTCATTGCCGCTGTTCGCGTTCCCAAGTTCTTTTCAAACTGACCCACTAACCGGCGTGGGTGCCGAAGCCCTGCAAACGCACTTCCGCCAAGTTGGTGGGACTCCCAGTCCACGCGATTAAAGAGGCCGGCAGTCATGCTGGGCTACATGGGTACCGTCGCTTCCAGCGTGTGGGTCCCTACGCTCTTTGACCCGGCCGCTTCGAGCCAGGTGACGCTTGGGCCGGGTGAGTTCCCGCGGCATCACATCCCCTATTTCGGGCTGCCGACATCAGTAGCACGGCCCGATCGAAGCCCCAACCCAGCCTTACTCCGTAGTTCTCTATAGATTCACCCCGGCTGAAAGCCGGATTTCCCAACGAGGTATAAATCAAATGGAAGTTTCAGGCAAGCTTTCCCTATCGAAGTGGTATGCAGTCCGGAGGCGATGCCCTCCTTTCTCGACTGCGGTTTTCATGAACTTGAACGCAATGACAGCGGCCGTGCTGTGCGCCTGCACAAACCCGACGGATGCGAGTCCGAGAGGGGGAAGCGGCGCCGCGGATTCAGCACAGAGAAGGCTGAGCATGTCGTCCACCAGTGGGGTGCGGCCGTCCACCTTGTGCTAGCCTGTAAGTGGAGATCATGACTGAACCGACGATCCTTGAAACCAACGCGAGGGGCGCACTCGAGATCCCCGCCGGAGTCTTGGGCGCCGGTCCACATGCCCGGTTCCGGCTGGAACAGGAAGGGCAGACCCTGCGCCTGGTTCCCGAAGCTCACCCTCTCTGGGAGACTCTGCCGCCCGACGACCGGGCTCGCACCTTCCACGAATGGGTGGCCCGATTGCCGAAACGTAGAGGCCCCGCCATCCCGGCTGAAGCGTTGCGCCGGGAGAGCCTCTACGATTAAATGAGATGGCTGCTCGATACGAACGTGCTCCTGCGACTGGCGGATGCACAAAGTCCTGAGCACGCCGTTGCTGAGGCGGCCATAGAGCGCCTGCTTGCGGGCGGGAAATCCGCGTTCATTAGTGCTCAGGTTCTGGTGGAGTTCTGGGCCGTTGCCACCCGGCCAGAGTCGGCCAATGGCCTGGGCTGGTCGACCGCCACAACGGCTGAGGCCATCCGGGGACTGCGCGACCAGTTCCCGCTGCTCAACGAGACGCCGGATGTCTTGGATCGCTGGTTCGAACTGGTTGACCACTTTCAGGTCGCTGGCAAGCATACCCACGACGCCCGGTTGGCGGCTTTGCTGCTCGTGCACGGAGTTCGTCAGCTACTGACGTTCAACACGACCGACTTCCCTCCCGCTTGGGGTGTGGAAGCGACGCACCCGTCCGGCCCTCACCAAGAATGACCAGAGAGGCTGACGGACGGCGACCCGCGGGTCGGAGCAGTTCAGGCGGCTAGAGGGGATCGAGAGCACGTTGAATTCAACGAGGCTTGAATGGTGGGCGCGACAGGACTCGAACCTGTGACCTCCTGCGTGTGAAGCAGGCGCTCTAACCAACTGAGCTACGCGCCCTCTGCGAGGCGGAAAGGAACCGGGCAGGTCTGGCGTCTTGCGGCGCCAACTTCTGAGTCTACCTGAAATCCGAAGTCCCTGCCACTGCGCACAACACGGCCTCCCGCTCCGCTCCCGCGCGCAGCGCCGAGACGGCTCAGAGCCGAACTTTAGTATCATGAATCTGTAATGTCCGAGCGGCAACCCATGGTGGCCCCGCCGGTTGGGTCCTCGCCGCAAATTGCCCGCAGGCTGGCGGAATTGGAGGCTGTACTCGCCTCGGCGATTCGCGGCAAACCGGAAGTGGTCAGGCTCTCGCTGGTGTGCCTGCTCGCGCGGGGGCACCTGCTGATCGAAGACGTGCCGGGCGTCGGCAAGACCACCCTCGCGCAGGCGCTGGCGCGCGCCGTTTCGTGCCGCTTCCACCGGCTGCAATTCACCAGCGACATGCTGCCGAGCGACGTCCTGGGCGTGACCATCTACAACGTGCGCACCGAGGCCTTCGAATTCAAGCCGGGGCCCATCTTCAGCAACTTTCTGCTGGCCGACGAGATCAATCGCACCACGCCGAAAACGCAGTCCGCGCTGCTGGAGGCCATGAACGAAAGCCAGGTCACCATCGACGGGCACTCGCATTCGCTGGCGCGGCCGTTCATGGTGATCGCCACCCAGAACCCGGTGGAGCACCACGGCACCTATCCGCTGCCCGAATCGCAGCTCGACCGCTTCCTCATGCGGCTCCGCATCGGCTATCCGGACGCGGCCAACGAACGGCTGATCGTACGGAACTCGAATGGCGTCCCGCGGGAAGCGGGCGCCTCGGGATTGCTGGCCGAAGACGTGCTGCGGCTCCAGGAGGCCGTGCATGGCGTCACGGTGGAAGAGGCGCTGGTGGATTACATGCTCGCCATCGTCGAAAAGACGCGCAACCACGAGGCGCTGGCGCTCGGCGTCAGCCCGCGTGGATCGCAAGCGCTGTACCGCGCCACGCAGGCGCTGGCGCTGCTCGCAGGGCGGGACTTTGCCATCCCCGACGACGTGAAGCGCCTGGCCGTCCCCATTTTCGCGCACCGCGTGGTCATCAATACGCGCACGGCGCTCGTGCCGCGCCGCGTTGACGCGGGCGAGCGCATCATCGAAGACATCCTTAGCCAGGTGGAAGTTCCCCTGTAAGCCGCTCGCATATGAAGACAGCCATTATCGGCCTGCCCATGGTAGGCAAGACCTCTCTGTTCACCATTCTGACCGGAGTCCACCAGGAAACCCGCATCGGTTCCACGGCCGCGCGCATGGGCGTCGCAAAAGTGCCGGACGCGCGCCTGGAGGAACTGGCGCGCCTCTTCGAACCGCTCAAAGTCACGCATGCCACGGTGGAATACGTGGATATGCCGGCCATCTCGAAGGAGAACCTGCGCGATCCCGGCTACCTGGCCAGTCTGAGGGTGGTGGACGCTTTTGCCCAGGTTCTGCGCCTGTTTCAAGACGAAACCATTCCCCACGAAAAAGGCTCGGTGGACCCCATACGCGACCTGGAAGACGTGGAAACGGAGCTGATTCTCAGCGACCTCGTGGTGGTGGAGAAGCGGCTCGAGCGCCTGGAGAAGGACCGCAAGAAAATCAAGAACCCCGAGCTGGACCACGAGTTCGATCTGCTGCAGAGGTGCCTGGCGGCGCTGGGAGACAACCAGCCGCTACGGCAACTCGACTTGGATGCCGAGGAGGAGAAGCGCATTCGCGGCTTCCAGTTCCTTTCCCGCAAGCCCATGCTCTACGTCTTGAACCTCGGAGAAGACGAAGCCGGCAAGCTGCACGAGCGCGAGCTGGAGTATCGCGAAGGCGCGCTGGCCGGGCGCAAGCACGCGTCGGCCACGGCCGTCTGCGGAAAAATCGAAGCGGAACTGGCCGAGTTGAGCGCCGCGGAGCAGCGCGATTACCTGGCCAGCTACGGCTTGCAGGAGTCCGGCCTGGAGCGGCTGATCACGGCGACGTATGCCCTGCTGGGCCTGATGAGCTTCCTGACCGCCGGGGAGGACGAAGTCCGCGCCTGGACGATTCCGGCGCACAGCCACGCCGTGAAAGCCGCGGGCGCCATCCATTCGGATTTCGAAAAGAAGTTCATCCGCGCCGAGGTTGTGAATTGGAAAGCGCTGGTGGATCTGGGTGGATACGCCGGCGTGCGGGAGAAGGGACTGCTGCGCCTGGAAGGCAAGGAGTACATCGTGAAGGATGGCGATGTGCTCGTGATCCGGCACGGATAGTGGGACAGTGGGGCGGGCCTCCCGGCCTGCCCGCCTGGCGGATCAGGCCTGGGTGGCGATCAAATCAAAGAAAGCACCGGTCGTTTCGCGCCGCGCCCACCGGCGGCGGCCCCTTTAGCGAAGCCTTACCGCAACCAGCGCTTGCTTGTAAAGTGGATAGTAAATCTCGCAACTCGCGCAGTGCATCCACGCTGACCAGCGGCTTGCCCAAAATGAATCGAGAGCTCTCTGGCCGCAGAATCCACGCGGGCAACGAGCAAAGCGATCCTGTTCTCCTACGTGTTTAACCATTTTCAATGCCTTGCCAGCCTGTACCTGGTGGCGCCCCTGGCTTCCTGCGTGGCCCTGTTGGTGAACCGGGTTCCCGCGGCGGCACGGCGGCCGGCCTGGGCCGGGGTGGCTGCGCTCCTGATGGTCCTGGCCGCTCTCTCGTGGAACCGGAGCGGGCGCCCTCGCCCGCGCCGGACCCCCTCGTCCGGCTCTCCGCGCCCCCCGGATGCTCCCGGATGCCGCGTTCATCGCGCCAGCGCGTGGATTCCGCTAAGATGAAGCTGTTCCTTGTATTTCCATGCGTCGTCCGGCCCCGTATTTCGCTTCGCTGCTTTTAACGTTGCTCGTCTTGATGCCGGCCGGCCGGTCCGCCGACGACGGGGCGCCGGTCCGGGCCGCCGTGGCCGACATGGAGCGAGGGGATTTTCCTTCGGCCGAGCGGAAGCTGCGGGCCGAACTGAGCGCGCATCCCAATGACCCCCAGGTTTTGAGCCTCCTCGGCGTCGCGCTCGACAACCAGAAGAAATTCCGGGAGGCCGGCCAGTTCCACCGCCGCGCGGTAGCGGCCGCGCCGCGCTCCGCCGACGTCCTGAGCAATCAAGGCAACCACCTGTCGGGCGCCGGCGACGAAAAGGGAGCGCGGGAAGCCTACCTGAAGGCGGTCGCCGTCGATCCTGCGCATCCCAACGCCAACCTGCAATTGGCCCGGCTGGCGTTGAATCAAAACGGAGCGGCGGAAGCTCTGGGCTATCTGAAGCGCCTGCCGCCGGACCAGCAGGAGGCCCCCAAGCCAGCGGTTCTGAAATTGCAAGCCCTGTATATGGCCGGCGATCGCGCGGAAGCCGATGCCCTGGTGGAGCGGCTCTCCGCCGTGGCGCGGGGCGATCCGGGCTTGAGTTATTCCCTGGGCATGGCGCTGGGGATCGCTGGGCAATTCGACAAGTCCGAAACCTTCCTCGCCAACGCCCTGGCGGCGGCGCCGGCGGATTTCAACCTGCTTTACCACCTTGGGGTGGCTGCTTCGCGTGCGGGCCACAACCAGCGGGCGCGCGACGTCCTCGAAACGGCTCTCCGCCAGCAGCCGGACAACGTAGAGGTGCTCTACGGCTTGGCTTGGGCGGAGGAAGCCCTGGAGCAACGGGAGACCGCCATCGGGCTGCTGGCTCGCGCCGCCAAGCTTGCCCCCCAGCGGGCGGACGTACAGAAGCTGCTGGCCATTGTCACCAGCGAGTTTCGGGACTGGGAGGATTCGGTTGCGGCCTGGGAGCGCTATCTGACCCTCGAGCCGAACGACGACTTTGCCCGCCGCGAGCGCGGCCTTGCCACCGTCCACACCGGCCAGTTCGACAAAGGCATGGCCGACCTGGAATGGTTCATCGCACGGCATCCCGACGACGCCATGGGGCGCTACGAGATCGGTATGGCCGAACTCGACGTCGATCAGGAGCAGGCGCTGGCCCAACTGGATAAGTCCGTAGCTCTGAAACCGGACTTTGCGGAGGCGCGCTCGACTCGCGGCAGCCTGTACTACCAGCAGGGGAAACCTGAGACCGCCCTGCCGGACCTGGAGTTCGCCGCCGCCCGCCTGCCTGGCGACCCCGTCACCCTGGATCGCCTGGGCCAGACCTACGTGGCCCTGGACCGGCCGGCCGAAGCGGTCAAGGTTCTGCGCAAGGCCGCCGAACTGGCGCCCAACGATTCCACCACGCAGCTTCATTTCGCCCGCGCGCTGGCCGATGCGGGCCAGACGGCCGAGTCCGCGGTGGCCATGGACCGCTTCCGGCAACTGGGCCCGGCCAAGACCACTACCGTGCCCGGCGGCCTGGTGCAGTACCTGAGCCTCACGCCCGAGGCGCGGCACGCCGATTACCGGGCACGCGTGGAGGCGGCCGTTGCCAAGGACCCGAGCGACGGCGCCGCGCAGTTGCGCTTTCTGCAACTGTCGCTCGACGATGGCCGAATGGATCGCGCGGCGGACGCGGCTCGCCGGATCGCCGGCTTGAGACCGGACGCGGTCGTGCTTGCCGGCGCCGGCCGCGCGCTTCTGGAATCCAACCAGTATTCGCTCGCCAGGAATCTGCTGGAGCGCGCCGCGGCGGCCGCTTCATCCGCCGATGTGGATCTGGACCTAGCCATCGCCGTCTTTCACGTCGAGGGCGCCAAGGCAGGGCTTGATCGCTTGGACCACGTGGCGGAAGCCGCCCGCGGCGGCGATTACTACCTGGCTCGCGCGCAGATGCTCGACGCGTCCGGGAAGCCCGCGGACGCCGCGGCGGCCTTGGAACAGGCGCTGCGCGCGGCCCCCAAACGCGCCGATTTATACCGGCAGGCGGCGGCCTTCCTCGTTGGGAACGGCAAGGCTGCCGAGGCGCTGCGGCTGCTCGATCAAGCGGCGCGGGACCTGCCCGGCGAGCGCGAGATCCCGCTCGCGAAGGCCGTTGCGCTGGAACTCTCCGGGCAAAGCGCCGCCGCCGGAGATCTGTTGAAGGAGATTCAGAGCCGTTGGCCCGAATGGCCCGCCGGCTGGGTGGCGCGCGGGATCGTCTTGGGAACTCATGGGAGTTTTGAGGAGGCGCGGCAGGCTCTGGAAACGGCGGTCTCGCTGGGCGCCCGCAGTCCCGAAACCTACTACTATCTGGCCGGCTCCTCGCTCCGTTCCACGCCGAAGCGGATCGACGCCGCGGAAAAGGCCGCCGGGCAGGCGCTCGAACTCGCGCCGGCCGACCCGTGGATTCAGGCTTTGGCCGGCCGGGTCGCCTTCGAGAAAGGCGACTACGCCACGGCGGTGCAGCGGCTGCGCGAGGCGATCCGTCTACGCCCGGGCCTGGCTCAGGCGCACAACGCCCTGGCGCAAGCCTACAACGCGCTGGGCCGTAAGCAGGAAGCGCAGGCCGAGGCGGAGCAGTTCAAGAAGACCCAGGCCGCCAGTGACGATCCGCCTTATTTGAGCGATCTCTTCCAGGCGACGCCGCCCAGGGACTGGTAGCGCCGCCGGTTTTTTGCAGGCGTATCAAACGCCTGATATGGCGTATCAAGTACGTATCATGGCCCGCAGTTCCTTGTGGTCGGGGCAAGCTAAAGCATGCCCCACCTACGGTGCGCACGATCTTGGTAGGGCATGCTTTAGCTTGCCCGTATCAACATACCGCTACCCGCATTAAAACGTGGTGTGCTACTATGGGGCACAAAGTTTGGGAGTAGGTATGTCTGCTGGTTCGCCGGTAACCGACCGTGTCGTCGCTACGCCCACCGGGGGAACGTGGATTCCCGAGAAGGACGCCGATAAGGCCGCTGTCCGCGTGCAGTTGGAGCGTCTTCTTGCCAACCCGTCATTCAGGAACAGCAAGCGCTATCCGGCGCTGTTGCGGTTTGTGGTGGAACGGGTCCTCGAAGGCCACACCGACTCGCTGAAGGAAAGGACCCTCGGGATTGAAGTATTCCACCGGGATCCCAACTATGACACCAACCAGGATCCCGTCGTCCGGACTACGGCTGTCGAGGTTCGCAAGCGGCTCGCGCAATACTACCAGGAAGCCGGACATGAAGCCGAGATCCGGATCGAGTTTCCGTCCGGTTCCTACATGCCCGAGTTTCGGCTGCCCGTGGCGGCGGCCCCCGTTGTGGTTGCCCCGCGCGTTCGGAGCCGGCCGGTGGCCGTGCCGGCGTGGATATTCGTGGTAGCCGGCGCGGTCGTACTGGCCGCCGGGCTCGTCTGGTGGAGCCCCTGGGCGTCTGCAAGCGCCCTGGACCGGTTTTGGAGCCCGGTCTGGAGTTCTTCCGATCACGTGCTGATCTGCGTTGGCGGGATTGCAGACGCGCCTGCCACTGGCGCAAGCGCGGCCGTCCGGAAAGGATCGCCCGCAAGTTCCGTCCCAAGCCTGGAAGAGCTTTTCGGAAGGGATGAAGGGGTCCCATTAGCCGAAGTCGGCGCCATAGCCAAGATCGTCGGGCAGAAGATGGCAAGAGGCAAGGCGTTTCGCGTCCGCTCTCACGCCACTACCAAGTTTGTAGACCTGCGGGACGGACCGGTGGTGTTGATTGGCGGGTTCGACAACAACTGGACCGTGCGCCTGCTCGATGAACTGCACCTTCGTTTCCGCCTGGAGCGTGATGGCCCCGTGGCTTGGATCGGCGATCGGCAGAATCCCAACCAAAGGAACTGGCTGGTCGACCCGCGGTCCGACGTCGCCCGGGATTATGCCATTATTTCGCGGGTTTGGAACCAGGGGACCGGCCAGGAGATGGTAAGTGTCGCAGGCCTGTTGCCTTTCGGGACTGGAGCGGCGGGCGAGTTTCTGTCGGAGCCGCGCTACCTGGAAGCGGCCGTCGCGAAGGCGGGGAAGTCCTGGCAGAACAAGAATATGCAGATTGTCATCGCCACCAGGCTCACGGGAGCGAACTCCGGTCCCCCGGAAGTGCTAGCCATCCATTCCTGGTAGCAGAAGCCAGTGGGGCGGGCCTCCAGGCCTGCCCAGCCGTTAGAAAACCGGCTCGTGGGCGCTAGACCAAGGCCAATCGTCGGGCCGGTTCACCAGCCCGGCCGATACCGGATTGCCCTCGATGTACCGCACCACTTTCTCCAACTCCACGCGGTCCCTCACCCAGTGGTCGTAGGACTCATTTTGCCAGAAAGGTTGGCCCCGCCGATCGAGAATCGCGTTGGCCTGGCGAGCCGAAAAGCCCTTGATCATCTTGGTAATCTTCGCAAGTTCGGTCTTCGGATAGAGCAGAATGTGGACGTGATTGCTCATCAGAACCCAGGATCGCGCCTCATACAGGCCAAGTTGCTTCTCTCCGTACCGGAAGGTGTCGATCACGCAATGCGCAACGCGGTCGTCTTTGAGCCAGCACGGGCCGTGTAAGGCTCGGTCCAACTCGCGATCCATGGCAACGAACGCCCTGCCGGCGGGCTGATCTTGGAACGAATGAAAGGACTGGGGAAGAGAACCATGCAAACGCCAGGTGACGAACAATGCGGCGCCATCCGGCTGCCAATGCGGCAGACGCCGCTCGTAGTAGGGCACGAGCGACGTGTAGCACATGGCTGGGCAGGCCTGGAGGCCCACCCCACAGCGGTGGCCCTAGGCCCCCCCCCAGACCCCCTATGAATTCCCGAAGGTCACCGGCCCTATTCTACGCTTCATGGGAGTTTTGAAGGTTTCCGTTGAAGTAGCCGATTTTCGCCACGTGAGGGCCGCGACCGCCCGCTTTGGAGCACTTCCGCCCAGTCTGCCTTTTGCGTATCAAGACACACCGCTACGTCTCGAGGCCAACCCAGTTCACACGCCCTATCTTCAACAAAACACATTAAAAAGACATTATAAGACGTCTTTATACCGTTTTGTAACGGTAGCGCTATTGCAAAGCCTGTCGCTAGCGTTTATACGTAACCAGACAGCCTCGAACAGGGTTGGTCACTCGAACAGGAAACCCTCGCGTGCATACGGGGGTATGGAATTATGTGGGAAATTCAGGAAATGGGAGGATTAGTCATGTCACTGAAACGAATGGCGCAGGTTCTCTGCGTCATGGCGCTCCTGTGCGGCTGCGTTTTTAGCCAATCGACAACCGGCACAATGACTGGAACCATCGTGGATTCCAGCAATGCGTCCGTGCCAGGGGTACAAATCGAGATCAAGAACCTTTCGACCGGGGCCTTACGAACGACGGTTTCCGGGCCAGAGGGTCTCTTTGCATTTAACAGCTTGGACCCGGCCAGATACAACATGACCGCAAAGGCGACCGGCTTCAAGGCGTACACGCAGACCGGTATCGACATCACGGCCAACGCACCCCGCGATTTGGGTAAGATCACGCTGAGTCTGGGCGCGTTGACCGAAGAAGTCTCGGTCGTCTCCATGGCGACGCCGGTACAGACGGCTTCGAGCGAGAACTCTAAATTGATCGATAGCAGCCAGATGGTCGACCTCACCTTGAAGGGTCGCGATCTGTTTTCTGTCCTGCAAACCATCCCCGGCGTCTACTTCGGGAATACATATCTGACGGGCGGCGACTCCACCAGCGAGGGCAACGCTCTCCAGAGCATGTCGATCAATGGCGGCGGCGAAGCCCGGGTCAATTTCCAGGTGGATGGAATCGTGGACCTGGATACCGGATCGAATGGGACCACCCATTACGAGCCGACCATGGATGCCATCGCCGAAATGCGCGTGCTGACCTCCAACTATCAGGCCGAGTACGGCCGCAACTCCAGCGGTACCGTCAGCGTGGTCACCAAGGGTGGGAGCCAGGAGTTCCACGGCTCGGCGTATGTCAACAAGCGGCACGAGATGTTCAACGCCAAGAGCTTCTTCTTCAACGAGAACAACCAGCAAAAGGCCATTTACCGCTTCTTCGTTTATGGCTACGCCATAGGCGGGCCGGTATACGTTCCGAAGTTGCTCAACACCCAGAAGAAGAAGTTGTTCTTCTTCTTCTCCCAGGAGTACACCAAACAGAGGCCGGCCGTGACGACCGCAGTCACGATGGTACCGACGGCGGCGCAGTTGCTTGGCAACTTCGCCGACCGCTGCCCCGCGAATAATGTCGCCTGCGGCGCCTCCGGGGCGCTCACCGATGGAAACGGGGTCGCCAGGACGCTGCGCGATCCAACCACGGGCAACGCGGTCCCGGCGTACAACCTCAACACCCTTATTGGAACGCAGTATTACGACCCGGCTTCGGCGGCCTACGGCCAGGCAATGTTGAAGTTCCTGCCCTCGCCGAACCTTTGCACGGCGGCCTCCGGCATAAACAATGGCGCGGCGATCAGCCCCAGCAATTGCCCCTCGGGTTTCAACACCTCGGTGTACAACCAGAACTGGAACTACAACGACAACTACTACTGGCAGTTCAACGAGGTGCATCCGCGGCGGAACGACACGGCGCGCCTCGACTTCAACCTGACCTCGAAGCTGACCTCGTGGGCGCGCTACATCAACGACTACGATATGGACCAGACCAACGCCGGCTTACCGATGAAGAACGCGGCTGGCCAGTGGGCGCCGATGTCGTCCGACCACCCCAACCCGGGGCATGGATGGGGAGTTGGTATTACGTACACGATTTCCCCGACCATGGTCAACGAGTTCACCTTCGGCAAGAGCTACAACACCTGGAGCTACTATCCGCACGACGACTCCCAGATCCTGCGGTCGAACATGGGCAACCCGCCCTCGTTTGACAACTTCGCGACCGATCCGAGTTTCGTCAACGATAAGAATCAGAAGCGGCCGACTCTCACCCCGGGCAGCCAGAATTTCTTCGTTGGCATCCCCGCAGTCAGCTACGGCGGCAGCTATATCCCCAACGAGACTGGCCCGGCTCAAGGCCAGTGCGGCGGAGTGTGCCCCTACACCAACTACAACGACATCTATAGTTTCAACGATGCCGTCAGCAAGGTTCAGGGCAAGCATAACCTCAAGGCCGGCGTGTACTACGAGCGCACCGGCAAGGTGCAGTACGCCCAGCAGGGTAACTACATGGGCTCCTACTCTTTCGGCAGCAACACGGCCATGGCGGCGGACACCACGGACGGTTACGCCAATGGATGGCTGGGGAACTTCAACAATTACCAGGAAGGCACGCGAGTGATCGGGGACTATTGGTTCACGCAGATCGAAGCCTTCGTCCAGGACAACTGGCGCGTCAGCCGCCGCCTCACCGTGGACGCGGGCATTCGCTTCTACTACATGCCGCCCATCACGGATCTGAATACGGGGGCTGCCGGCGGGGCCGCATGGGTGCGATCCGCCTACAATCCCGCGGCCGCCGAACGGATCTACTATCCCGGTTGCAAGGTTTCGGTGGCCACCTCGGCCTGCCCGGGCGCCAGCCAGTACGCCGTTGACTTGGCTACCGGGTACCAGACGTTCCCGGCTTTGCAGGGGACCATGGTACCGGCTTCGGTGGGTGGCTACAGCACCACGCCGACTCCCTTCCCCGGCATGGTGGTCGCGGGTACCGGCGTGCTCCCGAAAGGGTTGTACACGGTCAACTCGGCGTCTCCGGCCCCCCGTCTCGGCTTTGCCTGGGACGTCTTCGGGAATGGCAAGACGGCCGTTCGCGGCGGCGCGGGAATATTCCTCAACCGCGGCGACTTCAATCAGATCTCCGGCTATGTCGGACAACCGCCGCTTACCTATAACCAGACGATTTACTACTCGCCCATCAACAGCATCGTCACCAACAGGGCGGCGCTGTTAGCCAATGCGGCCATTTCGCCGATCGGGCCGGGCAGCGATTATCTGGGCAAACAGCCTTACGAATCGGACTACAACGGCAGCCTCATGGTCCAGCAGAACGTGGGCTTTTCGACGGTGTTGGAAGCTTCGTGGGTATTTAACCTGCGCCGCCACATCCCCGCCGGCACACCCATCAACTACACGCCTGCCTACGCGCAGTACAACCCGGCGTGGGTCAGCCCGATCATCTCCCAGTCCCTGCTCGACCCGACCAAGAACGGCGGTCTGACGCAGGGCAATGCGAACGGCCTCGACCTCAGTACCAACTACTTCTACGGTGCATTGCAGGCCTCCGGGCAATGCTCTACCTGCGTGCAGGGTTTGGGTGGTTTTAACGCCCAGAACTTCGATATGAGTTCGGATACCCACTCATTGCAGATCTCGGTCCGGCGCAACATGACCAAGCACCTGTCCTATCAATTGTCGTACAACTTCCAGAAGACCATGAACACCTACGGCAACGGCGGTAACGGCAACTTTGTCAGCCACAGCGCGATATTTCCCGACAAATTCCGCAACTGGGGACCCCAGTACCTGCCGACTCCTCAGGTTCTCACCGTCAACTACGTCTACGAGGCTCCGAACCTGGGACAGAAGTTGAATTTCAAACCGCTGGGGTGGATTACGGATCATTGGACAGTGTCCGGCATCACCCAGTGGCGCAGCGACGCCATGTCCGGCGTCCCCGGAGTCCCCGGCTTTACCGGGAGCAGCTCCACGAACGACCCCGTGGAGAACTGGACTGGCACGGGGAATGAAGGGGCCAGGATGTTGGTGGTGGGCGACTACCACCTGTCCGCCGTCGGCCAGTCGGTCCAGTACAACGGCCTCGGGGCTGGCGCGGTAGGGACCAGCCAAGGCAGCCCGGCGACCACCGGCTACGGCGCCAACGGCTCGGCCGGCAACCAACTCATCAACGAAGCCGCCTGGCGGATTCCATACCCGTGCAGTCGGACGGCCGCTGCGAATCCCATCTATGGTGTGGGACAGAGCATGGAATGCTTCGGCAACGCCGGAGGGGGCAGCCTGATCAACGTCCCCGGGACGCGTGTGATGAACTTCGACATGACGTTCACCAAGAACTTCCCGCTGAAGAGCGAGAAGCGGGTGCTCATGTTCCGGGCCGAGATGTACAACATCTTCAACCACGCGCAGTTCAGTGGCTGGAACCTCGGTCCTAACTACGATTGGAACAACTGGAAGAACGGCGTCCTGGTCCAGACCAGCAACACTCTGGGCCGCTACACCTCTACGCTGAATCCGCGGCAGATGTCGATGTCGCTGCGGCTCCAGTTCTAGCAACACGGTTCCCCCGTGGGGGCCGGGCATGCCCGGCCCCCCTCCGGGAGCATCGATTTTTCGGTCCTTCCGAGCCGCCTGTGGCCCTTGCCGCAAGCGGCTCGTTCTTTTTGTGGGGGCCGCGAACGGCGTTGCTCCGTGGGGGCCGAGCGCTGCCCGGCTCTGGACTTTCTACGTTTTCCAAGCCCGAAGGGCGAAAGATACTAGCCCACGGCGTGAGCCGTGTGGAATAGCGAGTGTAAGAAGGGTCCGCGACAAGAAAGTGGAGATCCCGGAATGCTTCGGCTCAAAGCTCCGTAGGAGCGAAAGCCAATAGCCCACGGCGCGAGCCGTGGGAGAACTGCGACGTTCACCAAGCCCCGGCACGGGGCGAAAGTCGCGGCTCTGCCCTCTTCCGCCCCCTCCGGGGGCTGTTCCGCTCACGGCTCGTTCCCACGGCTTGCGCCGTGGGCTATTGGCTTTCGCCCTAACGGGCTGGAGGAGCTTCCTTGCGTACTCGCTGCGTTCGGATCGTTGCGAGTTTCTCCGGAATCACGAATCCCACCATTTCTATGTCGCGCACCCGTTTAAGGATACCGAGCCCCGGAACGGGGCGAAAGGTGATTTCAGCCCCACAGGTCGCGCACATCGTGCGCTATGCCATGCTTCCTCAGGAATGTCAGGAATTCGTCTTGGAACGACACCCGGCGATGGTGCTCTTGCTGCGCCGCGATGTAGTCCGTCACATCAGACGCTCGGGAGCCACTCACGGTGAAAGCGCCGTATCCGGCCTGCCAGCCGAACCGCTGGTGCTCTGGAAACTCTTCGTGCACCCAGCGGGACGAATTGGTCTTCACGACTCTCATTAAGTCCGATATCGATTCCGTGGCAGCGACGTACAGAAGCAGATGAACGTGATCTGCCGGACCGTTAATGATCAGCGGAACACCCTTTCGTTCTCTGACAATGCCGGCCCTGTACGGGAACAGGCGTGTGGCCAGCTCTGGTGACAAGTCTGAGGCGCGGTCCTTGGTGGAAAAGATGACGTGAACGAGCAGGGAAGCGAAGCTGTGCGGCATAGAGTTACGCCCCGTTCCGGGGCTCCGTGACCGGCCGATGTGTTCCCAACGGCTTACGCCGTGGGCTACGATCTTTCGCCCTTCGGGCTTGGCGGCGGACCAATCCAGATAGATAGTGCACCGCGAGGCACGGAGTTCTCAACCGAAAATGTAGAATCTCCAGGGCCTGGCATGCCCGGCCCCTACGGCTTCCCGCCTGATTCGCGCTGTAGATCCCGGGCGGCTTCCAAGTTCTTGCGCACGTCGGCCAACCCCGGATCGATCCGTAGCGCTTCGTTGAACTGCGCGATCGCTTCATCCAGACGTCCCAGATTGGCCAGGGCGCTTCCGAGGTTGGCGTGGGCTTTCGCGTAATCCGGCTTCAGCCGCACGGCGATTTGGAGCGCTTCGACGGCCTCCGCGAATCTTCCCCGATCGGCAAGCTCGGTGCCCAGGTTGTACTGGGCTTCTACGTCGTCCGGTTTGATCTGGGCGGCTGCCGCGACGTGGGTCAGTGCCTCGTCGGCCCGGCCCTGCTCAGACAGCGCCCGGCTCAGGTTAACGAGCGCTTCCTCGAATTGCGGATGGATCTTCAGGGCCTCCCGATAGCTTGTGATCGCTTCCTCGAGCCGTCCCCGGTCCCTTAGCGCCACGCCCAGGATGTTGTATCCGAGAAAATTACCGCTAGTAACCGACAGGGAGTGGCGGAACAGAGAAATGGTGTCCTGCCAAAACCCAGCCTGGCGCCAGGTAAGCGCGGCGCAGGCCAGACAACTGGCCACCGCCGCGGCCGCCATCGCCGTCCTCAGCCTGGGCCGGCTTCTCACGAACTCCGCCGCGCCCCAGGCCAGTGCAATCGAGAGGCCGACCGTGGGTATGTAGGTATACCGGTCCGCCCGCGCCTGGGAACCCACCTGCACCAGCCCGATGACCGGCGTCAGCGTGACCAGATACCAAAACCAGCCGACCGCCAGATACGGACGCCGCTCGATGGAACGCAAGGCCAGGATGGAAACGGCCAGTACCGCCAGGCCGGCGGCCACCGGCTGCCACAAGGGGACGTGCAACGGAAAGGGGTAGAACACAGCCAGCCTCGCGGGCCACAGCATGTCGGCGACGTACGCCACGTAGGAGACAAGAGCGTTGGCAAGGCGTTGCGATAGCGGTATCAGATCGAGCGGCATAACAGCATGGCCGCGACGCTGGACGACGTAGGTCACCACGGCCACGCCAAGCGAGAGCGCCAGCATCGGGACCTTTTCCAGTAGAATCCGCCCTACCGAGCCGCGACCGTTAGGGAGCGGTCGCCGGCCAAACCCGATGCGCTGCAATGGCCATAAGTCCAACAGAAGGAGCACGATGGGCAGCGTCACGACCATGGACTTCGCCATCAGGCCCAGGCTGAAAACCACCATCACCATCAGGTACCGGCCCCTGCCCGGCCGTTTGACGTAGCCCAGGTACGCCCAAATGGTGAGAAACCAGAGAAACGCGCTGAGAACGTCCTTCCGCTCCGCGATCCAGGCGACCGATTCCACGTGCAACGGATGCAGACTGAACAGGAAGGCCACAAACGCGCTCCGCCAAACGGCCCCGGTCATCCGCCTGAGAACCGCGAACAGGAGCAGCGCGGCAAGCGCATGGAAAAGCACGTTGATGAGGTGGTGCGCCCCGCTATCGACGCCGAAGATCTGGCAATCCGCCATGTGGGACATCCAGGTCAACGGGAACCAGTTCCCTGCGTGGCCCGTGGTGAACGCCCAAGCCACCCCCTCCGGAGTCAATCCGCCGCGGACGTGCAAGTTGTCGGTGACGTAGTCCGGGTCGTCATACAGGATGAACTCGTGATGCCAGACCTGGAAGTAGACGGCGAACGTGGCAAGGAAGAGGATCGCGCATATCCAAAGGTCGCGTCGCGGCCCAGGCACAGGCCTCACGAGCCGGTCTGCTTCCGTTTTTGGGCGAACCTTGTCACGTGCTCCCACCGAACGCGCCATGGAAACCCCGGAGGAAACAGGATTCTAGATTACTTCTCCATCATAGTCGGAACCGCCCCGGCGCCGCTTCCCGCTATACTGGCAGCTTATGACGCGCAGACAACTTCTGTCGCTCCCCTTGGGAGCGCTTGCCATGGGCCCGTGGGCCCGCGCGCAACAGCGCGGCGGCATGGCCTCGCGAGGCGTCAAGCCCGTCCCCCGTGGCAAGCCTTCGGGGCTGCCGTTCAACGCTCATTTCGTGAACGTGGCCCAGCCGGCCGGGCTGCGTTCGCCGGTGATCTATGGAGATGTGAAGGTCAACGACTACATTGTGGACTCCATGGGATGCGGCGTGGCGTTTATCGATTACGACAACGATGGCTGGCAGGATATCGTTGTGCTGACCGGCCGCCGCTGGCAGAACACGCCACCGGAGGCCGTCATCCGGCTCTACCGGAATAACCGGGACGGCACGTTTACCGACGTCACCGCGACCTCCGGGCTGGGCCGTAGCGTGTGGGCGAACGGCATTACGGTGGGCGATTACGACAACGATGGGTTCGACGACATCTTCATCACCTGCTGGGGCCAAAACCTCCTGTTTCACAACGATGGCCACGGCGCCTTCACGGACGTGACGGAAAAGGCCGGATTGCTTCATCCGGGAACGCGCTATGGCTCGGGATGCACCTGGATCGATTACGATCGCGACGGCAAATTGGATCTCTTCGTGTCGCATTACATGGACTTCGACCGCGATGCCATGCCGCCGCGCGGGAAGGACCCCGCTTGCAACTACCGGGGCGTTCCGGTTTATTGCATGCCGAGCGACCGGCCGCAGGAGCCTTGCCGGCTCTATCACAACAACGGAGACGGAACGTTCACCGACGTGAGCGAGAAGTCCGGCGTGCTGGCCGTCAAGCCGGGCTATGCTTTGACGGCGGTCGCGGCCGATTTCGACGGCGACGGCTGGCCGGATATCTACGTCGCGTGCGACAGCTCGCCCAGCCTGCTGTTCCGGAACAATCGCGATGGCACGTTCACCGAGCAGGGTCTCGCGAGCGGCGTTTCCCTGAGCGAGGACGGGAAGGAGCAGGCGGGGATGGGGCTGGGCATCGGGGACTTCGACACGGACGGCAACCTGGACATTCTTAAGACGCATTTCCGCGACGATACTCCGGCCCTTTACCGCGGCAACGGCAAGGGCTATTTCCGGGACGTGACGCTCCGCGCCGGCCTGGGAGTCGAAACCCGATTCGTCGACTGGGGCGCGGGCATTGCGGACCTCGACAACGACGGTCTTCCCGACCTATTCTGGGTCACCGGCATGGTCTATCCCGAGGTGGAGCGCGACCTGCCCGATTATCCGTACAAGACGCCGAGCGTCGTGTTTCGCAATCTGGGCGATGGAAAATTCGAGGAATTGCTGGAGGAGGCGGGACCCGGCGTCGGCGAGGCGCATCCCAGCCGCGGCATGGCGTTCGGAGACTTCGATAACGACGGCGACGTGGACATCCTGATCATGAACATGAACGAGCCGCCGTCGCTGCTGCGGAACGATATGAAGGGCGACAATCACTGGCTCAAGGTGCTGCTGGTGGGCGTCGCTTCGAACCGCTCCGCCATCGGCGCGCAGGTGGTCGCCTCGTACGGCGGCCGGAAACAGGCGCAAGCCGTGATGGCGCAGTCTTCCTATCTCTCGGTCAATGACCGCCGCCTGCATTTCGGGCTCGGCCCGGAAAAGATTGCCAGCCTGGAGATCCGCTGGCCCAACGGCGGACAAGAGAAGATAGCGGATATAGCCTCCGGCCAATTGGTGGTGATCCGCGAAGGTTCCGGCGTGATCCGCACCGAGCGCTTCGCCGCGCACGCTGGTGAAATTCCTCGCAAATGACGAGCCTAGGAGGGGCGGCGCTTGGACTACCCGTATCAACGCGCGTCGCTACGCCCTGCGCCAGCCAGGTTTCCACTACCCTATCTATTAAGAAAAAAGACTACTTAGCTCCCGTATACCGTACCGTAACCGTAACGCCATTGCGCAATTCCATTTAGTTGCATATATGAACTAAAGGACCCTTGAGTTGAGGTGTGCGTTTGCAACAGGGAACCCCTGCTTGCCTGCGGGGGATGGCATTAGATTGGAGTTCAGGGGAGGATTAGTCATGTTAGTTAAACGAATGGCGCAGATAATCTGCGTCATGGCGCTTCTGTGCAGTTTCTCTTTTAGCCAATCGACAACCGGCACGATGACGGGGACCATCACGGACTCCAGCAACGCGGCCGTGGCGGGCGCCCAGATCGAGGCGAAGAACCTCACCACGGGGGCCGTCCGAACGACGACTTCCGGGCCAGAGGGCATCTTTGTATTCAACAGCTTGGAGCCAGCAAGGTACAACCTTACCGCGAAGGCCACCGGCTTCAAAGCGTACGCTCAAACCGATATCGACATCACGGCCAGCGCCCCTCGCGACTTAGGGCGGATCGCGCTGAGCCTGGGCGCGTTAACCGAGGAAGTCTCGGTCACCGCCATCTCGACGCCAGTTCAGACGGCTTCGAGCGAAAACTCCAAACTGGTGGATAGCAGCCAGATTGCCGGCATCACCATGAAAGGGCGCGATCTGTTTGCCATCCTGCAGACGGTTCCCGGCATCAGCTTAGGGAACCTCTACCTGACGGGCGGCGACGCCACCAACGAAGGCGCCGGTATTGGAGCTTTGCAGATCAACGGCGGTGGCGCCGACCGGGCCAACTTTACGGTGGATGGGATCACGGACCTGGACACCGGTTCCAACGGAACCCTCCATTTCGAACCGACCGTCGATACGATCGCCGAGATGCGCGTGCTTACCACCAACTACCAGGCGGAGTACGGCCGCATGTCCAGCGGCACCATCAGCGTGGTTACCAAGGGCGGGAGCCAGTCGTTCCACGGCACGGCGTCCGTCAACAAGCGGCACGAGATGTTCAATGCCAAGACGTTCTTCAACAACCTGAACACTCAGCAAAAGAGCATTTACCGCTTCTTCGTTACTACCTACACCATCGGCGGACCGGTATACATCCCGAAGCTGTTCAACACCCAGAAAAAGAAGCTGTTCTTCTTCTTCTCCCAGGAGTACACCAAACAGAGGCCGGCTACGCAGACAGGGTACGCCGATGTACCACTGCCGGGAGAGTTGGCCGGCAACTTCTTCGACCGCTGTCCGATTGGGGGCTGCGTCAATGGCGTCGGGGCGTACGTGGACGGCAATGGCGTCAACCGGAACGTGAACTTGAAGGACCCCACCACGGGCAATCCTCTGGCGAGCGGCAATCTCAATTCGCTGGTGGGAACGCAGTATTACGACGCGCCTTCCGCAGCCTACGGCCAAGCAATGCTGAAGTTCCTGCCTCCACCGAACATCTGCACCGCGGCTGCCGGCATACTCAATGGCCAGGCGATCAGCCCGAGCAATTGCCCGGCGGGCTACCTCCCGAACCAGCCGGTTGGCGGCAACTGGACCAGCAACTTGTTTTGGCAGTTCAACGAGGTGCATCCGCGGCGCAACGACACCGCGCGCCTCGACTTCAACCTTACCTCGAAGCTGACCGCATGGGCGCGCTACATCAACGACTACGATATGGACCAGACCAATGGTGGACTGCCGGAGAAGAACTCAGCGGGCCAGTTTGTGGCGTCCTCCGTCGACCACCCGAACCCGGGGCATGGATGGGGCGTTGGGATCACCTACACCATCAGCCCGACCATGGTCAACGAGTTCACGTTTGGCAAGAGCTATAACTCGTGGAACTACTACCCGCACGACGAGTCCCAAATGAGCCGGGCGAACATGGGCAATCCGCCGTCGTTCAACGACTTCAAAACGGATCCCAACTTCGTCGGGGACGTGAATCAGCCTCGGCCCACGCTCACCCCGGGCAGCCAGAACTTTGGGGCTTTCATACCGTCGCTCAGCTTCGGCGGCACGATTCCCAGCGAAGCTGCTCCGCCGGGCACCTGCAGTGGCGGAATGTGCCCCTACACCAACTGGAACGACATCTATAGTTTCAATGATGCCGTCAGCAAGGTCCAAGGCAAGCATAACCTAAAGGCTGGAATTTACATTGAGCGAACCGGTAAGGTGCAGCACAGCGACCTGGGTTCCTACCTGGGAAACTACAACTTCGGCAGCGGCGGCGCGGCCATGTCGGCGGATACCACGGACGGCTGGGCCAACGCCTGGCTGGGGAACTTTAACACATATAGTGAGGGCCAGCGCAACATTGGGGATTGGTGGTACTCGCAGGTGGAGTTCTTCGCGCAGGACAACTGGCGCGTCAGCCGCCGACTGACCCTCGATTTGGGCATCCGTTTCGCCTACCAGGAGCCCATCACGAACCTGAACACCGGACAAAATGGTCAGGCCGAGTTTGTGCCGTCGGCTTACAATGCCGCGGCGGCCGAACGAATCTACTATCCCTTCTGCGGTGTTGTGCAGACGGGTGCGCAGTCATGCCCTGGCAACCAGTCGTTCGCTATCGATAAGGCTACCGGCTACAAGACGTTCGCCTCGTATGTGGGAACTCTAGTGCCGGCTTCCGTCGGCGGTTACGGCACCGTCACGCCGAATCCCTATCCGGGCATGGTGGTTGCGGGCGCGAGCTCTTTACTTCCGCAATCGCTGTATAAGGTGCCCTTCCTTTCTCCCGCCCCCCGGTTCGGCTTCGCCTGGGACGTGTTTGGGAACGGCAGGACGGCCATTCGCGGCGGCATCGGAGTCTTCCTCAACCGCCTCGACTTCAACTACATCTCGTTTGCCACCGGGTATCAGCCAATTTCCCAAAACCGGAGCATTTACTACTCCAACATCAATAGCATCAACGTGAACAAGGCTGCCCTGCTGGCCAACGCGGCCATTTCGCCGATCGCGCCAACCACTGATTTCGTGGGCAATCAGCCCAACGAATCGGCCTACAACGGCAGCTTCATGGTGCAGCAGAACCTGGGCTTTTCCACGGTCCTGGAAGCGTCGTGGGTGTTTAACCTCCGCCGCCATCTCCCCTCCCAGCAACTGATCAACTACACGCCGAGTTTCGCGCAGTATAACCCGAGCTGGGTGAGCCCGATAGTGATCCCCTCCCTGCTCAACCCGGCGACGAACGGCGGCCTGACGCAGGGCAACGCGGGCGGGCTGGACCTAAGCTCCAACTACTTCTTCGGCCCCTCGCTCTGCAGTGGCTGCGTGGCCGGCCTGGGCGGCCTGTACACGCAGAACTTCAATGAGACCTCCAATTACCACGCTCTGCAGGTCACGGTGCGCCGCAACATGACCAAGCACCTGTCCTATGGCTTGTCGTACAACTGGAACAAGACCATGAGCGCCGGCGTCGGTTCGACAACCCTTGGCAACGGGAGCAACGGCGTCACCCGAAGCCCGTACTTCCCCGACAAGTTCCGGAACTGGGGGCCCAGCTTCCTGCCCGCTCCCCACACCATCGTGGTCAACTACGTCTACGAGGTTCCGAACCTCGGACAGAAGTTGAATTTCAAACCGCTGGGATGGGTTACGGATCACTGGTCCGTGTCCGGCATCACCCAGTGGCGTAGCGATGCCATGGCTGGCGTGCCTGGAATCGGTTTCAGCGGAACCAACGGCACCCTCTATCCGCAGGAGAATTGGACCGGCGGTTCTGAAGGGGCCAGGATGAACGTGGTGGGCGACTACAGCCTCTCCAGCCTCGGCCAGTCGGTGCAGTACAACGGCCTCGGCCAGCAGCCGCAGGCCACGGCCACGACTCAGGGCAACGCGGGGATCACCACCACCGGCTACGGCGCTCTCGGGACTCCTGGGAACCAGATCCTCAACGTCGCGGCGTTCCAGATTCCCAATCCGTGCAGTCTGACGCCCTCCCCAACGAATCCCAAGCTCGGCGTGGGCGAAAATATTTCCTGCTATGGGAACGCCGGACCGGGCAGCATCGTCAACATCCCGAACACGCACGTGATGAACTTCGACATGACGTTCGCCAAGAATTTCCCGTTGAAGAACGAGAAGCGGGTACTCGTCTTCCGCGCGGAGATGTACAACATCTTCAACCACACGCAATTCAGTGGCTACAACACCGGTCCCACCTATGATTGGAGGAACTGGTTGCAGGGCGTCATGGTTCAGACCAACGGCTCTTTGGGCCGCTACAACGCCGCGCTGAACCCGCGGCAGATGTCGATGAACCTCCGGTTCCAGTTCTAAACATGGCGACGTTATTGTTTGCGCCACAACCGCTTGCTTACGCGCGCGGCTCCGTACGGCGCCGATTCGGAGCCGCGAACG
>OCTA010001166.1_pt1 | contig 24308 bp, 18 predicted proteins | sample 1538991 | NCBI WGS metagenome assembly OCTA01 (sample SAMEA3539302, study PRJEB22396) | soil metagenome | biome: tundra; feature: field; material: soil | place: USA | collected 2010-05 | depth 0.15 m | reverse complement strand
CGGTACGCGTCACCATCCTGAGCCAGTCTTACACGCTGCTCACCGCCGGAGATCCACGCGAAGTGGAGGAACTGGCGCGCTATCTGGATGAGTTGATGCTTTCCATCGCCGCCAAGTCTCCGAATGCGGATTCCACGCGCATCGCCGTGCTGGCTTCGATGCATCTGGCGGACCGGCTGCACAGCCTGGAGCAGGATCTCAATCGGCTGAAAGAGCGCGTGGATCGCAAGAGCGAGGAGTTCGCGGGGCTGCTGGAGCAGGCGCTCGAAGGGGGAGAGTGATGCACGCGCGTACGCTCGCGGTCTGCGCCGGGTTGGTCGTTATGTGCGGTGTTTTGTGGCCGGCATCCGACGCCTACCGCGCGCAGATCGAAGAGTGGCGGCGGCAGCGGGAGGCGGCGCTTACCGCGGATGGCGGCTGGCTCACCGTGACAGGGCTATTCTGGCTGCACGAAGGCGCCAACACCTTCGGCTCCGCATCGTCTTCTGCATCGGGCAAAGACATTGTGCTGCCCGCGGACCCGGCCGTGAAGGACGGCGCGTTCGACCTGCACAACGGCAAGGTCGCCTTGCGCATGGATGGGCAAACGCGCGAATTGCGGCCGGATTCGACGGCGAAACCGGACGTGGTTACGATGGGCAGCCTGACGATGTTCGCCATCCGGCGCGGCGATAAATACGGCATCCGCCTCAAGGACAACCACAGCCGCCTGCGCAAGGAATTCACGGGACTGCACTATTTCCCGGTGGGCGAGGACTATCGCATTCGGACGCGCCTGGTGCCGGAAGCGAAGAAGATTCCGATTCTCAACATCCTGGGCCAAGTCGAAGATACGCCCAGCCCCGGATACGTCGGTTTCGAGCTGCGCGGCCAGAAGCTGCGGCTGACGCCGGTCCAGGAATCGCCGAACGAACTGTCTTTCATCTTCCGAGACCTGACCGCGGGCAAAGAAACCTACGGCAGCGGCCGCTTCCTCGACGCGGATCTGGGGAAAGATGGCGACGTGGTGCTGGACTTCAACAAGGCTTACAATCCGCCGTGCGCTTTCACGCCCTACGCGACCTGCCCGTTGCCGCCCAAGGAGAACCGCCTGGCGGTGCGTATCGAGGCGGGTGAGTTAAAGTACGGATCGCATTAAGTAGGACAGGCCTCCCGGCCTGTCCAAGGCGAGCTCCGCTCGCCGGTGTCGGCAGAGTGCCGACACGGCGCGCAGAGTGCGTGCGCCACGTCGAGCCGGCGAACGGTGCTTGGAAATGGCCAAACTCCAGGGACAGGCCTTCCGGCGCCTTCCGGCCTGTCCTTCAGCCGGCCCACTGCCTGACAATCTCAATCGCATTCCAAACCACCAGCGCGGCGAACCAGATGTTGAGAAACACCAGCAAGCGCTTGCGATTCAGGAACACCGCGAAAGCCGCCAGCCCCGCCGCGAGTATCTTCGAAATAAGAAGTCCGGTCACCGGTCCGCTTTTGAGTATCTGTCCGATGAAAGTGCTGCCCAATCCCAGCTTGCGTGCCGTCGATTTCTTGCGGCACAGAGTCTTCACCGATTATCCACGGGCGGCGGGCCAGGACTCCAGTTTTCTTTGATTATTTGCTATTCGTCGCGCAACCTGTTCATAGGATCCAAGCGCGTGGCGCGGCGGGTAGAGAACTCGCGGAGGTCGCGGAGACCGGCTACTCCACCGTGAAGCTCGCCTCGGTTGTGTACGTACCGCCGGGCGTGGTGACGGTGATCGGCCCCGTGATGGCGCCTGCCGGCACCGTCGCCCAAACGTAATTGGGGCCACTGCTGGTAACCGTGGTCGCCGCAACGCCGTTGAATTCGACGGTGGCCGACAGCAGGTTATGGCCCCAGATGCGCACTTGCGTGCCAACCGGTCCCGAGCTCGGGTGGAAAGATTGAGCCTTCGGCGCCGGCTTGGCCAGCCCGGCATCTAACGCGAAAATATCGCCGCCACCGTAAATCCCACCCTGCTGGGCGCTCCCGTAGATGATGCCATCGCTGCCCTGGGTCAACTGGCACGAGCACTGCCCGTCCTGAATTTGGTCCATAGTGTGAAGGAGCGTATACTGGCCGGACTTAGTCAGGCGTATTAGCTGGCTGCCCACACCCAGGGTCGAGCCGTAGAAATTTCCATCGGAGCCCTCCAACAACGCCGTCGGGTCATAGTTGGGTCCCGCTGGGAACGTGTGCAGAAGCGTGTACTGGCCGCCCAGCGTGAGCTTGTAAAAGGTGGCCGTCCCCTTGGCGCTGCCGCTGGGGGTGACGCCATATAGGTTACCGTCGCTGGCCTGAAGGAGGGGAACGTAGAAGTTTACACCCATGAAACTGTTGTTCGGGAAGCTTACCAGCTTCGTTAGGGACCCGGACGGCGTGATCCGGTACGCATAGCCGGATGCGTTCTGCTGCACTATGGAAACTCCATAATAGTTGCCATCGCTAGCATAGATCGCCGTCAGCGGGAGAGTCTCGCCGGTGGGAAACTGGTAGACCGTCGTTACGTTCCCCTTGAGGTCAGACTTGGCCAGGTACCACGTGAGGTTTGTCGAAAGCGTCCCGGCCAGTCCGAGGAGCATGCTGTCCGGGAGGTTCTGCGTAAACTCGACGCCCAGCGTCTGAGGGGCATAGATCTGCTTACTTCCGGCAGCCGCACTGACAGAGAATACGTTGACCGGGTTGAGCAAGTAGGTCACTACCGAGTAAAAACGGCCGTTGGCTGCGCTAACCACGGGCGCGACACCGTGCCCGCTCGGAAAGCTCGCGAGAACGGTTTTGGAGCCTTGCGTCGTAACCGAAAACACGGCACGGTTGGGCTACCCTCCGTTGGAGTATAAGACGCCCGGCGATCCTTCAGTTATTCCTATGGGCTGTTGCAACTGGTTCAGGTAGGAGACTACTCTAAAGGTTACTTGGGCCGATGCGGAAGTCATGCATGCGGCGACCGCGCATAATATGAGCGAGACGCCGTGGCGCAGACCGGACTCGATATTATTGGTTTTCGACATAAGGGGTACCTGCCTTACCGTTGCTGGTGTTGAGCACAATCTCGTTGCCGTTCCAGCTCTGCCGCAGGTTACCATACTGCGCGGTCAGAACGCAGGGCGGATTCGTCAGGGAGCACGGCTGTGCATGTAACGTGAATTGGCAGGTTGGAAGTCCACAGGCAGCCACGAGCACAGCGAACAGGAGTCCTCGCGGCGAAGCGTAACGCGATTCAGTACCGAACATTTCTCTCCTTTCGCTCCGGCTCAGGTTGGTCATGCTTGCTTGCAGACGAGCCGGCTCGTTGCAGGGTAGCAAGAATAGAGTGCTTAAGGTCTTAAATAGGATAGATTCCTTTTTGAAGCTCGTGTCAACAACTATTTTCAATGGGGCGATTCAGAGGGGGCCTGGTTACATCGCTGTAACCGGATTGTCAAGATACCGGCTTGCTTCGTGCGCCTGTTGGAAGAGATTCGCGGGACCTCTGGCTCCCCGCCATACTGAAGTCTGTCTCCGATGCGCAAAATATTCTACGGCTGGTGGGTAACGCTGGCGGCCTTCCTCACGTTCGGCATCGCCGTCGGTCTGCCCTACTACAACATGCCGTTCTTCTACGACTACTTCCAGCGCGAGTTCCACTGGAGTAAGGGACAGATTCGTTCGGCTTTCCACTGGCGGCGCTGCTCACCCTGTGGGTCGGTCCCGTGCTGGTGCCGCGCTTGAGCCCGCGCAAGCTCATCCTGGTGGGCACGGCCTCGCTGACTATCTACTACGCGCTGTGGTTCACTGCATCGGGCAAAGACATTGTGCTGCCCGCGGACGCGGCGGTGAAGGACGGCGCGTTCGATCTGCACAACGGCAAGGTCGCCTTGCGCACGGATGGGCAAACGCGCGAATTGCGGCCGGATTCGACGGTGAAACCGGACGTGGTCACGCTGGGCAGCCTGACGATGTTCGCCATCCGGCGCGGCGATAAGTACGGCATCCGCCTCAAGGACAACCACAGCCGCCTGCGCAAGGAATTCACGGGACTGCACTATTTCCCGGTGGGCGAGGACTATCGCATTCGGACGCGCCTGGTGCCGGAAGCGAAGAAGATTCCGATTCTCAACATCCTGGGCCAAGTCGAAGATACGCCCAGCCCCGGATACGTCGGTTTCGAGCTGCGCGGCCAGAAGCTGCGGCTGACGCCGGTCCAGGAATCGCCGAACGAACTGTCTTTCATCTTCCGAGACCTGACCGCGGGCAAAGAAACCTACGGCAGCGGCCGCTTCCTCGACGCGGATCTGGGGAAAGATGGCGACGTGGTGCTGGACTTCAACAAGGCTTACAATCCGCCGTGCGCTTTCACGCCCTACGCGACCTGCCCGTTGCCGCCCAAGGAGAATCGGCTTGCGGTGCGGATTGAAGCGGGCGAGTTGAAGTACGGATCGCACTAGGTAGGACAGGCCTCCTGGCCTGTCCTCCTGGCCTGTCTCAGCCGATGCATTGCCGAACGATCTCAATCGCATTCCAAACCACCACCGCGGCGAACCAGAAGTTGAGAAACACCAGCACGCGTTTGCGATTCAGGAACACCGCGAAGGCCGCCAGCCCCGCCGCCAGGATCTTCGAAATGATGAGCCCGGTGAGCGGCCCGCTTTTGAGTAATTGTCCGATGAACGTGCTGCCTTCCCGCGCGCCCAGGTGCAGGCCAACCAAGGTGGTCAGCACATCCAGGATTTGCAGCCCAAGGAATAGGCCGATGGATGGCGTCGGAAACGTAATTTCTTGCGGCGACAGCGTCCTCATTGATTATCTTTGATTATGCAAAGGGACGCTGCGAGGACTCCAGTCCTCTTTGGTTATCTGCTATTCGTCGCGTAATGCGTTTACGGGATCCAGGCGCGTAGCGCGCCGTGCGGGCAGATAAGTCGCGGCCAGCGCGACGATCGCCAGCAGCGCGGCCACGGTGGCGAAGGTGAGCGGGTCGGTGGGCTTCACCGCGAACAGAAGAGACTTCATCAGCGAAGTCAAGCCCAGCGCGGCCACGGTTCCGGCGATCAGGCCGCCCACGACCAGGATGGCGCCCTGCCGCAGAATCATGCGCAGCACATCGGCGCTCTGGGCGCCCAGCGCCATGCGCACGCCGATCTCGCGGCTGCGCTGCAGCACGCTCTGCGCCATCACGCCGTAGAGTCCTACCGCGGCGAGCAGCAGAGCAATGAACGAAAACACCGCCAGCAGCCAGGCCGCGAAGCGCCGGTTGGCGAGCGATGCGGCGACCCGTTGATCCATGGTCTTCACGTCGAAGACGGGCACATCTTTGTCCAGGCTCGATACTTCCCATTGAATCCCATTCGTGAGCGCGATGGGATCGCCCGCGGTGTGCAGCACAACCTGCATGGATTGCGCGGGCTTCTGCAGATACGGCCAGTACAAAGTCGCCTTGCGCTGCCGATTGTCCAGCGCATTGTGCTGCACGTGACCCACGATGCCGATAACGGTCGCCCACCCGCCGCCGTCGCCGCCGCGCAGATGCTGTCCGATGGGATCTTGGCCCTTGAAGTATTCCTGTGCCAGGGCCTCGTCGACGACCACGGCGAGCGGCGCACCTTGGCGGTCGGAATCGGCGGCCAGGCGGCCTCTGCGCAGCGAAATTCCCATGGCCATGAAGTAGCCCGGGCTGACGACGCGCTGGTCGGCGTGCGGCGCTGCGCCGCCGTGCGGCACGGCATAGCCTTCGACGTTGAACGATCCGGAGCTGTTGCTCCCGCTGAACGGCAGCGGGTTCACGGCCCCGGCGGTCGAGACGCCGGGCAGCGTGGCCAGGCGGTCCAGCAGCGCGTGGAAAAATCCGGAGGTCTGCGCTTGAGTGCTGTATCGGGCCGGGGGTAGCGAGACGCCAAAGGTCAGCACGTTTTGTGCGCGGAATCCGGGGTCGACCTTTGCGACGCTCGCGAAGCTGCGCAGCAACAAACCCGCGGCCACCAGCAATACCAGCGATATGGCGACTTCAACGATTACCAGCGCGCTGCGCGTGCGATGGCGGCGCAGGCTGCCGGCCGTTCCGCGCGCGCCCAGCTTCAACAGGTCGTGCAGGTTGCCGGTGGCCACTTGCATGACCGGCGCGAGCCCGAATAACACACCGGTGAGGAGCGCGATGGCCGCGGTGAACGCCAGCACACGGCCATCGATCGAGACTTCGTCCAAACGCGGCAGTTGCTGCGGGCCGCTCTTGACCAGGAGGGCCACGCCCCAGCTCCCGAGTAACATGCCCGCGGCGCCGCCTAGCAGTCCCAACATTACGCTTTCGGTCAGCAGTTGCCGCGCGATGCGGCCTTTGGCCGCGCCCAGGGCCGCGCGGATGGAAAGCTCGCGCATGCGGCCGGCGGCACGCGCTATCGACAGGTTCGCCACGTTGGCGCAAGCGATCAGCAGTACGAAGCCCACCGCGGCCAGCAGCACCAGCAGCGCGCCGCGAACGTCGCCAATCAACAGGTCGTTCAAAGAATCCACCCGGATGGCCCAGCCGGTCGACGGCGGATAGAAATCGGGGAAGTTCTTCGCCAGCGCCCTGCCGAAGGCGGCCATGCCGACGCGCGCGCGTTCGATGGAAACACCCGGTTGCAGGCGAGCGAGGATGAACAGGAATTGATTAGTGCGTTCGGCCGCAGACATCTGCGCCGGAGTGAAGCCGGTGGGAATCCAGGCGTCCAGCGGGGCGAACCATTGCAAAATGGAAGGCACGATTCCGACGACGGTGTAAGGCTTGCCGTTGAGGTGAATGGTGCGCCCGAGCACGCTTGGGTCTCCGCCGAAGCGGCGTTTCCAGAGACCCTCGGTCAGCAGAACAACCTGGTTTCTGCCCGGCTGATCTTCCTCATAAGTAAACACGCGGCCCAGAATAGGCTGGATGCCCAGCACGGCAAACAACCCCGAGGTAGCTTCGCCGCACTGCAGCCGCTCCGGGCGGTCGACGCCCGTGAGGTTGAAATCGTCCGTGTTCACGGCGGCGACTTCCGAGAACAGGTGTCTCTGTTTGCGATAGTCGACGTAGTCGGCGACCGAGGCTGAAGCGGAATCCTGGCCGAGAGCTTTGTACTGGTTCTGCAGGACGACGATGCGCTCCGGATGCGGGAAGGCCAGCGGACGCAGCAGAGTCGCGTTCACCACGCTGAATATGGCGGTGTTGGCGCCGATACCCAGCGCCAGCGTGAGCACCGCGGTAAGGGTGAAGCCGGGGCTGCGACGCAGAATCCGCGCGGCGTAGGCTACGTCTTTGAGCACAGTCGTCACTTGTTCGCCTCTTGAGTCCGCGGATCGATGTGCAATCATGGGGCCGTGCGCGCGGGTTGAAAACCACTGGCCGGCTGGGCCGCGGGACTCGTCACGGTGTCCGGTTCCGGGATGCTCTGTCCGGTTTCATAGGCCGCTATACTGAAGTCTGTCCCACGATGCGCAAAACATTCTACGGCTGGTGGGTAACGCTGGCGGCGTTCCTCACATTCGGCATCGCCGTCGGTCTGCCCTATTACAACATGCCGTTCTTCTCCGACTACTTCCAGCGCGAGTTTCACTGGACGAAGGGTCAGATCACTTTCGGCTTTCCCCTGGCGGCGCTGTTGACCCTGTGGATCGGCCCCGTGCTCGTCCCGCGCTTCAGCCCGCGCAAGCTCATCCTGGTGGGCACGGCGTTCACCTGCGCGGCATTCCTGGGCTTCGGAACCATGCGCGGCTCGCTAACGGTCTACTACGCGCTGTGGTTCCTCTACACGGTAGGCTACATTCTCTCCGGGCCGATCCCGCATCAGCTCGTCATCTCGCACTGGTTCCGGCGCAATCGCGGCAAGGCCATGGGGATTCTGTACGTGGGCGTCGGCCTCATCGGATTCCTCGGCTCGTACCTGGTGAAGCCGTTGACCGAGGGAACCAACTTCCACACGGCCCTCGTGGTGTGGGGCGCGCTGATGTTTCTGGCGTGGCCGCTGGCCCTCTTCGCGATCCGCGACCGCGCCGCGGACAAGGGCCTCTACCCCGATGGCGACAGCCAACCGCCCGCCGAAAACCAGGCGGCATCGTTGAGCTTCAGCTATCTGCTCCGTCACTATTCGTTCTGGCTGCTATTGATCGGCAGCTTCTGCTCCATCGGCGCGATCGGCGCGGTGAACTTCCACATGAAGTTCGTCTTTCTCGACCAGGGCTTCACCGACCACACCAAGGAAGGACTGGCGCTGCTGAATTCCACGTGGCGGGTTGCCTCCATGACGATCCTGGCCACCAGCATCGCCGGACGCCTGGCCATCGGCGGCCTGGCGGACCGCTTCTCGAAGAAATGGGTCATGACCGCCACCTACTTTCTGGTAGCCGCCACCATTCCGATGCTGCTGACCGTCAGCCCATCGCGCTCGCCGGTGGCCTTCGCGGTGCTGTTCGGATTCGGCATGGGCGCCGACTACATGCTGATCCCCCTGATGGCCGCCGAGCAGTTCGGCGTCAACACGCTGGCGCGCGCCATGGCGATTATTCTGCCGGTCAACACCATCGGGCAGACCTGGTTTCCGTACTTCGTTTCGATTCTGCGCGAGCGCTTCGGCAGCTACGCGATAGCCCTGGGAGCGGTGTTCGCGGTCTCGGTGATCGGCGCGCTGGCCATCTTGCTGCTGCCGCGCCATCAGGCACAGGATGAGACATTTCGTTTACAAAACTCTGGACGAATTGCGGCGCGCGGCTGAGGAGGCCGGCGCGGCGCACGTCCGGTTCACCGCCAGCCCGGAGGAAGTCAGGCGCGTGCTGGCGCGGCCCGTGCGCGTGGGCGCGCTCACGGTGGGGAACTCCATCGCCATCCAGCCTATGGAGGGCTGCGACGGCACGCTCGATGGGAGTCCGGGCGAGCTGACTTGGCGGCGCTACGAACGCTTCGCGCGCGGCGGGGCAAAGCTCATCTGGTTTGAAGCTACGGCCGTGCGCGAAGACGGGCGCGCCAACACCCGCCAGCTTTGGATCGCGCGGCGCAACGTGGCGGACTTCGCGCGGCTGCTCGCGCGCATCCGCGAACTGCATCGCGAGCATTGGGGCACCGCTGACGATCTGCTGGCGCCCATCCAGCTCACGCATTCCGGGCGCTACAGCGTGCCGCGGCGGATCGTCGCGTATCACAATCCGCATATCGATCGGAAAACCTGCACGCCGCCCGACTACCCCGCGATCGCCGACGATGAACTGGAGCGCCTGGAAGACGACTACGTGAGCGCCGCCGGCTTGGCGCTCGAAGCCGGGTTCCAGGCGGTGGATATCAAGGCCGTGCACGGCTACCTGATCAGCGAGCTGCTTGGCGCCAAGACCCGCAACGGCCGCTATGGCGGCCCGCTCGAAAACCGCCTGCGGTTCATTCGGAATGTAATCGGCAAGCTGCGCGCGGCGTTCGGCAACCGGCTCGTAATCGCCATGCGCGTGAACGCCTTCGACGGTGTGCCGTTCGATCGCGATTCTGCCACGGGCGTGGGCGTGCCGTGCGATTTCGAGACTCCCTACCCATACGGTTGGGGCGTGGACGCCGCCAATCCGCTGCGCGAGGATTTGCGCGAAGTGAAGCAGGCCGTCGCATGGTTCCGCGAATGGGGCGTCGAGCTGCTGAATGTATCGCTGGGCTCGCCCTACTACAATCCCCACATCGGCCGTCCGTTCGAGAAGCCGGACGAGGGCAACTACGAGCAACCCGAGCATCCGCTCATCGGGGTCGACCGGCACTTCCGTATCGCCCGCGAGTTGCAGCGCGCGTTTCCGGATCTGCCCATCGTGGGAACCGGTTATAGCTGGCTGCAGAAGTACGCCATCAACGCCGGAGCGCACAATATCGCGGCCGGCGATATCAGCTTTCTGGGCATTGGGCGCGGCGCGCTAGCCTATCCGGATTTCGCGCGCGACGCCCTGGAGAAAGGCGAGCTGGACGAGCGCCGCTGCTGCAAGACGCTGACCTATTGCACTTACCTGATGCGGCAGAAGAATCATCCGCTAGGCCAGTTTCCCACGGGATGCCCCCCGTTCGATAAGGAAGGATACGGAGAAGTGATCAAGCTGGCGCGGCACTCCGCGCGCACGCTCTAAAGCTGTGGTCAAGCGCTCCGCGCAAGCACGTTCGACCCTTCCCACTGGCGCTTCCAAGCCATCCAGGCCGTACCTGCAACATGAAAGACCTCCTTCATGTTCAGCGGCTTGGCCAGGACATTGTATCCGCCCAGGTTCAGCACTTCCGACCACAGCCGGTCGTCCGCTATTCGGGAAGTCACCACCAGCATTGGCGGACACTGCATCCGGTCAAGCCGGCCCAGGACATCCTGCCAAGTGCCATCCGGCAGTGCGCTCTCGCAGATCGCCACCGGCGTTACGTTTTCCCGCAGGAACGCGAACGCCTCCCTCTTCGTCCGGACGTCATGCTGTTGCCAGTTGGAATGTTTCAGAATGCCGGCTAAGTGCTGATGATCCTCGTCAAACGGACTAATCAACAGTACATTGATGGCCCTCTGAGAAACGGCTTTCGTGTCTTCGCTATTCATGGCCTCGTCTCCTTGGTCTGACGCGTCCGACAACATGGCGGTCGTTTCAGGTATGATCGTATTTTACCACAATACGCGCTTTTTGCCCGAATTTTCGCAAAAATAGGCGCAATTTAGGTACTGTTCTTAGACTCGAGGCGCCACCACGGAAGGCTGGGTAATATGGGAGCGCACTAATCGTCCCAGCACCCCGATAAACCGCGGCGCGTCGTTCAGCCCGGGCGCCATGCGATACTCCCGAATGCCCAACTCCATGGCTTGCGCGCGATGCTCGATATCGATCTCGTGCAGCGTTTCCACGTGGTCAGACACGAACGAGATCGGAATCACCAGCACGCGCCGGCCGCCCTGTTCCGCCAGACGCTTGATCGTGGCGTGCATGGAAGGTTGCAGCCATTTCGATGCGCCGACCTTGCTTTGATAGCAAAGGTGCTTCCGCCCGGGCCAGTGCCCCTGGCTCCAGACCAACTCGACGGTGCGCTCGATCTGCCGCTGGTATGGATCGCCCGCCTCGATTACCGCCATCGGCACGCTGTGCGCGCTGAACACCATGTCCACTTCGGCCGGATTGTCGAACGCGGCCAGCGACTCATCGATCCATTCCACCAGCGCGTCGATGTAGCCGGCATCGTCGTGAAACCCGGTCACCGCGTGCACCCGCGGATTCCACCCGTTCGGCTGGAAGCGCCGCTTCCATTCGTTTAAGCTGCTGCCGGTGGTGGTGCGGGAATACTGCGGATAGAGCGGCAGCAGCAGCACCTCATCCGGCTGATGCGCCTCCAGCTCGCGTATGGCTTGCGCCGTAAACGGATGCGAGTAGCGCATGGCCACCACCACCCGCACGTCGAAATCGCCCCGCAACTCGGCCTCTAGCGCCCGCGCCTGCCGCCGCGTAAACTCGAGGATCGGCGAGCGCCCGCCGATCTCCGCGTAGTGATGCCGCACGTGCCGCGCGCGCGTCGCCGCAATCAGGCGCGCCAGCGGCTGCCGCGCAATGCGCGCGAACGGAAAGTCGATGATGTCCGGATCCGAGAACAGATTGTAGAGAAACGGCTCGATGGCGTCGAGGGAATCCGGCCCGCCAAGCTGAAAAAGAACGACTCCTATTTTGCGCCCCGCGCTGTAGACAGACATCCCGATTAGCTTGAGTGTACAATACTTCGCCCGGCTAGTGCTTGGAGGGCGGCCAATCTTGGCCGCAGCCGGCTTTCAGCCGGCTTCTAATCGTTGGCTTTCCGTGAAAAGTGGTAGAGCGAGCCACCCGAACGTCAACCGATTGACGTCGGCGTCCGTCAGGATTCCAATCTCAATGGTAGATGCCGGTTGTCTGCTCCGGGCGATCCTTGGCATCTATAGGAACCGCGGCCTTCACATCGCGGTAACCGGGTTCGGCTTGCATCCCACCAACAGCCGCATTTTGCTACGTTGGCAATCAACGCAGAAGTGCCGCGCGCCAACCATGTACCAGAATCTTACGCCGCTGGCCGTTTGGGACGATCCGGCCACAGTTTGAGGCCACAACGTCCGCGCGGGTTGCTGAACCCGCGCTCGAAGGACACAAAACGCTGGATGGAAACGAAACGTATGAAACGACCTGCCAACCCCAAGAGCAAGAGCAAAGAAACGGGAATCGCGCCGTACCGCAATCCCGATCTGCCGGCCGCGAAGCGGGCCAAAGACCTGTTGTCCCGCATGACGCTGGAAGAAAAGGCCGCACAGATGGTGTGCGTGTGGCAAAGGAAAGCCGACACGCTGGTGGACGCCGATGGTAATTTCAATCTCAGGAAAGCCAAAGCGGCGTATAAAGACGGATGCGGACTCGGCCAGGTGGGCCGCATCAGCGACGCGGGAACGGGCAAGGACGCCCGCGGCATGGCGGAACTCACCAACGCGATTCAGAGGTTCTTTATCGAGAACACCAGGCTGGGAATCCCCGTGATGTTTCACGAGGAGTGCCTGCATGGCCACCAGGCCATCGATGCCACCAGCTTCCCTCAGCCCATCGCCCTGGGCGCCACGTTCAATCCCGAGCTGGCCGAGCGGCTCTTCACCATGACCGCGTGGGAAGCGCGGCTGCGCGGCACGCACCAGGCGCTGACGCCCGTGGTGGACGTGGCGCGCGATCCGCGCTGGGGCCGCGTCGAGGAGACATACGGCGAAGACCCGTACCTGGTTTCACGCATAGGCATCGCGGCGGTGCGCGGATTCCAGGGCGACGCCACCTTCCGCGATAAGCGGCGCGTGATTGCCACTCTGAAGCATTTCGCGGCCCACGGCCAGCCGGAATCCGGCACCAACTGTGCACCCGCGAACGTATCCATGCGCGTGCTTCGCGAGACCTTCCTTTATACCTTCAAAGAAGCCATCCAAAAGGGCGGAGCCATCAGCGTCATGGCTTCCTACAACGAGATTGACGGCGTGCCATCTCACGCGAACCGGTGGCTGCTGCGGGATGTGCTCCGCAAGGAATGGGGTTTCCAAGGGTTCGTGGTGTCCGACTACTATGGGATTTGGGAATTGAGCCAGCGCGCCGAGGTCCGCGGCCACTCGGTGGCGAAAGATAAGAAGGAGGCGGCCGCTCTGGCCGTGCGGGCCGGCGTCAATATCGAGCTGCCGGAACCGGAGTGCTACCTGCACCTCGTGGAGCTGGTTCGCCAGGGCGAGCTGAAGGAATCGCAGATCGACGAGCTGCTGGCTCCGGTGCTCCTTTGGAAATTCCAACTGGGCCTTTTCGACGACCCGTACGCCGATCCGGATGAAGCGGAGCGCGTGGTGGGGTGCGACGAGCATCGCGGGCTTGCTTTGCAGGCGGCGCGGGAAGTTATCACGCTGCTGAAAAACGAAGATCGTGCGGTGCCGCTCGATCCGGATCGCATTCAATCCATAGCGGTCATCGGCCCAAATGCGAATCGCGATCTGCTCGGCGGCTACAGCAGCGTGCCCAAACACAGCGTCACCGTGCTCGAGGGCATCCAGGCGAGGGTCGGCGGCCGGGCGAAGGTACTTTACAGCGAAGGCTGCAAGATCACCATTGGCGGCTCGTGGACTCAGGACGAGGTCGTGCCTAGCGATCCCGAAGAAGACCGCAGGCAGATCGCGGAAGCCGTGCAGGTTGCCCAGCAGGCGGACGTGATCGTGCTGGCTATCGGCGGCAACGTGCAGACCTCGCGCGAAGCATATGCGTTCAACCATCTGGGCGACCGGCCGAGCCTCGATCTGGTCGGGCGGCAGGAAGAACTGGTCAAGGCGATGGTCGCGACTGGTAAGCCGGTCATTGTTTTCCTGTTCAATGGCCGGCCGCTTTCCATCAATTACATCAGCCAGAACGTGCCGGCTGTTTTCGAGTGCTGGTATCCGGGCCAGGAGGCCGGCCATGCCGTCGCGGAGGCCCTATTCGGCGATTTCAATCCGAGCGGGAAGCTGCCCATCACCATTCCGCGCTCCGCGGGTCATGTGCCCGCATTTTACAATTACAAGCCCATGGCACGGCGCGGCTATGTGTTCGACGATATTTCGCCGCTCTATGCGTTCGGCTACGGCTTGAGCTACACGACTTTCGCCTTCGAGAACTTACGGCTGGCCAAGAAGAGAATCAGCCGCGACGGCGCGACCCGCGCTTTAGTGGACGTGACCAACACAGGCAGCCGTGAGGGAACCGAAGTCGTGCAGATGTATATTCGCGATCTGGTAAGTTCCGTAACACGGCCGCTCAAGGAGTTGAAAGGCTTCCGGAAAGTCTCTTTGCAGCCGGGTGAAACGAAGACAGTTGCACTGGATATCACGCCCGAGTCGCTGGCATTCTACGACATAAACATGAAATATGTCGTCGAGCCCGGCGACTTCGAAATCATGGTCGGCAATTCGTCGCGCGACTGCGATTTGCAGAAAGCGATTCTACATGTCCGCTGAGCCCCAGAAACTTTCCTTCACTGAGAAGGCGGGCTACAGCCTGGGTGACGCGGCCGCTAACTTCGTCTTCCAGACGATGATTCTCTTCCAGTTGAGTTTCTACACGGACACGTTAGGGATCGTGGCCGCGGCGGCGGGCTCTCTCCTGTTGGTGGGGCGGCTTTGGGACGCCTTCTTCGATCCGATGATGGGTGAGATAGCCGACCGCACCAAGACGCGGTGGGGAAAGTTCCGTCCGTGGGTGCTGTGGACGGCCATACCGTGGGGCGTGGTGATGGTTCTAGCCTATTCGACTCCCGACTGGGGAATGACGGGCAAACTGGCCTATGCATGCCTCACCAACGTCCTTCTGATGACGCTGTACTCCGCTAATAACACGCCCTATTCGGCGATGACCGGGGTGATGACCGGCGACATCAATGAACGGACACGCCTGTCGTCATATCGCTTCGTGGCGGCCATGACTGCGCAGCTCGTGGTGGGTGGTTTCACGCTGCCGCTGGTCGCCAAGTTTGGGCAGGGCAACAATGCCAAGGGCTGGCAGATGACCATGGCGCTGTGGGCGACGATTTGCGTGGTTTGCTTTGTCATCACGTTCCTCACAACCCGCGAGCGCATCCAGCCCGACCCGAAGCAGAAGGTCTCCGCCAGGCAGGATTTCGGCGATCTGCTCAAAAACGGACCCTGGATCGCGATGTTCACACTCACGGTGTGCCACTTCCTCGTCCTGGCCATGCGGGGCGGCACCGTGTTTTACTATTTCCGGTATTACGTCAACCAGGACAGTCTGTACGGACTGCTTCAGTCTTTGGGCTTGAGCGCGGCGAGTGGGGCCGCCGCCACCGGGACGTGGCACTACATCCTGAGTGCTTTCGGGCTGATTTTGGACGCGGACAAGACGAATGTGTCTTCCGTGGGGTTCAGCCTGTTCAACATGTCGAGCCTGTTCGTCACGCTCTTGGGTGTGCTCTGTTCGACTTTTTTGTCGATCCGGTTTGGCAAGAGAGCCGTCGCCATTGCGGGTTTCTCAATGACGACCATATTCATGGCCCTGTTTATTCTTCTCCCGCCCACCGCCGTCGGGACGATGTTCATTCTGGAATACGCGCGCGTCTTGACCTACGGCCCCACGATTCCCCTCATCTGGGCGATATTTGCGGATGTGGTGGACTATGCGGAATGGAAGACAGGCCGCCGCACTACCGGAGTTATTTACGCGACCATCTTGTTCGGCCTCAAGGCCGGCTTGAGCCTGGGCGGCGCGATCGCCGGATGGCTTCTATCCGGCTATGGCTACCGCGCCAATGCGGTGCAGACCGCCGGGGCTTTGCGCGGCATTCGCATGACGATGAGCGTCTATCCAGCCGCTTTTTTCCTGATCGTCATTGTCTGCCTGATCTGCTATAAGATTGGCAAGAAGCTGAACATACAGATACAGGACGAACTGGCGGAACGGCGGTTGAAGTTCGCGAGTTAACAGTGACAAGGCGAATCGTGTCTTTGAAATCGTGCATGTAGTGCCGTCTGCTGGCAACCAGAGGTGCTTAACCGATTTGGGGAAGAAGCATCGAATATTTGGTGTTGTATTACAACTGCTCAGAATCCTCGCGGCCTGCGCCGACCCTCGCGGCGCAGGCTCTCAGCCTGCCGCGCCAGCACTCTTGCCGGCGCCTGTTTTTGGTTGCGGAGCCGAGACCCACTCTGCCCAGGAAAGCCGAAAAGTCGAGAGGAACACCTCCTTCCGTCGACACTGTCGGGTTAAAATGTAGTTGTCCTACTTTTCGCCTAGCTGCTATAAATGACAAGCGTATGACTTTTCCGACGCAGAAGGCCATCAGTGCACGAGTTGCGGCGTACTACCTTAGCTCTGGGGATTTTAACGGCTATCCCGTTCGGCAGCTTGCCGATGATTTTGGCATTGCACAAGAGCATCTGTCCGGAGTCGTGACAGCGCTTGTCAAATGCGGCAGGATCTCCGTGGTAACAAGCCGTGAAGAAAACCCTTACATCAAGCGCTTTCCAGATCTTCCCAAGGAGAAACAACTCGAGCTGCTGGCGACTTCCGACCTGGACCTGGACCTGGCCTGCATGTATCCCTCCCGCTCGTACCTGAAGCGCATAGTGAAGCCGACGCGGTATAAGGGTAGCCCGTTTACGCTTCGCTTGGCCCTAGGAGAGCCACAACTCGCTTTCTACGTATTCGATTTGACGGTCCTGGAAGCCTACCGGAATGATCCACGATACTATTACCGCGCCGACGATATTTCCGGGCATATTAGCATACATAGCGAGCATTCCAAGGCGCTCCAAAAATCTGATCAGGTACTTCTGCAGAGCTTTGGCTTCGCCTATAGCGAGAAGCTCGATCGTGCCGTGGCCGTGTTCCTGTGCTACCTCTCCGGATTCAGCCCGGAACACCAGCGCATCTGGCAGGCGAAAGCCTTGCCTCGGCATAGATATAAACTGCACCCCGACTACTACCGGTCATCAATCCTGGGGCGGTGGCATGAGGGGATCTCTGTGTTTGATGCCGTACTGCAGGAGATCCACTGCATCAATGAGATGTGCAAGGCCATCGGATGGAAAGCTCTTTTTAGAGAGGAATTCCAAGAGAAGAAGCCGGCACAGTTTGGTTTTCTGCTTCGCCCCACACTCACCGAGTTCAACGTATTCATTCACGTACTCGATAAGATGCTGTCCGATAATATTGATAAGGACTTTTTCCGCGGCGAGTTGCCGTTGGAAGTTGAACAGGCCCGCAAAGACGGGAAGGTCGAAGTGCTTCGGAAAGGTACGATCCAGCTGCTAGCAGAGTGGTTAACAAAAAGATTTCACACTCCAGATCGAACACCGATTGATGATGCGATTGCTGCTTTCAAACGGGTACGGCAATTGCGGCAAAGACCGGCCCACGCACTTGACGAAAATGTTTTTGACCAGAAGTACTATCAGGAGCAGCGTCAGTTAATGAAACAGGTTTATGAGGCCGTCCAAACCTTGCGCCTAGCACTTGCGAATCATCCTAGGGTCGGGACCGTACAGCTTCCCTGGCTGTTAACAAGACCTACCATCTGGTTGCAATAGCCGTGACAAGGGCGCCCTCAAACATGTTTTGGGAGGACAGGTTCATCGGTCAGGGCAACTTCTGCCCTCGGCCTTCTGCCGGTCGTAGATTCTGACGACACAGCAGCGTACCGCCTGAGGCCTTCGTGCGGCGATCCGAACTTTGGCATCGACCATTCGCGGATATGATTTTCGGATATCGTCCAGGTTGCCTTCTTCGTTCTCGGTAATGCCGGGAGTTAACCCGCATGCGCTAATCTGGACAAGATCTCAAAGATATTCACCCGTCGGTGCGAGACGTGGCAACTGTGGCAACTTTTCGCCTTTCAGGCGGCGGCCGGCTGAAAGCCGTGCCCAGAGGGCACCCAGGGCAGAATTGCCCGCCCCGCAATTGGTTTTCGACGGTGCCCTATGCCCGCGTACCTGAGATGATCCCCATTTCGGTTAAGCACTCGCGAACCAGACCCACAGCGCGCTGTGGATTGCATATAGTGTACTTTAGGACTTGATTCACCTCGAAAGGACACTGGATGCGTCTGTTTCAACAAGCGGCACAATGCTCCCGTTACTGCCTCTTACTCTCTTCTTTTCACTTGGTGGCCGCGCCGGGGTACGCGCAGCCGTCCGGCGGGCCCTACGGTCCGATCGATCGGCGCTACGAGATCCCGAAGGCCGCGCACGTCTATTACGTCGCCCCCGACGGAAAGGCCGACTCCGCGGGGACGACGCTCGAACAACCGACGACGCTGGAGGCGGCCATCGAGCGGGTCGTCACGGGCGACGCGGTCGTGATGCGCGGGGGCCTCTACCGCACGGGCGGCCTGGTCCTCAACCAGGGCATCACGTTGCAGCCGTACGCCGGCGAACGGCCGATTCTCAAGGGCACGCAGGTCGCCACGAAGTGGGAGGCGCTGCGCAATAACGTCTGGAGGACCTCCTGGACGCGGCTGTTCCCGGCCGCGCCCCGGGGCTGGTGGCAGCGCAACAGCGAGGGCATGCGGACGCCGCTGCACCGCTTCAACAACGACATGGTGTTCGTGGACGGCGAGCTGCTGAAGTCCGCCGGTTGGGAGGGGGAGCTCGACGCCCATTCGTTCCACATCGACTACGCCAACGGCAACGTGTACATCGGGCTCGATCCCACGAATCGGCTGGTCGAGATCACTGCTTTCGACAGCGCGTTGGTTCGCACCAGTGGCCCGGTTCACGGTAAGACGTCGGACCACAAGGGCCCAGTCATCCGCGGGATCACGTTCATGCAGTACGCCTACCGCGCGCTCGAAGTGGAGGGCAAGAAGCACTTCACCGTCAACGACGAGCCTACCGACGAGCCCGTGGGACCATCCGATCCGGCCACGTTCGGCAAGGAGGTCACGGGCACGGTGCTGGAGAACGTGACCATCGCCTACTGCTCGCGCGTGGCTGGCTACTTCCGCGGCGACGGTCTCGTGATCCGGAACTCGCTGGTCAGCGACACCTCGACGGAAGGGATCTACGTCATCGGGTCGTCCGATGTCCTGCTCGAAAGGAACATCTTCCGGCGGAACAATATCCAGCAGCTTACCGGCTACTACCCGGCCGCGGTGAAGATCTTCAACCAGACGCGCCGCGTCACGTTCCGCGACAACCTGGTGATCGACCAGCCCTATTCGAACGGCGTCTGGTACGACGTGGGCAATCGCGACGCCGTGGTCGTGAACAACTGGATCGAGGGAGCCATGGTCGGTTTTTTCTTCGAGATCTCACGAGGGGCCACCGTGGCGGGCAATGTCTTCGTCCGCTGCGGCAGAGGCCTCTGGGCGCTGAACTCAGCGGACGTACGCGCGTACAACAACACGTTCGTGGATACGCCGGCGTCGTTCGAGCGCAACGAGAGGAGCGCAACGGGCGACCACTTCGGCTGGCATCCGGCCACCGGACCGGGTGTGGACCAGCGCGAGGGCCACGTGTTCGCGAACAACCTGATGGTTGCGAGCGAGGCGTACCACAGGCCGCTGCTGCAGTTCGAGCAACCGAGGTCGCTGTGTGCCAAACTCCCGCGGCCGCAGGCGAAGCAGGTCGGCGGAAATGTCTACGTGCGCGCAAGCTTGCCGGGCGAGTCTGGCGCGACCGGCGCGCCGCCTCTCATTCTGTGGAGCCCCACCGAGACGGAAAGCTGCGTCGCCAGGCTCGGGTCGCTCGACGAGTTCCGCAAGCTGGCGCCGGCGTTCGAAGCCGATGCACGGCAGTTCGATCGGACTCCGCGGTCGATCTTCAGGGGCCCGGACCTCGGCCGTTACGAACTGCTGGAGGCGCTTCCGGGGACGGTGGAAGGGGAGACGCTCCCCGCGGATGTGCGCAAGCTTCTGGGCTGGAGCGAGGAGGACGCTCGGTCGCCGGGCGCGTATCCGTTCCGGCACTGACGGCGCGCGCCGTCCAGCACGCCTACTCCTGGCGCAAGGCCGACATCGGATCGACAGCCGTGGCTCGCCGTGCTGGGAACCAGCAGGCCAGCAGCGCCGAGACCAGCAGAACCGCGGCCACCACGCCCAGAGCCGTGTAGTCGACGGTGCCGGTACCGTAGAGGATGCTCTTCATGGCGCGACCCACGAACCATGCGCCCGCCAGTCCCACCGCCAGTCCGGCCACAGCCAGGGTCATGCCTTCGCGCAGCACCAGCCCGAGCACCCGCGCCCGGCCCGAGCCCAGCGCCATGCGCAACCCGATCTCGTGTGTTCGCTGCGCCACCGCAAAAGCCATCACGCCGTAGATGCCCACCGCCGCCAGCAGCAGTGCTACGCCGGCGAAACTCACGTAAAGCACCGCGCTGAAGCGATCCCCCGCCAGGTGCTCGTCCATCACTCGTTCCATGGTCCGCGGCTGCGCCAGCGGCAGCGTTGGATCCACGGCGTGTATGGCCGCGGCGATACTCTTCTGCGTGGCCGCGGGGTCGCCGGAGGTCCGTACGGCCATCACCGCCTGCGGCCACGGACTCTGGTAGAAAGGAACGTCAATCTCCGGATAATCGGAATCCTTCAGGATCTCGGGTGCGCGCACGTCGCGGAACACACCCACAATCTGCCACTCCAGCGGCGGACCGAGTCTGGTGACGCCGGGAATCAGCTCTTCCACCAGAATGCGCTGCCGCAGGGGATCGACGCCCGGTAGGAACTTCTGCACGAACCTCTCGTTCACAACCGCCACGCGCACGCTCCCAGCCACGTCCTGCTCGTTGATGGCGCGGCCCCGGACAATCTTCACGCCGAAGACCTGGAAATATCCCGCTGTGCACATCATAAACGCTGCCCCGGGGCGCGCGGAAGGATCGCTGACCGGCTTGCCCGCGATGGTGAACGGCATGCCGAAGCCCGGACCGTCGAGGGGCATACCGGTAGCGGCCATGCCGCGATGTACGCCGGGAACAGCTTCGATTCTCTCCAGCACCTGGCGGTAGAACCCGTCGATCTGCTCGGTTCCCTTGAGCCGGCCGTCGGGCACGGGCAGGTTGAAGGTGAGGACATGATCGGAGCGGAAGCCCAGGTCGGCTTGCGTCTGATTCCAGAAGCTGTGGATGGCCAGGCCCGCGCCGGTTAGCAGCGCGAGAGCGAGGGCGAACTCCACCACCACCAACGCCTGACGCAGTCGATGCCGGCCTCCACTGCCTGTGGAACGTCCGCCTTCTTTCAGCGGCTCCACAAGATCCAGCCGCATGGCCTGCCAGGCCGGCGCGCAGCCGAACAGAACTCCCGCCAGCGCGGTTGCGCCAAGCGTAAACCCCAACACCGGCAGATTCAACCCGACCTCTGCTTCCGAAGGCAGCGTGAATTTCGGCATCAGCATCATCACCGCTTTCAGAATCGCCCAGCCCATGGCCACCCCCAATGCGCCGCCGACGGCCGCTAGCGACAAGCTCTCCGTCAGCAACTGCCGGAACAACTGGGCTCTGTTCGCCCCCAACGCCGCCCGCACTGCCACTTCCTTCTGACGCGATGTGCCGCGCGCCAACAGCAGATTGCCCACGTTCACGCAGGCGATCAGTAGCACGAAGCCCACCGCGCCCATCAGCAGCCACATGTGCGTGCGCGTGTCCCGGCTCAGGAAATCGTTCTGCAACGCTTCCACGCTGGACGTCCAGCCCTTGTTCGACTGCGGATAGACCTGCGCGATGTGCCGCGTCACCGAGTCCATGTCCGCCTGCGCCTGCTTCAGCGTCACACCGGGCTGCATGCGAGCGAGCACGATGAGCCAGTGGAAATCGTGATTGATCTGCTCTGGCTTGAAGACCAGGGGCACCCACATCTCCTGCTGGAGGCGGTCGGCTTGGCCCGGCCGCAGCACGCCGACCACGGTGTACTTCTCGTCGTTCATGCGGATCTGGCGGCCGACGATGCCCGGGTCGGAGCCGAAGCGCCGCTTCCACAGACGATTGGTCAGGATGACGACATGATCGCGGCCGGCCCGACCCTCGTCACTCAGAAAATCGGCTCGCCCCAACAAGGGCGTGTAGCCGAAGATGCCGAGAAATCCGGGCGTCGATGTCTGGGCCTGCACCTGTTCCGGCTCCTGGGCCGTGGCCAGGTTGAACTGCGAACCGCTGGCAGCGCCGATCCCCTGGAAGGCCCTGCTCTCACGCTGCCAGTCGAGGAAGTCGCCGGCAGAAACTACGTTCCGGCTTCCCTGGATCTTCGACCAGACTACTACGAGCTGATCGGGATGCGGGTACGGCATCGGTGCCAGCAGGGTGGCGTAGATCACGCTGAAAATCGCCGTATTCGGACCGATGCCCAGCGCCAGGGCCAGCACCGCCACCGCGGCAAAGCTTCTGTTCTTCGCCAGCAACCGCAGGCCGAAACGCACGTCTCGCCAGAGAGTGTTCATATGCCTTTTATTTATACGAACCAGGAGCCGCTTGGTTAGGGCAACTGAACCCCTACGCTCGCGGACCCGAGATTACGGTGTAATCCGGCAATTGCGTCCCAGCCCACCCACCGAAAGCCCGATCTCCCCCGCCGTGGCCCGCGTCACCGTGAACTCCACCGTCCGCTTCTCTCCTGCGCGCAGCGCCACCCGCTCGAATCCCTGCAGCTCCCGCACCACGCCCGGATGCTTCACATACAACTCGACCACCTCTTCGCCGTCGCGATTGCCGGAGTTTTCCACTTCCACGGAAACCTTCACCGGGCTGCCTGCCTTCGCCGAGTCTGGCGCGCGCAGATTCCGGTAAGTGAACGTCGTGTAACTCAGCCCATAACCGAAAGGATAGAGTGGCTCGCCCTCGAAATACCGGTAAGTCCTGCCTTTCATACTGTAATCGTCGAATCGCGGCAACTGATCTTCCGACTTATAGAATGTTACAGGCAGCCGTCCCGCCGGGTTATAGTCGCCGAATAGCACATCCGCCAAAGCCGTCCCGCCCGCCTGCCCCGGATACCACAGTTCCACGATCGCCGGTACGTGCTCGCGCGCCCAGTTCACCGCCACCGCGCTGCCATTCAACAGCACCAACACCACAGGCTTGCCCAGCGCAGTCACCTTCTGTAGCAGCGCCTCCTGCACCCGCGGGATGCCCAGCCGCACGCGGTCGCCGCCGCTGAAGCCCTCTACCTCCACCTTCATCTCCTCGCCTTCCAACCGCGGCGACAGTCCCAGAAACATCAGCACCACATCCGCCTGCCGCGCCACCTTCAGCGCTTCGGCTTCGTAACTGGCATGCGGCGGCGCCCACACCAACCGGATATCCGCATCGCCATGCACCTCGTGGAAATCCACCCGGATCGGATACAGCTTGCCCGCCTGCAGATCCACCGTCTGGTACTCGTAGCCGCGCTCGTGCACGCTTGCGCGCGCCGCGAGTCGCTTGCCATCCAGATACACCTCGAAGGCATTCAGACCCGTCGCGCCCAATTGATACTTGCCGCTCACTGGTGGCGCCAGGTAGCCGGTCCAGCGCACGCCGAAGTTGTCGTCGTCCATATCCGCGCGCGGCGCGCCGTCCCGCCAGTCGAAGTCCACCTGTGCGTCGATGCGCGTGAACAACGGCTGCGGATTCGCGGGAATCACAGCCGCCTTGCGCATCGCCTGCGAGACATAGGCATGGCTGAAATAGGCACGCCCGTCAAACGCCGCGGTATTGAAGTACTCCCCACGCAAGCCCGCCCGCCGGTCAGTGCTATTAGATGGCCCGTCCGACGTAAACAACGCGCTGGCCGGCACCGTTTCCAACAGCGGCATGCCCTCCGCCAGGTCCGAACCACTGGCATACAGGACCCGTGTGCCCGGCCCTGCCTTCCGCCGTATGCCCTCCAGTGGCGTCACCGGATGCGATGGCTGGCCGTTGTAGTTTCCCAGCAGCACTTCCACCGAGTCCGCATTCGGCCCGATCGCCGCGATAGTCTGCACGCGGCGGCGGTCGAGCGGCAGCACGCCGCCTTCGTTCTTCAGCAGCACGATGGATTTGCGCGCCACCTCCAGCGCCAGCGCCTGGTGCGTCGCGCTCTCGTTCACGCTGTACGGAATCTGCGCCCAACGCACCATCTCCGGCGGATCGAACATGCCCAGCCGGAACCGCGCCGTCAGCAGCCGCCGCAGGGCTGTGTCCACATCTTTTTCCGTCATCAATCCCTGACGCACCGCCGGCACGACATTCTCATATTCCAGCCCGCAGTCGAGATCCGTACCCGCCTTTACCGCCATCGCCACGCCTTCGGCCGCGGTCTTGGCCGCCTTGTGCCCTTGGTAGATATCGCCTATTGCGCCGCAATCGGAAACCACGTAACCGGGGAAACCCCACTCCCCGCGCAGGATGTCGCCCAGCAGCCGCGGATTCGCGCAGGCGGGCA
>OCTA010001163.1_pt1 | contig 24322 bp, 23 predicted proteins | sample 1538991 | NCBI WGS metagenome assembly OCTA01 (sample SAMEA3539302, study PRJEB22396) | soil metagenome | biome: tundra; feature: field; material: soil | place: USA | collected 2010-05 | depth 0.15 m | reverse complement strand
GCACGTCGTCCCGCGTGATCGAGCCCTTCGGGCCGGTGCCGGCCAGCTGCGACAGGTCGACGCCGAGGTCCTTGGCCAGCTTCCGGACCGGCGGCTTCGCCAGGACAGCCGAGCGGCCCGCCGATCCGCTGGCGGAGCCGCCGGGTACCAGGCGGGAACCGGCGCCCGGGCCTGCCGGGCCGCCAGGGCCTCCCGGGCGTCCCGGAGTGGCCGAAGGCTTCCTGGTCCGCCTGGTAGTCGCGCCGAGCCTGACGCCGTAACCGACCAGCACCGCCTGCCGCTCCTGCTTCGGCGCTGGGCTCCCGTGCATCCCCGGCTCGACCGCGCCGTCGGCTGGCGGCGACGGGACAAGTTCCTCGACGGGCGTGCCTGGGCCTGGCACCGGTCCGGCCGCAGCTGGCGCCGCGTCCGCGCCCACCTGAACCGACAGGAGCGGCGCGCCGACTTCTACAGTCGTGCCCTCCGCCGCCAGCAGGCTCGCGACTACGCCCGCGTAAGGGCACGGCAGCTCGACAATGGCTTTGGCGGTCTCGATCTCGACGACGATCTGGTTGAGTGTCACGGTGTCACCGGGCTGGACGTGCCACTTGACGATATCCGCCTCAGTCAGGCCCTCGCCGACGTCAGCCAGCCTGAATTCTTTCAGCTCTGACATGCGGGCCTCTCAGTAGGAAAACGTGCGGTCGACGGCGTCCAGCACCCGGTCCAGATCGGGCAGGTAGTGCTCCTCCAGCCGGGACGGGGGGTAAGGGGTGGAGAATCCGGCGACCCGCAGCACCGGCGCTTCCAGCTGGTAGAAGCACTCCTGGCTGACCCGGGCGGCGATCTCGGCGCCGAGCCCGGCGGTGACCGGTGCTTCATGCACGACCACGCACCTGCCAGTCCGCCGCGCCGACGCGAAAATCGCGTCGGTGTCCAGGGGCGAGAGCGACCGCAGGTCGATCACCTCGAGCGAGCGGCCGTCGCCGTCCGCGGCCACGGCGGCTTCCGCGCACGTCCTGACCATGGGGCCGTAGCAGAGCACGGTCACGTCGGTGCCGCTGACGATGGTCCGCGCCTTGCCGAGCGCCAGCGCGCCGGCCAGACCGCGCGCGGTGTCCACCTCGGCCTTGTCCCAGTAGCGGCGCTTAGGCTCGAAGAAGATCACTGGATCGTCGCAGCTGATGGACTGCTGGATCATCGTGTAGGCGTCCTCAGGATTTCCGCAGGCCACCACCCGGAGCCCGCTGGTGTGCACGAAATACGCCTCGGGAGACTCGCTGTGGTGCTCGACGGCGCCGATGCCGCCCCCGCACGGGATCCTGATCACCACCGGCAGGCTCAGCTGCCCCAGCGAGCGGAGGCGCATCTTGGCGAGCTGGCTGACGATCTGGTCGAAGGCAGGGAAAACGAAGCCGTCGAACTGGATCTCGCACACCGGCCGGTAGCCGCGCAGCGCCAGGCCGATCGCGGTGCCGACGATGCCGGACTCGGCCAGCGGCGTGTCGACGACCCGGGCGTCGCCGAAGTCCTTCTGCAGCCCGTCGGTGACCCGGAACACCCCGCCCAGCTTTCCGACGTCCTCGCCCATGATCAGGACCTTGGGATCGTTCTCCAGGGCCTTGCGGAGGCCCTCGTTCAGCGCCTTCGAGAGCGTCAGCGTGGTCATCTCGCGGCCTCCTCGCCGACGAAGGTGTCAAGGTAGGCGGCGTACTGCTCGCGCTCGGCATCCAGCAGCGCGTTCGGCTCCGCGTAGACGTTCTCGAAGATCGCCAGCGGCTGCGGGTCGGGCATTTCGATGCACGACTTCCGCACCCTGGTGCCGACCTCGTCGGCCTCGGCGTCGATGTTCTCGAAGAACCTGCGGTCCGCCAGGCCGGACCTGATCAGGTACTGCTTGACCCGCTCGATCGGATCTTTCAGCTTCCACGCCTCAAGATCGGCGGCCAGCCGGTACCTGGTCGGGTCGTCGGTGGTGGTGTGCGCGCCCATCCGGTAGGTGTACGCCTCGATCAAGGTGGGGCCCTCGCCCTCCCTGGCCGCTTGCATCGCCTTCCTGGTGACCGCGAGACACGCCAGCACGTCGTTGCCGTCCACCCGGACTCCGGGGAAGCCGAATCCGTGCGCCCGCCGGTAGAGCGGTACCCGGCTCTGGCGCTCCAGTGGCTCAGAGATCGCCCACTGGTTGTTCTGGCAGAAGAAGACCACCGGCGCATTGGTAACCGAGGCCCAGATGAACGCCTCGTTGACGTCGCCCTGGCTAGTGGCGCCGTCGCCGAAGTAAACGATAACCGCCTCGCCGTCCTCGCCCACCGCGCCGTCCCGCTGGATTCCCATCGCGTAGCCCGTGGCGTGCAGCGTATGGCTGCCGATCACGAGCGTGTACAGATGGATGTTGTGCGCCTTGGGATCCCAGCCGCCATGGCTGACGCCCCGGTACAGCTCCAGCAGCTTGGCCGGGTCCAGGCCGCGGCACCAGGCCACTCCGTGCTCGCGGTAGGTGGGGAACGCCATGTCGCGCGGGGACAGAGCCCGGCCGGAGCCGACCTGAGCGGCCTCCTGGCCGAGCAGGGAGGCCCAGATGCCCAGCTCGCCCTGGCGCTGCAGGGCGATCGCTTCGAAGTCGATCCGGCGGACGAGGACAAGGTCCCGGTAGAGCGCCTTGATCTCCTCGGTGGAGGTCTCGAGCGGATAATCCGGATGCTCGGCCCGCTCTCCCTCCGGAGTCAGGAGCTGAATGAGCTCGTCTGATTCTGATCGTCTTCCTGGACCGGAATCAGGTGCTGCGGCAACCCGCCCGGCAGGTTTGACGGCCACGTGCCACTCCCTTGCATGCTCAGGGCCGGCCGCAAGGCGAGCCTTGGCCGGCCAGTCGTCCGTCGGAGTTCCGCTGCGACAGTACCCGGCTGGAGTTGCCCGCGGTCAAGCCGTTGAGTCCGGCGGCCGCCGGGAATCGGCAACCCGCCTGACATGATTATGCGCGCGTCACGTGCGCGCGTGAATCGGCCGACTGGTACCTGCCTCAAGTGGCGGTTCCGATGCGCGCCGCCGCCGCTCCGGGTCACCTGGCACGATGGTGTCCCGGACGGTCGGCCCGATGGCGTGAAGAGCCCCTGTGGGTAGCGCGGGGGGTCCCGTGACCAAGCTCACAACTCAGTGGAGGGTCAGTTGGCAAGGGTCGTCGTCGAGGTGATGCTCAAGCCGGAGATACACGATCCGCAGGGCGAGGCGATCGCCAGCGCATGCCAGCGGCTCGGCTTCGGCGAGGTCACCGGCGTCCGGCAGGGCAAGCGCTTCGAGGTGGAAATTGCCTCCCCCGAAGGCGATGCAGCGGGCCCGGCCGCAGTCGCCAGGGTCGCCGAGATCGCCGCCGAACTGCTGGCGAATCCGGTTATCGAGGAATTCACGATCCGCCCGGTCTGACCCGCCGCGGCGCGGGAATCGCCGGATATAACCACCGCGATGAAGCCGCGAAGAGCACTGTTCGTCCAGAGATCGCCCGAGTTTATGATTACCTCGGCCTGTCACCGGGAAGCCCTCACAATGTGATCAGCATCGCTGATACAGGCGGGGAGCAGAGGAGCGGATGCGAACTCGGGTGGTAAGTACCGGAGAACCGACCATGGATGCTCGGTTTTGCCTAGTGTTTCCCCGGGAGGCACTCAGCGTCCCGGTGATGCGGCGGGTACTCGGCGACACCCTGGATCAGCTGGGCGTTGATGACGCATGTGTCGCTGACTTGCTACTGGCCGTCACCGAAGCCTGCACCAATGTACTGCGGCACAGCGGCCCTGGGCTCCGTTACGAAGTGGTGGCCCGGGTGGGCAGGAACCGCTGCGTGCTTGAAGTGGTGGACGGCGGGCGCGGCTTCGATCCGGGCAGCATTCCGGCCCCGCGCGGTGCCGCCCGGCCGATCTCGCGGCTGCGCCGCCGCTGGGCGGGGTCGTCAGCGCCATCCGGGCCTGCGCCCACCGCTCCGTCGGCGGTACGCGGCCGCCTCGCCCGGGTGCGGCGCGGCGGCGCCGGCAGCGATGCCGTCGCGCTGCTGCCGGAATCCGGCCGCGGCCTGGCCATCATGCGGGCGTGCGTGGACGACGTGACACTCAGCAGCCGGCCCGGCCACGGCACGGTGGTGTCCCTGCAGAAGCGGATTGAGCTGCGCAGTGACGCCCCGCTGTCCCGCGCGGGCGCCGTCCAGCTCCGGGACGTCGGCTGAGCAGGTAATCTGCCAGCATGCCTGGCACGCGAGGACGTTCATGACGGCCCGCGTGGGCATTGTCACCTTCCCGGGGTCACTCGACGACCAGGACGCGGCCCGCGCCGTCACGCTGGCGGGCGGCACCGCGGTCCCGCTCTGGCACGGCGAGCGCGACCTGCACGGGGTCGACGCGGTGATCCTGCCCGGCGGCTTCTCCTATGGCGACTACCTGCGCTGCGGCGCGATCGCCCGGTTCGCGCCCGTGATGGCGGAGCTGGTGCCTGCTGCCAGGGCCGGACTGCCGGTACTAGGCATCTGCAATGGCTTCCAGATCCTCTGCGAGGCGCACCTGCTGCCCGGCGCCCTGACCCGCAACGCCGGGCTCCGGTTCGTCTGCAGGCCGGTACGGCTGCGGATGGAGGCCACCGCGACCTCGTGGACCAGCGGGTACGCGCCCGGCCAGGAGGTGACCCTGGTGCTGAAGAGCGGCGAGGGCGCCTACGTAGCCGACCCGGCCACGCTCGCCGCGGTCGAGGCGGGCGGCCAGGTGCTCGCGCGCTACGCCGACGGCAACCCGAACGGCTCGGTGGCTGACATCGCCGGGATCCGCAACGAGGCAGGCAACGTCGTCGGCCTGATGCCGCACCCCGAGCATGCGGTCGAGGCCATCAGCGGGCCGGGCTGCGACGGCCTTGGCTTCTTCGCCCCGCTGGCGCCCGGCGCGCCGGTGCCGGCATGAGCCCGCCGGACACGGTGACACGGGCGGCTGCCACGCCGGACCGCCTGCAGCCGTATGCCGAGCTCGGCCTGACCGGCGAGGAGTACGCGCGCATCGCCCGGGTGCTCGGCCGCCGGCCGACCGATGCCGAGCTGGCTATCTACTCGGTGATGTGGAGTGAGCACTGCTCTTACAAATCCTCCAAGGCCCACCTGCGGCAGTTCGCCGAGAAAGCGCCGGTCTCGCCCGCGCTACTCGCAGGAATGGGCCATAACGCGGGCGTCGTCGATATCGGTCACGGATACGCGGTCACCTTCAAGGCTGAGTCACATAACCACCCGTCCTACGTTGAGCCGTTCCAGGGCGCGGCGACCGGCGTGGGCGGGATCGTGCGGGACATCCTAGCGATGGGCGCACGGCCGGTGGCGGTGCTCGATTCGCTCCGGTTCGGGCCGGCCGATGCGCCGGACACCCGCCGGGTGCTACCGGGCGTGGTGGGCGGCATCTCGTTCTACGGCAACTGCCTCGGCCTGCCCAACATCGGCGGCGAGCTGGCCTTCGATCCCTGCTACGCGGGCAATCCGCTGATCAACGTGGCCTGCATCGGCGTCATGCGGCACTCCGACCTCAAGTTCGCCACCGCCGCGGGGCCCGGTAACCAGGTGGTCCTGCTCGGATCGCGGACCGGCCCGGACGGCATCGGCGGCGCGTCGGTGCTCGCCAGTGCCTCGTTCGCTGGCACCGGCGAGGGGGCCAAGCGGCCCAGCGTCCAGGTCGGTGACCCGTTCATGGAGAAGCTGCTGATCGAGTGCTGCCTGGAGCTGTATGCGGCGGGCCTGGTCACGGGCATCCAGGACCTCGGCGCCGCCGGCATCGCGTGCGCCACCACCGAGCTGGCCGCCGCGGCGGGTGCCGGGATGCGGGTCCGGCTGGATGACGTGCCACTGCGCGACGCATCGCTCGGGCCGGCCGAGATCCTGATGAGCGAGTCCCAGGAACGCATGATGGCCATCGTCGAGCCGGCCGCCGTCGGGCGCTGCCTGGCGATCTGCGCGCGCTGGGACGTCCAGGCCACGGTGATCGGCGAAGTCACCGGGACCGGCCGGCTGGAGATGACCTGGCGTGGCGACCAGGTGGTCGACATCCCGCCGGGCAGCGCCGCCGACGATGGCCCGGTCTACCTCCGGCCGGCGGCGCGCCCGGCGGGCCAGGACCGGCTGCAGGCCGATGATCCGGCCGGCCTGCGCAGGCCCGGCACCGGCCCGGAGCTGCGCGCGGCGCTGCTGGCCCTGCTGGCCGCGCCGGACGCGGCTGATAAGAGGTGGGTCACCCAGCAGTACGACAGGTACGTCCGGGGCGACACCGTGCTCGCGGCACCGGACGACGCCGGGCTGGTCCGGGTCGACGAGCGCACCGGCCTCGGCGTGGCACTCGCCACCGACGGCAACGGCAGGTACGCGCTGCTCGATCCCTATGCAGGCGCCCAGCTGGCGCTGGCCGAGGCCTACCGCAACGTTGCGGCGACCGGCGCGCGGCCGCTCGCCGTCACCAACTGCCTCAACTTCGGCTCGCCGGAGGATCCGTCCGTCATGTGGCAGTTCACCGAGGCGGTCCGGGGGCTCGCCGACGCCTGCGCGGCCCTGGCTGTGCCGGTGACCGGCGGCAATGTCAGTTTCTACAACCAGACTGGGACCGCGGCCATCCACCCGACTCCGGTCGTCGGCGTCCTCGGTGTCCACGATGACGTCCGGCGGCGGCTGGCGATCGGGTTCACCGAGGCGGCCGCCCAGCTGGTGCTGCTCGGCCGGACGAGGGCGGAGTTCGGTGGCTCGCTGTGGGCGCAGGTCACGCACGGGCACCTGGGCGGCCTGCCGCCCGCCGTGGATCTGGACGCCGAGCGTGACCTGGCGGCACTGCTCGTCGCCGCGGCAGGCGCCGGCCTGCTGGGCGCCGCGCACGACCTCTCCGACGGCGGCCTGGCGATCGCGCTCGCCGAGTCCTGCCTGGCCGGGGGCACGGGCGCTGTGGCGCGGCTGCCGGGGGATGAGTTCAGCTACCTGTTCAGCGAGTCGGCGGCCCGCGCGGTGGTCGCCGTCCGCCCCGGCTGCGAGGCGGAGTTCGCCGCGCTGTGCGGCCGTCACGGCGTGCCGGCGACTGCGATCGGCACGACCGGCGGCTGCGACCTGGCGATCGCCGGGTCATTCGTCGTGCCGCTGGATGAGCTGGCCGCCGCCCATCGCAGTACGCTGCCCCGCCTGCTGGGCTGATAGCTGCCCCAGCCGGAGCCGCCGCCAGCCGGGCGCTCCCGCCCCTGTGCGGCGGCCTTGCCCGCCGGTCCCGCCGCTGCCCGGCGCCCCTGCGCGGCGGTGCCGTCAGTATGCGGACAAGAACGAGATGAGCTGGGTCCAGGACGGGACGGCTGCGCAGCGCTGCAGGTCCGCCGGGGCCCCAGCGGCCCCGGCTGCCCCGGGCGCGGTGCCGACAGCGAGGCACCGGCCATCGGCATTGTTACGGAACTGCCAGTAGGCCAGCCCGCCGGAACCGGCGCTGCTGTACGCGCGCGTCCAGCGCTGCTGCTCCGAGAGGTCGCACCGGCGCAGCGCGGGCGCCGGGCCCGCCGCGGACAGGCACTGGCCGCTGGAGATGTAGATGAAGATGTAGCTGCCGCCCACCATCTGGTCGGCGGTCCACTCCGGATAGCCCGCGGGCAAGTCCGTCGGCTTGACGGGCGTGAACTCCAGGCCGTGCGGTGTGCCCGCCAGGAGCTCAGGAGCAGCGGCCGGGGCTGCCTGCCCGGCGGGTCCCGGCGACGCCAGGCCGACGGCCTCCACCCTGGCCACCCTGGCCGGCAGTCCGGAGCCATGGCCGGTCACGTGCCGGTGGCCGGCCAGCACGTAAACGGCGGCTCCGCTGCCCGCGATGAGCACGGCGAAGCCGATCCCGGCGAGCCGCACGGCCCAGGATCCGCGGGCGCGTGCACGGGCACTGCGCTGACCTGGCATACCGAACGATTACCGCCATCCGGTCTGCAGTGCTAGCCGATGTCGCGAAATGCCGAGAAAACCCGCCGGTTCGCAACCGCCCGCGAGGTCGGCTACGGTCGGGGCGATGCCCCCGCGGCCACCAGATCCGGCCCGCCTGCTCGCTGCCGTCAACTCCCAGCGAGCGGCGCTGTCCGTGGTGCCGTGGAGCGGGCCGGCCACCGCAGACGAACTCGGCCTGGCCTGCGTCAGCGCAGCTCTCGCGGCCATAGCGGCCAGCCTGGTGCCGCAGCCTGAGGTGCAGCGCGCAGCGGCGGCGTACCTGCTCGGCGTGCTTGCCGCCCGCGTCCCTGGCCGTGCGGTGGAGGTGCGGATTCCGCCGTACGCGGCGGTTCAGTGCGTTGCCGGCCCGCGGCATACCCGGGGCACGCCGCCGAACGTGGTGGAGACCGACGCGGTCACCTGGATCCTGCTCGCGACCGGGCGCCTGCGCTGGGCCGCCGCCGTCTCCGGCGGCCGGCTCCGCGCCAGCGGCCCGCGCGCGGACCTGTCCGCGCAGTTGCCGCTGGCGCAGGCCGGGTCGATGACCTGAGCGGCATCAATAGACTTAGCTGGTGATCAAGCCTGATGGCCGCCTGACCGACGAGCTGAATCCGGCCGACCCGCCGCCGAGGGACGCCTGCGGGGTGTTCGGCGCCTGGTCACCAGGCGAGGAGGTGTCCAAGCTCGCCTACTTCGGCTTGTACGCGCTGCAGCATCGTGGTCAGGAGTCAGCGGGCATCGCGGTCAGTGACGGCAGCAGGATCGTGGTCTACAAGGACATGGGCCTGGTGCCGCAGGTATTCGATGAGTCCATCCTGAACACCCTCCGCGGCCACATCGCTGTCGGGCACTGCCGTTACTCAACGAGCGGGTCATCGGTCTGGCACAACGCCCAGCCGACGTTCCGCGCGACGCCCCGGGCGAGTCTCGCCCTCGGTCACAACGGCAACCTGATCAACACCCTTGAACTGGCGGCGCTGGTCTCCGCCGACGCCACCGCGAACGGCGCGACGTCCGATACCGATGTCCTGACCGCCCTGTTCGCACAGCCCGCCGGCACCGGCATCGAGGACGCCGCCCTTGCCACGCTCCCGCTGGTGCGCGGCGCCTACTCGCTGGTCTTCATGGATGAGCACACCCTCTACGCGGCGCGTGACCCGCAGGGCTTCCGCCCGCTGGTGCTCGGCCGGCTGGAACGCGGCTGGGTGGTAGCCAGCGAGACCGCCGCGCTGGACATCGTGGGGGCGTCCGTCATCAGGGAGATCGAGCCGGGCGAGCTGATCGCGATCGACGAGCGCGGCGTGCGCTCGCACACCTTCGCCGCCGCTGATCCCAAGGGCTGCCTGTTCGAGTATGTCTACCTGGCCCGGCCTGATACGGCGATCGCGGGCCGCAGCGTGCAGGCCACCCGGGTCGAGGTCGGCAGGACGCTCGCGGCGGAACGTCCGGTCGATGCGGACCTGGTCATCCCGGTGCCGGAGTCAGGCACCCCGGCAGCCATCGGTTATGCGCAGGCCAGCGGCATCCCCTACGGCCAGGGCTTCGTGAAGAACTCCTACGTCGGCAGGACGTTCATCCAGCCGAGCCAGACCATCCGGCAGCGGGGTATCAGGCTCAAGCTGAATCCGCTGCGAGACGTGATCGCCGGACAGCGGGTCGTTGTCGTGGATGACTCGATCGTGCGCGGTAACACCCAGCGGGCCATCGTGGTCATGCTCAGGGAGGCGGGCGCCGCCGAGGTCCATATCCGGATCTCGAGCCCGCCGGTGGCCTGGCCGTGCTTCTACGGGATTGACTTCGCCACCCGTGCGGAGCTCATCGCAGGCAGCCTGTCCATAGCGGAGATCGAAGCCTCGATCGGCGCTGACTCGCTGGGCTACGTGTCGCTGGACGGGCTGCTTGCCGCGACGACATTGCCCGCAGGACGGCTCTGCCGCGCGTGCTTCGACGGCAGCTACCCGGTCCCTGTCGACAGCGCCGAGCAGGGCAAGCATGTGCTGGAACCGGCCACGCTGACCGTGGGGGACGACAGGTAATGGACTCCGGCGCCGGGGCCGGCGGTCCGAGCTATGCGGGATCTGGCGTCGACATCGCGGCCGGGGAGCAGGCGGTCCACGCGATCCGGCCCGCGGTCGCCCGCACCGACCGGCCCGAGGTGGTGGGCGGCATCGGCGGGTTCGCCGGCCTCTACGACGCATCCAGGATCAGCGGGTACCGGCGGCCGCTGCTGGCGACGGCCACTGATGGCGTGGGCACCAAGGTGGTCATCGCGCAGCGGCTCGGCAAGTACGACACGGTCGGCATCGACCTGGTCGGCATGGTGGTCGACGATCTCGTGGTGTGCGGCGCGGAGCCGCTGTTCATGACCGACTACCTGGTGTGCGGGCGGCTGATCCCCGAACGGGTGGCCGAGATCGTCGGCGGCGTCGCCGACGGCTGCGTGCTGGCCGGCTGCGCTCTCATCGGTGGCGAGACCGCTGAGCATCCGGGTCACTTGCGGCCCGATGACTTCGACCTCGCGGGGGCGGCGACCGGCGTGGTCGAGGCGGATGAGCTGCTCGGGCCGGACCGGATCCGGCCCGGTGACGTCGTCATCGCGCTCGCGTCGTCGGGCCTGCACTCCAACGGATTCTCGCTGGTCAGGCAGATCATCGATCAGCCGGGCGCCGGCCTGGAGCTGGACGCCGTCCCGGCCGAGCTTGGCCGCGGACTCGGCGAGGAGCTGCTCATCCCGACCCGGATCTACGCCCGTGACTGCCTCGCCGTAGCCCGGTCCTGTGCCGTGCACGCCTATGCGCACGTGACCGGCGGCGGCCTGGCCGCCAATCTGGCCCGGGTACTGCCGCCGGATGCCGCCGCGGTGCTCGATCGGGCCAGCTGGAGCCCGCCGCCGGTGTTCGGGATGCTGGCCACGCGCGGGCGGGTGCCCGCGCCGGAGATGGAGCGGGTCTTCAACATGGGCGTGGGCATGACCGCGGTCATTGATGCCGCCGACGCTGACCGCGCGCTCAGCCTGCTCGAGGCACGCGACGTGCCCGCGTGGGTGATCGGCGAGATTACCGAGGGCACTGGCGAGGTCTGGCTGCACGGCGAGCACGCCGCCTAGCCCGCCAGTCCCGGCTGCATGAGACCGTCCTGCGGGTAAGCCTGCTGGCAGCGCAGCAACCACCCAGGACCGGCGCACGGCGCCGGGCGCGCGAGCGCGCTAACTTACGGGCCGGGTCAGGCGCCCCTGCTCAACCGTGCCTGCGGGGTGCCCACGCCGTTCGGATACTCATCAGCCGGATGGTCGAGGTCGTCGCCGGAGTCCTCGTCGTCCAGCTCATCGTCGTCGTCGGATTCGTCGTCATCCACGGCGTAGCGGTCCGCGAAGTCCGCGTAGGCGGCATCGTCCTCCGCCTGGTGGTCCGTGCTGACGCCCAGCTCAGCCCGCAGCCGGTCAAGATCGGTACCGCCGCCGCCATACTTCAGCTGACGGGCCACCTTGACCTGCTTGGCCTTGGCTCGGCCGCGCCCCATTGGCTCGACCCCCTCGAACGTACGGGGCCCGCCAAGGGCCCCTGGTCACCGCACTGAGTCTTACTCACCGCGTTGATACTTGCGGGCTTTCATGCGCAGCAGACTGACCCGCTGCCCCTCCACCGCGGGGGATGCAACGCGCTTCAGCCTGGCGTACACACATAACCGTACCTGCTTTACGCTGCAAGCGCCTCCGAGCACCGAGGAAGGCACCCTCACTTACCCAGCCAGATGCCACGGAGGCGGCCTACCTCGGACATCCGCCGCTCGGCCAGCCGGCCGGCGGCCACCGCAGGCGGCACGCCTTCGTCGTCGGCGATCGTGAGAATCTTCCTGGTCGTGCCGAAGATTTTCTCGGCCCGTGCCTTCGCCCGGTCGAAATTGAATCCCTCGAGCTCGTCAGCTACCTGGATGACTCCGCCGGAATTCACCAGGTAGTCGGGCGCGTAAACGATGCCCCGCTCGGCGAGCAGCTTCTCCAGGCCGGTGTGGGCTAGCTGGTTGTTAGCGCCGCCGCAGACGATCCGCGCCTTCAGCATCTCCATGGTGTCGTCGTTGACGGCGCCGCCGAGTGCACACGGGGAGTAGACGTCGATGTTGCTGGCGAGAAGCTCCGGGCGGCCCGCCACGACCTCGACGGCCGGATACGCGGCCCGCACCCGGTCGATGGCTGCCTCGTCGACGTCGCAGATCACGACCGTCGCGCCCGCTTGCCGCAAGTGCTCGACGAGGTGCCGGCCGACTTTGCCGACACCTTCGACACCGACCCGGCGGCCCGCCAGGCTCGGGGTGCCCCAGGCGTGCCCGGCAGCGGCGGACATCCCCTGGAAGATGCCGAACGCCGTCAGCACCGAGGAATCGCCGGACCCCCCGTGCGGCACCGTCCTTCCGGTCACATAACCGCACTCGCGGGCGACGACGTCCATGTCCTCGCTGTAAGTGCCGATGTCACAGGCAGTGATGTAGCGGCCGCCCAGGGACTGAACGAACCTGCCGTAGGCGCGCAGCAGCGCCTCGGACTTCAGGCGGGCCGGATCGCCGATGATGACGGCCTTACCGCCGCCGAGGTCGAGGCCGGCCAGCGCGTTCTTGTAAGCCATCGCCCGGGACAGGTTGAGCACGTCGGCGAGCGCGTCGTCCTCACTGGCGTAGGGGTAGAAGCGGGTCCCGCCCAGCGACGGCCCGAGGGCGGTCGAGTAGACGGCGATGATCGCGCGCAGGCCCGTCGGGGCATCCTGGCAGAACACCACTTGCTCATGTCCGGGCTGGCCGGGCGCTCCTGCGGCGGGTACGTGGGCTACATCACCTTCGTCGCCGACGCGGGGCTTGCCGGCCGGCCCGAACACATTGGTCACTGCAGTGGACTCCTGGCTCAGTCCCGCATCCCCGTTGATACGGGATCAGGAACCAGGGTATGCGGAGGTACCGGGATCGGGACCTGCCTCGGGCGATCTGGTCCGCCGCGGCTCTTCTAAGCAGCGCCGCAGCATGTCACGATTGATCATGCTTCCGTGTGCTGCCTATCTGCGCGTGTATGAGCCGCTTTCCGCTTTCGGCCCGGCGGAGCGGCGGCGCTGGCAAGCGTACGCGACCACTGCAGTCCGGCCGCGCCGCGCGGACGCGCTGCAGGCCGAGCATGCCGAGGCGCTCCGCAGGATAATTGCGCTGCCTCCCATCGTCGCGCCAGCCAAGGAGAGCCCGCACGCGTACGTGCGGTGGACAGACGGGATCACCTACGTGTGCCCGTGGCAAACCAGGCTGCGGTCCTGGCTTGCGCTAGGCCGCCTGCAGGCAACCGCCGGCCCGCTGCTGGCCGGCGCATTCGCGCCCGAGCAGGCGCAGCAGGCCACCGAGGCACATGCCCGGTGGGACGGAACGGAGGTGCCGCCCCTGGTTTACATCCAGAGCAGCACATGGTCGGTGCCGCTCCCGTGGTTCGTGCTGTTCGCGCCGACCGAGCGCTGGCTCGTGCTCAGCTCGCCGGCCGAGCGGGACAGCAAGGGCCCGGCGACCGCGTCAGTTACCCGCACGCTTATCTACGCGACTGCCATGGCCCAGGCGCGCAGGCGGGTGGCCCGCGCGCTGGCCGCCGTCCGGCGCGCGTCAGGCCCGAAACCGGCCCGCCGTGCTGCTGGCACCGATGCCGATACCGGCAGCGGGCCGCCAGCCACGGTAGCGATGATCCGCGTCAGCGCTGACCTCGAGGAGATCGGGCGCTGGCTTGAGGAGTTCCATCCGCATTCGCTGGTGGAGCTGGACTACGGCGGATTGGTGCAGTTGCTCGACGACGACGCGCTGCGCGCCGACCAGTCCGTCGCCGAGGTGTCCGCTGCTGTCAGTGCTCTGACCAGCAGGGAGTATGAATTGGCGGCAGCTATGTACCGGCGGCTGCGCGCCCGGTGGCGGGAACTGGAGGACATCCAGCTGGGGAGCTGAGGGGAGGCGAGGATGACTTTTCCGAATCCGCCCGTTGCGACGGTGCGTGTCGCTAGAATCACGCAGCGTGACTCAGATCAGTGGAGCAACAGGGCAACTCACAACAGAAACTTTGCTCCGGGTGGTCGACTTGTCACCGCTGGTGATGGCAATATGGTCTGAGTAGACCATATGGGACATCCACGGCAGGCTCCAGGGAGGAGCCAGCAGGGCAACACACGCAGGATCGCAGTACCGGTCCAGGAGGAGAGGCCGTAATTATGAGTGCACGTACACCAGAGGCCGAGCCGCTGCTTACGCCAGCGGAGGTCGCAACAATGTTCCGGGTTGACCCGAAGACCGTCACGCGGTGGGCCAAGGCCGGGAAGCTGACGTCCATCCGTACGCTCGGCGGCCACCGCCGGTACCGGGAGACAGAAGTCCGGGCTCTGCTCGCGGGCATCCCGCAGCAGCGTTCGGAGTGACAGCTGGCCGCTTTCCGGTGCGTGACATGCCGGGAAACGCTCGCGCACATCGACGTGCGCAGGCCGCGGCCAATTGCAGGAAGCAAGGGGGGGTCGGCCCCGGCGGCCAGAAGTGCGCCGCATCGGGGCATAGTTCGCGGGACACGCGCAGGCGGCGTCGTCCAGGCGGACACAGCCGGGGTCGATCCGGCCTCCTGAACCACCAGATGGTCTGCCTCAAGGGCTGAAGTAGTGCCAGCCGAGGCCACGAAGTTCCGGCGAACCAGCCTGCTACCGCGGGTCGACGCCCCATGGACCGGCCGCACGCCGCCAGGTAGATCTCACCGCTCTCATTTCCATGATCATCAGTGCCGATTGCCATGATCGTGGCGGATCGGCGGGGCGGGCTGCCGGCGACTTCTCTGCGTGATCGCCTTGCAACTTTTGGTAATCCCACCTCCCGGAGCAGGGGCTCAGCGATACTGGTCGGCATGCCGCCGCAGTAGGGGCCACGCGGTGGCAGACAAGGTGTCCGCGCACCACAGGCACCGTTGGCGGGCGCTGCTCGCGCCGGTAGCGGCGAGTGCGCGCACGCTCTGGGGGCCCGCCGACAGGCGGGGCGTGCCGTCGCTCTGAGGGGGAGGATCGCACATGCGTGATCCAGATTTGGTCTTGCAGGCACAGCGGGCAGCGGTGGCGCTGGAACAGGCCTGGGACCGTTACCGCACGTTGCAGGGGTTTGGCGCAGAGCCTATGCCAGCAATCTCTAGTTATGTCGGCTACTCACTCGAGGAGCCCTGGGGGCAGCCGCGCGTCGTATTCGGCGTGGCCGCCGACGAGGCGGAGCAGCTAGCCAGCCTGCTCGAGGCTCACGACTACGAAGGCCCGGCCAGCGCCGGACCGGGCCTGCCCGGTGCGGAGCTAGCCGAAGAGCCGGACGGTGCGGTGTCGTTTGCCGATCAGGGCGCGAGCGGCGGCCATGTCCACGTTCCGGCGCAGCCGCAACCGGGGCCGGCCAAGCGAGGCAGGGCAAAAGACCCGGCGCGATCCGAGCGGCCGCGTGGGAACCGGGGCCAGCCCAGGCTGGTCGAACCGCAGGCGACTGGAGTCCTGCGGCCATTGGACGTCGGCAGTGCACCGGACCCCGGTAACGGCCGGGGCTCAGGCAGTGTGCTGGACTCCGGCAACGGGCGGGACTCCGGCAGTGTGCTTGACTCAGGCAGCTCGCTAGAGTCCGGCCGCCAGCTCGGCTCCAGCGGTCCGTTAGGGCCAGGCAGCTTGCGGCAGGCCGGCAGATCGTCCGACGTCGGCATGTCGCCCGGCATTACCAGGTCGCCGGGCCTCGGCCGGTTGCCCAGCGTCGGCAGAATGCCGACCATCGGCAGTCCGTTCGATTCCAGTGCCCGGGACCCGGAGCCGCCCGCGGCATCGCAAGCACGGGCACCCATTCAGCCGATAGGTATGCATGCGGGCCCGGTGAGCTATGCGGCGCCAGCGCCCGCGCCTGACGGTGCGGACCTGATGGCGTTCCGGCCCCGGCATGAGCCCGCCTCTTACCTGGACGAGGGCCCCGAACCCGACCCATTCATGACCGAGCCAGACGGGCCGGTGTCGTCATGGCGCGGCCGCGGCCGGGTCGCGGGCAGCCACGCGATGCCGAGGCAGAAGCGCCCGAGCGCGGCACCGTCGGCAACGGGAGGTTTCCAGTCGGCCAGCCGTCCGCTGGAGGGCAGTGGCCGCCGAGGCATCACCTCGGTGGCTGCGGAGGTTGCCGGATGGGCGTCGAGCGAGCTGCCCGGCCAGGCCTCGCACCGGCTCGCGCCGAACGCGCCTGTCGCTCAGTATCGCCCGGCAGGCGACACTGCCGCCTTTCCGAACGGCGGCATGCCCACCGACACGGTCTACTAGCCCGGAGCCCGACCGGTCGGCTGGCTGGCCCGCGTGATCACTCCGCTGGCGCTCGCCGGCCGTCCGGTCCGGGGGGAAAACATCGGTGGATGCACGGTCCCGCAGCCGTGCATCCACCGATCCCCTTGTGCGCGCCGCAGCGCCGGTCATCGCTCGTAAGGCGGAGTGAGCCGCGCAACGGAAGCCGATTTTCGTCGCAGGGCGGACTGAGCCGCGCGGCGCAACCGAAGCCGGATCGGCAGTTGCGATGGGATTCGCCGACCGCAAGGCGCGCACGTCGCACCTCCGGGACAATGAAGGAGCTAGAACTGTGCTCTGACTCAGCCTATTTTCAGGTTAGAGCGGGAATCTTCCTGGTGGGGCGCGGAGTCACAGTGCCCGGAGGGAGCTTTCTTCCGATGTCGGCGGAGAATTCGAGAAATGATCAGCCTGGGGCGCCCGGACCGGCGGGACCGCCGGGAGCGGCCCCGCTGGCGGGACCGGCGGCTCCTGCTGCCGGTAACACCGGGGCGGCAAGTCACGCGGAGCGGCGGGGCGTCTGGGCGATGGACCATATCCGTACGGCGAGGTCGATAGGCCCGCTCAGTGCCTTTGCCTCGGTGGGCCCGAGACTCCGGTCCCGCCGCCGCCCGCTCGTCGTCGCTGGTATCGCCGTCCTCGGCCTGCTGGGGGGCGCCGGAGCTGCACTGGCAACGACGGGCTCGCGCACGGCGCCGCCGTCCGCGAGCGCCGTGGCCGCGAATCCGTCACCGTCGCCGACACCCACGCCGACGGCCGGAGTGCCGCGCTGGAGGTCCGGCCAGGGGGCCCGCGGCTTCGGCGCGGCTGGCGGCATGTTCGGCACCGTGCATGGCCAGATTGTCGTGGCCAGGCCCAGCGGCGGCTACGAGACAGTCGACATCCAGACCGGCCAGGTCACGGCAGTCTCTGCCACGTCCATCACCCTCAAGAGCGCCGACGGGTTCGCGCACACCTACGCCATCACGGGCTCGACCATGGTCGACGCGCAACGCGACGGCATTGGCTCGGTCAAAGTCGGCAATCAGGTATCTCTGTCGGCGACAGTCGCCGCAAGCACGGCGACGGCGGTCAGCATCCAGGACATCACCCTGATCCAGCAGGGTCGTCAGGCCTTCAGCCACCCGGGCAGCGCCAGTTAAGCGTCTGGGCCCGGCCCGCCCAGCTACCGGGCCGGGTCCCAGACACCAGCGCCAGGCCAAGACACCAGCGCCAGGCTGGCTGCCTGGGATCTGCGCGGCGCCAGGTGCGCTGTCAGAGGTATGGCCCAGAATCTGAACTGTGCGGGTTGCTGTCGCGCCGGGGAACTCACGGGATGCCCTGCTGTGCGAGCTCGGAGCGGACGGTGGCCCGCTGAGGTCTCCCGTTAAGGTCCGTGACCTTCCACGGGCTATCGCAGAGTATGAGCAGGCTGGCGGGGACAGCCTCCGATGGGTGTGGTCGAGCACCGCGCAGTTCTACCCGGTGCTGCTGCGGGCCGGCGTCCGGGTGCGCCGGTGTCACGACATGGCGCTGGCCGCGGCACTACTGGCCAGCCGCGACGGTGCTGCCACGGGCCCGCCGGTGACCAGCGACGCCACCGCGGCTGCGGATCGCGCGCAGGGCGCGCTGTTCGAGCCCGAGAGCCGGCCTCCGGCGGAGCCCACCGCGCAGCTGGAATCGGTGATCGCGGCGCACGCTGTCCAGCTGCGGGCGATCGCGGCCGACGAGCATCCGGCGCGATTCGGGGCCCTGGTCGCGGCCGAGTCGGCTGGCGCGCTGGTGGCAGCGGAGATGAGTTATGCGGGAATGCCGTGGCGTGCCGACGTGCACGATGAACTGCTGACGGGCCTGCTCGGGCGCAGGCCGCCGTCGCACCCGGCGGGGATCCGCCCGGCCAAGCTCGCCGAGCTTGCCGCGCGGATCTCGGCCGCATTCGGCGGCCGGCCGGTCAATCCCGACTCACCGGCACAGCTCGTCAAGGCTTTCGCGGTGGACGGCGTGCGGGTGCCATCGACCAGGTTCTCGGTGCTGCGCGAGGTCGAGCACCCGGCGGTCGCGCCCCTGGTCGAGTACAAGGAGCTGTCCAGGCTCTACACCGCGCATGGCTGGGCCTGGCTGGATACCTGGGTGTCCGGCGGCAGGTTCAAGCCGGCGTACGTGGTCGGCGGCGTGGTGTCCGGCCGCTGGGCGTCGCGCGGCGGCGGCGCGCTGCAGATCCCCCGGGTGCTGCGCCGCGCCGTGGTGGCCGACCCCGGCTGGGTGCTGGTCGTCGCTGACGCCGCGCAGCTGGAGCCGCGGGTGCTCGCCGCGCTTGCCGGGGACCGGGCGTTCGCCGCCGCGGCGGCGCGGGGCGACCTGTACGAGGCACTGGCCAGCATGTTCGGCGGCGACCGGGGCAAGGCCAAGATCGCGCTGCTGTCGGCGATGTACGGCGGCGCCGGCGGCGAGGCCGGGCAGCTGCTGGCCGTGCTGAGGCGGCGGTTCCCGGCCGCGGCCGGTTATGTGGAGGCGGCGGCCCGCGCTGGCGAGGAGGGCCGGGTGGTCAGGTCGGTCCTCGGCCGCAGCTGCCCGCCGCCGTCGGCTGCCTGGCGCGCGGTGACCGAGGAGGCCGGCGATCCGGACGGTGAGCGAGACCCGGGGGCGGGCCGGGCGTCCCGCGCCCGCGGCAGGTTCACCCGCAATTTCGTGGTGCAGGCGAGCGCCGCCGACTGGGCGCTGGTGCTGCTCGCAGGCCTGCGCAGCAGGCTCTCCGCCATTAACAGCCGTAACGGGGATCCCACCGCGATGCCGTCGTCACCCGGATATCTCGCCGGGGCCAGTGACTGGGGCCCGCATCTGGTCTTCTTCCAGCACGATGAGGTGATCGTGCATTGCCCGGAGGCGCTCGCTGAGCCGGTGGTGACGGGGGCCGCGGCGGCCGCCGCGGCCGCGGGCCGGATGGTTTTCGGCGCGACGGGAGTCCGGTTCCCGATGACGACGGCGGTCGTGCGCTGCTACGCCGACGCGAAGTGAGCGCTCATCCGCCGGTTGGGCTGGTCGGGCCGGTCGGGGCACCGGCGGCGGTCTGGGTTGCAGGCGGGACCTCGGCCGTGCAGTACATGCACCTGCGGGCGGCGACCGGAATCTGGCTCAGGCACTCGGGACACTCCCGCTCCGTTGCATCCTTCTTCCGCTCGGACATCTCGATCACCTTCTCGGCCGGCAGCACCACGAGGAAGTAGATGACCGCGGCGATGATCGCGAACGTCAGCAGCGCGTTGATGAAGGCACCGTAGGCGAACTTGCTGCCATTGACGGTGAAGCTGAGCGCCGCGAAGTCCGGCTTGTGGCCGATGGCGCTGATGATCGGCGTGATCAGGTCGGCGATCAGGGCCTGGATAACGGCGTTGAAGGCGACGCCGATGACCACCGCGACGGCCAGCTCGATGAGATTGCCCCGGAGCAGGAACTTCTTGAAGCCGCTCATGGATCCCCCTGGCTGCGCTGGCCCGATGGCTCGGTTGTCCGTCCATCGGTGACGGTACCAACGCGATCCTCTGGTCTGACGGCCAAACCGCCCGGGCGTGCCGGCCGAGTTTCCGCATTCGCCGTCCGGGAGGCGGGGCTGGGCGGCGGGGCTGGGTGGCGGCGAAAATGTGATGCGCGCGGTACCGGTATCCAGCAACATGAGGCATGGCCTGGACCCTGACTGAAGACCTTGACGAGTTCGCTGCGGCAGCGAGTGACTTCCTGCTTTCGCGGCCCGGTCACGAACACGGTTCAGCTCACCGCCCTGGCGACCCTCCGGGCCCGCGGTGCCGCGGCGTACAGCGGTGCCCCGCTCTTCGGCTGGTGGTCGCCCGCTGGCCGCGTCGACAGCGTGTTCATGGTCACGCCGGCGAAGCCGGCTCTTCCGGCTGGACCAGATTGTGCCGCCTGACCCGCAGCCTGCGGGCGAGGCCCGGGTGGCGGCCGGGTCCGACCGGGAGCTGCTTGAGTCGTGGTCCGAGGCGTCCGGGCGGGAGGTCGACGACCTGGGTTACCGCGCCCGGGTGGCCGACGAGCGGCTCAGCTATGGCGGCCTGACATTGCGGGAGGTAGACGGCGACCCGGTGGCAATGGCCGGAGTCACCCGGACGGTGGCGGGCGTCACCCGGGTCGGGCCCGTCTACACGCCGCCGGACCAGCGGAAGCGAGGTTACGGCGGGGCGGTCACTGCCGCGGTGAGCCAGGCGGCGCTGGCGGCAGGTGCGCAGGAGGCTGTCTTGTTCACCGACCTGGCCAACCCGACCAGCAATGCCCTCTACCCGCGCCTCGGCCACCGGCCGATAGAAGACATGGTCATCCTGAGTTTCAGGAGCGGATCATCCTGAGTCCCGCGGTGGCCGGGCGGCGATTTCGCTGAGCCAGGAGAAGGCCGTCTGCTGCCAGAGTTGCTGGCCCATCCCTTCGCAGTGACCCGCGCCGCCCTCGGCGGCGGTGAACATCCGGTATGTCTTCTCGGAGGTGAGCGCGGCGAAGAGGGCGGGGCTCTGGCTGGCGAAGTCCCCCTCGCCTTCGGTTATCAGGGTGGGACAGGCGATGTTCGCCGCGCGACCTTCCAGGGTGTAACCCGTCAGCGTACGCAGCCAGTCCCCGAAGGTCGCCGAGCCCATGGCCGCCATCCTGGATCCGTAGAACTCGCGGTCGCGCGGCTTGGCGAGGAAGCCTTCGAGCCCGGCGTCCATCTCCGGATCGGCGGCCAGCACCTTCCGCCAGTCCGCCGCGCTGAAGGAGCTGATGAACCTGGAGGTGAAGTCGAACTGGCCAGGGTCGCAGACCAGCGCCGCGATGCGTGGTTCCGCGCTCGCGCCACGCGGTGCCAGATATCCGCCGAGACTCCGGCCGACCAGGAAGATCCGTTGCGCGTCTATATAGGACTGCTGCGTCGCCCAGTCCACCACAGGCCCGAGCACCGTCTCGTAGTCCGGCCGCATCGGCACTCCGTGGTCCACGAGCAATCCGCCCTGGCCAGGGCCGTCCCAGCAGACGGCGTTCCAGCCAAGCTCCAGTGCGGCCAGCACGCCGTACTTGAAGATCTCCTCCGCTGTGCCGTCGAATCCGCCGGTGAAGAGCACCGTCGGCAGCGGGCCGCCTGCCTCCGCCGCGGGCCGGAAGACATAGCCGGACAGCGGGACCGGGTCGAAACTGACGGACAGCTCGTCGCTCCGGAACGGCAGGAACGGCAGCGCCTTCCTGAACGCATCGCGGTGCTGCGCATAGCCAGTGCGCACCCGCTGATCGGACAGGTCGTGCCGGAGAAAGAAGTACGCCTGGCGCCAGTATTCCGCCGCCCGCAGGTAACCCCGGGCGGCGTGCGGCCGCTGGCTCCGCGCTGCGGCATCGTCTGCCGCCGCGAGCGCGACTCGAGCGGTGTGGCTCCAGGCTTCGTGCCACTGCCCGTAGTTCTCTTCGCTGACCCGCGAAGCCGTGGCGATGGCCTCGCCGAGATCGGCGGCGCCCACATACGCCCCGATCAGGGTCCGCTGAAGCTGGGCGGCCATGTCGGCGTCCTGGTGCAGCGTGACCACGGATCCTCCCCGTCTGGCTGATCACTATCAGTGCTCGTATCCAGCTGAAGAGTAATCACGCTGCGTATGCGGCCGGGGGAGCGGGGCCGGCGCCGGCGCTCGGAGGCTCTCCCGGCTCACGGGCTCCAGGCTCCCGGGCTCCTGGCTCCCGGGTTCCCTCGCTCCTGCCTCCTGGCTCCTGGATAGAGCGTTCACCGCGATCCGGAGCCAGGCGCGCCGGGAACCCGGGCCAGAACTAGGGTGAAAACTAGGGTCTCTCCCCTCGAAAGGCGCCTGCCGGCCAGCGAGGATTGCCGCGGCGCCGTAGTACCGCTGCGGCGCGGGCCAGTGCTCGAACTCTGCTGTGGGGGCGGCGACGGGCATCAGGGGTCGGCGGGAAAGGCACGGAGCGGAGCTCCGGCCGATTCGAGAGGCGGAAAGTTATGATCTGCTCGCAGTGCGGCAACGATGTTGCCGCAGGGTCGGCAGCGTGCCCCAATTGCGGGGCTCAGCTAGCTGGCAACGTTAATCAGCCGGCTCCGGCTCCGGTCGGCGCGCCGGTCGGGGGGGCAGCGGCGACCCAGCAGTTCCATTTCGAGCTGCAGCGGCTGAGCCGGAATGACCAGATCGCCGGCGTGGGCACGCTGGTGCTGTTCATCTCGCTCTTCCTGCCGTGGTTCTCCAGCAGCGCTGGCATCTACAGCGCCTCCGTCAATGGCCTTTACCACGGCTACATGTATCTCACCCTCATCGTCGCGCTGGTGATCCTGGCCTATCTGGTCGTGCGGGCCGGCTTCGCGAAGCTCCCGTTCAACGTGCCGCTCCGCCATGAGCAGGTGCTGCTGATAGGTACCGGCATCAACTTCGTGCTGACCCTGATCTCGTTCGTGTTCAAGCCCGCCAGCGTGCCGGGACTCTCGATCGGCTGGGGCATCGGGGCATTCCTCGGCCTGATCGCAGCAGTAGTGGCAGTCGTCCCCGAGGGGCTGCCGTTCGTTCGCTCCCGGACGGGTCGCTAACCGGACAGGTCGCTAACCGGACGGGACGCCGACCTGATGGCGCGATGAGCCGATGGTCCGGCTGGACCTTTTGCGGGTCCGGCCGGGCCAGGCGCGGTTAGCGGACCTGGCCCGTCAATTGGCACCCGCCTGTGGCCCTTGGCCCGGCGGGATTCTTGTGATTAGTTGTCGGGTAATGCGCGACCGTGGCCGCCCTGGCGTACGATGCAGTGCGGATCTTCAGGCCAGTTGTCGTATAGTCCGCCGGGTGGCTATTGGTCATCGACGCATGGCGCAGTAGCGGCGCGGCCGTAATGATGGCAGCGGCTGATCCCGCTAGACGGCTATTCAGGAGGGCTCCGATCCTCGCAAAAGCACGCCCTCCACTCGTAACAGAGGTGGTCTTTGACCGGAATCCTGCCACCGGTGGCCTGCGGAGGAGTAGGCGCGGCGCCCAGGTGGTAGGCAGGTCAGGTGACCGAGGATCAGCCACCGCATGGTGGTGTCGAGATTGAGATAGCCGTGCCGGCCGGCGAAGACACATTCGGGCCGATCCGCCGGGCGCTGGCTGGCCACGACCGTCAGGTAGCCGGCGGCGGCCGTCGCTGGCCGCCGGACAGCGCGGCGTTCGACCTGCTGCATCATCAGACCTGGGTGCGGGAGCCCGGAGCAGGCGCCGGCCACGTCTGGATCGAGGAGCTGTGACGCTTGAGGTCAGCGTCCGCGGCACCTTGATAGCGCCGGACGAGTTGTCGTGGCGGTTTTCCAGGTCGCCGGGGCCGGGCGGCCAGTCGGTGAATACGACCGAGAGCCGGGTGGAACTCTCCTACGACCTGGCTGTCTCGGACGCGCTCCCGGCCGCGCTGAAGGATCGCGCATTGCGCGCGCTCGGGAACCGGCTCGTCGATGGCGTGATCACGGTGACCGCGTCGGAGAACCGCTCGCAGCTGCGTAACAGGGAGGCTGCCGCGGCCCGGCTGTCCGCATTGCTGACCGAGGCGACCGGGCCGCCGCGACGGGCGCGCCGCCCGACAAGGCCCACCCGGGGCGCGGTCGAACGCAGGCTGGCGGAAAAGCAGCGCCGTGCCCAGATCAAGCGGCTGCGCCGCCCAGGCGGCGAGTAAGGCCACCCGGCCCGGCAAAGCGGGGGCGAGATTCGCCAGCCTGCTGAACGTGTTCCGGTTCCAGCGGCGAATACGCTGCGCCGTTTCTCGATGAAGCTGATGAGCTGCATGTTCATCGGCAGTCACATTGCGTGAATCTATGCAGTTCACTGGCTATGCGCAACGCGTATCTCGCGGGTACCACGGATAACGGTGGTTGTGCCACTGGAGTCACGCGAGAGCCGTTCAGCCACGCTGCTGCCTTGCGACCGGGTAAGTGAACCGGCATCCGTTATCAGGCGATAGCAACACGTACATGGCAGGTTGTTATTCAAACGTTACATCTCATGAAATTTTCGGCGTCCGCCGTTCCTGCTAACGTCCGGCATGTATGTCTTCAAGTCCCACCGCGCTCACCGTTACCGTGTGCCGCGCGATGGGACGGCCACACCGCGGCCGACCCCACGGC